>JACCDQ010911921.1_pt1 | contig 15385 bp, 11 predicted proteins | sample 7446031 | NCBI WGS metagenome assembly JACCDQ01 (sample SAMN15323442, study PRJNA562643) | freshwater metagenome | isolation source: river surface water | place: USA:Blue River Watershed | collected 2017-08-17
GCAAGAGTATAATCGGTAAAAAAATGGAAATAAATCGCAAAAACGAGGGCTGTTCCTGCACAAAAAATAGCGATAATTCCTAAGCGTTTTGTCCAAGTATTGGCACGAACCAACCACGGCCACAGGTAGTAAAACTGTTCTTCGACCCCAATAGACCATGTTTGCGAACACATATACGGCAATTCATAAAAGACAAAACTCATATTAGGCAAGACCATCAACAAGAGTGATAATCTCGGCCAAAAATGCCCATCAGTAACACGTGTTAATCCTTCTGGAGGATATAGAAAAGATATTTTGGGAAAAATAATCATGGCGGCAATCACAATGATAAAATAGATGGGCCAAATTCTCAAGACTCTCCGCATATAGAAATTCTTGATATTAATCTCCCCTTTTTTCCCTTTTTCACTTAATAATAAATACGTAATCAAAAATCCACTTAATACAAAAAATAAGCCTACACCCTGTTTTCCAGCCTGATTAATAAGGTAGTTTTTATATAGATTAGGTAATCCTAAAGCACGCTTTGCCTGTTCAATGTGGTGAATAATCACTGCAAAAGCAGCAATAAACCTTACTCCATTCAAATTAGGAAAGTAAAGCGGTTTCTTAGGTGCTTCAAAACTAGGATTTGTCTGAGGCATTGGTGATGAATGAATCATGCAGCGAATAATTTATACTTCAAGGCATTTTGTTTACAGAGACATGGCGTGTAAACTTAGACTATGCCTTATTGCATCGTTTTATAAACGTTAATTGTTTGTGGATAAACTAAGGCTCAAAACGTTAGTTCGTGAATGACAAAATTACACTAATTTTTCGGCATCAAGAAAATAATATTATTCCGATAACGAAGAAGGCCTCGTTTATCACGAAGCCTTCTTTACTATTACTAAAAAATTGATTCTTAATCTAACAAACTCTTATACCCAGAATCCTTGGGTGGATTAATCGTTTTGATTGGTGTTCCCGAAGGAGCATCCAAATTAATCAACTTGAAATCACCTTTGTTGTAGGCTTCCAACATTGCTTGTCCTTTATCGGTCAATACGCCATTTTGAATGTCCACACCATTAATAAAGTCCATTGATAAGTCCATTGCTCGTTTCATTTCACCCAATTTCATGCTCATATCGTCTTGGATATATTCCATAGAAGCGTCGAAATAGAATTTCTTATCGGGGTTTCCTTTAAAAATACTTACAGCAGTTTTCAAAGCACTCGAACTACTTTTTACAATTTCGTATTCGGTTTCTTTCAACTTCACCTTAATCTCCGTTTCCTTGATAATGTAGTCGGCCGACGATTGTACTTTTTCCATAAAACCCAATACTGTTTGCATATTGCGTTGTAATGGCAAAAGCTTTTCGTTCATTTCTTGTAACCCTGCTCCTTCAATAGTGGCTAAAGAAGCCGCTTCTTTCATACCAGGTTTATCAGCCATACTATTTGCTTTGTTAGCCTCCGCAAATTTCTGCTTGATTTCTAAGTTATTCTCGTTGATTTTCTTGTTCAATTTGGTCAATTGTCCTGCCAGAATATCAATTTGGCCTGACATTTTTTGACGCTTCTCTTTTAAATCCTCAATATAGATTTTCATAATCGCAATCGGATCTAATTGAATGACTAAACCTGTCAGGTTACGCATCAACGTTTTATACAAAAAGAAGACCGCCGTGCGAATATCTTTACTGGTAATCAAGAAGATAAAGAATGCTAACACCGCCAATAGACCTCCTAAATAGAGCGTATTTTCGGTTACTTTAATCAGAAATTCCAAAATATCATTGATGTGGTAGAGCAAATAAGCTCCCACAGCTCCTAGAAACAACATGGAAGTAAGACCTTCGGGTTTACTCCAGAAAGATTTTTGAGGTGCGTTTCCTCCTCCAATTTGTGATAAATCTGCCATTGGTTTAAAATCCCCATCCCCAAGGGGTAATTTTGTTAATGTGAACGTTCTTCGGGTACGAACGGAAAAACTGTATTACCTTATTGATTGGCGATATACTGTTGAATTTTACTGATGTCACTTTTAATCTGTTCAACAAAAGAGCTGTAAGTGACTTCGTAGTTATTTTTATTGGTTGTGATTTTAGCACTCTGCTCCCCAATATCGCCAGTCAACTTGGTTATCTGCGTCTTATTGGCTTCTACTTTTTGTTGAAGTGCTAGAATTTGCTTGGCAATTGCCTCATTCTCTTGTTGCATTCGCAAGACTTCATTTTTGAGTCCGCCCACTTTTTCAGTGATGGCATTTTCAACATCCTTCAAAAAATGTTGTCGGTCAGTATCCAACATTGTCACATACTGATTGGCAGTATTCGTCAGCACCGAATAATCCGTGCTATTCGACATCGCCTTGAAACTTGCCCAAGCTGCCTGATAACGTTTGTCCTCTGATAGGCCTAAGCCCTCTAAGTTTTTCAACGTCTCTCGGTATTCAAAATAATCAGGCCCTTGCAAATTGGCTTTTTCAAGCAAGTTTACAAAGTGATCGATAAATTTTTTATCTACCGAACCCGCTTCGGATGTTACTGGCCGAACGACCTCAGCCACTGGCACAGGCGTTACAGAAGTTCCTGTAGTTGTAGGACTTACAGGAGCTTCATCAGCAATAAAAAAACTCCATATTTTTTTCCCGATGCTCGTATTTGATTCTTCAGTCATGGTATATCGAAACAACTTTTTTTTGAATTTGAGACTTTTTAAAGATACTTCCGTATAAAGTTCACAAAAGGAGATAATCTAAATTAATCAAAATTAACGAAAGAGTATCTTCTACAAGCGAATTGTTTAGAATTGTGATACAATAGTACGTCAAGGATAGAAAAGAACCAGCAAAGATTAGAAGAATGGTCGTAGCAGATGACAAAAAGCAATCAGAGATGATGAATAATTTAACAGAGCTTTAGCTTTAACATTTCATTAACAATAACTAATAAAATATCTCCACAAATCAGTCGTTTTATCTGCAAATTAGGCCAAAAAGCCGAAAATATGATTAACAAAACGTTAACAACTTAGAATAAAATACTACTACGTATGGTGCGTTATATACATGAGTTTGAGTACAACAGTTAAAAATCACCGGCCCTAAAGGCATAAATAACCATCACCATGAAACGTAGCATCATCGCCTTATTTATTGCAGCATTTGGTTTCGTTTTTAGTGCCAATGCACAACGTGAGTACAATCAGTATCCACAACAAACCAATGGTGGGTATGACAATAGAGGTCAACAGCCTTACGGTAATGACTATAACCGCAATCAACGATACAGTCAACAAGATTATACTCGTTACGGAGCTTATGATTTAGACCATAAAAATCCTTATGATTACCGTAGTAGAGCTTACGCAAGCTGTAAACCCAACAGAAGAAATAACTATAACGGTTATCCACTAGATCCACGAAATCCTTATGATGTTCGTAATCAAGGAGGATATGGTTATAATAATCAAGCAAGAGTAGTGGTAGTACCTCCTCCAGTGGTTGTATATCCTCAAAATGGACATCATCACCACGGAAGAAGATGGTAAGCTCTAAGTGATAAAGCCTTATTACATCTTCCTTACTTGTATTAATACCTTATTTAAATTCGCCTAAATGTAGCTACTGGAGCAGTCCAGTCTTAACAACGGGGCTATCGTCAAGTTCATTCTTGAAGGTAGCCTTTTTTTTATACCCTGCAAAGAAGGTCAGATAGTACATTTTCAATATAAAATTACACATTAAGTATTCTATCTTATATCTTTACATCAATTAACTATAACACAGTAGAACAGTGACTACTGAGTACAATTAAATCCAATTAACAAAGCATTCTATGAATCATAAAATTTTATCTGTCCTTTTATTACTGGGCTCATTCATGACCAGTATCGGGCAAACGTCCAATCCTCTTCAAGGAAGGAAGATTTTAGTCTTCTCTAAAACCGCAGGCTTCCGCCACTCCTCTATCCCGTATGCCAATAAGGCACTACGCTTGATGGGGCAACAAAATGGATTTGCAGTGGATACTACCGAAAATGCGGATGATTTCAACGAGAAAAATCTAAGCAATTACGTAGCGGTTGTCTTTAACAGTACCACAGGAAATGTATTGGATGACAAACAACAAAATGCTTTTGAACGCTATATCCAAGCAGGTGGTGGGTATGTAGGGATTCACTCAGCATCGGATACCGAATATGATTGGCCTTGGTATGGCAAATTGGTCGGTGGTTATTTCAATGGACACCCAGGCAAAAACGTATCCAATGTACAGAAAGGGACGTTCCATGTAACGGATAAAAACCATTTGTCCACGGAGTTTATGCCTGAGTCATTTGACCGTACCGACGAATTTTATAGCTACAAAGAATTTAACACAGACGTTCATGTCTTATTAACTGTTGATGAAAAAAGCTATAAAGAAGGCACTATGGGCGATTTTCACCCGATGTCTTGGTACCATGAATACGATGGTGGACGTGCTTTTTATACCAACTGGGGACATACGCACGAAACTTTTACTGAAGAATTAGTTTTAAAACACATTCTAGGTGGATTAAAGTGGGTTGCAAGTGGGCCTGCTTTAGACTTTACGAAAGCTAGACCTGAAGAAAACCGTTTTATTCGTTCTGTATTAGCAGAAAAATTGGATGAGCCGACTGAATTGACAGTTTTAGACAACGGAAAAGTTTTATTTGCAGAACGTAAAGGTCTATTAAAGTCTTACAATCCAACGACTAAAAAAACAAAAGTAGTTGCCGATTTAAACGTTTATTCTAAGTTTGAATATGGTTTAATGGGCTTGAATATCGACCCGAATTTCAAGCAAAACAAATGGCTTTATTTATATTATGCTCCGTCGGTTGCCATTGCGGGAGCAGATACGGCAAGTCGTTTATCTCGCTTTGTCTATGACGATGCCAAAGACACGCTTGTTATGAGTACGGAAAAAATCATGCTTCGTGTACCTGTAAAACGTACGGAATGTTGCCATACAGGCGGTTCTATCGACTGGGATGCACAAGGAAATTTGTTTCTTTCTACAGGAGATGATACCAATCCTTTTACTTCTAATGGCTTTGCTCCGATTGATAACAGAGCTGGTCGTGCAGGTTGGGATGCTCGTGCAACGTCTTCAAACACGAATGATTTAAGAGGTAAAATTTTACGTATTACGCCTAAAGCAGACGGAACGTACAGTATTCCCGCAGGAAACTTATTCCCTGTAGATGCAGCAAACGGAAACAAAACTCGTCCAGAAATTTATGTGATGGGTAACCGTAACCCTTATCGTATTTCGGTAGATAAACACACAGGCTTTTTGTATTGGGGTGAAGTAGGTCCCGATGCTGGTGAAAACTCGGCTAAATATGGCCCTCGTGGACACGATGAAGTCAACCAAGCTCGTCAGGCAGGATATTATGGCTGGCCTTTGTTTGTTGCCGATAACCGTGCTTACCGTGACCGTGATTTTACAAAAGATAGTACGGGTGTTACCTTCGACCCTTTGAAGCCTATCAATGATTCGCCACACAATACGGGTTTAAGAGAATTGCCTCCTGCTCAAAAAGCATTCATCTATTACCCTTATGCTGATTCTCCTGAATTTGGAGCAATCGTCGGCAAAGGCGGACGTAATGCCATGGGTGGCCCTGTATTTTATGGAGAAGATTTTGAAGCTACTTCTAAAGTAAAATTCCCATCGTATTACCAAGGTAAATTCTTTGCTTATGACTGGATGCGTGACTGGATTAATATTGTAACGATGAAACCAAACGGTGATTTTGTGAAAATGGAGCGTTTCTTACCAAACACTAAATTTAGTCACCCAATGGATATGCAATTTGCAAAAGATGGTTCATTGTATGTACTAGAATATGGACAAAATTGGTTTGCTCAAAACGATGACGCTCGTTTAATTCGCCTAGAATTTAACGCAGGAAATCGTAAACCTGTCGTAGCTATTCAGGCAAATAGAAATGCGGGAAGTGTTCCTTCAAAAATCAACTTTAGCTCAGAAGGCACGAAGGATTATGACGGCGATGCATTAACTTATGAATGGACTTTTGCAAAAGGGGCAGCTAAAAGTAATTTGCCAAACCCTAGCTTCACCTTTACCAAAGCGGGAATTTATCACCCAACCCTGAAAGTAACAGATGCCGCAGGAAATGTAAGCGAAGCAAGTCTCGAAATTAAAATTGGAAACGAAATACCAAAAGTAGAAGTTGCTATCAAAGGAAATCAGTCGTTTTACTGGAATGATGACAAAATTGATTACGAAGTAAAAGTGGCGGATAAAGAAGATGGTTCGTTGGCAAACAAAAAAATCGACCCTAGTGATGTGCAAGTAAGCATTGATTATTTGGAAGGATTCGACAAAACAGTGATTGCCCAAGGACACCAAGCCAACTTGAGCGTATCGGCAGGAAAACGCCTAATTGAACTTTCTGACTGTAAATCGTGTCACTCAATTGACAAGAAATCAATTGGACCAACGTACTTAGACGTTGCTAAAAAGTACAAAAAAGCATTTATGGCAGAAGGTAAATTGGCTGATAAAATTGTCAATGGAGGTAATGGCGTATGGGGCGAACAAGCAATGTCGGCTCACCCACAATTAACCAAAGAAGAAGCTAAAGAAATGGTTCGCTACATTTTATCCTTAGCAGACGACAAAAAAGCAAGCAAACCTGTGAAAGGAACATATCCAACCAAAGACAATGGTAAAGCTGGCACATACATCGTATCGGCAAGTTATACTGACAAAGGAGCTAATAAAATTTCTTCGTTGACAGGTTCTCAAACGATTACCTTACGCAGTGCTAGTATCAAAGCAAGCGACTACGATGCGAACAAAGCGACCACGAAAATGAAAATAGATGGAATGGGTGAAGTAGTAATTATGAACGAAAACAATGCTTACATCGGTTTCAATAGCCTTGATTTAACAGGTATCAAAACGATTGCAGTAGCGGGAAATGCAGCAGATAAACGTATTGCAGGCGGAAAAGTAGAGTTACACATCGACGCTCCGACAGGACAGCTAATTGGTACAGGTGAGTTTAATGCTTCTACCCAAGGAGCTGTTAACGTTGCCATTAGCCCTATTGCGGGTAAGCATAACTTATATTTAGTAGGAACAAATTCAGAGGTAAAAAACAAAGCCTTGTTTGTAGTAACGAATGTAAGTTTTGGGAAATAAATAATTCCAGATAGAAATAAAAAAGCGTCCTTCAATTTATGTTGAGGGACGTTTTTTATAAAATATTCATTAACAATCCTCACATCTCTACAACAACCCCACAAGCACACCCCTCAATTCTTCCAAAATAGAGTTTAACGTATTGTTCTTTCGTGCCATCAAATAAAGTTCTTCGGCAGGCATTTTGGGGCTATCCCATACTAATTGTAATTGTCCAGATGCTAAATAACGCTTGGCGTTGATGTCCCACACAATGGCAACTCCCGTGTTTTCTACGAGTGTGGCGAGCATCTCACTCTCGGAAGGAATGATGTAATTGGGAATAATGGACGGACGTTTTTTATCAAATACATGTAACCAGAAAAACTTAATGTGCGAAATTTGGGCTTCGTCGCTATACCATTTCTGTTTATGTAGCCACTTTTCCACAAAGCCATAATTGGCAACTTCGATTTCCGCTCTCACTGCTTCAAGGTCTATATCGGTACTTGCTACGGCAATCGGTTTCACTTTTCCCAACAACAGTTGTATCGTGTCAAAGGTATCATAACGTTTAGAAACGATGGCTAAATCTATTTTTTTCTCATTTACCAACACAAAAAGCTCGTCATTTTCTGCAAAAGTGAAGTCAATAAAATCAAATTGACGAATCAAGTGCTTGCCTATACTGGAAAAATAATGTTTTGAAATGCCTACAGAGACTAATTTATTGGATTGGAAGGCTTTTTCTCGAAATCCTTGCTCCACATTTTCAAGCCGATCGAGGGCTTCAATGATTAAGTTATTGAGCAATTTCGCATATTCGGTAGGCTCTACTCCTTTCGATTTTCGATTAAATAATTTATAGCCTACATGGGCCTCTAACATAGCAATTTGTTGGCTAACAGCAGGTTGACTAATAAACAATTCATTTGCAGCAACTGAAAAGTTCCCATTTTTATAAACAGACTTAAATGTTCTGTACCATTCTAAATTAACCATGATATAAATTTATTTATGACAGGGATAATTTAAACTATTTTTACCAATAACACAAGCACCCTACATTTGCATCATCAACTTTAACAAACAATAATCATGAAGAATATCACAATCGCATTATCGTTAATTTTTTCTGCATTTTTCACCAGTGTAAATGCACAAGCTCCAAGTAAAAAAAGTGTTAAGAAAGTCCTTTTTGTTGTAACGAGTCACGATAAATTGGGTAACACGGGAGAGAAAACAGGTTTTTGGTCGGAAGAATTTGCTGCACCTTATTATGAATTAACAGACCAAGGAGTAGAAGTAACCATTGCGTCTCCCAAAGGTGGTCAGCCTCCAATTGATCCTAGAAGCACTAACCCAAGTTTTGCCACGGAAGATACTAAGCGTTTTGATAAAGATGCGGCTCTTTTGAAAAAATTAAGCCAAACGCTTAAACTCTCAAATGTAAAGCAATCAGATTATGATGCTGTTTTTTATCCTGGAGGACACGGCCCACTTTGGGATTTAGCTGAAGATAAAAACTCGCAAGCACTTATTACCTCATTCTATACACACAATAAGCCAGTAGCTTTTGTTTGTCACGCTCCAGGCGTATTGAAAGACGTAAAAGTAAATGGGGAATATTTAGTGAAAGGCAAAAATGTTACAGGTTTTGCGAACACGGAAGAAGAAGCAGTTGGTTTAACGAAAATCGTTCCCTTTCTATTGGAAGACGTTTTACAACAAAGAGGTGCTTCTTATAGCAAATTGGGCGACTGGGCTTCGTATGCAGTGGAAGATGGCTTGTTAATTACAGGTCAAAATCCAGCTTCATCTAAATTGGTAGCTAAAAAGTTATTAACGAAATTGAATAAATAAGGATAAGGGTAGTAGGATTGAAAAGGTACTGAAATAATATTCAGCACCTTTTTTTTATGGTCTCTATCCGCATAAACCCCAAGCTATCAGGGCAGAGAAATCAGGGAAAATAAATAGTTTTAGTGAAAAATTTCGACAAACAATGAAACTTACTAACTATTCCTTTTTACTCTTCTTTTTACTAACTTCGTTTAGTAGCTTTTCTCAGCAAAAAACCAACATCATGACCTTCAACATCCGAATGGAAACCGTTCAAGATGGTGAAAATCAATGGGCTAAACGCAAAGAGCATCTGAGCAGTATGCTCGAATTTTATGATGTGGACATCTGTGGTATGCAAGAAGTATTGGTTGGACAAATCAGGGATTTAACCAAGCTTTTACCTGCTTATGCTTACGTAGGCGTTGGGCGTGACGATGCCAAAGAAGGGGGCGAATTTTCACCTATTTTCTACAAAAAAGCAAATTACACGCTGTTAGAAAGTAATACCTTATGGTTGAGCCAAACCCCAGAAAAACCTAGTAAAAGTTGGGATGCAGCCTTGAATCGTATTGTTACTTACGCTAAGTTTAAAGACAATAAAACGAAGAAAGTCTTTTATGTCTTTAACACCCATTTTGACCACATTGGGCAAGTGGCTCGTCGTGAAAGTGCCAATATGTTAGTCGCAAAAATCAAAGCGATTGACGCTAATATCCCTGTAATTTTAACGGGTGATTTCAACAGTACGCCTCAAGAAGAACCTACGATGATTCTTGACAAAAACTTGATTGATGCTCAAAAAGTGAGCCAACAAGCACATTTTGGCCCCGTAAGTACCTTCAATGGGTTTGAATCAAAAGAAATTGATGGAAAACTAATTGACTATATTTTCTTGAACACCAACAAAATACACGTCTTAAAACATGGAACCTTGAGTAATACATGGGGCGGTAGATTTGCCTCAGACCACCATGCCGTGTTTACGCAACTCGCTTTTTAACTCACATTTATTACACTCATCAACCCACTATCAACAATGAAACAACGCTTACTATCTCTGGATGTTTTCCGTGGCATGACCGTTGCCATGATGACCCTTGTTAATAATCCTGGCGATTGGGGACATATTTATGCTCCACTCGAACACGCCGCTTGGAATGGCTGTACCCCAACCGATTTAGTTTTTCCTTTTTTCTTGTTCATCGTTGGTGTTTCGATACCCTATGCCTTCAAAGGCAAAGTAGCTGACCAGAAAACCGTCTTGAAAATTATCGAACGAAGTGCTAAATTATTTGCGTTGGGGCTTTTACTATCGCTTTTTCCAGATTTTGATTTTGCCAATCTTCGTATTCCTGGGGTATTACAGCGTATTGCTCTTGTGTTTTTGGCAAGTTCATTGATTTTTTTAACGACTAAAGCACGTACACAACAACTCATTTTTGCAACCTTACTAATTGGTTATTGGTTCGTGATGACCTTCATCCCTGTACCCGATTTTGGAGCAGCCAATTTAACTCCCGAACATAATTTAGGGGCTTACTTAGACCGTTTACTACTCGGAACGGCTCACTTATATCAAGCCGTAAAAGTATGGGATCCCGAAGGAATTTTGAGTACATTTCCTTCCATTGCCAACGGTCTGGCAGGCGTTTGGGTAGGCGTTTGGTTACAAAGAGAAGATAAACCAGTAGCCGAACGAATTGTAACGGTTTACCTCTATGCAAGCCTTGCTTTGGCTGTAGCTTGGGGCTGGGATGCGGCAGGTTTCCCGATTAATAAAGGCTTATGGACAAGCTCTTACGCTCTTTGGACAATTGGTTTAGCGATGTTTTTCTTGGCAGGTTTCTATTGGCTTATCGACGTAAAAGGATATAAATCGTGGACAAAACCTCTGGTTGTCTATGGAGTAAACGCCATTACAGTTTTCTTTTTAACAGGCTTAATAGTCCGAATTTTAGAAATGATTAACATCTCTATGCCTGACGGGAGTACCCAAAATTCAATTTCGTGGCTTTATCAATCGTTTATTGTTCCCTTTTTTAGCGAGCCTAAAAATGCCTCTTTGGCAGGTGCAATCACTTTTGTACTGATCTGGTTGGGCATTTTGTGGGCAATGTATGAAAAGAAAATTATTGTGAAAGTGTAGATAAGGTTTTCCTCCTGCTTATAAGCTACATGAGCAGGAGGAAAATCTTATCTAGGTGATAATGCAAATCTCTAAATATAACAATCTAACTATCTGTATTTTATAAAAAAATCAACTAATTTTTATTGTAGAGAATTAAAAGCTAGTGCATTTAATCCAAAATTCAACATCCAAAATTTTTCATCACTACTTAGGCAATTGTTTCTTTAAAAACTCGTAAGGTTGCATCCCACGCTTTTTTAGCAATTTCAGCATTGTAACGAGTTGGAGCGGTGTCGTTATTAAAAGCGTGTTGAGCTCCTTCATAAACATACAATTCATATTTTGTTCCTGCCGCTTTTAAGGCTTCTTCATAAGCAGGAATCCCTGCATTGATACGCTCGTCTAGCTGTCCATAATGCAACAACACTTTGGCTTTTATCTTGGGTACATCCACCGCCTCTGGTTGACGACCATAATACGCTACCGCCGAATTAAGCGTTGGTGAACTAACCGCCAATTGATTCGCTAGTCCGCCACCCCAACAAAAGCCTACACAACTTGTTTTACCATTGCTTTTCGGTAATGATTTCAAATAATCAAAGCCTTTCAAGAAGTTGTTGATATTTTTAGGAGCTTCGATTTTACTGAATAAAGCACGAGCCTCTTCTTCATTCGTTGGCGTTCCTCCGAAAGGAGAAAGAGCGTCAACAGCCAAGGCATAATAGCCTGCTTTCGCTACTCGTCGAGCCACATCTTTGATATGCGGATTCAAACCACGGTTTTCATGAATTACTAACACCGCACCAATTTTCCCTTTAATTTCTTTGGGCTGAGCCAAATAAGCCTTTACCGTTGTGCCATCGCCTTCATAAGTCACCTCTGAAGTAACGAGGTCTTCGTCGTTTTCTTGGATGGTCATGGCATTGGCATAATTGACCTCCAATAAAGGTAAAACCGTTAAGGCAGCCACCGTACTTCCTGTTAATTTAACTAAACGCTTGATGAAATCCTCACGACTCAAAGGCTTGTGCGTGTATTCATCGAAAAGGTTAATAATTTCTTGGTTCATTTGACTGGTTTTGAAGGATTTGAATAGAAAATAAATATACGCAAATACACCAAATTCACAAAGGCACTTAGGTACAAAGTATTCGTTATCAACAAAATAGCCATCGCATTTGTTTACTAATCCACATTGGTTGGCAATAAACGTTTAGTCGATAGCATTTAGCCCAAAATAGCCATTCTATAAACCCCATAAATACGGACAGCAGCACAGCCTATTTTGAGTTTATAAATCATTTCGTACCTTGTCATTAATTCGTCCATTCAACAACTAATAATCAATGAACAAACTTCACAAAAACCTCCTGCTAGGCACGTCGCTACTGCTAGGAGTGCATGTTTCTATGGCACAAATGGAATACCCAAAAACCAAAAAAATTGACCACATCGACGACTACCACGGTGTAAAAGTAGCAGACCCATATCGCTGGTTAGAAGACGACCGCTCTGCCGAAACAGCAGAATGGGTAAAAGCGGAGAACAAGGTCACGTTCGATTACTTAGAAAAAATCCCTTATCGAACCATGTTCCGAGAACGTATCGAAAAGGTCTTCAACTATCCGAAATATTCGGCACCTTCTCGCAAAAATGAGTGGTTCTATTTCTCAAAAAATGATGGATTGCAAAATCAAGGCGTTTTGTATCGTCAAAAAGGATTAGACGGAACACCCGAAGTGGTACTTGACCCCAACAAATTATCGGCAGATGGAACAACTCGATTAGGAGCATTTTCTATTTCAAAAGATGGTAAATATGCCGTGTATTACCTATCAAAAGGCGGTTCAGACTGGCAAGAAGCCTATATTATGGATTTGGAAACCAAGCAAAATTTACCAGACCATATCGAATGGATTAAAGTATCGGGAGCATCTTGGCAAGGAAATGGCTTTTACTATAGTCGCTATCCAAAACCCGAAGGAAGTGCCTTGGCTGCTAAAAATGAAAATCACCAAGTGTATTATCACAAGGTAGGAACATCGCAAGAGCAGGACGAACTAGTCTATGAAAATAAAGAGAACCCACAGCGTTTTAATACCATGTCGGTATCGGAAGATGAGCAATTTGCATATTTAACCATCAGCGACCGTGGCAAAGGAAAAGAAGGAAATGCTCTTTACTTTAGAAAATTAGGACAGAAGACATTTACCCCCATTGTAGCGGAAGTAGGTGATTTCCAGTATGGTATTGTGGATAACCTAGGCGATAAATTTTTGATTGAAACCAACGAGAAAGCCCAAAATTCAAAAGTAGAATTATACGACCCTGCCACCAAAACATGGAAAAATATTATTCCAGAAAAAGCAGAACCCTTACAAGGAGTTGGCACGGCTGGGGGCAAAATGTTTGCTACATATTTGAAAGACGTAACCACTCGTGTATATGTCTATGATTTCGCAGGAAAATTAGAAAATGAGGTAAAACTACCAGGCTTGGGTACGGCTGGCGGATTTGGCGGTAAAGCCGACGATAAATTTGTATTTTATACCTTTACATCGTTTACGTTTCCACCAACTATTTATCGCTACGACATTGCGACGAAACAAACTTCTGTTTTCCGCAAGCCAGAAGTTCAGTTTAATCCAGAAGCATTTGAGACAAAACAGGTTTTTTATACTTCCAAAGACGGCACAAAAGTACCGATGTTTATTACCTACAAAAAAGGCATAGCCTTGAATGGTAAAAACCCAACACTTTTATATGCTTATGGCGGTTTTAATATCAGTTCGCAACCTGCATTTTCGGCAACCTTAATTCCATTTTTAGAACAAGGAGGCGTTTATGCCGTAGCCAATATCCGAGGTGGGGCAGAATACGGTGAAAAATGGCACGAAGCGGGTATGAAACTAAAAAAACAAAACGTCTATGACGATTTCATTGCGGCAGGAGAATATTTGATTGCCCAAAAATACTGTACCAAAAACTACCTTGCCCTTCGTGGAGGCTCTAACGGAGGACTTTTAATTGGAGCGGTCATCAATCAGCGTCCAGATTTGTGCAAAGTGGCAATTCCACAAGTAGGGGTTATGGATATGTTGCGTTTTCATAAATTCACCATTGGTTGGAACTGGTCGCCCGAATACGGCAACTCAGATGATGCCACCGATTTTAAAAACCTGTATGGATATTCTCCTTTACACAACATCAAAGAAGGCGTAGAATACCCCGCAACCATGATTACGACAGCAGACCATGACGACCGTGTTGTACCAGCACACTCGTTTAAATATGCAGCAACTTTGCAGGAAAAAGCAGGAAAAAGCAAAAATCCATTGCTCATACGCATCGACGTAAATTCGGGTCATGGAGCAAGTAATACCAAGAAAAATATCGAATTAACCGCCGATATTTACGCCTTTATTTTTGCCAATATGGGCATTGTTCCGAAGAATTTGTAGTCATAACAATAGCGAATACCAGTAGTGGTATTCGCTATTGTTAACTTATGAAGCTGTCTATATTTTCTCAACAAAGGTGAATAAATTCATCCATTAAAAAGTCTAAACAGCTTCTACATTTCATTTTAATTTAACTATTTTTACACCTCCTAAATACTAAGCAACAGCCTTTCAAAACTATAACAATGAAAACGTTTATCATTATTTTAATAAGTATTCTTCTTACTTATGTTGACTGTAAAAGCCAACAAACATCTGCATTCGACAACGATAATTTTACACTAACAGTAGAGTTTTTCCCCTCATTCATCCCTCCTAGTAGATTAATTATTCAGAAGAAGAAGGAAAAGAATCGACTAGTTATTTCAAATTTGTACAGTAAAAAAAGATACAACTTACTCAATGATAAAAAATTAACTATCGAACCTTTCGATAGTTGCCTAATAAAAAACAATTTGAGTAAAAGGTTCTACGGAGATACTATATTTAGAAAAAAACTAGAGGAAGCTAGTGTAGCCAAAGACGTATTTAAACAATTCATAGACAGCCTTACTAACATTAATTTTTCAACACACAGAAGCCTGTATAAAGAAGGAGTTGTTGATGGAATCACAATCTATATTAGATTCAGAACAGACACAAGTGTGCTAACCGCTAATTATTGGACAGATAAAAGTTAGAAAGTTATAGACTTTAAGCACAGTTTTTAGTCTTTTTTTGAATTACTTCTTTCATATTGATGTCCTGCTTGAGCAAATACTTATAAGGAC
>JACCDQ010231963.1_pt1 | contig 15384 bp, 4 predicted proteins | sample 7446031 | NCBI WGS metagenome assembly JACCDQ01 (sample SAMN15323442, study PRJNA562643) | freshwater metagenome | isolation source: river surface water | place: USA:Blue River Watershed | collected 2017-08-17
ATCAAATCTCGGTACGTTTCAAACAGCTAATCGTACTGACTTTGTTGCTTGTTGCGGGACAGTTACAAGGTGTAGCTCAACAATATTTTCCGGTGGTTGCCAGATTTACTCAGCTTCCACCTTATCCCGTATATCTCTCTGATTTTAGCAATCCTGCACAAACAAACCTGTCGATTCAGGTTCAGATGAATGACAAAAGCATTGCATCACGTGCTTTTCGTATTCGTGTGTACATCGAAGGACAAGGATTTTTGATTCAAAGTACCGATTTTGTACAAGGCGAACCATCTATTACGCTGGTCGAAGGTCAGGTATATAACATTCCTGCGCCTCAAGTTGCCAATTATTTTAAGCAATACAACCTTAAAATAACTCCAGAACAATACCGCAAACCATTCAATGAAGGCGCATTTCGTTTTGGTGTCGAAATTATCGATTTCCAAACCAACCGCCCTATTTCGGGTATTCAGTGGAGTACACCAGTTTGGTTGGTAGTCAACGAACCTCCAGTTTGGGTAATGCCACAAAATCAGATTAGTGTAACGCCAACCAATCCCCAAAATATCAATTTTCAGTGGGCGCCACGTCATAACAACGTCAACGACGTAGAGTATGAGTTTACCATTACCGATTTGATGTTGAATAACGGTTTTCAAGGAAATGTTCAAAACCTTTTCCTTTCACAACCTGCTTATTATCAAACTCGTACAAGAAATACTGTTTTGAATTATAATGCAACCATGCCTCCATTGGTTGTTGGGCGCACGTATGCCTATCGTGTACAAGCAGTAGCCAAGCGTGGTAGCGAAGATGTAGGAGTTTTTAGAAATAATGGTTATAGCGAAATACAATACTTTACTTACGGAGAAGCGGTAAAGCTCAACCCTCCGACCAACTTACAAGTAGCTTGGACAGATGATTTTAAAGGATCTACTTTTAATTGGAAAGGCGATAATACCCACAAGAATTTTACAGTAGAATTTCGTGAAAAGAATGCTAAAGACTGGAAAAAAGTAGATGTAACGGCTTCCACAGGAGGCTTGTATAATACCTTTTTGATTAATAGCCTCGCTCCTGAAAAAAGCTATGAAATGCGTGTAACAGGAATTGATGCTCAAGGAAATCGCGCTACTGCTGAACCAATAGAGCTAACCAAATCACCTGCTGCTGTAAAACAAGAAAAGCTTATTTTAAAAGGTAATATCGTTTGGGCATTTCGTGCATCAGAACAAAATTTGAGTGTCAAAGGAAGCGTATTAGAGACCTCAAATGATTCTAACACTCCTGCTAGAAAAAGTCAACAGGATGTTCTCGAAACAAATAGCCCTGCAAGCACTAAGCATGCACTAGAAAAGGCCATTGTAACTTTATATAATTCTCCTGTAGAATTAACGATTGAGAATCTAAAAAGCGCAAAACCCGAACGCATTGCTACAGTACAAACCGATGCACAAGGACAATACTCATTTGATGCACTTGGTGTAAAATTATTATCAGATGTTAAAAACCTCTACATAGTTGCCGAATATCAAGGCGAAAACTTTGCTCCTGCAATTACCAAACTTTCGGTAAGTGCTGAGGAAACTGGTACAAAAACGGCATCTGAAATGGTATTACTTGCTCATTCGATTCGTTTCATGCCTAAAGTACTCATTGGCAATAATAGTCTGCCTTCTGGCGAAACAATTGATAATAACTCGATTGAAGAAATAGCACTATATCGTCTAAAATCAGTTGTTGACAAAAATCCATATCTCCAACACGAAGGTAATCTTAAAGGTGAACGTGCTTCTTTAACCTATAATAAAGATACTTATGTAAAGGTTGGTGAGCTTTTAAGTACTACAACTTTAGCACAGATTTTCAATAACAAAGCCTTCAACGATAAGTTTGTACTTCGAGTAAAACAAAAGGATAGAAAAGCAGTCGTATTCCCTGTAAATGATATTACTGATTTTCAGGAAGGAAAATATCTAGCCGTTACAGATTATTTTGCCTACAAAGCACCTGCAAACGTTATTAGCGGCTATGTTGATCGTAGATCTGGAGGCAAGACAGAGCGTGTTAGCAATGCTGCCGTACAAATCTACAATATATCAACCCGCACCAATAGTGAGGGATACTATGAAATAGAAATTCCTCAGGCCTTTGATTTTAGTATTAAAGTTTTTGGATTGACAACCGGACCAAAACTTCCTGTAGCCAAGGGCATGGAAATGACAATCAAAGCGATTGACCCTTTCAATACTGTCAATAGCGACTCTAAAACTTTTGTATATCAAAATAAAGACATCCAGCAAAACTTTACGATAGATGGAAATGCACACTATATTGAAGGTCGTGTGTTTGGAAGAGATACTAAAATAATCAGTGGAGCAACTGTAACATACAAGTCTCAGACGGTCAAATCTAACGACAAAGGATATTTTAACTTTGCTGTTGCAGGCCCAGAAATGACTGATTCAGTGAAGGTTGAATTTGATAACTACGACGTGGCTTATGTCAATGTAAGTAAATTCAAGAAAACAAAAATTGAAGGTAAAGACGCAGCCGAAGCGAAAAGTAATCTTTTGACCAAAGTCAAAGCAATTACCGATAAAACCCAGCTCGAAAATTTTTATACTGATAACTTTTCAAAAGCAAACCTTATTCCTGCTACTTTCAACGAAGTAGATTCGGTGAAGCTAGAGAATAAAACCATTTATCGTGTAATTGCCTATACTAACCAATTAGGTGCGTTGGGTTTACGTTCGCTCCAAGACTCATCAGTGACAGTCGATGCCATTTTCAATATAGAAGACGCCGACCGAGATATTACCAAAGCCGAATTCGTTAGACAAAATGGAAATAGGGAGGTTTGGAAAGGCGGTTATATAGCCACTACCTACAGTAAAGAGCTGACTATTAAAATTACGAATAAGAAGGTAATCGGTAAAGATACTAATGCGGCATCAGATGGATTCGTAGAGGAAGAAATCAATGTGGCATTACCTAAAAAATATACTCAAGGAGATACGCTTATAGTGAAAGTCCGACTCAAACCAGCCTCTATTTTCAATGGGGCAGTCTATGATAGTACTTTTTATATTGCTGGAGTTCGTGAAAATGGGCGTAAAGCTGGCGACGAATACAAGGGTCTTGAAGGTGTAGAGGTGGCAGTAAACGGAGTTAAAATTAAAACCGATGCCAAAGGTAAGTTTAAACTCCGTGTGCCAAAAGGAGAGGACATCGAAATGGAACTAACCAAAGAAGGTTTCAGCACACTCAAACATTCATTTACTGGTGCTGTTGTTAATCAATATAATGGCAACAACACCAAGGCTTTCTATATGATGGCTCAAGACAAAGATTTACCAAAGTTCAAAACACTCATGAACTTTAGTATTTCTGTCGATAATGTTGTCAAGCATTCCAATAACACCTATATGATTTCGGGTAATGTCTTGCTCGACAAAGGAAAACTCGAAAAGTCTAAGAATGCTTTCAAGGCTGGTGATACTAAAACTCTTACTTTTAAAAATATCATCGTTAAGGAGGATACCAATAAAACCAATGCCATCATTACACAAAACAAGATTGATTTTGTCGAAACAGAAGCAAAAATCAAGCTTTTTGGTTATGCACCGATCTTACTAACTGGAAACCCTATTGGTGAGCCATATATCCGTTTGCAACAGACAGATAGCAAGTCGACTAGCTTAAGTAGTAATGGTAAAATTGGGGCTTCGACTATGGAGTTTACCCGAACCGAAATGATGGGTATTACTTTCGGCAAAATGGAGTTGGAGTTGAAAAAGGATGATTCTAAAGATGCTAAAGTGGGCAAATTTAATGACAAACTTTCAGACAAAGATGCTGGTAAGCGCGAGAAGGATGCCGCAGAAAGAAAAGACCTTGAAAAACAGATTAAAAGTAAAGTAGAGGATGCCAATAAGGCTATGTTGCAAGACGTAATCGCTGCAAAATCCTCTAGTCAAGCAGCCCGCGACAATGCCACAAAAGAACTCAACAGTCTTAATCCAAAAGAGGTAACGGCTGTTCCTGACAAAGAACCATTATTGCTGGCGTTTGCTCCTACAGCACTCGACGAGCTATCAGAAACTAAAGAATACAAAATTGTTTTTCCTGAAGCTTCTAAAGTAAGTGAAATTAAAAAAATAGGTGCTAAGAAAGATTCAGCAGCAGGCACACTTAAACATAGTGATTACTTAAAGTTTACTCTTGGTTTGGGAGGTCTCCTTTCAGCAGGGATTGACCCTGAATCGGCTGTTCTCAAAAAGTCTGGGGTAAGTATGAAAGGGGTGATATTACTCCCTGAGATATGGCGATTTACCAACGCAAAACCACTCACTATTGAAAAATTGGAGATTAGTAGCGACTTCGAAATGAAGTCGATTACGATAGGTAAATCAGATCCTGATAAAAAAGAATTTGTAAAGTTTGGGGTGGCTGACACGTGGATGTGTTATATCAACACTGTACAGATTTTTAGTGGATTTAAAGGCTTTAATTTCGGTGGTACTTTTAATACAGATAAAGAAAACTACGTTAATATCAATTCTTTAGGATTCACTAATATTGGGGGTAAAATTTTTCCAAACGTAGATATAAGTACTCCAAAAGATGGTTTTAGATTTAGCAAACTCCGCTTTAAAACTGTTGGTAAAAAGAATATTACCATCAAAGGAAACCCTAAAGATAAAAGCTACGAAATAGAAGGTTCGTTGCGAATTGAATGGGACGAATCAGATGTAAAATCGTTTACCAGTGATTCTACTGATAGATTTGGAAAACGCCTTTCACAAGACGAGATAGACAAAAATGTAGCCTTAAGAAAAGCCAACGAAGGCAATGCTGCGTTTGAAGCAGAACAGGCTTCTCTTAAAGCTAACAAGGAAAATAAAAAGTATGACGATAGTAAAAAGAAACTTGCTCAAGCTGAAGATGAGCTGAAAGCACTTGCCAAACTCAAAGATGAGCTCACAAGTGAATACGATAAACTATCTAAAGAGCAACAATCACTGAATGTAAAGCGTATTGCTCTTACCAGAAAATACTCAGGAGCTAGTCGTGACTCTGAACAGGCTAAAGAGGAAGAAAAAGCACAGACTGAAGCCGAGACAAGTAATAAAAATAAAGAGAAGGATGTTGATGCTCGTTGGAAAAAATGGCAAGATGATAATACCGCCAAAGAAAACGAAATCACTAAACTCAAGGCAGAATTAGTCCCTCTTGAGCAAGCTCGTGAAAAAGCTGCCAAGGAAAAGCAAGAGTCTGACGAAAAACAAAAAGCTGAGGATGCTAAAAAGCAGGCTGAAAAAGAACAGAAAAATGCAGTAGAAGCACAAAAACGTGAAGCCATAGATGCAGGAAAATCTTATGTCTCAAGCGATACTACTTCTAAGAAATCATCAGGTGGATTTGACTGGAAAAAACGCCTTTTCCCTATAGAAGTACAAGCGTTTACATGGTCTACTTCGGGTAAATTCTTAGTTTCGGCTTCTCTTTTACAAGATGCTTTGAAGTTTGAATCATTTGCAATTAAGGTACGTCGAATCGTCTATACTCGTGGTATGAAAACCACGACTACGCAGATGACCGATATGCTCAAAATGAGTGAGGACGAAGTGAATAAAATGAACAATTCATCCAAATTCAATGATGCCAATACCTATGTAGATGACGATGGCAAACGTGTTGGGGCATTGAGCAAAGATAACCAAGAGTCAAAAGCTAATGCTTCTGTCGATGGCCTAGGGCTTAAGTTTATTGAGGACAAAGTGGCTGCTGCCAATCCAGATACCTTACAATGGGCAATGGGTTTTGCAGGAGGTGTAGAATTAGATTTCAAATCTCTTAATGTTGACTCCGATGTATCTATGTACATTGGCGACTTTGGCAAAGGATTTGAATTCAGAATGAATGAGTTTGCTCTCAAAATTGATGCAACATCGTTTAGAGCTTATGCTAAAGTAAAAATTGCAACCAGCGGTAAAAAAGTAGGCTTTGAGGGTGAAGGTGAATTTGAAGGAGCTGAGCTAAAAGCGGCTATGTCCCTGAAATTCTACAAATTCTCAGATGGCTCTGGCTACGAACTGGGCGCCGCACTCAAAATGTCGACAGGTGCCACAGGTATAGTTACGGGTCCTATTACTTGGACAGCACTCGGTGGTGGCTTCGATTGGAATACCGCTGAAGGTAAATTTAGTGTATTCTTATTAGGAGATGCTCGTTCGTCTGGACTACCAGAAAAAGTAGTTTCTTACAAAAAAGTTAGACTATCGCTCGATTTTGTGGGCGGACGATGCGGCGCCAAACCTATACTTCGAGGTTATGCCGAACTATGGACTGGGTCAAAAGGTGAAAAACCTGAAAAAATATGTAACGTATCGGCCGAAGTCAATTTCTGCGATGCAGTAATTGTTTGTAAAATTGATTGTGAAATAGAAATGTCAGAGAAAAAGGTAAAAGTAGATGCTTTAGCCTTTATTTCTCCTAGTGCAGGGTTCTTTATGGGAGCCAATGTTCGCGCAGAACTCTTTGGCATGAATCTCAACGGCCGAATGCTCTTTGGCATTGTATGTGATACCAAGCATCCCGATGCTCCTAAAGAATTAGGTCTATATTTGACAGATATTCCAAACTACTTGTATCAAAGCGATAATAAAACTATCTCTGCACTCTACCTAGGAGTTGATTTGAGCTATGAAAAACGAGAAAATGGTGGTGCAAGTGCTTTTGGTGTTGATTTAGTAAGATACAGTGTAGAAATTTTAGTCAAAGGGCGCCTCAAAGCTGGTATCAACTTTTCGAATGGCAACTTTATGATTAACAGCATGGTCAAGCTCGAAGCTGAAGGTAAAGCAGATATTTTAGGCTTTAACCTTGGTGGAAAATTTGAAGGTATGTTTGAACTAGGAGGTGGCTATACTACCGATATGGGATGGAACTTCTTAATGGCAGGTCGTGCCAAACTCGAAATTGGTGCAGGTAAGTATCAAGATAAGGATTGTAACGACTTTAGTATAACAGGTATCAAATGGTGCGATAGATGTATTTCATGCTGTAGTGGACGCAAGTGGTACTGCCCAGTTACAATCGTTGTACCATATCCATGCGGTGAAATAGATAGATACCTCAAACTATGTGTAGAAGGACAATTTGGTGTAAGCTATCGTCAAAGAGGTCCTGATGAAGGTTGGAAAGCTTTTGCTGGAGGCGCAATGAATAGATCAAATAATAGTTCGTCTAGTTCTGTAGGTTCAAATACTTCAAATCTTATTGCCGAAACATCTTTGAAGCCTGGCGAATCTCGTACATCACCTAATGGTATTTACAAACTAATGGTAGAATCAGACGGAAATGTGACCATTACCAAAAAAGGTGTTAAAATCTGGGAAACTAGAACAGGTGGTAAAAACGTAGATGCTTTCAAAATTCAGAATGATGGTAATCTAGTAGCATACGCTGCAGGTGGTATACCCGTTTGGGCTTCTGGAACTCACGGAAAAGGTAATAAATCTAGTGTACTAGTAATGCAAGATGATGGTAACTTGGTAATTTATAAGGATGGTGATAATCCAATTTGGTCATCAGGAACTCGAAATGTATATACACAAGATGAGCTTGAAAAAATTATTGTCAAAAATGGTGAAAGTCTGAGAGTTAACGACAAACGTACCTCAACAAATGGCAAGTATTATGTAACTCTACAATCTGACGGAAACGTAGTATTGTATAAAGGTGAAAAAGCTTTATGGGCAACAGGCACCAACCGCCAAGATGTCTATGGTATCTTTGTACAAAAAGATGGCAACTTGGTAGCTTATCTAAGTGGTGATAGACCCACTTGGGCTTCTAATACAGCTGGTAGAGGTGGTCGTGAAACCTTCTTGATTATGCAAGATGATGGTAATCTTGTATTGTATAAGCGTTTAGGAAGTAGTACACCAGGCCATGTTACTGTGTATTTTGGCGAAGACCCAATATGGTCATCAGGTACTTTTGAATAATAAAAAATGGGGTTACAACACCGTTGGAGTTTGAATTGCTTCGACTCCAACGGGTTAATATATTAAAAACATGAAAAAGCTTTATTATTTATACATACTTTTAGCTTCATCTTTTTCGCTTGTTACTCAAGCGCAATCACAAGAGATTGCTACGGCTTTACCTTCGCCGAAAGGAGTATATATTCGTTTGAATACAGACTATATCTCAGGGACTACCTTAGGGAAATCTAAATATGTAATCAAACGTAAGAAGATTACAGAATCAACTTCGAAAACTATTGGTCAAATGCAGTTGGCCAAAGATTACAATGATTTCATGCGTACAGTTGGTAGAAAATCTCTTAGGGATTTTGAAAAAATGAAAAAGTTTTACGGGGCATCCGAAACTATGGCCTACATGTACAGCAGTCCAGCCTATAAAAATGTAGCTGCTTTTGCTGAACTAAAAATAGAGTTTTTGCAAGCCTTTGGTTACGCTTTTTTGGATTCTACGGCACAAAAAAACGAGTTATATAACTACGAAGTATTCGAACTTTTATCCAACAAAGAAGAAAAACTTGTAAGTACGGTAAGTGTATTTAGTAACCCTAAAAACTTTGCGCTAAAGCAGTATGCGCCTCAAATTAACAAAATTATTGGTTCTGATTCTTCTGTAGTTTTTGAATGGAAAATTACTTCACCTCCCTATGTAGACAAGTCTGCGGAAATGGTAACACTTGGTGCACAAATTGAACAAGCTTTTCAAGTAAAGTCTAATCAAAACTCCCAACGAATAGACGAAAGTGCCTATACCAATGTCAAAAAACTATATTTAGATAATGAGTCTATCTTATCTATTTATCCAACCGATGACTTTACTACTCGTTACAATGTGTATTATCGCAAAAATGGTAGTGTTCAGTGGCAGTTTTTAGAAAGAAATGTAGCCAATAACGATCCTAGTGGGAATCATATCCTAACTGCACGTGTGCCTGGTAAACGCGACGATTTAGTCGAAACCATCGCAATTCCAGAAGATTTTGTATATAACACTGGTGATACCTCCAAAATAGCTCGTGGCGTAATTGCTCACAATGGAAGTGTTGAGTTAATTTATGGTGTGAAATCCTCTGACTCAACAAATGCCATTATTTTACAATGGAAAAAACTGGCTGATAAACCCTATTACTCAGGTATCGAAATTGCCAAAGCGGCAGGAAATGAAGAGCCAAAAGTAATCCAGATTCTCCCTGTAACAGCTTCAAAGTTTATAGATACAGATGTATTTCCTGCTGGACAAATGTTCAAATATTTCGTTCGTCCTATTTTTATTCCTTTTCAAGAACTAAAACAAGAAATACCTGCTACCACAACGATGACCTGTGGTAAGTTTTCTAAGCCAACTCCTCCGTTTAACTTAACAGTAAAAGCAGAGGGTCAAAGCGCAAGGTTGAAATGGGAAGTGGCAGACGAAAAAGCAGGACATAGCTATTTTGTATATCGTGGTACAAGTCCGAAAAAAATGATTCCAATTCGTTCGGCAGTCAAGGAAAGAGAATATCTAGATACCACAAGCTATCTTACTGGGCGTACTACCTATTATTATGCTATTATGGCTGTAAATGTCACACAGGATACCAGCGATTTTTCACCGTATGTAATGTACTCTCCTAGCAAGCCCGAATCTGTTCAAAGCCCGAGCAATATCGGATTTGAGGTAATCAATGAGAAGGCGCATTTGAGCTGGAACGATGTAAGACTCAACGATGATTATATCGGAGGCTTTGTGTTACAACGAAAAAAGAAAGGGGAAACCACCTTTAAAAATATTCATAACGTTGCACTTACCACATCTACTTTTATCGATGAGTCATTTGAGCTTGGCAATACCTATTTGTACCGAGTGGCGTCTGTAACAATCAAAGGAGATACTTCTTATTTTTCTCCAGAAGTGACAGTTCAAACGCCAAAACTGAAAAATATCTCAGAAGGAATTTCAGGAATTAGGTTATCAAACTTATCCGAAAGTATCAAAATATCTTGGCCAGGGGTAGAAGTAGGCACTGTAAAAAACTATAAAATCTATCGTAAACTTCCAACAGAGGTAAATTTCAAGTTGATTGGTACAGTAGCAAATGGCAATTTTGAATTCCAAGATAAAAATGTCAAATCTGACGTAATTTATGTGTACACTGTTACAAAAATTGATGATACCAATACAGAAAGTAGCATTGAGGAGCGTAAATCGATATATCGAGAAAAGGTAAGAAAATAAGATTTTTTCAAAAACTATCGATAATCAGATTCCGCTAAAAGCTTCTGATTATCGATAGTTTTTACATGCTAAATAATAAGTAGTATTCCTTTAAAGTAGGCTGAGTATGAAAGTGTTATTTTACTTTGTAATGAGCCATGTTGACAAAAATCCTTTTATTTGTTTGTTTTATTTTCATAAGTATCCATTCTTTTGCCACTTCTAAACACTTAGAAATAAAGGTGATAGACGAGTATTCTATGCCTGTTGAAAATGCCATTTTTTCCATCTTAGAAAAAACTCGAAGTCACAAGGTTATTCAGGAGGAGAAAACTACTGATGGCACTTTTCATGTAACCATAGATTATGACAAAGAATATTATTTCATGATTCAGAGTCAAGCATTTTTTGTATCACACTTATTTTTATCTTTTCACGAAATCAAAAATCAATCTTTAGAAGGTGACGTTCTAAACACTCAAAATATCAATGTCAGAATCCTTTCAAAGAATGCAATTGCTGTGACCCTAAAGCGGATACCTTATTTTCAGTTTTTAGCAAAAGATCAAAATACAGGGGAATATATAGACGCTGAGTATTCGATACGCCTCAATAAAACGGGTGCTGTTGCCGTTCGAAAAGCCCGGAAAGGTGAACCTATAGAATACCTTCCCGAAATGTTTTGTACTTTTGAGGTGTCAGTCCGAAAAGATAATTACGTGGCGTACACACAGGAATTTTTGTACGATAAATCATTTAAAGGATTAGAGCGTGTTTTTGAGTTGAAAACGGATAGTGCAAATATTAAAAAAGATTCTCTTTCTCCAATATTAGTAAAAAAAGCAACTAAGCCTTTTATCCCTAAAATAATACCCCCCGCTCCAGATCTTGTTATTCCATTCGAACAAGGGAGTTTTTATCTGACCGCCGCAACACAGGAGCAATTGAACGGACTGATAACTCAACTACAAAATAACTCAACCGTTACCTTGCGGATTGTTGGAAGTCATGATGGCGTTGGTAGTGCCAAACTAAATAGCTATTTGGCTTATTTGAGAGCTGTCGTTATCCAAATATATCTTGATAATCATAGCCTTACAAATGTTAAGACTGTGGTTCAAACGATTACAAATCCTGAAACTGATATTCCCTTAGCGGCTCGGAGAGTGGCCAAAATATATATAGAACAAGTGCATTCCCAAGATTTTATCTCTAAAAACTAAGTGATTTATATGAAACAAATCATGCTATTATCAATTAAAAATCATGTACAACAAACTCCTTAGATTGATGAAATACCGCTTTGTAACTATACTTATTTGTGTACTAATAGCCCACATCCAATCTAGAGGACAGTATTATTTATCTTCTAAGCAATATGGATTTTCGAGCGGCTTGGGTCACCGCCATGTCAATTCATCGTTTATTGATTCAAAGGGTAAAAAAATTATCCTCACAGCCAATTCTATGGCTTTTTTTGAAGGGAATACTTTCAAAACGATTTCTTACCCTGAAGCATTTTCGTCCAAAGGTTTTAATACTATTTGTGAAGACAATATGGGTAATTATTGGGTTTCTGAAGCCTTTGAATGGTTTTATTCATTCAACATCCGTCAGACCTATATCTATAATAACGAGCAATTTATTCCTTCAAAAAGTAAACTTCCTAGCTCAATTCAGATAGAGTCGATTATTTCTGATGAAAATAGATTACTGTTGATTGGGACAAAAACAGGTGAAATCTATTCTTATTCTGCCAACAATAACAAACTTTCTTTACGAAAAAAAATAGGAAAATCTCCCATTAAATTGCTCTATGCAAAACAAAACAAAATTGTTTTTTGTGAAGAAAAAGGTACCCTTGAAGACGACAATATCCAACTTATTAATTATGCAGGAAAGGTTTTATTTCAGGAGAAACTTCTCCATAAATTTTGCGTATCAGTACAGTCTGTAGCAGATGAGCTATATGCGGTATTTGATGGACGCACCCAAATGGAAGTAGTCAAACTGGGTACGAATGTAAACTTTTATTCGCCCAAAAATCACTCTTATTCCTATTTGACAGGCTTGGTATATGAGCCCAAATTCAAATCGTTAATTTTTTACAATAACGATAAAATCTCTTTTTTAGGCGCTAATCTGGAAACCCTTTATACACACGATTTCCCTTTTTCGATTCATCATATCACACCCGATGGTCATGGTAACTTATTTATGAGCACCGACAACGGTTTAGTGATTGTACGTATTCAAAAAGGGGTCATAAATACGCTTTTGTATAACCCCAATCCCGAAAACAACCAAGACAATTACTCTTGCCGTGAAATCTATAAATTGGACAAAAATACCCTCATTGTCAATACTAATCAATGCCGTCAGGTGGTGAATCTTCGAACAGGAAAATCTGAGAAATTGCCGACTCTAAATGCTAATGGTCAAAATGACTTTATCCTTTCAATTCTTCGTGATAAGCAAGGAACTCTTTGGTTTGGCGAACAGCAGCTCGTTACTACCGATTTGGTCACGAAGGTCAATCGCTCATATTTTGCCAATTATGAAACAAGAATTTGGTCAATGACCGAGTATAAGCAAGGTCTATTGCTAGGTTTTGAGAAAAAAGGTATTGGCTATTTCGATAAGTCCAAAGGGAGTATTAACTATTTTGATGGCAAACAGCCCCAAGAGCTTGCCTCTGCAACGGTTTATGATTTTCTGAAACTTAAAGATAAGGTATTTATTGCCTCTTCTTCAGGACTTTATATACTTGAGAATAATGGCGACATAAAGCAAATTCCCTATCCTGTTGGACAAAAAAAGGCTACTTACGACATCAATATTTTTGATAAAAAGCAAGCCAATATGCTAAGCTTATCTACAGAAGAAGGCATTCTTTTATTGGATATGGCGACTTTGAAAGTGCGACAGTTTATTCAAGATAAACACTTTGCGAAAGTAAAATTTTTGTCTTGTTACGAAACACAAAACGGTTATTGGGCAAGTAGCGAACAAGGTATTTGGCATTTTGATAAAGGCGGAAACCTCCTTAAAATCTATACAGAATTAGACGGTCTAACCAACAACGAATGTAATACGTTGGCGCACTTTCAGGATGAGGAAGGTACGCTATACTTTGGCGGACTAAATGGTGTAAATATCATCAAACCTGAAGCGTTTGCCAACCAGCCTAAAGAAGGAGTTATGTTGATTCGTGATATTAGGATTTTTGACAAACAAGAATTAGTAAGTACGATTCCAGCCCTTAACGGGAATAATATCACCCTAAAGACTAGTGAAAACTCCATTGAGCTTGAAGCCGACTTTGATGATTATATGTATGATTGCGAAAAGCAATTTTACTATACTGTAGGACAAGAAGAAAAAAACTGGGCGCCTTTTGTCGCCAAAAACTTCCGAATAGATAACCTACCTTATGGCGAATCCCTGATTCATCTGAAGGTAGTTGCTTGTAATAATTTTGCGAATAGTAATATCCATACCATAAAAGTCTTTAGGGCATATCCTTTGTATTATCGCTGGTATTTTTGGGTAATGGTGGCTGTGTTGATGGGTTTACTCATTTGGGGTGGCTTCCAACTATATGCCTATAATTATCGTATGCGCAACCTCAAACTGAAGGCCTTGGTAGACAGACAAACGGTAAGTTTGCACGAAAACTTAAAGTTTAGAGACGAGCTTCTCAAGCTATTAGTACACGACGTACGTCACCCAATTATTAGCTTTAACAACCTGACAGACAAGCTAAATTTGCTAATTCAAAAACAAGAATACGAACGACTTTCGTTGTTAGGAACCGAATCAAAGTCGCGCAGTGAGAATTTGCTATGGCTCATCGACAACCTGATTTTATGGATTCAGTCGACCAATAAAAACGAAACGGTTGTGTACCAAAACCATGATTTGATAGGTCTGATTCACAAAATCATTCGCTCTTATCAGAATGATATTTCAGTAAGAAACCTTACATTTGTAGTCGAACCAGAATCGTTTCTTGCTAAAATTGATGAAAAATTATTTGTGATTGCCATGCGTAATATCATATTCAACGCCATAGAATATGCTAAGCGCGATACAACTGTTCAAATCAAAATTAGTCGAAATACCCAACTCGTAGAAGTGACCTGCTACAATCTTGTAGAGCCAGATATGCAACCACGAGCCGAGTCACGAGGATTGAAAATAGGATTAAGTGTTTTGAAAACTATTCTAGAGAAACAATCTATCGAGCTTTTTAACGATAAAGTAGATGATATTTATCTCACAAGATTAATTATTCCTGAAAAATAAATCTAAAAAGAGTGTATCAAACAAAACTGGTACACTTTTTTATTGTTATTAAAACCAAGGTTCATGTTTACACGTATGTATATACGAGCCTTTACAAGAACTTCACAAAAACAGTTATTCCCCAACATAACTAAGTATGTATTGCTCTTGATAGCTTTTAACACCCATTATTTAAAACATTTTGTGATTATTCGCATTAAGAATCCACTAGTTTATTTATGAACCCCATCTCTTGCTTAATCCTAGAAGATACGATTAGTGATCAACTAGACATAGAGCTTATACTACAGCACTATCCGATGATAGATGCTACTTATGTAAACACCCCAAAATCCTTTCTAACCGCCATCAAAGAAAATGATTATCAACTTTATTTCATGGATATTCACGTTTCTTCTGATATTACTGGCGTAGATTTGTTGGCCTCTGTCCGCAATTCTGGTGCTTGGGTGATACTCAACAGCTCGTACTTAACAGAAGAATATTATGAAGAATATAAAAAAATAGATTGCCGAAAATATTGTATTTCCAAACCCCTTAATCCCTTTTCTGTTAGAACAATCCTCGATGAGTTAGTCACTCAAACTACCAAAAATAATTCACTGGGCGATAGCACAGAGTTTATTATGGTGAAACAAGGGGATTATTTACACAAAATCAACATCGATTCGATTTTGTATTTCGAGTCCAGTGGGCATTTGGTCTATATCAAAACTAAAGAAGCCAAATACGCCACTTACGGGTCACTCAAACATTATGAGTCATTGATCCAAGGAAAAACTTTTGAAAAAATCAATCGAAACGTTATTATCAATCTGCTATTTGTTCAGA
>JACCDQ010625948.1_pt1 | contig 15381 bp, 9 predicted proteins | sample 7446031 | NCBI WGS metagenome assembly JACCDQ01 (sample SAMN15323442, study PRJNA562643) | freshwater metagenome | isolation source: river surface water | place: USA:Blue River Watershed | collected 2017-08-17
AAAGACGACGCGCCAGCGGCGACCCGGGTTCGATGCCCTGGGCCTGGAGTGCCGCAGAAAGCCGGACGACCTGGTTAGCCAGCAACGCCATCCCTGCCTCGTCCAGCGGACGCCCGCCCTCGTCGACAATATCCGCATCCAGCGTTGACGCCAACGATCGGGCCAACTCGAGCATCTCGCTTACAGCCAGATCAGGTCGGTTGACGTGTGGAAAATCCAGTGTCAGACCCAACATGCCGGTCGCCTCGTCAGCCACCACCTGGAAATCCACCTCACCCGACGCACTGAGGCGTGCAAACGATGGGTACGACCCTACAAGATCGAGCCCGTTCAGCGCGGCTGAAAAATCCGGCGCTTCGCCGGCACGGGGTCTGAGATTGATATTGATCAGCGCATCAACCCGGGCGCAGAAGGCATCGAGATTGCCGGCCCGTTCGAGAATCTTGCTCTCCGATTCGACAGACAGCCCCGCCGACAGGACCTGAGCCAGGCTTTCTACTGCGCGCATCCATTCATGCAGCACATCCGGAGATACCGAACCACGGCGGCTTGCCAGTTGCAGACGGCAACGCACATTGCTAACCAGTGCATTCACCGGTAACCGGTCGGTCAGGTGCCAGGCGTCACCGGTATAACACTCGACACGGTCAAAACGTGCGACCCCCATCTGTTCGACGGTATCGCGAATCGATGCTGCCGTACGCGGCTCATAGAAACGCAGCGTGGCAATCGCATCTACCCAGGCTTCTGCTTCGGATAAGGCAGGCAGCGCCTCTGCCGCATTGACGGTCTCGAATGTCGGTTCCGTCACGCTAACAGCGATATGTTCTGCCGGAATTTCAAAATCAGCACTCACCGATAACGGGTCTGCCGAATCCCAGCTGGGCTCCTGACGAACGCCGTCTGATGGTGTCGCAGGCGTGTCCTCGGCTGGCATCGGTTCAGGCGCATGCGTTTTTCGATATTGACGCTCCAGCCAGCGGTTGTAAACGACCACCAGCAGGATGGCAACAACACCAAGGCCAAGCAGACTCAGTTGTAGTTCATTCATGATCAACCCACCGTGGTTTCACGCATTTGCAGTGCTTCTTCCATATCCACTTCAACGATTCGTGACACACCGAACTCCTGCATCGTCACACCGACCAGCTGGTTCCCCATTTCCATCGCAATCTTGTTATGACTGATGAACAGGAACTGGGTCTTGTCCGCCATGCGCTTGACCATCTCGCAGAAGCGGACGGTATTGGCGTCATCGAGTGGCGCATCGACTTCGTCGAGCAGGCAGAACGGTGCCGGATTCAACTGGAACAGCGAGAAGACGAGTGCAATCGCTGTGAGCGTTTTCTCGCCACCCGACAGCAGATGGATCGTCGAGTTCTTCTTGCCCGGCGGTTGCGCCATGACCTGTACCCCCGCATCGAGGATCTCGTCACCGGTCATGATCAGGCGGGCTTCGCCACCACCAAACAGGGTCGGGAAGAGCGCACCAAAATGATCGTTGACCGAATCAAAGGTCGATTGCAGTAGCGCGCGGGTTTCCTTGTCGATACGGCGGATGGCGTTTTCAAGCGTTTCCATGGCGCGCAACAGATCGTCGGACTGGGCGTCCAGGAAGGTCTTACGTTCCTGCGCCGAATTCAGCTCGACAAGCGCCGCAAGGTTCACCGGTCCCATGGCTTCGATTTCCCGTTGCAGCCGTGTGATCGCGGCCTGCAGCGGGGCCGGCTTGAGATCACCAATAGTTTCGAGCAACGCGTTGATCTGCTCAGTCGTGCAACCGGCTTCCGTCAGTAATGCTTCGAACTGGGCAGCGGCCAGTTCGGCCGCCTGCAGTTTAAGCTGATGATCATTAATGCGGGTACGGATCGGATCGAGTTGCTGCTCCATCCGCAAGCGATTTTCTTCCTGGGTGCGCAGTGCCGCCGCATGGCTTTCTGCACTATCACGTACTTCGGCCAACGCCTGCTCGCGTTCGCCCCGCAACATCAGGGCAGACTCGAGCTTCTCGCGTAACTCATCGCCATCGGCGTGCGCCAGTTCGGTTTTGGCCTGCTGGGTCGCGTCATCAATACGGCGGCATTCATCCACCGAGAGACGACTCTGCGTATTCAGATCGTCCAACCGGGTCTGGCATTCGCGACAGGAAAACTCGGCCTCCTGAACTTCGCGCTCGACCTTGACCATGGCATCGCGGGCATCGCGCAGCGAACGGCTGGCTGCTTCACGAACCGACAATCGCTCGGTCAGCGAAGTCTGGGCTACGGCAACGGCACTTTCCAGGTTCTGGAGCAACGCCGAAAGCTCTTCAAGACGTGCCACTTCGCTGGCATGTTCCGTAGCCAATTCCGCCTGGGATTGTTTTAACGACTTGTGACGTTCCTCGTGGTGACGGATGGTCTGCACCAGACGTTCGTGCGCCATGACGCGATCCGACAACTCACGCTGCGCGGTCTGTGTCTGCTGCCGCAGCGTTTCGAGCTGGTGCCGGCCAGATTGCAACTGGTTGCGTGCCGCTTCAACAGCCCGCGCTGCATCTTCAACCGGACCAGACAGTTCGGCCACACGGGCCTCGGTCACTTCCAGCTCCTGCTGGCGTTCGAGCAGACCATGATCGGCGGCGTCCGGCGCAAAGAAGGTCACGCTGTAGCGGTCAAGCAGGTGACCCTCCCGCGTGACGACCATGTCACCGCCTGATAGCTGAGCCTGCTGTGCCCTGGCGTCGGCCAGACTATTCGCCACACGAATTCCGGACAACCAGCGGGCCAGAATCGGTTTCAGCCCGGCTTCGATACATTCAATCTTGCCCAGTAACGCATCGCCACCCGTCACCGCATCTCCTGCCGAACCGGCCGGCAACATGAGGGTGACTCGCAGGCCCGGCGGTTCGGCAAACCAGCGATCCAGATCCGGCAGCTGCTGCTGACCACAGGCAACGGCCTTGAGGCGGTCACGCAGCACGGCCTCTACGGCCAGCTCCCAGCCCGGTGCAACACGGATCTGTTGCCAGAGCGCCGGGCGGTCCTGCAAACCGGCTTTTTTCAGCCAGTCCGGCAGACTGCCGGTCGCCTGTACGCGTTCCTGTAATTGTTTGAGCGCCTGATGGCGCGCCTGTGTCCGCGTCAGCTCGTTCTGCAGCTCACGTTGCTGCTCGGTTGCTGTTTGCAGCGCCTGCTCGGCATCGTGCACAGCCTGTGCTGCAGCGGCCTGTTGTTCCTGCAAGGCTTCCAGCGCCATGCCGGCCGTTTCACGGGCTTCAGCAAGCACCTGCAACTGGTCGGTATCAGGCGGTATGAGCGCTGCTTCGTCACGAGCAAGCCGTTCAATCTGCTGATCCACCCGGGCCAGGTTCCTGTCGGCATTGGCCCGGTTTGCCTGAGCGACCTGCAGCCGCTGTTCCAAGCCAGAGAGTTCACCACGAAACTGGCTGGCCTGGGCCTGCGCGTCGCGTTCGGCATCTTCGAAAGCCGGCATCCCTTCCTGGGCTCGGGCCAGCATTTCCTGCGCCTGCGCCAAACGCATTGCGGCATGTTCCTGCAACTCGCCCCAGCGGATGATATCTTCTGCAGCCTGCCCCTGACGCTGTTGCCAGCTCTGCTTCTCGGTCGTCAGTTGCACCAGCCGCGCTTCGAGATTGCGACGTGTTTCCTGACGGTGGCGGATATCCGCTTCGATCGTAGCGACCTCGGCGTTAATACTAAAGAAGGCACTCTGCGCTGTCTGTACGGCATCGTTGGCCGTGTAATAGGCTTCACGCAGGGTTTCCAGCTCAGCTTCGATATTGCGCTGACGTGCAGTCGTTTCTTCCAGTTCGATCTGCGCGGCAGACAGGCCTGTCGACAGCGTCACGGCATCAGAGCGGCCCTCGTTCAGACGCACCGACCACAGCTTTTGCTGTGTGCCCATCAGTTCAGCCTGCAGGCCCTGATAGCGCTCAGCCACTTCGGCCTGGCTTTCCAGGCGGCTGATCTGCGTGCCCAGTTCCTGACGGATATCTTCCAGACGGGCCAGGTTTTCACGGGTATCTGACAGACGGCCCTCGGTTTCCTTACGGCGCTCCTTGTAACGGGTGACACCGGCCGCTTCTTCCAGAAAGACGCGCAGCTCTTCAGGCTTGGCCTCGATGATGCGCGACACGGTACCCTGCCCGATGATCGCGTAGGCACGCGGCCCCAGACCGGTACCCATGAACAGATCCGTCACATCCTTGCGACGCACCTTGAGGTTGTTAATAAAGTAATCCGACTGACCATTGCGGGTCAGCACCCGCTTGACCGACAGCTCGGCATATTGCGACCACTGACCGACGGCGCGCCCCAGGCTGTTGTCAAAAACCATTTCCACGCTGGCACGGGAGACCGGTTTGCGGGTGGTCGTGCCATTGAAGATCACGTCCTGCATGGATTCGCCACGCAGCTCGGTAGCCCGGGATTCACCCAGGACCCAGCGGACCGCATCGATGATGTTCGATTTGCCGCAGCCATTGGGCCCCACAACACCGATCAGCTGACCCGGCAGCTCTACATTAGTGGGATCGACAAAGGATTTGAAACCGGCGAGTTTGAGCTTATTAAGACGCATAAATTCTGTTTTCGCCCTACAAAGGCGATAATCGGAGCGGCAGACCAGAAAAACGTCACTGAACTGCCAATAAAGGCTGCTTATAATATCAGCTGCGCCACCCCAAACCTACCCTCCGGACCCTATGAGCACGCAACCTAGTAAGACGCTGGAAACTTTCCCGAACCCCACGCCTCAACGTGACTTCATCATTCACATGGAAGTCCCTGAATTCACGTGTCTTTGCCCCAAAACCGGGCAACCGGATTTCGCGACCCTGATTCTCGACTACATTCCCGATGAGCGCTGTGTCGAGCTCAAAAGCCTCAAGCTCTACATGTGGAGCTTCCGCGACGAGGGCGCCTTCCATGAAGCCGTCACAAACCGTATTCTCGACGATCTGGTGTCCGCCACGGCACCCCGCTTCATGCGCCTTACGGCCAAGTTCTATGTCCGCGGCGGCGTTTTCACGACCGTCATCGCCGAACATCGTAAACCCGGTTGGCAGCAGGCCACCCCCGTGACCCTGATCGATGTGCCCGGTCAGGCCAGCACCCGCGGCTAATATAATCAATACGCAGACCAACCCGGTCTCCCACTCCAGCGAGGACCTCATGACCCGTATGACTGCTCGAACCCTTGTGATCGCCCTCTCCCTGCTGGGCGGCAGCCTGGCCCAGGCGGCCAACATGGCCTTCATGGTCGATCAGGCCATGTCCCGCTTTTCAGAGAAGGATGCCGAGTTCTTTAACGCCGCCGCAGCGCAGGCCCTGACGGGTAAGGATGGCACGGATGTGCGCTGGAGCAACCCGGCCACGGGCGCTTTCGGCACAGTGACGCCCTACCCGGACCCGCAAAAGAATCCGGACTGTCGCGAACTGCATATGGTCAGCGTGGCAGAAAACGTCAAGAGCGGTGGTTACTACCGTTTCTGTAAGCGCTCTGACGGTAGCTGGCAACCGGCCGTCGCAACCAAGCGCTAAAACCATATCGATCAGGCGACCGATCGATCCCGACGCCTGACCGACTGCACCCAGAGCAGCAAGCCGCACAACCCCAACGCAGCCACCAGGGTTGCGATCAGGGCTGCGCACCAGAAGCCAGCGGCCCCCATCGGTGCGAGTCCAACCGTTGACAGCCCCTCAAAGGCCAACCAGTAGCCGCCGCCCAACCCAAAGAGCCAGAATGACGCCAGGTGGACGCCCAGCGGCACCAGCGTCACGTGGTAACCGCGCAGTGCAAATCCGGCAATCGTCTGCAATGCATCAGAAACTTGGTAGGCCGCCACGTAGCCAATGAGTCCGACGGCAACAACCTGCACGGCCGGATCCGGTGATCCCAGTGCCGCCAGCGGCTCACGAAAAACCCATAGCAGCAGGCCCAGCAACAAGGCACCAATCCCGGCCAGCCTGAAAGCACTGCGCGCTACCGCTTCAGCGCCCCGTGCATCGGTTGCCCCATCAGCCTGCCCGACCAGGGCCGCAGTGGCCGTTCCGATGGCCAGCGGCAGCATATAGACCATCGCCGAAATATTGGCAACGATCCGGTGACCGGAGAGAATTTCCGGTCCCAGACGGGCAATAAAAATGGCCATCAGGGTAAACGCCGAGATCTCGACAAAATAGGAAAGCCCCATGGGCACGCCCACGCGTAGCAGATGCCTCTGGGTGGCCAGGTCCGGGCGGCCCGGCCACAAACCGCGCGTTCCCATCAGAGCCCGATAATTGGCAGATCGCCAGAGCACCAGCAGCCCCGTCAGACAAACCAGCCAGGCCAAGAGCGCCTGAGAGCCTGCAGCCCCCACCGCGCCCAGCCCCAGCCCGACCGTAACACCACCGATACTGATCGAATCGGCGAGCAACGGCGCCAGCAGCGCGTGACACGACGTCTGCGTCAGACTCATCCACATCAGAGGCCGCGTCCGGCCGACGCCACCCGCAATGGCATGAAATGCGCGATACCCCAGCGAGGCGGGCAATGAAAATGCCAGCACACGCAGATAGTCGGTGGTCATCGCCGCCACCGGGTCCGAGAGTTGCGCATAGGCAATCATCCAGCCGGGAAACCAGAGAATCAGATCGCCCACAACCGCCAGCAGTAGCACCAGCCAGAAGGCTTGTCGGATCAGATGCGCCGCTGCCGCTGGGTCATTTTTACCCAACCGGTGCGCCACACCGGGGAGCAACGACTGCACCACCCCGGAAAACGCCAGCGCCACCGACACGTAGATGCTGGCGCCCACAGCCAGCGCGGCCAACTCATCTGTCCCCGCACGACCCACCACAACCGTATCGATCGCCATCATGCCAATGGTGGCCAATTGTGCCACCAGCACCGGCCAGGCCAGACGAATCACCCGGCGCGTGCTACCCATCACCCTTTAGGCCTGATCAATGTAACGGACGGCGTCGAACATGGCGACCTGCTCTGGTCGGTACACCACCAGCACCGTCAACAGCATGCCGGTGAGCCACGCTTCTGAAAACGCCACCAGCAACCAGTACGATGCAAAATCCTCCAGCATGCCGGCCCAGGGATACACCTGCATCAGCCAGAGCACACCGGCCAGCGTCCAGCCCGTCAGCAGCACCACGCCGGCACTCGCAAAGAAACCACCCACAAAAATGAAGACGAAGATATTTGTCGGCAGGCGTGCGACTAGACGACTAAAGCCAACACTCAGGATCACGGGCCAGAAAACCAGGAGACAGGCGTTCAATCCCAGATAGGCCAAGCCCTCCTGCGTCGTGACATAGAGTGAGAGCAGCGCAATGCTGAGCGGCAACACAGCCAGCGCCGGACCGAATACCAGGGTACAAAGCATGGCACCCAGAAGATGGAGCGATAACCCGGGCATCGTACCGGCCCGGATCTGCCACAGCACCATCAGCGCAACGGTCGCAATGACAACGGGTACCCAGGGGATGTCGCGCTCAGCCCACTGCGCCCGCAGCGATAGCCCGACCCGGAGATAACCCATAAAGGCCAATCCGAAACCGAATGCGGCCCAGAGGGAATCTATCTGGGTCAGCGGAATCACTTGCGGGTGGCCCGGATGCGGAGCCGGAATCCGGCTTCGTCCCAGATATCGCTCTCATCCTGCAACGCCGCGGCGGTCATCGGGTTTTCATCTAGCCAGACGCCGGGTAACTGCAGGGTAAAGCCGTTAACCGTTTCTCTGGCCTGCAGCGGCGGTGCCGCACCTTCAAGCCGCGCACGGTGCAGAATTGCTGCCAGCCTGAGTGCCAGTATCTGTCGCCAGGCAATATCTTCCCGGTTCAGCGTATCCACTTTGTTGAGCTTGCCCCGGTGACACAGCACCAGCAGCGCCAGGCGTGCCTGATCCATCTTGGAGAAACCGGGCATATCGGCATAACTGAGGATGTAGGCGCCGTGCTTGTGGTAACCCGTATGGGCAATCGATAACCCCACCTCGTGCAGACTGGCCGCCCAGTTGATGAACTGCAGATCACGCTCCAGCTCTTCGGACTTGCGAAGCTTGAGCCCCATCAGGTCCCGGAAAATGATCGACGCCGTATCGCCAACCCGTTCGGCCTGACCCGACTCGATCTGATAACGCCGCTGGAACTGCTTGACGGTCGCCATCCGCATATCGTGGTGATGGAAGCGCCCCAGCAGGTCATATAGCACCCCCAGTCGGAGCGCGCCATCGGCGTAGGTCACATGCTCCAGGCCGAGGGTATCGAGAATCGCTGACATGATGGCGATACCGCCCGGCAGCACCGGGATCCGGTCCGCCTTGACCCCCTCAAGCGGTAAAGCATCCATGCGCTTATGACGCAGCATCAGGGTACACAGGCGATCCAGACCCAGCCGCGTGATCCCGCTCAGGCCGCCCGGATTAAGATCATTCTGTTCCAGAATCTCGGCAATTGCCTTGGCGGTGCCGGAGGATCCGATCGCCTCGCCCCAGCCGGTTTTACGATAAGCATGGGCGATGACCGAGACCTCTTTGGCCGCAGCCATCTGCGCTTCCTGCAGGCGCTTTCGCTCGATCACGCCATCAGGGAAATAACGCAGCGAATAACTAACGCAACCCATGAACAGGGATTCCAGACACAACGGCTTCATGCCTGCACCAATGATGAACTCGGTTGAACCCCCGCCGATATCGAAGACCAGCCGTTGCTCATCGGTGGCCGGCAGCGAATGTACCGCGCCAATATAGATCAGTCGGGCTTCTTCGCGCCCGGCGATGATTTCAATCGGAAAGCCTAGTGCCGCTTCGGCCTCACGCAGAAAAGGTGTCGCATTCTTGGCAACACGCAACGCATTGGTGGCCACGGCACGAACCGCTTCGGGCGGCAAGCCCCGGATGCGTTCGCCGAAACGCGATAGCGCCTCCAACGCCCGGTCCTGTGAGGCCCGGTCCAGACTTTTATCGGTTTGCAACCCCGAGGCCAGCCGTACCGATTCCTTCAGGGAATCCAGCGTGTAGATCTGATCGTCCACCACCCGCCCGACCTCGAGACGGAAACTGTTGGAACCCAGATCAACAGCCGCGATCGATTCGTATTGCATCGCGCTCAGTCTCCGGAATAGTAATCCGGCACGATCATCGACTCGGGCACCGGATGGCGAACGTAATCAGGATTGTGCTGGCGCTTCGGCAAGGCAACGGGTTCATGGGGCACATCGGTATAGGGCACCTGCGAGAGCAGATGACGTATACAGTTCAGACGGGCCAGTTTTTTATCGTTACCCGGCACCACCCACCATGGCGCTTCGGGAATATTGGTGCGGTCAAGCATGTCCTCTTTGGTGCGGGTGTATTCTTCCCAGCGCGCACGCGATTCCAGATCCATCGGACTGAGCTTCCACTGCTTGAGCGGATCGTTGATCCGGCTGAGGAATCGTACGTGCTGCTCCTCATCATTGATCGAGAACCAGTACTTGACGATCTGGATCCCGGAACGGACCAGCATGCGTTCGAATTCCGGGACGGAGCGAAAAAACTCCTCGCAGTCATCTTCAGTACAGAATCCCATGACGCGCTCGACCCCAGCCCGGTTGTACCAGCTACGATCGAATAGCACGATTTCACCCGCGGCCGGAAAATGCGGGACGTAACGCTGGAAGTACCACTGGGTTTTTTCGCGGTCACTGGGTGCCGGTAGCGCCACGGTCCGCACCACCCGCGGATTCAGGCGCTGGGTAATACGCTTGATCACCCCGCCCTTACCTGCCGCATCACGTCCTTCGAAGATGATGATCATGCGATGCCCCGTGTGCGCCACCCAATCCTGCAGCTTGATCAACTCGCCCTGCAAGCGGAGCAATTCACGGAAATAGTGCCGCCGTTTGATGGCCGCCGCCTGCTTTTCTGCAGGCGTCCTACTGAGCACTTCTTCAAAGCGCTGGTCATCGAGCTCCATCTCGAGTTCTTCGTCATAGCTATCCAGCAACTCGCGTTCGAGACGGCGGTGCAGCTCGGCGATATCCTGGGCTTTATCGTCGGGGGTATGAGGTGTTTCGTGCGTCATATCTGTCTACTGTCTGGTCGTTCGGTATCTAAACGCTATTGTATTGATCATTGGGGCGGAAATTATTTCAACGCATGAAATCAGCCACGGCGTGCACTGACCACGCCGTTGACCTGCTGGATGTAATGCAATGCCTGATTGAGCCGCTTGAGGTCGACGACTTCCACCGTAAAGGCCATTTCGGCGGCGCCCTGCTTTGACTGTGTTCGGACCGCCGTAACGTTTACCCGCTCGCGGGCCAGCACATCGGAGATGTCACGCAACAAGCCCTGTCGATCCTGGGCATCGACCAGAATATCCACGGCATAGACATCGGTCGGGCCTGTATCAGGCGCAGCCTGCGACCAATCGGCATCAATCACCCGTTCCGGGTGCAACGCCGCCACATGCTGAAAGCTGGGGCAATCCTGCCGGTGCACCGAGATGCCCTTTTCGCGCGTCACAAAGCCCTGGATCAGATCGGGCGGGACGGGCTTACAGCATCGGGCCATCTGCGTCATTAACTGGTCGACACCGACAATCAGCACCCCGCTGCCACCCTTGTGCCGGGATTGCCGCACCATTTCCTCGGGCAACATATCGGGCAACGGCAACTCATGCTGTTCGGTATCGACAACCTTGACGGGTTCATCGGGGATATCCTGACTGGCAAACCAGGCGCGTACCTTGGTACGTGCTGATTTCGTCATCAGATAACCCTGCTGCGGGTTAAGCCAGTCGCGCGACGGACCGCCCTCTTTCGCAGAAACGATTTCAACACGCTGACCGGTCTTCAGCGGGGTGGTTAACGGTACGAGGGCACCATCCACCTTGGCACCGCGGCAGCGATGTCCCAGTTCGGTATGCACGCGGTACGCAAAATCAACCGGTGTCGAACCGACAGGCAAATCGACGACCCGACCTTGCGGCGTAAAGACATACAGGGTGTCGTCCAGCGCGGCTTCGCGGTAATGCTTCTGCCAGTCGCGACTATCGCCAATATCTTCGCGCCAGTTCAGTAACTGCCGCAGTAACGCAATCTTGTCATCATAGCTGCCGCCACTCCGGGCGCCTTCCTTGTAACGCCAGTGCGCAGCGACTCCCAATTCGGCATGCCGGTGCATGTCGTGGGTACGGATCTGGATCTCGAGGGCACGTCCATCCTCGCACTGCACGGCAGTGTGCAGCGAGCGGTAGTCGTTTCCTTTGGGCTGCGAGATGTAATCATCAAACTCCGACGGAATGGGCGTCCAGATCTGATGGACATAGCCCAGTGCCGTATAGCAGTCGGCCACGGTATCTACAATGATGCGCAATGCCCGCACATCGTAGAGCTCAGTGAAATCGAGCGCCTTGCGCTGCATCTTATTCCAGATGCTGTAGATATGCTTCGGCCGGCCATAGACGTCGGCCTCAACGCCCCGCTCGTGCAATGCCGCCTTGACCCGTTCAACGGCATTCGCAATAAAGCTTTCTCGCTCCAGTCGTTTCTCGTCAAGTTTGCGGGCGATTTCACGATAGGTATCCGGATGGAGAAACCGGAACGACAGATCTTCCAGCTCCCACTTTAGTTCCCAGACACCGAGCCGGTTAGCCAGCGGTGCCAGCAGGTCGAGGGTTTCGCGGGCAACGCCGAGCCGTGCCGGATCCGGAAAGCGGGCATAGTAGCGCAGGGTCTGTGTCCGGGAGGCCAACCTGAGCAGTACGACGCGCACGTCTTCCACCATGGCCAGCAGCATCTTGCGGAGAATTTCGACCTGCGCCTTCAGATCCTGCGGATTCAGAACCGCATCCGACGCAAAGCCCTGGGTCATCGGCCGCATCTGGTTGAGTTTGAATAACCCCCGCACCAGACGGGAAACATCGGAGCCGTATTGCTGCTCGAAAGACGCCCGCTCGAAATCAGGTTGATTGGGCAGTGCAAACAATAGGGCTGCCGCACGCGCCGTGGCATCGAGGCGCAATTCTGCGGCCAGCATGGCCATACCCACCGCGTGCTGCCAGACCTGCTCGCCAGTACCCAGCAGTGCTTCGCCATAGGCCGTGTACGCTACCCGGGCAACCGATTCCAGCCACGGACGCTGTCCGGGCTCCAGATCGTTCCAGACCGATTCCGGCAGCAACGCGTCAGGCATCCGGCGACTCCAGGAAACGCCGCACAATCGCCACCTGATCATCGGACATGAACATCGGTGCATGGCCCACACCGTCAATCGTTGCCAGCATCGCGCGCGGCCCTCGTTCGGTCATCGCCTGCGCCGTCTCCACATTGAGCAGATCGGAGTTGCCCCCGCGAACGAGCAGCGTGCGACAGCGGATCCGGTCATAGATCGGCCACAGATCGACCGCACCCCCCAGCAGTGCCTGTTTAAGCGGTTGGCCAATAAGACGATCGTAATTGAAGCGGACACCGCCGGTAGGCAACGGCTTGAACGTGCTGGCGAAGAGCGCCTGCCAATCGGCCTCGGTCGACAGCGCAAAAGGTGCAAAGATTACCCGCGCATAGCGCTGCGCTTTTTCCAGGTCAGCAAACTCGTAGGGATGCCCTACGTAACCGGCAATCCGCTCGAGGGCTTCAATCGATAAGGTGGTACCCACATCATTCAGAATCAACCGGCGGATGGGCGAACGCGGCTGTCCGGCAAGCAGCATCCCAATCAAGCCGCCCATGGAGGTTCCCAGCCAATCAACCGTTTCCACATTCAGGCGCGCTATCAACGTCACCATATCGGCCGCATAGGTCAGATTGTTGTAGGCCATCGGCTCGGGATGGTAATCACTCTCGCCCCGCCCAACCACATCCGGGGCAATGACCCGATAGTCCGATGACAGTGCATGGGCAACATGACAGAAATCCAGACTATTGCGGGTCAGGCCATGAACACACATCAGCACCCGTGGGTTCGATGAATCTCCCCACGAACGGTAGACCATCCGGTACAGACCGGTCGCACCGCCACAAAGCACCGTATGCAATGAACCTGCTGATTCCGATGTCGTATCCACCCGGTTTCCTTTCATTCCTGAGCCTGCACCGACCCGGCCTCGGGCCGATCCATCCAGTACCGTAGACGTGTCTCGCGGTAGGCCTGGATATCGAGCCCGGGGAGATCCACGCGGATCATGCCACCGGTATCTGTACGCAACACCCTAATCTTACGCGCTTCATAGGCCGCCATCACCTCCGGCTTGGGGTGCCGGTACCGGTTGCGGTAGCCTACCGGCACAATCACCACCTCAGGCGAGACGGCATCCACAAAGGCCGCTGTCGAGCTGGTGCCGCTACCGTGATGTGGCACCAACATCACGTCGCTATGCGACAAACCATGGTCGATCAGCCATGACTCATCCGGCGCCTCGATGTCCGAAGTCAGCAACATTGTCCGGCCGCCGGCACTTACCCGCATGACACAGCTCTGGTGGTTGGAATCCAGGTCTTTGTCACGGCCTGCCACCGTGGGGTACAGAAATTCGAATGTCACCCCATCCCAGCTCCAGGATTGTCCCATCGCACAGGTCTGTGACCGGACACCGGGCACCAAGCTGGCAAACCGGGTATCCGGCGCATCAGCGACCCAACCGACCGGCATCGATTCAAGTACCGACTGAGCGCCGCCGGAGTGATCGGTATCACGGTGTGTCACCACCAGGCCATCCAACCGGTCTACCCCGATAGCGCGCAGATAAGGCACGATCACCCGATCACCCGCGTCGGCCACGCTGCTGAAATAGGGCCCCGTATCGTAAAGCAGCGTATGTCGCTGCGTGCGCACCACAACGGCCAGCCCCTGCCCGACATCCAGCACCTCGATCCGGGCATGACCGGCCGGCAATTGCGCCGTCTGCGGCCAGACAAGCGGAAGACACAGGAAGATCGCCATCCAGCGTCCGGGCAACCCGGCCGGCATCAGCCACCAGAGCGCGCCCAACAACGCCAACATGAACACCAGCGGGGTGGGTACGGGGGCGTGCCAGATGGCCACCGGCAACGATGCGGACCATGTCAGCAGGGTCATTAGAGGGGACAGCAAGGCATCTGCGAGCACAAGAAGGCCATCCCAGGGCACGACCAGGGCCAGAATGGTCAACGGGGTCACGACCCCGCTCACCCACGGAATAGCCACCGCATTAGTCAGCGGGGAAATCAGTGAAAACTGGCTGAAGAACAGCAACAGAAACGGCAGCGTGCCGATCGTCACCGCCCACTGGGTACGACCAAAGCCACGCATCCACCGGCGTAGACGTTGTCCGATTGATGCCTGTTCGTCCTCGCCGCCATGTTCGGCGAGGGCTGCCCAAAGAAGCAAACCGACCGCCGTAAACGACAACCAGAAGCCCGGGCTCATGCCCGCCCAGGGATCAAACAACAGAACAACCACCAGCGCCAGCGACAGGATTCTGAACGGTGAGACATGCCGCCCCGTCAGCACGGCCAGCGCCCCCACGCTCAACATGAACAGGGTACGCAAGGCGGGAATCCCTGCGCCTGCAATCAGGGTATAAAACGCCGCGGCAAACCAGCCACAGAAAATACCCGCCCGCTGGGCAGGCATACGTGCAGCCAATGCTGGCAGCCGACGCCAAAAGAACGCCACCAGCACTGCAACCAGCCCCGAGAACAGGGTGACATGCAGGCCCGAGATCGACATCAGGTGCGTGGTGCCGGTTTTAGCGAAGACCTGCCACAGATCACCGGGAATGGCCTTCTGGTCGCCAATCGCCAGGGCCGTCAGGATGCCCGCATCCGGGTAGGCATCTGGCGGCAGGATCTGCTCGAAACGCTCGCGAATCCGGTAACGCAGTCTGGCAATCAGCGTGGTGGGCGTTGCGACAAACGCATCTAACCGCGCTCCTGACCGGACGTACCCGGTGGCACGCACCCCCATTTCAAAGAGACGTGCTTCAGCATCATAGCCATGGGGATTCGCCAGCCCATGCGGCCGCTTCAGACGCACCGTCAGTGACCAGCGTTCACCCGGCTGGAAATTTCGGGGAATGGCATCATCCACAAACTCGCCATCAGCATCCTTCTGCCACACCGAGAGCTGGATTAATTCGGGAATGTGATACCGCCCCGCTGCCTGTTCAACGCGAAAGAGAAAGCGCTGGCCACGTACCGTACGATCCGGCAGGCTATCGACCACCCCAGTAATCTGGAGATTTCTGCCCATGGCGGCTTCCGGCAATTCATCGGCCAGCACCATCGTACTTCGCCAACAGGTATAACTGCCCCCCGACAGGAAGGCACCGGTCAGGATCAGCGCAAAAAGCCAGCGCCGGTTGACGGATGCCCCACGTGTTACGTGCAACAGGACCAGCAAAGTCAGCGTCGATAACG
>JACCDQ011410502.1_pt1 | contig 15378 bp, 18 predicted proteins | sample 7446031 | NCBI WGS metagenome assembly JACCDQ01 (sample SAMN15323442, study PRJNA562643) | freshwater metagenome | isolation source: river surface water | place: USA:Blue River Watershed | collected 2017-08-17
ACGCCATCGCCAACGCACAGCGCAACGGCGGCACAGCAGCTTTCATCGATGCAGAGCACGCGCTCGACCCTGTTTATGCTCAGGCCCTAGGTGTCAACATCGACGACCTCTTGGTTAGCCAGCCAGACACCGGTGAGCAGGCTCTTGAAATCGCCGACATGTTGGTGCGTTCTGGCTCGATTGACATTGTCGTCATCGACTCGGTAGCTGCACTTGTACCTCGTGCTGAAATCGAAGGCGAGATGGGCGACGCCCACGTGGGTCTTCAGGCTCGTTTGATGTCTCAGGCGCTGCGTAAGTTGACCGGTGCCCTAAGCACCACTGGAACCACAATGATCTTCATCAACCAGTTGCGCGAAAAGATTGGTGTCTTCTTCGGAAGCCCGGAGACCACCGCTGGTGGAAAGGCACTTAAGTTTTACGCCTCAGTTCGTCTAGACATTCGTCGCATCGAGACTCTGAAAGACGGTACCGATGCAGTCGGTAACCGTACTCGAGTGAAGGTTGTTAAGAACAAGATGGCAGCGCCTTTCAAGCAGGCCGAATTCGACATCATTTACGGTGTTGGTATTTCTCGTGAAGGTTCGCTACTCGACTTCGGTGTCGAGCAGGAGATCGTCAAGAAGTCCGGTGCCTGGTACACCTACGAAGGTGAACAGCTCGGTCAGGGTAAAGAGAACTCTCGTAACTACCTTCTAGAAAACGCCGCAGTTGCTGACGAAATCGAAAAGAAGATCAAGGTCAAGCTCGGTATCGGTGTGCCTCGCGCAGTAGCAGACCTACCTGCAGAAGAGGCCGCAGCGGAAGAAGTTGCAGCTCCAGCGGCAAAGTCAGCTAAGGCTGCCAACGCAAGCTAATGGCATTTCCAAAAGCTCGAGGTTCTCGAGCAAAGGGTTATCAAAATCGAGGCGGCTCATCGGATAAAACTGATGAGTCGCCTCGTCAACTTTCCCCGGAGCGACAAGAACAACGGGCACGTAACGTGCTTCTCTACCAGCTCGCGCGTTCTGCAAAATCGGCACATCAACTAAGGCAGATACTTGAGAAGCGTGAGATCGATGCCGAGATAGCCGAATCCGTAATTCAGCGATTCATCGAGGTTGGTCTTATCGACGACAAACTCTTCGCCGAAACTATCGTCAACTCGCGACGCAAATTTAAGGGCTCCTCGAAGTCGGTCATTAAGCGCGAACTGGTTGAGAAGGGCGTCGGGCAAGAGCTCATCGAGGATGTGGTGAGCGAGATTACGCCTGAGGACGAGCTGGCCACAGCCACCGATCTTGCCGTGAGACGAATTCCACGACTTGCCGCTCTCGAACGCGACGTAAGGCAAAGGCGTCTGCATGGCTATCTTGCCCGCAAGGGTTACAGCTCCAAAGTGGTTATTGCCGCCTGCAAATCGGCCGAAGAATCGCTAATTTCGTCCAGTAACTAGAGCGGTAAAATTAGGGTCTCATGACCAACTCAGCCAATTCAGTACGTACCTACGAGGTGCGCACATACGGCTGCCAAATGAATGTGCATGATTCCGAGCGACTTACCGGCATGCTCGAGGCTGCCGGTTACGTGCCTGCCGAAGGAGACGTTGCTGACGTAGTGGTCTTCAATACCTGTGCGGTTCGCGAAAATGCGGATAACAAGCTTTACGGCAACCTCGGCATTCTCAGCGAAAAGAAGAAAGAGAAACCTGACCTGCAGATAGCGGTCGGTGGTTGCCTGGCACAAAAGGATCGCGACATAATCTTGGCGAAGGCACCGTGGGTCGACGTAGTCTTCGGAACCCACAACATTGGTTCCTTGCCAACCCTCCTCGAACGAGCAAGGCACAACCACGAAGCGCAAATCGAAATCGTGGAAGCACTGGAAACTTTCCCTAGCAGCCTGCCTACCAAGCGCGACTCGACATATTCGGGAATGGTTAGCATTTCGGTCGGCTGTAATAACACCTGCACATTCTGCATCGTTCCTTCGCTTCGTGGAAAGGAACGCGATCGTTCCCCAGAAGACGTGCTCACAGAAATTCGAGCTCTCGTAGCTGAGGGCGTCATCGAAGTAACTCTGCTCGGTCAAAACGTGAACACCTACGGCGTTGAATTTGGAGACAAAGGAGCGTTCGCAAAGTTGCTTCGTGCCTGCGGGGAGATTGAGGGCCTTGAGCGTGTGCGCTTTACCTCTCCGCACCCAGCGGCGTTTACCGACGACGTAATCGAGGCGATGGCAGAGACTCATAACGTAATGCCACTTCTGCACATGCCATTGCAGTCTGGCAGCGATCGCATCCTCAAGGAAATGCGTCGCAGTTACCGAAGTGACAAATACCTCGGAATTCTTGAGCGCGTGCGCAAGGCAATTCCGGATGCAGCATTGAGCACCGACATCATCGTCGGCTTTCCCGGTGAAACCGAGGAGGACTTCCAGGAGACCCTCAGAGTCGTCACCGAGGGTCGTTTTGCGGTTGCCTATACCTTCCAGTATTCAAAGCGTCCGGGTACTCCGGCCGCCGAACTGCCCAACCAGATTTCCAAAGAGGTCGTCCAGGACCGTTATGTCCGCCTGATTGAGCGAGTGAACCAAATTGCCTGGGAGGAGAACCAGAAGCAGATCGGCAAGACCGTGGAGGTTCTCGTGGCTAATGAGGGTCGCAAGGACGACCAGACCAATCGCATGTCTGGGCGTGCACGGGATTACCGTTTGGTCCACTTCGAGGTGCCCGCTGGGGCTCCACGTCCGCGTCCGGGCGACTTGGTCACCTGCACCATCACCTCTGCTGCTCCGTACCACCTGATGGCAGACGACGAGGGCGGATCTCAATACAGTTTGCGCCGAACAATTGCCGGCGATGCCTGGGATCGTGCCGAAGCAGAATCCTGTGCAGTGCCAGAGAAGAAACCTGGGCGATTGTCACTCGACATCACCGTCAAGAACTCTCACTAATGTCAATCAATCTAATAGCGGTGGTTGGTCCTACCGGCACCGGTAAATCTGATCTTGGATTGCACATTGCAGAACAGATAATTTCTCGCGGCGGCAAAGCCGAAATTGTCAATACCGATTCGATGCAGTTTTATCGCGGCATGGACATTGGTACGGCCAAACTCGGAATTGGTGAGCGCCGTGGAATCGAACATCACATGTTGGATGTTCTTGAGATACAGGACGAATCGACAGCAGCTGAGTATCAAGCGCAGGTTCGTCCGCTCATTCTTGATTTGCAGGCCAAGGGCGTTACGCCAATTTTGGTCGGCGGCTCGATGCTCTACATTGCCGCGGTTCTGAATACATTTGAGTTTCCCGAACGCGACCAAAACATTCGTGCAGAATTGGAAGCAGAGCTAGACAAATTTGGTTCACATACTCTGCATCGCAAGCTAGCCGAATTAGATCCACTCGCAGCTTCGCGGATAGATCCAGAGAATGGCCGACGCGTGGTTCGGGCACTTGAAATCGTGACCATTACGGGGGAGCCGTTCGCCGCTGCTTTGCCGGAGAAGACAGAATCTTGGCAGCCGGTTTTGGAAATTGGTTTGAACTCCGAACGTGCTCATCTGGTTGAGCGACTCGCAAAGCGCGTGGAAAAGATGTGGCAGCAAGGCATCGTGGCCGAGGCTGAATCGCTGATTCCAAAAGGAATTCGCGAGGGTAAAACATCGTCTCGCGCCATCGGCTACTCTCAGGCACTCGCACAACTCGATGGCGTCTTTAGTGAAACCGAAGCTATCGCGGCAACCACACAATTGACACAGCGATATGCTCGCAGGCAGATGTCTTGGTTTCGCCGGGATGAACGAATCTACTGGCAGGACTATCAGGATCAAAAGCTCCAGGACAACGTAATTGAACTAATCAGAGTGACTGCTCCGCATTTACTTGGCGAATAGGCTAGAGACATGACGCAAACTCTTCAGTTCACAAAGGGCCAGGGCACCGGCAACGACTTCGTGCTCGTGCTTGACGCTAACGGTGAACTGAAGTTAGACGCCAAGCAAATAGCCGCAATCTGCGATCGACACTTTGGTATTGGTGCTGATGGATTTATACGTGTCATTAAGTCGGCATACCTCCCAGAGGGCGCAGCAGCGCTTGCCGAGGCACCAGAGGCCACCTGGTTCATGGATTACTACAACGCAGATGGCAGCACGGCAGAGATGTGTGGCAATGGCGTACGCGTGTTCGCTCGCTACCTCACCGAAAAGGGACTCGTCGAGCTTGGCGATGGTGAAGTTCTTGCGGTAGGCACTAGAGCAGGCGTCAAGGATGTTCAGCGCAACATGGCTGGCTTCGCAGTCGACATGGGTCGGTGGAAACTCGAGGGCGACGACATTCTCGTGCACGCAGATAATCTCGAAGTATCGCGTCCTGGTCAGGGGATCAACCTCGGCAACCCGCACGTAGTTGTCGCACTGGCGCATAAGTCCGAGCTCGAAGAGCTTCAGTTGATTGATGCTCCAATTCTGAAGCCAGCTGCACCAAATGGTGCCAACGTCGAATTTGTAGTGCCTGAGGACGTAAAGAATGGCGTCGGCTACATCTCGATGCGGGTATTCGAACGCGGAGTTGGTGAAACACTTTCTTGCGGCACAGGCATTTGTGCGGCTGCGCTCGCTACGCGTCACTGGGCTGGTGCTGGAGCGCCAAACACCTGGCAGGTTACTGTTCCTGGTGGCACGCTCGGTGTTCGCATGTTTCCAACCGAGGATGGCGAACACGTTGGCTTAAGCGGAGCAGCAGAGCTGGTTTACGACGGGGAAATTAGTCTCTAGTCACGCGAATGATTCGAAAGCCCTTGGCTGTGTCGATTCTTTGTGCATCAAAATCCTCTGGAAGTTCAGACTGCAACCATTTCAAGAGTGAATCGGCGCCCAAGTCCTTGGCGACCACGAGGTAGCTCTCGCATTCCGGGATGATTCGCGGAAGCCAGGTGCTCAAAATATTGTGCAACTCGGCCTTGCCCACTCGTATTGGCGGGTTGGACCAAATCCCGGTGAATTGGATATCGCCTGGCACTTCTTCTGGCAGGCAGGCTTTGATGTTCTTGATTCCGAGGCTCGCGGCATTGGTCCTGGTGAGTTCAAGTGAGCGTTGATTGACATCGACAGCCCAGACTGTTGCCTCCGGAGCCTGCAGGGCTAGGGCAATCGCTATCGGACCCCATCCGCAGCCAATGTCTAGCAGGTCTCCGGTGATCGGAGCCTCCTCGATGTGGTCAAGCAACATCGCAGTACCGGTGTCGAGATGGTCGGGACTGAAAACACCGCCCGCGGTCTGTAGCTGAAAGTCTTTGCCTAAGAGGTTGACCCGAATGGTTTTGGGCTTGAAATCACCAGCTGGTTCAGCGCTGAAATAGTGTTCGCCCGACATGAACCAAACACTATCCCAAACTATGGTTGATTCGATGGCGCAAAATGAGCAAACTCCCGACGAAGATCGCGGTGCGAAGGTAATCGATCGCATCTTGCGACGCGGTGAACGTGCCGCAGCTCTTGGCGCTGATGAAAGTCACGGTCATGGCGAATACGACGGCGACCAATTCGATTTAGAGGCGCGCAGTGCCCTTCGTCGTGTATCTGGTTTATCGACCGAGCGCGAAGACATCACGGATGTCGAGTATCGACAACTCCGCATGGAGAAGGTCATCCTGATTGGTATCTGGGGAGAGAACTCGTTAGAGGATGCAGAGAATTCGCTACGTGAACTTGCCGCACTCGCCGACACTGCTGGCGCAGACGTGCTCGACGGTTTATTGCAGCGTCGTGCTCATCCCGATCCTGCCACCTTCCTCGGAAAGGGTAAGGCCCAAGAACTCAAAGACCTCGTCACAGCGGTTGGTGCTGACACCGTAATTGCAGACACAGAACTCGCGCCGAGCCAACGTCGTGAACTTGAAAACGTGGTGAACGCAAAAGTCATCGACCGTACCGCAGTGATTCTGGATATTTTTGCACAGCACGCGAAGAGCCGCGAGGGTAAAGCGCAAGTAGAACTCGCACAGTTGGAATACCTCTTGCCGCGCTTGCGTGGTTGGGGTGAGTCAATGTCACGTCAGGCCGGTGGTCAGGCTGCCGGCGGTGTCGGTATGGGTTCGCGTGGTCCTGGTGAAACCAAGATTGAGCTCGATCGTCGACGTATCAACACCCGCATGGCCAAGCTTCGTAAACAGATAGCCGCGATGGCGCCCGCGCGAGAAACCAAGCGAGCTAGTCGCAAGAAGAATCAGGTTCCGAGCGTTGCGATAGCCGGATACACCAACGCCGGTAAGTCATCGCTACTGAACCGCATCACCAAGGCCGGTGTGCTGGTTGAAAATGCGCTGTTCGCGACGCTTGACCCAACCGTGCGTAAGACTCAGACGCCTGATGGCAGGCCATACACCTTCGTGGATACCGTCGGATTCGTGCGCAACCTTCCACACCAATTGGTTGAGGCCTTCCGCTCAACACTGGAGGAAATTGGCGACAGCGATCTAATCGTTCACGTGGTTGACGCCTCGCACCCGGATCCTGCCGGTCAGATTGCCACGGTGCGCGATGTGGTTGGTGATGTTGGCGCTCGCGATATCCCTGAGCTGATTGTGTTTAACAAAATTGATTTGGTCGACGACACTCAACGCATGGCGCTGCGCGGAATGGAGCCGAATTCGATTTCGGTGTCCGCGAGAACGGGTGAGGGGATAGCAGAGCTTGAGGCGAAGATTGCGGAATTGCTTCCCGAACCAAATGTCGAGATCAAACTGGTCGTGCCCTACAACCGTGGTGACTTGGTTTCGCGAATGCATTTGAATTCGCGAATAGTAAAACTCAGCTACGAAGAAGACGGCACCCACGTGACAGCATTCGTGTCACCAGAGTTTGCTAGCGAACTTAGAGTTTTCGAAGAACAGTAACTACCTTGCCGAGAATCTCAGCGTTGTCCGCGAGAATCGGCTCGTAGTTTGAATTACGTGGCAGCAACCAGGTGTGGCCATCGCGCTGCTTGAAAACCTTACAGGTCGCTTCGCCGTCAATCATCGCGGCAACAATGTCGCCATTGTCAGCAGTCTTCTGACTACGAATCACGACAAAGTCGCCGTCGCAGATTGCTGCATCGACCATAGAGTCTCCGCGAATCTCGAGCATGAATAGATCACCCTTGCCGACCAAGCTTCGTGGCACAGGCATAAACTCTTCAACATTTTGCTCTGCGGTGATTGGAACACCGGCGGCAATTCGTCCGACTAATGGAATGTGTGCGGCGTCGCCGAACTGACTAGGGGAGTCGCTTTCGACTCGTTCGAATCCCTCAGGTTCGATCAGTACCTGGATGCCTCGAGCGAGTCCATCCTTGAGGTCGATGTAACCGGCCTTTTCGAGCTGGTCGAGCTGGTGCTTAACGCTCGATACCGACTTGAGTTCGACGTTTTCTGCGATCTCGCGCATGGCTGGGGCATAGCCCCGTTCGTCCTTGAATCGGATGATGAACTCCAGGATGCGGGCCTGAGTCTGGCTCAGGTGCTCTGCTCGTCTAGCGGTCATTCTCGTACCTCATTCAATGTCGGTGGTGCCTCGGATACTGGTCCTATCGAAACTTTATTCGAAGAATGGTCAAAAACCAAACAGATTTTCGAATAATTTGCGAAATGGCTTGACAAGATGTCGGTGCTATATCGTAATCTTGTTCTAATTCGAACAGATGTTCGAGAAAGCAGGGCAAAATGGCAAAACTAATGAATCCTCGTCGTTTCGTTCAACGAGTCGGCATCTTGGCTGTAGCCGCGGTTGCAGTCACCGGCTTCATCACCGGCCAGGCCGCAGGGGCAAATGGCTCGGCGGCAGCTACCTCGGAGCACTACTCGGTTCACCAGGGCGACACCCTATGGTCAATTGCCACTGCGTACACTGCTCCAAACCAAGACCCACGCGACTATGTCGCTGAGCTAGTTAGCCTGAACCAGTTGCAGTCTGCTGGCTTGGTTCCTGGCCAAGACCTTATTCTTCCTAATCACTAATTAGGGATGCGGCAGCGGTTGCCGCTACCGGAAGATCATCGAGGTGATTAGATACCCTTATCTAATGGCAAACCTCGATGATCTCCCGATCCGTGACGACCTCAAAGGTCGCAAGCCTTATGGCGCGCCACAGCTTCATGTTCCGGTTGCTCTAAATGTGAACGAAAACACTCGCCGAATTCCGCGTGAAGTTATCGAAGACATTTTTACTCGCATTGCCGAGGCCACTCTTACTCTCAACCGCTATCCAGATCGCGAATTCATGAAGCTTCGTGCCGCCTTCGCCGAGTACCTTGGTCACGGCCTTCGTGTCGAGCAGATTTGGGCGGCCAACGGTTCGAACGAAGTGCTCCAGCACATCTTTCAGGCATTCGGTGGACCAGGACGTTTGGCGCTTGGATTTGGTCCGACCTATTCGATGTATCCTCTGATCGCGCAAGGCATGGACACTCGCTACATCAACGCACCGCGACTCGACCGTTACGAACTGACCCCTGCTCAAGTCCGTGAGCAAATCCTGACTCACGAACCAAACATCGTCATGCTCTGCTCACCAAATAATCCAACCGGCACTCCACTTAGTTTGGATTGCATCGAAGCGGCATACGAAGCCGTCTCGCAAGTTACCGGTGGCATCGTTGTAGTAGACGAGGCATACGCCGAGTTTTCTGGTGAAGGCTCAGAGTCTGCCATTCAGCTTCTGTCTGGCCGCGAGCGACTCATGGTCTCTCGCACCATGAGTAAGGCTTTTGCCTTTGCCGGTGCCCGCGTTGGCTACTTGGCTGCGGATGAAGCTGTGGTTGATGCGCTGCGTTTGGTGCGTCTTCCTTATCACTTGAGTGCGCTTACCCAGGCCGCCGCAGAGGCTGCACTTGCTCACTCGGCGACAATGCTGTCGATGGTTGACGACATTCGATTCCAGCGCGATCGAATCATTATGGAACTCAAGGCCATGGACCTCGACCCTTACCGCAGCGACGCCAACTTCGTCCTGTTCGGTGGATTGGAAAATCCGGAGGCAGTGTTTGAAGCATTGCTCGCCAAGGGTGTGCTGGTTCGCAACGTTGGCATTCCGCACACTTTGCGTGTGACCGCCGGCACCGAATCGGAGACCAGCCAATTTTTGTCCTCGCTTCGTGAGGTACTCGGCAAGTAGAATTGGGCTAAATCCCAATCTCGCTTTGCGAAAGGTAATCAAATGAGTCGCACTGCTGAACTGCAGCGCAAGACCAGTGAGTCTTCGATTGAGCTAAGCCTCAACCTCGATGGCACTGGCAAGGCCGATATTTCTACCAGCGTGCCTTTCTTTGACCACCTACTTACCGCTTTCTCAAAGCACTCACTTATTGACTTGAAGGTACGCGCCACTGGTGACACCCACATCGACGTACACCACACCGTTGAGGACACCGCAATCGTTTTGGGCCAGGCGCTAAAGCAGGCTCTCGGCGACAAGAAGCAGATTGCTCGCTACGGCGATGCGACCGTTCCTCTGGACGACGCGCTTGCTCGCGCGGTAGTCGATGTTTCAGGCCGTCCATACTTGGTACACACCGGCGAACCTGCTGGTTTCGAATTCCACCTAATCGGTGGCCACTTCACAGGATCGATGATTCGCCACGTCTTCGAGGCGATTTCGTTGAACGCCGGAATTACCGTGCACGTGAACTTGCTAGACGGTCGCGACCCGCACCACATTGCCGAGGCCGAATTCAAGGCCTTCGCTCGTGCGATGCGTAAAGCCGTCGAACACGATGCTCGCGTCGAGGGAGTGCCTTCGACTAAGGGTTCTCTGTGAGTTCACCCCGCGTCGTCGTTCTCGAATACGGCAGCGGAAATGTTCACTCAGTAGTCAAAGCAGTTGCCGCCGCCGGTGCGGATGTCGAACTAACTTCGGATCGCAATAAAGCCCTCGCAGCAGACGGACTAATCGTTCCTGGCGTTGGCGCGTTTACTGCTGTTATGAATCAACTCAACGACGTGCGTGGAGCAGAGCTGATCGACCAGCGATTGATCGCCGGTAAGTCTGTGCTCGGAATTTGTGTTGGCTTACAGGTGATGTTTACGCGCGGCGTCGAGCATGGAATCGAAACCGATGGACTTGGTCAGTGGCCTGGTGTTGTTGCAGAACTTGATTCGCCGATTCTTCCGCACATCGGTTGGAACACTGTGACTGCAGCAGAAGATTCAAAGTTATTTGCCGGCATCGAAGACGAGCGATTTTATTTTGTGCACTCTTACGGCGTGCAGCAGTGGGAGCTAGAACCGCACGGAAGTTTCAAACACCCGAGCGTTACCTGGGGTGAATACGGATCTAAGTTTGTAGCGGCCGTCGAGAACGGTCCACTTTCGGCAACTCAATTCCACCCAGAGAAATCCGGCGAAGCGGGAATCAAACTTCTGCGCAATTGGCTTGGAACTTTTTAGAAGCATTACTAAGAAAGAAATAAGATGAGCGATTACCTAGAACTTTTACCTGCGGTTGATGTTGCAGATGGAAAAGCTGTTCGTCTAACTCAAGGTGAAGCCGGGTCTGAAACTGACTACGGATCACCGTTGGAAGCAGCGCAGGCCTGGATTGATGCCGGTGCAGAGTGGATTCACCTGGTCGACCTCGATGCAGCCTTTGGTCGCGGCGATAACCGCGCGCTGATTCGCGAAGTGGTGGACGCATCTCGTTCTGTGAAGATCGAACTATCTGGCGGTATCCGCGACGACGCCTCACTTGAGTCGGCGCTCGAGGCAGGGGCAACTCGCGTAAACCTTGGTACCGCGGCGCTGGAGGATCCAGCCTGGACCGCTCGCGTAATCGAGCGTTTCGGCGATGCCATCGCCGTCGGCCTTGACGTTCGCGGCACCACACTTGCCGCTCGCGGTTGGACTCAAGAAGGCGGCGACCTATTCGAGGTTTTGCAGCGCCTAGAGGATGCCGGCTGTGCCCGCTACGTGGTCACCGATGTTACCAAGGACGGCACACTTCGTGGACCAAACATTGAGTTGCTCCGCCAGGTAATGGCGAAGACCAGTAAGCCAGTCGTGGCCTCTGGCGGAATTTCATCTCTCCAGGACATCACCGACCTGCGCGCACTCGTGAGCGAAGGACTTGAGGGTGCCATTCTCGGTAAGTCACTTTACGCTGGCAAGTTCACTTTGCAAGAGGCACTGGCAATCGCCAACCAGAAGTAATTTCGAATGACTTTCAACCACGAACACATCAACCCAAATAGGTTTAGCGATTCTGCCGGCGTGCCTTGGGAAGGTCGTGAGCTTCATGAAAATAACTTTGCAAATGACGATGGCTCAGCAGATGTGACTCTCATTGAAACCATTACAAAGTTTCAAAGTGGCGAAGCTAAGAACGAAGATGTAGTTGCCGCCTTTTCTAAGGCACGTTTGCTAATTCCACTTCTCGCAGACTTAGGTGAAAGTGAAATCGGGGAACACGGCCACAAGGTCGACAAAAGTGCAGAACTTAGTATCGTCACGGTTGGCACACCGGATGACCAAAATGGTTTACCGGTATTTTCATCGGTTGCTGCGATGCAGCGTTGGAATACGAGCGCGCGACCGGTGCCCAGCGATGCAACTCGGGTAGCGATTGCCGCCGCTAGCGAAGGTAACACTCGAATCATTCTCGACGCTGAAGGTCCGACAGAGTTTGCCATTCGTCGTCCGGCGATTGCCGCTATTGCTCAGGAAGAGAAGTGGGTTCACCCGGCGCGTGATTCTCGCGTAAGTGAGGAATTCGCACGAGTGCTTGCCGACGTCGAAGAGTTTCTTAGTTTCGACCTAGAAGATTGTGATCCGCAGTCTCGTCTGCACAGTGCCGAATTGCAGTTGGTGCTAAAACTTGCAGAAGGTTTGACCGGTGATCGAGTTCAGGAATTGATGCAGGGACTTGCCAAAAAGCTGGCAGAAAGTTCGGTCATCGCCGAGCACGTCGACAGCCTGCGAGTAAAACTGGCTTAGCTGCATTTCAAGCCAGTGAACTTATCAGTTCACTGGCCCCGTGTACTTCTCGCCTGGTCCCTGACCTGGCGCATCCGGAATAGCCGAAGCCTCGCGGAAGGCGAGTTGAAGCGAACGAAGTCCGTCGCGTAGCGGGCGAGCGTGGTGGTCGCCGAGGTCTGCAGCGGCAGAGGTGATTAGCCCAGCTAGGGCATTGATAAGTTTGCGAGCCTCGTCCAGATCCGCCTTATGGCCGTCTTCGCCAAGGCCGCACTGAACGGCAGCTGCGCTCATCAGGTGGATAGCGGTGGTGGTGATTACCTCGACCGCCGGTACCTCGGCGATATCGCGTAGCTGGTCACTAACCTGTTCGGCATCAAAATCTGGCAAGAGGGTTTACTCCTTCTGGGGCTTTCTGCTAGGCTAGCCCATGGCTCCGGGGTTCGCTCCGGTCAGAAGTGGATTCATTTCCCACCTAGTTTCACCGCCAGAGGTGTTCGGGTAAAGCTTTAGGAAACTTCGTTTCTGTACGCTCGCGTCCTGCGTTAGCGTGGCCGGTATTTACTGTCACAGCTAAAAAGGAGTAACAATCAGCGATCCACGTATCAATGAGCGCATCCGCGTGCCAGAGGTTCGCCTCGTCGGCGCCGCAGGTGAGCAGATTGGTGTTGTACGCATCGAAGACGCATTACGTATGGCCCAAGAGGCAGATCTCGACCTAGTCGAAGTGGCGCCGATGTCAAAGCCACCAGTAGCGAAATTGATGGACTTCGGAAAATTCAAGTACGAAGCCGCCCAGAAAGTTCGTGAAGCACGTAAGAACCAGGTCAACACTGTTTTGAAGACAGTTCGCTTTGGCTTGAAGATCGATGCGCACGACTACGGCACCAAGCGTGGACAGATTGAAAAGTTCCTCAAGGCTGGTGACAAGGTCAAGGTGATGGTGGTTTTCCGCGGTCGCGAGCAGTCACGTCCAGAAATGGGCGTCAAGCTGCTACAAAAACTTGCCGAAGAAGTATCAGCGTTTGGATCAATCGAATCGACTCCGTCGGTTGATGGTCGAAACATGGTTATGGTGATCGGTCCTGCCAAGAGCAAGGTTGAGGTCAAGGCCGAAACCAAGAAGGCGGCAACAAAGAGCGCAGCACCGGTTGCTGAGCAGACAGAAGATTCGGCAAGCGCCGAGTAATAGAAGGAGAAGGCAATGCCAAAGCAGAAGACCCACTCGGGCGCGAAGAAGCGTTTTCGCTTCACCGGTAGCGGCAAGCTAATGAAGCAGCAGATCAACATGCGCCACAACCAGGAGCACATGTCGAACCGACGCAAGCGTCGTCTAAACGTTGACCAGTTGGTATCACCAGCGGACTTCAAGACCATCAAGAAGCAGCTCGGCAAATAACCGAATCTTTTATTTAGGAGCATTAACAAATGGCAAGAGTAAAAAACGCGGTTAACTCGCTGAAGAAGCGCCGCACAGTTCTAGACCGCGCGTCAGGTTACCGCGGTCAGCGTTCACGTCTTTACCGCATGGCAAAGCAGCAGATGCTTCACTCTTTGGTGTACGCATTTGCAGACCGTCGTGCACGTAAGGGTGACTTCCGTCGCCTATGGATCCAGCGCATCAACGCTGCATCTCGCGCAAACGGTATGACTTACAACCGCTTTATCCAGGGCCTATCGCTTGCTGGTGTTCAGGTTGACCGTCGTATCCTTGCCGACATGGCAGTGAACGACCCAAAGACTTTCGCAGCACTAGTAGCAACCGCAAAGGCTGCACTTCCTGCGAACACCTCAGCTCCAAAGGCAAAGTAGTCACCTAGTGATTATTGATCCCAAATCGAACCTGGTTCGTGGGGTCGCCAAGCTAAACAAGAAAGATGCCCGGTCTGAGACCGGGCTCTTTCTGCTTGAGGGTCCACAGGGTTTGAGCGAAGCGCTCGATCGACCAAAACTAATCGTCGATCTTTACGCCACCGAAGAAGCGGTGGAACGCCATCGAGAACTATTCGCGCGCGCAGCTGCTGCTCGTGTGGAGGTCCAGTTGGTGAGCGAAGCGGTGCTTAAAGTCATGTGCGACACCACAACACCACAGGGCATTCTCGCGGTTTGCCACCAGATGCACAGCTCACTCGACGATCTAGTTTCTTCAAAACCACAGCTAGTCGCTCTGCTGGCCAACATTCGTGACCCTGGCAACGCAGGTACGGTTCTCCGTGCTGCGGATGCGGCTGGGGCCGACGCAGTTATCTTTAGCGAAAACAGCGTCGATGTTTATAACCCGAAGGTAGTCCGTTCAACCACCGGTTCACTTTTTCACCTGCCAGTTATAGTTGGCGTTTCGATCGCAGAAGCAATCTCGCAGCTTCGTGCAGCAGGCTTGCAGGTTTTTGCTGCGAACGGTGGCGGAGTTCAGCTTCCGAGCCTAAGTAACGATGAATTAGCCAAGCCGACACTCTGGGTGATGGGCAATGAGGCCTGGGGATTCGAACCGGAAACCCTCGAACTTGTCGACAAAGAAGTAGCCGTTCCGATTTACGGAGCTGCCGAGAGTCTCAATCTGGCAACCGCCGCAAGTATTTGCCTGTATGCCTCAGCCTTCGTTCAGAACGGCACTGATTAGACTAGAAGCCTTATGTCTGGCTCAAATCCAATCAATGAAGGCGCAGTAGCGCAGGTAGTTTCTGACGCGCTCGCGGCCATCAATTCCTCAACGGATTTGACATCACTAAAAGCCATCCGCCAGGCCACTATCGGTGAGCAAAGCCCAATTGCCGGCCTGAACGCCCAGCTGAAATCAATCGATGCCGAGTTCAAGGCCGCTGCCGGTGCCCTTATCGGTAAAGCCCGCGGCGAGATCAATCAGGCCTGGACCGCCAAAGAGACTGAATTTTTTGCCGCAGAAGAGCGCGCCAAGTTAGCTGCAGAGACCGTCGACGTCACCGCGGTCGCTACTCGCATTCCTTTCGGTGCTCGCCACCCGCTCTCACTCTTACAGGACCAAATCGCCGATGTCTTTATTGGTATGGGCTGGGAAATTGCCGAAGGCCCTGAGCTTGAGCACGAATGGTTCAACTTTGACGCACTGAACTTTGACGCGGACCACCCTGCACGTGCAATGCAGGACACATTCTTTGTCGATCCGGTGGACTCGCACCTGGTGCTACGAACTCACACTTCACCTGTGCAGGTGCGTTCGCTAATCGAGCGCGACCTACCGGTCTACGTTCTTTGCCCTGGTCGAGTGTTCCGCACCGACGAGTTGGATGCAACCCACACGCCGGTTTTCCACCAGGTCGAAGGTTTGGCAATCGACAAGGGTTTGACCATGGCTGATTTGCGTGGCACACTCGAACACTTTGCTCGAATCATGTTTGGCGACGAGGCAAAGATTCGTTTGCGTCCGTCGTTCTTCCCATTCACCGAACCGTCGGCTGAGCTAGATGTTTGGC
>JACCDQ010168789.1_pt1 | contig 15374 bp, 10 predicted proteins | sample 7446031 | NCBI WGS metagenome assembly JACCDQ01 (sample SAMN15323442, study PRJNA562643) | freshwater metagenome | isolation source: river surface water | place: USA:Blue River Watershed | collected 2017-08-17
AAGGGCTAATGTTGATGGTAATCGGGGCGGTAATGCTTCTCTGGTTATTTATGAAGAATGCGGATTCGTAAAACAGGAAGACTTCATCTATGGGGTCAACAGTGTGCTAGGGCCTCAGCTTTTGCGTTCTAAAGGGGCTGAGATCTATGTGAGCTCTCCTTCAAAAGACCCAGACCATCCCCTCCATACTCAGGTTCTGCCTGAATGCGAATCCTTAGGCACGGCTTTTATCTATACCGTCTTTGATAGCCCCTCCATTACTAAGGATATGGTTTCAGAAGCCATGCGAAGATCAGGATGTGTCTTTGACTTATCTTTCATTGAGGCTCTTTATAAATTGCCTCAGATCCAAGTCCTAGATGTCCATAGGCTGGCCTCAGAGCGTGGTGTGGTGCTCACAGAGGCCTTTAGGCGTGAGTATCTTGCTGAGATCGTCCGTCCGTCCACTCTGATGATCATCCCCAACTACAGCCCATTAGAACACGTCCTAGCGTTTCATCTGCCTATCTCTTGCCATATGACAGTGACCATCGACTGGGGTGGGGTGAGAGATCTTACGGTGGCCCTTTTGCACACTTATGACTATGTGCATGATTTAGACCTTATTTGGGATGAGATGACATGGCCTGCAAACACCACCATTGATGCGATTCACACAGATCTGCAGGTGTGGGAGGAAAACTACACTGTAAGCGCTAGGTGGGGAGACATCAATGGGCAGACCCAAGTAGAACTAACCAATTCATTTGATTACGAAATAAATCTACCCCAGAAGTCAGATTGGAAAGCTAGCGTTCAGAACATGGCTGTGAGGTTTGCAACCAATAAGATCAAGATCCACCCTCGTTGCAAGTTCCTGATGAAAAGTTGTCGTGCTGGTATGTTCAATAAGAACCGCACGGACTTTGAAAGAACGCCGGAATTGGGTCATTGTGATGCGTTGGCAGCTTTGATGTATGCGTTACGAAGTCAGAACAAAGATAATCCGTATGAGAAGCAAGAGCTCAATCGAGATTTCGTTTTTGTCAAAGATCGTGTGGATGATGAGATCACCAATCTTAGCAAAGCTTTGGCTCCCAAAAAGTTTGGAAGTTTCCGATAATTTTGATATTATCCATGAATCGTTTTGGACACCTAGACCTTGAATCTGTGCGTTTTCAAAGCGCCTATTTGGTTTAAAAAACTCTGATCTATCTGTTTAATATTGTAGCCACGCGAATAGCGTCGTGAAAATGTCATTTGAGTCGGATAGATTAACTGTATTCCTTCTGCAGGGGGCGAGACAGTAAATCAGATAGAAAGGTCCTGAATGGCCAAGATCACAATCTCCCGAATCTATGAACTTTCTAAAGCGCTTGCTACGAAATCCGGCCAAGAGCTGCAAGGTCCCCTCACTTACCTGTCGGAATTAGCCGAAGTCACTCTACGCAATTTACGCAACGGTCTCACATTCGCTGACAACTTAGATTGCGAGACCAAGCGTATCTTTATCAAGAACAACACTGAAACCATCATCAGCATCACATCGCAGAATCGTAGAGCTCAACGAATCTATATCGATCGTGCGGTGGATCAGAACTACTACGTCGTGGATAGTTTTGGTTGGAAATACAATTCCAGCGGCGAGATCGTAGTAAAGATCGGCTTTGCCAATTCCCCTCCTGCCAATTTAGATATTACTGTGGATATAGTGATACACTTCGGTTGATCATAGTGTTTCATAAATGCTACATTTCGGTGATTTTCTTTTAATCATCAAGGCGTTGCATATCTATGACTGAAACTCCTCAAGTTCCCATTGAGTCTGTAGCCGCAAACCCAACTCCTGCAAGCCTTTCAGAGGCTCAACCAAATCCAGCTCCTTCCAAATTCAAGCTCAAGGTCGATGGAGAGGAACAAGAGGTTGATGCAGACACTCTTGTCCGTGAACGTCAAAAGTACTTGGCATCTGAAAAACGATTCCAAGAAGCTTCAGAAATGCGCAAGTCAGTAGAATCTCTACTGCAAAGAGCGCAACAGGGCGATCTGAGCTGGCTGAAAGGTTTGGTTCCTAAAGAGCTCATTAATAAATGGGCGGAATCTGAGCTGCTTGAGCACATTGAATGGGAGAAGAAGCCAGAGGCCGAAAGGCGGGCCATTCTTGCCGAACAAAAAGCTCGCGCTCTGGAAGAGCAGATGAGTGCGAAGGAGCGTCAACAGCTCGAGGAACAGCAGCGATACTTCAGTGACGTAGCACACCAGGAGATTGAAAGAGACATCGTTAGTGCCATTAAAGAACTTGGATATGACAAAAACGTCACTCCGAGACTGATCAGACGCATAGCTGAACAGATGCAAGCTTCTCTTGAAGCATCAGACGACCCTCAAGCCAAGCCAATTCCTGCAAAGCTAGCAAGTGAACGTGCCTACAAAGGAATGAAAGTAGATGCACGCGAATTGCTTTCCATTCTCCCCCCTAATGAAGTTCTAGAAATGCTACCCCCTAAAGTTCGGGATGCCATTCGTAAGGCTGAATTAGACCAAGCTATTTCTGACGTTCCGTTGCGAATGAAGAAGAAGCTGGAAGGAGATTTGGAAACATCCAAACCACGGACCAAAGTCAAACGTATGCCTACGGATGATTGGTTCAATCGAATGGAAAAACGCTTTCAATAAAGGTCTCAATCATGGCTGATACGAGTTTATTTTACTGGCAAGAGAAGTTTGGCAAAACTCAGCCCCGTATGATGATTCTCGAGTGGCAGATTACAGCTGCAAAGACTGTATCCACTGTCCCTATGGGAACACCTGTCCTCACCACTTTCGATGCGATTGCATCTCAATCCACCATCGATAACTTTTTAGGAACTTCGAGTGAATTCACAATCGCTCAGTTCGATGCCACATCAATGGGTAACGATGCCTTTGGGTGCATTATCAATACGGCTGGCCAGGTGAGTTCGGCTCTGGGTTTTGAAATTAGTTGTTACAGCTCAGCAGGCTTAACAACAGAAGTCCGTAGATTTTCAGGAAGTAATGGTTTGACAGCTTCTACTCTAGAGACAGCTCTTGGGGTGGGTGCTTATGGAAACTTAGCTTTCAAGGTTGATTTCGGAAACACCCCTGATTTTGATGGGTTAACTTCCGGTTACATACTCGCAAAAATCTATTGGATTTCTAAATAATTTTAAGATTCCAGAAAGGGAATTAACTTATGAATAGCGTAAGTAATGCCGATGCCATCAATTTATTTAAGCGGGTATATGGTGATTTAACAAACCTGCTTCCTGAAGATTATCCCCTCGCACAAGACATCCCCTTTAGTCAGAAAATGAAAGTCGGGGAAAGCTATGTGGAAGCTGTTGTGCTGACAAACGAGACGGGGATTACCCTAAGTGCAACAACGGATGCATTCGAACTCAATCCAGCCATTGCTGGGGTGATCAAGCAGGCTTCTGTTGTTCCTTACATCTCGGTTTTGCCATCCATCGTGCCTTGGGGCGTTATGTCTCGTACGGCGGGCGGTGGGGAAAAAGCTTTCTATGACGCAACCAAGTTTATTGTTCGCAATAACTTGAAGTCTCATGGAAAATTCCAAGAGATCTTCCGTCTTTACGGACAAGCCGATTCCTTGTTGGGATATGTCTCTTATGCATCCCAAACCTATCGCGGTGTGAGCTTCACAAACGGAACAGGAACTCTGAACGGGATTACATTTACAAACGGCGTAAACACCACAACCAAAAATATCTTGTTGGCACCTGGTCAATTTGCTGCAGGGATTTTTGTTGGGATGGAAGGTGTGAAGCTGAATGAGGTGAACTCATCCGGAACGATTCTGGCTGCTGGAAAGCTTGTTTCCGTCAACACGGAGTATGGTTACATCACTGTAGACTTCACTCCAACAGCTGCTTCAAGCACCACATCTAGCCGAATCTGTTTTGATGGGATGCAGTCTGCTCAAGACTACATTGGGATCCAAAAGATTTTGTCTACACAATCTGGAAATCTTTTCGGCATCTCCACGGCTAACTACTCCCTTTGGCAAGGGAACGTGGTAGATATGCAAAGCACTCAATTGACTCTGAAAAAGTTCCAAACTTCTGTTGCCAACATGGTCAACAAAGGCGGGATGGAAGGAGATCTTGAAGTGTATTGCAACCCAAGAACTTGGGCGACATTAGCAAGCACAGAAGCGGGTCTGCGTGTTTATGACAAGTCTTACAGCAAAGACGAAGCTGACAACGGATTTGAGTATGTCACTTTCTACACCCAAGCTGGAAAAGCCCCATTTAGACCGCACCGCTATGTGAAAGAAGGAGATGCATTTGCGCTTCATCTTCCAACTTGGTCAAGGTCTGGATCTTCTGAAGTGAGCTTCTCAATTCCTGGAATGGGACAGGATGTAATTTTCCCCTTAAGTAACCAAGCTGGTTACGCTTTTCGGTCTTATTCTGATCAATATGTTTTCTGTCACATGCCAGCTCATAACTTGTATTTCAAAAATATCAATGATGAGTCTGCAACCTAGTTCTCAATAAGAAAGGCTGGCTTTGTGTTTTGGAGATGCAAGGCCAGCCTCTCTCCTCTTTTCGGATGTTTTGAAAAAAACTTTAGCCTTTTTTGAAGGTGTCATTATGTCCACAACCAAGACATGGCCAGGCGGCGGGACAGCAGTAAGCCCAACTTCTTACAGTATTCCCGCTGCAGGGGAACTGAATTGGGCAGCTCTTTCAGATTTTCTTAATGCTCTGGGTGATGGTGCACAATCTACGACCTTTCAAAAATTCGCTATTCGAAAGGCCACATCAAGCCCCGTAACAGTCTCAGCAACCACAGACTGTGTGATCGTTACAGATCTCACTGTTCCTGGTGCGGTCACTGTCAATTTACCTGCAGGGGCAAATAAGCAGGTATTTATCATAGCGGATGGTAAGGGTGATGCAGCTACCAATAACATCACCATCAACCGCAATGGCACCGATACGATTGCTGGCGCAACCAGCGTCGTATTGAATGCCAATAAAGAATTTATATTCCTGGCATTCAATTCTGGTGACACAGATTGGAAAATCATTGCCAGAGGAAACGGTCAAACAGCCTTTGTGAATCCTATGACCACAGCAGGGGATTTGATTATTGGTGGGGCTTCAGGCGTTGCAAAACGTTTAGCAGCTGGCTCTTCCAACACAGTTCTTACTTCTGCAGGGGCTGCAGATGAGGTTTGGAAGCTGCTTGTGGATGCCAATATTGATGCAGCCGCCGCAATTACAGGATCCAAGATTGTCTCTGCCAGTGGTTCTGTTTCAGGGGTTGTGACTACAGGGTCTCAAACCTTTGCGGGTACAAAGACCTTTGATGCCATTGTGTGCGTTGGTGATCTTACTGTCGATACCAATACGCTCTATGTAGATTCTGCAAACAATCGAGTGGGCGTAGGAACCACATCCTTTACCTCTCCCACTTCCGGAACTAATAAATTTGAAGTGAGAGGGACAACCAGTCCAAGGGCGGTTCTCAGTGATACTGCGACGGGAAATCCTGGTTGGGAATTGTGGTCAAACTCTAATGCAAAATCTATTTGGGTATGGAATGAATCAGCAGTCGCGGTAGAAATTTATAACGGAAACGTAAGCACGGGAACACCTCGCATTCAAATGCGTTCAGATGCATCCACTCGTTTCAATGGTGGCATTGCATTAGGCACTGGATCAACCATTTCAGAATATGTCGAATGGACTTCTGTTGCGTATTCTTCAGGAAATTTCACATCCAGTAATGTGGGTGCCTGGACAGTTGATTCCGGAGATCAAACTGTTTTCAAATATAAGATTGTCGGCAGGACAATGTATTTAGATATTGTTTTAAACAATACCAGTTTAAGTGGGGTTTCTAACTCATTGTCTATCGCATTGCCTGCAAGTAAAACTGCAGCTGTAGAAACGCGGGGGCATTTGGCTTACGTGGATGCAAACGTTGCGGGTAACACCATCGTAGATGCTTTTTGGGATGTTCAAGCAGCAGGAACTACCATTCGACTGCAAAGGGCTGGGACTTCAGGAACTCCCTGGGCTGTTGTGACGAATCAATTGACTTTATACATATCAGCAGCTTTTGAGATCTCATAAGGGAACACTCATGAGTAGTACTACGTCTTTTCCGCCTCTACCGCCCTTCCTCGTCTCTTCTGGAGGAACTGGTTCTACAGTAGCGCTAACGAATGGCAAAATCATGTCATCTAGCGGAGGAACTATTGTAGAGTCTTCTCTCACGGTGACATCGATTACTCCTGAAGCTCCATCTGTGAACAAATGGGTTTTTGTTTCTCAATATGGCAATGATACGACTGGCGATGGAACTTATGACCATCCTTATGCTACCACCACAAAAGCTCTCAGCATTATCTCCGATGCTTCCACAACGAATCGTTATGGCATTCACATCCGCGGGACAGTTTCTGAAGCCACAATCTATTTAAAACCTTATGTGTGGTATTTTGGAGACACTTGGGGATGTTCTCGCCTGAATGCCACATCTACAAATGCCATCCAGCTCAGCCCAGGAGCTTTTACATCAGGCAATTCCCGCTGTGGAATGACCAATGTGTACATGACAGGCTCTACGGGTATCGATCTTGATTTCATTGCTCAGACAGCTAGCGGTTCTCACGTTGTCGAAATGGATAACTTGGGCGTCAATGGTGCGGTTTCCATCAAATCCAACAACACCAATCAGTATTTCCAATGGAGAGGCAGCTTTTGCTTCTCTAACTTCACTTTCCATGGATGTCTTGGCTTTTGCAGTGATGCTTTTATCGCTGGGAACGTATTGGTTGATAATGGAACCGCTGGGGTGGTGGGACAAGGTCTCAATTTGATCAATTGTCTGGTGGGTGGGAACGTCACTCTCACAGGAGATGGCACTCATTCCAACGTTTTGCAATTAACTGCTTGTACCGTAGCTGGATCTACAACTGTCACAGGGGCCAGCTCAACTCTTATGGTGGATGGCATTTCCCTCAGTGCCAAAGCCTCTGTTTCCGTTTCTAGCGGCGGTGCGCTTACCAGGACTACAGATGCCTATGCCATCGGATACGCCCCTACAGTGTCCGGCAATTGGCTCACACAGCCTAATAATGTTTATGATGCTCTGGATATTGCCGCCTCTGAAATCGCTTCTTTGCCAGTGTGGACAAAATACAGCGTCTCACACACCGCACTGCAGGCCGCCTCCACTACAAACAATATTCAATTATTTTCTCTGCCTGCAAAGAGCGTCATGCATGCTGTGATCATGAAACAAACCACAGCGTTTGCAGGTACGCTGACCTATACTTTGTCTGTAGGGATTACAGGAAGTCTGGCTAAATACTTATCTGCTTATGATGTAACACAAGCCGTATCTGATTCGAGTTTTACCCAAAGTGGAGCTTCTGTTGTGGTTCAACCGGAAGATTTTGGGAGTGCAACATCCATTCGATTGGCAGCCACTAGCACCATACAAAACCTCAATCAATCCAGTGCTGGCGCTGTTGATGTTTATGTCCTAACGTCCAAACTTCCTTAGGGGAATTTTATGAAAGCTATGAATGCTGCAAAAGTTGAGGCTTTGAAAGAACTGATTAAAAAGATGAGACATCTGGAAGCTGCAGATGAATCTCCTGATGAACCCGAAAGCAAAGACGAAGCTGCACATGAATCGATTTTAGATGAGGCTCTAGAGCCTGATATGGCTGGGCACGAAGACGATGAAAATCCAGGCAAAATGGTGGAAAGTGATCGTGAGCCTATGTCTATGGAAGATGAGAAGAGAGCTTTTATGACTCGGAGCAATCGCAGCCCGATTCGTTCGAAAACGAAATCAGTCATTTTAGCTATCACTGCTGGAAAACCTAAATCCATGGGTAAAAAATAATCATGGCGATTACAGCTGACAGATTATTGACTGGTATCAAACGCCGTATTCTCGTGCCAACGAGTCAGGCTACTTTTACAGAAACAGATCTGTTGGCCTTTGCAGATGATATTATTTCGTCTCGCATTGTTCCCATGATTGAATCCACCAATCAGGAATTCTTTGTTACTACCGTAGAAACGCCTTTGGTTGCAGGGCAATCGGAATACAGCATTCCCTACCGTGCGGTGGGTCGAGCTTTAAGGGAGATCAAAATCAAGGATGATAACAATAACATCCGAAACATCTCCCTGATTGCCATCGAAGATGCCTTTGTTTATGACGCCTCCACTCTCACCATTGGATTCTTCTTCAAGGGAGACAAGATTCGGCTGCTGCCGGACGTCCCTACATCCATCAGCGTGTCTCAATCCTTGCAGATTTGGTACCGGCTTCCTCCCTCTCGTTTAGTGCAGTCTTCAGAGGCTTGCCAGGTCGTTGGAGTGAATGGAGATACGGTTACTGTGGCAAATGTTCCCACCACCATCATCACAGGATCTGTGATTGATTTCATTCAAGGAAAGAGCGGAAACTCCCTTTATTCCATCGATCAAACCATCACTAACATTTCTGGAACGGATATCACATTTGGCACGGATGTAGTCCCAGACGATCTCACCGTTGGGGATTACATCTCTCTAGCTCAGACTTCGCCGGTCATCAATTTTGTTCCCAATGAATGCTACTCCTTAATCGAAAGTCTCACCGCACGCCGTGTTTTGGTGTCTGCCGGAGATTTTGATGGGGCCAAGATGCTGGATGACGATATCAGCACGGAAGAGAAGAACGTGAAAATGTTGCTAGAGCCTCGCATTGATGGGGAACCCACCATCATCATCAACCGATGGGGGCTTGTAAGGGGCAATAAATTTGCACAACGCCGCTGGCTATATGGACAATAAATGTATCAATATCCAGAGATTAGGAACTTCAAAGGTCTCTATTTGCAAACGAACAGCTTTGAAGTCCCGGATGGGGCTTTGGAGCAAGCTACCAATGTGGTGGTTGCAAAGGATGGGATTATAGCCAAGCGGCGTGGGTTCTATTCTTATTTCGAGCCAGGCTCAGGGACCCTGAATAAGCTCTTCAATTACCAATCTAAGCTGATGTCTGTGTATACCAACAAGATGGCTTATTACACGGATACAGGATCTAGTCCTAATGAAACAGGGACGGAAACAGTTCTATCAGGTGAAACTGTCTCTATTACATCCCCTCGGGTCTCTCGCAGCATTCAATCCAACAACAATCTCTATTTTACGACAGATAATGGAATCTTAAAGATCACAGCTTATAATTCCATTATCTCCAAAGCTGGCGCCCCTCAGGGCTTAGATCTGAATGCGAGCTTTATCAATGGAAGCAGCGCTAGTTGGTTTGCTCCTCCCACAGTTGCTGGGCATTACCAAAGCCAAATCGTGGGATATCGTGTTGTATTTGGTTATAGAGATGCCAATGACAATCTAATATTGGGCGCACCATCTGACATTGCTAGCATCACTAATACAGCTGTGACTCAAAGAACAGCTAGTGCTGCAGGAACGACGATTACGGTCACAAGCGTAGGGCATGGGCTCACAACGGGCCAATATTTAGTATTTGGCAATGCATCAGGATTTACTACTTCTGCCAATGCAGAAGGTATCTATCAGATTACAGTCATTGATGTTGATACATTCACATATGTGGTGAGCTCAGGACCTGGAGGCGGTCCAGGATCTGTGGATTATGCGTATTCTATGCCTGTGCGGTTGGAATTCAGCGTCCCAAGCGAGATCACAACGGCTCTGCCTTGGTTTTACCAAGTCTATCGATCCAGCCAGCAGCTATCCACGGTTGGAATCCTTTCGGATTACAAGCAGATTGATGAGCAGATGCTGACTTCTGCCGAAATATCGGCCCGTGTGGTCTTCTTTACGGACGATGTAGAAGACATCTTGCTAGGAGCAGAACTCTATACCAATGAAAACAGCCGAGAAGGGGAGGCTCAAGCCAATGCTAGGCCTCCTTTGTGTGAAGACATCACCCTTTATAAGGGCTATGCCTTCTATGCGAATTGCACAACTCGTCAGATTCTCAACCTGGCTGTCATTGACCCCACTCAGCTTGCTAACAATGACTACATTGAGGTGAAAATTGATGCTACTACACGTCGTTACGTTGCTCGTACCGGGGTGGGTAATCTTACCGTCCGGGGAACGTGTTCAAGTTCTGCAGGATTGCTTATCACCTACAATTCCCACGGCCTCACCAATGGAGATACTGTATACATCGCCAACATTGTTGGTAGTCCTTTGGCTTCTGGTACTTATTATGTTGTTTCTGCTACAGCGAATAATTTCAAAATCTCTCTGACCTCAGGCGGTGCGGCCATTGCCTATGGGGGCGAGACCTCTCTGGACTTTCAGGGTGTGACAAATGGTACATACCCTATTTTCACCCTCTCACAGAGCACAACAGCTTCGGTACGATTGAGAGACACCGCCGAAGGGATTGTCAAAGCTGTCAATCGAGACACTCTCAGTTTGATTTATGCTCAATATGTCAGCGGCATCAATGATGTCCCTGGCAGGATGTTGTTCCAAGCCAAAGGGTTTACAGGAACGATCTATGTCAGAGCCAATACAACCACTGCAGGAACGGCCTTCTCTCCAGCTCTTCCTGATAGCTTTGCCAGTGGCACTCAAGTCTATTCAGGGAATGATCAGTTGCCACATGCAGCTTATATTTCCAAGTATGATGAGCCCGAAGCGGTCCCTTTGGTGAATTTCCTACTAGTAGGCTCTAAGAACAAAGAAATCCTTAGGGTGCATGCCTTAAGAGATTCTGTGATCTTTGAAAAAGAAGATGGGGTGTACAGGCTTACAGGGGATTCCATCTCAAACTTTGCCATCACACTTCTGGATGGGACTGTACAGTGCGTAGCGAACAGCAGCTCTGATGTTTTGAATAACCAAGTGGTCTTTTTGTCCAACCAAGGCGTTTGTTTGGTCACAGAAAGCGCCGTACAAATTGTATCTCGTAAGATTGAAGATGTGATCCAGCCCATTCTTGGACAATCCAATCTCTCGGCTCAAACTTCTGGGGTGGCCTATGAATCAGAGAGGCTCTATCTCTTAACCACCACTGATCCCAACTCCACAACAGCCACTCAAGTCTATGCCTATAACATTCTGACAGAAGCATGGACTTCATGGGACAATCTATTCAAACAAGCGGTGATTGGCCCTGCTGATACGCTTTATTACATCAGCACATCAGATGATATTCAAAAAGAACGGAAAAAGCAGACCAAGCTAGATTATACAGGGCAAAACTATCCTGTCACAATTAGCAATGTGGCAACGGATCTCATGTCTTGCGATGTCACGATGCCCACTGGGGTCACACCTCAGAAGGGAGACATTATTGTAAAAGCTAGTGTGATCAACAGAATCAGCGAAGACCCTGTGTTCATCTCGGGAGACACCTTCTCAGTCGAGTTCTCGCTCGCTTCTAACTTAGCCAACTCTGATTCTGTAATTCTTTATAGTCGCTATGAATCCACCATTAAATTTGCCCCGTTTCATGCTGGATTGGTGGGGCGAATGAAGCTCTATTCTCAGATGCAAATCCATATGAGAGACAATTCCACTTCTAGGCTAACTATCTACTTTGTTGGAGATACCTATGGTGGATCGGAAAGTGTAGAATGGGTTTCTAACCTGATCCGACAAGGTTGGGGCATGTTCCCATGGGGCTTTGAGCCATGGGGGCAGACAGATTTTATTAACCTCACTCAAGGCACTCAGCCAGCTCCTATCATCCGTATTTATATCCCTCGCTTTCAGGCTAGGAACACATTTCTACAGCCTATCTTGCAGCATCTAGAAGCAGGAGAGCCTTTGAACCTGCAATCCTTAAGTTTCGCCGTGAGAGCTTACGCAGAAAGGGTTTCACGATAATGGCTAAGCACGATTATTGGTTACATGGCGATAGCAAAGAAGTGGCTTGTTATCTGTCCGAATACCATTCCAAATGGAGCTTATGGAACAATAGCCCTTTCAAGATGACCTGGTTGCGAAACTTCATTGCCTATTATAGCCCCGCTATCAATCCTTCCTCTTGGGATACAAGCCTGATTTTTGAAGGCGTTCAAGGGGAACTGACAAGAATGTACACCCCCAAAGCTCGCGCTTTGATTCGACAGCTTGTAACCCTTGTCACGAAGCAAAGATTGGCTTTTCAGGCCATGGCTGAGACTACAGGGACGGAAGTCATCCAGGATGTAAAGCTGGGCAATGCTTTGTTTGATCAGATCATTCAGACAGAGCGCTTGGATATTAAAGCAGAAGTGATAACAGAAGGATCTTTGGTGTGCGGTAAATGGTTTACCAAAACCATTTGGAGAACGGATAGAGGTCAACCACGAATGCGTGGGGAAAATGGAGAACTGATCTATTCCGGAAGCGTAGAAATCAGCACTCCCGGTGTTTTTGATGTGTACTACGATATCAGCTATCCTGACTGGCAAGCGGTGCCATGGGTGGAGGTGCGCACCATGAAAAACCGCTATGACTTGATTGCACAGCACCCCGATATGGCTGATCAGATCCTTGGGCTTCCTTGTATCAGTGAAGAGCGAGGTCCCAATACTTGGTTTGAACGTACACTTATCGATGATGATGTTGTGTATGTGTATGAGTTCTATTCTCGACCATCTCCGGCTATGCCTAAAGGTCGGATGATGATGTATTCCAATGATAAATGCATCTATTACGACAATGACAATATTTATGAAACATTGCCTGTAGAGCCTATGACTCCAGAAGGGGTTCTCACCACGGGGCTCGGTTATCCGATCTTTACCAATCTTCTGCCCTGTCAGGAGATGTTTGATAACTCCATTTCTGCCATTGCTACTAATCAGGCTCAATTTGCAGTGCAAAGTGTGGCCATAGCTCGTGGTGCCAATGTGAATGTGCAGGAATTGAATGGCATGCGATTTGTGTCATTTACGCCACAAAACGTGCCAGGAGGAGGAAAGCCTGAGCCTTTGCAATTGAGTCAAAGCAGCCCAGAAACCTTTAAGTTTGCGGATTATCTAGATGCAAAATTGGTGGATCTTTCAGGAATTAACAACGCATTGAGAGGAAATCCTCCTCCGGGTGTCACCTCTGGTGTTGCATTGGCCACACTTTCTGCCAACGCTATGGAATTCTTACGTGCGGTTGAGAAGCCTCTGCAGTTGTGTTTAGAAAGAACCATGGAACACGCTCTAAACGCTTTCAAAAAGTTTGCATCTTTTGATCAGAATCTCACCATGCATGGTTTGAATAATCAGATATCCAATCGGAGTTTTAACAAGAAGCATTTGCAAAACATCACAGGTGTGAAAATTCTCACATCTAATCCTTTAATGAACACCATCTCTGGTCGTTTGGAAATCGCGGAAAAGCTTTTAGCTATGCCGAAAGAGATGTGGCCAAAATACGTTTCCATTTTGGAAGGCCGTCCTTTGCAGGATTTAACAAAAGCCGATCTGAGTCAGGAAGACTTAATCCATGGTGAAAATGAAGAACTCATCAAAGGAAATGCTGTTCCTGTTTTGGCTACTGATGATCACGCTGCTCACGTTGTTGAGCATGCTGGCCTTCTTAACGACCCAGCTATACGTATGAATGGTTCTTCCATTCAAGTGATCTTAGATCACATGGAAGAGCATAAAAACCTTGCACAAACTACCGATCCAATCTTAACAGCAATGATAAGAACAGGTAGAATGCCGGAAGGAGCGCAGCAACCGCCTCCTCCAGGACCAAATCAAGCCCCACCTAATCTCGGCGGGCCCATCGGTGAACCTGTGCAACAAGCAGCAGCTCCTGCAAAAGACGCATTAGGTAGAGGGCCCATGTAATGGCATACGCTTACAAAGCCATTGATGATTTGTTGGATCCATCGCAACAAAAGCAGGATATTTTTAATCAAAATCCTGCACAGGGACAGACCAGTGCGGTGCAAGCTCAAGATGATAGCGTGAAAACGTCGACCGAAGGAGAGAGCGGTGATGCTCAAACCAGTGGAGGCGCTTCCAAGGTTCAGACATCCCAAACTCCTCAAGCGGTTCAAGATACGCAAGCTGCTGCAAAAGCTGCTGTAAAAGCCAATGCAGGAAAGACCGCACAGCCGAAGGTTTTTAATGACATCCAATCGGAACTGAATCAAAAGTCTCAAAGTCTGCAAGACGAAGCCAATCGATACGTTTCTCAAGAGAAGCAAAATCAAAATTACAACATCGATAAGAGCAATGTTGAGCAAGCTATCAAAGGGGACCAAGGTCAATCTGACGCTTTAAAAAACCTGCTTAGTCGTCAGAACATCAATACCGTAAACGCTTTTAATCCTTCGGATGTAACGGTCCAAGATGCGAATCTGGTGAACACCAGCGCTGGATTAAGGAATCTGATTTCCAGAGGTCAGGATCCTAATTACACAAGTGGCATGGCTGCCTTTGATGAGCAATCCATACGCAAGAATCCTGAATTTACGAACATCATGAGCATGATCCGCAATAAACAAGCGGACCTCCAAAAGCAGGCTTCTGATTATCAAACAAGTAAGCAACAGGAAGTTCAAGATTATGGAACCGCTCAGCTTGGAGCCGCTCAGAAGCAAGCTGGCGATTATCTTAATCAACAAGCTGCGGCCATTGATGCTGCGAATCAAGCAGAGGCTGCTCAAGCGAATGCTCAATTGGCAAGATTGAGACAGCAAGGCATTGGAGAGCTTCCTGGAAAAGAAGCTTTGGCTAAAGCTTATGAAAGCGCTGCAGCCAATTTACAGCAAGTTGATCCAAGATATGTGGAACAACTCAAAAAGATCGCTGTGGGTGGTTACCAAGGCTTTAATCCTTCGCAATATGCAACCATTCGAAATGATTACAATGTTAACGATTTTGTAAATTCTGATGAGTCCAATCGCTTCAATTCTATTATGACGTTGTTAGGAAAAGGCGATACCCGTGCGGTCTCAGGAGCTTTGCAGCCTCAATATACGGTGAACCAAAATGCTCTACAAAATGCCCTTATTCAAAAAGCTCAAGCTCAGCGTCAAGATTTGGATAAACAAGATCGTGCGACCATCGATCAAATTCTTGCGGATGCTTCAAGGAAAGCAAACACCGAGAATGCATTACCACTACGCAATTCAGATGTTGCCGATAAAACCGCACAAGCGAGAGCCCAGCAGATTGCCACCGAGATGACGGGTTGGGGTGATTTAGGATCTCAGTATGCGCCTCTGGATTACAAACAGTATTTCGCTGCCAACTCTGCCAAGGTCAATCCTGAAGATGTGCTGAGCTCTTCTCAGGTTTCACAATTGAATAACCTGTATAAAGATTTAGGCCTGCAAAAAACCGTTCAACAATCTCCCATCCCGGAAGCTTATAACTTTGATGAAAA
>JACCDQ010834930.1_pt1 | contig 15374 bp, 12 predicted proteins | sample 7446031 | NCBI WGS metagenome assembly JACCDQ01 (sample SAMN15323442, study PRJNA562643) | freshwater metagenome | isolation source: river surface water | place: USA:Blue River Watershed | collected 2017-08-17
CCATAAATTACCATTTTTATCTTCCAATATTCTCAAAATAGTATTAGAAGCCAAACCATCGGCAGTAGTAAACCTTTTGAAAGTATTGGTTTTTCTATTAAACAATAGTAATCCTCCTTCCTGGGTTGCTACCCAAAGTTGCTTATTCCTGTCTTCGTGTACAGCACGTACAGGATAACCAATATTGATTTTTCCGTGTTTTCTTCGGGCATTATCTATCCATACAATCGAAGTATAATTACCACCCCAAAGTTTACCATCTCTGGTTTCCGTTAAGCATTGTAAATTATTGATATTCTTATCATAAAGCTGAAAGGAGTTTTTAGCACGATTAAAAAAGTACAAACAACCCTCATTAGTAGCACTTGCCCAAAGATTCTTTTTGGAATCCTCATAAACAAACCAAATATTTTTCTCTACCTGCTTTGTAAACGGATTATAACAGGAATAACGGCTTATGGAATTGGTTTTAGGATTGATTCGGTTAACACCTCCTGCCCAGGTTGAGAGCCAAATCTCATTATTACTGTCGCGAATAATATTGGTAATAAAGTTACTCGAAATAGCGTTTACCGAATTTAAACTGGTATTATAAACGGTATAAGTATTGTTTTTTCGATTCCAATAACGCAATCCTGCCCCATCGGTTCCTATCCACAAATTGTGTTTTTCATCCTCACAACTGGATAAAATAAAATTCTGAGCCAGATTGTTATCTTTAACATTGTATTTGATGTTTTTAAAATACTTGGGAGTAGCACTAATCATACTGATTCCGCCACGAAGCGTACCAAACCAAATGTTTCCAAAGAAATCTTCGTAAACGCTCCAAATCGAACTACTTTTTACAATTGGCTGCGAATTAAAATTATTATAAGGAATTAGCTTTTTATTAATTTTATCTAATTTATAAATCCCCCATCCATCAGTGGCAACCCAAAATTGGTTTTTCTTATCTTTAAGAATATTGGAAACAATACATTTATTAGAAAAATAGTTTTTTGAGATTGAAAAAGTGGTCGTATTAAAAAGAAAAAGTCCTTCATCGGTACCCAGCCAAAGATTGCCATCATTATCCCTTTCCATACATTTTACCTCCATAGACAATGGAGCAATCAATGTCATTTTTTTTGAAAGGTAATTGTAGTTGCAAATCCCTAAGTTTCTAACATAGACCCAACAAGCTGTTTCCTTTGCATTGTTTTGAATCGTTACGGCATCATAGCTAAATGCTTTCTTTAATTTAGCAATGGGAACCGTTTTTCCGACAAACGAACCTTTTTCAAATACAATCAATCCTGAATTTTGTGTAGCCAATAACACCAATTCATTCGAAACTGCTTTTATCTGATGAACGACATTTTTTAAAACTACTGTCGCACTATTTTCTTTTTCTTTATATTTAACAGTATAAAACAAGGCTTTAGACTTATCATACACGCTTGCTCCTTTATTTCCCCCTATCCAAATATTTCTTTTTGAATCTCCTTCTAAAGAATAAACCGTATTAGTTGATAAGGAATTTTCTTTATTGATTTCATTTCGAAAAACCTTAAATGTATATCCGTCATATCGGTTCAAGCCATCGTAAGTTCCAAACCACATAAATCCGTCCACATCCTGATAAATGGTAGTAACCGAATTATTGGATAAGCCATCTGAAATATCGAGAAATTTCACCGAATAATCCTGAGCAATACTTATAAAGGGAAAGAAAAACAGCGCTAATAACAGAACTAAATATCTTAAAAGCAAAGATTTAAACATGAAATTACCTTATTATAATTGAACAGCACAAGATATAATAAAATTAGTTAATCTCATAAATTCATCGTCTTTTTCAAATAGAAATTATGATTCCAAAAACGATTCTAACGCATAAAAAAAATGTGAAATCAAATTGCTTCGATTTCACATTTTTTATTTAGAATCTTATCTATTTCTTACCAGAACTTCACGTATAAAGCAGCGATAATTAATAATGTAATAATGATTAATACTGTAGTTTGAGGTTTAACCTTGAACATTTCAGTATCTAATTCAAATGCTTTAGGGTTAACTTTTGGTCCTGCAAAACTCACTCCGATCATCAAAATCATAGTGAATAAGAATGATAATCCCATACAAATGTGGAATGGAATTTCATATAAACCTTTACCATTTGGATAAGCCGTGTACAAGAAAGTTTCGTTTCCAAACATTCCCGGTGCATATTCATTGAATAAAACCGATAAGAAGAAACCAGCTAATACTCCCACGATAGCAGCCGTTCCAGTTGTTCTTTTCCAGAACATCCCTAAGAAGAACATGGCAAATACCCCAGGACTAATGAATCCTGTATATTTTTGGATATAAGTAAATCCTCCTACTCCACCAATTCCTAGTAAATCATTCCAAGTGAATAATACTGCCAATACCATCGAAGCAAAAACGGCATAACGACCAATGTTTACCTGAGCTCTGTCAGAAGCTCCTTTCTGAATGTATTTTTTATGTACGTCTAAAGTATAGATAGTCGAAATACTGTTTACTTTACCCGCCAATGAAGCAACAATAGCAGCAGTTAAAGCAGCTACAGACAATCCTTTTAATCCTGTAGGCAAGAAAGTCAACATCGCTGAATAAGCACCGTCTTTTCCTCCTACTAATTGTGGCAAGTGTCCTCCTTGATATAAAACATAAGCTGCAATACCAGGTAACATTACAATTACAGGCATTAATAATTTTAATAAACCAGCAAATAAAATACCTGTACGAGCCGTTGTTAAATCAGCTCCTAAGGCTCTTTGAGTAATGTATTGGTTACATCCCCAATAGTTTAAGTTGATAATCCAGATACCTGCTAAATACGACAATATTCCAGGGAAAGTAAGGTATTTATCAATTTCTAACTGTGTAGAAGTAGCTGTTGGTCTAGGAATAATCATTTTAAAATGCTCCGGAGCCTCCTGCATTAACACATTGAATCCCGCAATAGCATCTTTACCAACACCAAAATATTCCCCTACTGTTGTTAAAGCAATATAAGAAGTTACTAAACCTCCAATAATTAATACTGCAACCTGAATAACGTCGGTATAAGCAACCACCTTCATACCTCCAAGAGAGATAATCAAAGCAAAAATAGCCAATCCTAACATGATCACGTGAAGGTATTCGCCTCCAGCTAATCCGTTAATAGCAACAGCTCCTAAGTATAAAATAGAAGTTAAATTTACAAAAACATACAAAAACAACCAGAAAACTGCCATAATCAAAGCCGTAGTTTCATTATAACGTGTTGTCAGGAATTGAGGCATGGTGTAAATCTTGTTTTTCAAATAAACAGGAATAAACCAAATCGCAATGATAATTAAGGCGATAGCAGCAACCCATTCGTAAGCAGCTACAGCTATTCCTAAAAAGAATCCTTCCCCACTCATCCCGATAAACTGCTCAGCTGAAATGTTAGAAGCAATAAGCGAAGCTCCAATAGCCCACCAGGTTAATGTTCCTTCGGCTAAGAAATACGCCTTAGCATCGTGTTCGTTTTTTTCGCGCTTGCGATAGATGATATATCCGTAGATGGATACTATCAAAAAGTAGACAATAAAGACTGCATAATCTGCAAATTCGAGACTTGAGCTCATAAAAAAATGGTTTTTAATTGATTAATATTAGTTGTTTAGATTTAAATTACAATTAATAATGTTTAAATCCTCATTTCTAAAAATCGTATATTTCTTTTACGAATAATTAAGAATCAGGAAGATAAAACTTTCGAATTCTGCTAAAATTTTAGTTATAAAATTCTACTTCAATTTTATTCTAAGATATTTTTTGCGAAAAACGAAATCCAAAAGTAAAATAAAAATACTTATTTCCATCATTTTTTTAAGTGTTCAAATAACATTTAACTTTTACAAAAAACCTAAATACCTAAAAAACAATTAAATAACAAAATAATAAAGCGTATTTTTTTTGGAAAAATAACAAAATAGATCAAAAATCTTTTCAAACCAGCTTGCAGGCTTTTCAATAAAGCATTTGAATTTCTTTAACATCATATTCAGCAAAAGTATCATCCTCTAAAAGAACAACTAATTTTCCTTTTTGAGTTACCCCCTGTATAATTCCCATAAAAGCTTTTTCCGTTTCTGTTTTAAAAGGCATCGGAATTCCTTTTTTAAACAATAGTTTAAAGTATTCGTTCCATAAATATTGAGGATTGGAAGCAACAAGTCCCAAATTAACTTTTAATCGCTCCACAATTAAGACAACTAATTCGTCTTTATCGAAAGTGGAATTGACTACAACTGCCATAGAAGAAGCTTTGGGTAAATTTTCAAAATCTGTTTGATTCACATTCAAACCGATACCAATGACAGAAGAAATAGTACCGTCACTTTTGAAACTATTTTCAATAAGAATGCCAGCAATTTTGAAATTAGCTGACATAATGTCGTTAGGCCATTTGATACTCAAATTGGGAATATTAAAAGTTTTCAGCACCTGAATGAGTGTTAAAGTAGTGGCTATATTAAAATTGTAAATCGCCTCCACACCCACTAACAAATCCTTAACAAAAACACTCATTATTAGATTCTTAGATTTTTCAGAATTCCAAACAGCTCCCATCTGACCCCGTCCTTTCGTTTGATTTTCGGCAGTAACTACAGTAAAATTTTCAAGCTCCTCAGTTGCCGATAATCCCTTTAGAAAATCATTTGTAGAATCTATGGCATCGAGTTTGATTAGTTTCATTAGCAATTATTTTTGTAACATTATTTAATATTATGTTAAGGTTCAAAAATAATCACAAAAAATGGTAACTTTACACACTTATTATAAAAATAATTCATGGCAAAAAAAACTGTAAATAATGATGCGTTACTTGCAAACATTATCAAAGGAATAGAAGAAGTAAAAGGAAATGACATAGATATTCTCGATCTCAGAGAAATAGACACTGCTGTTTGCGACTATTTTGTTATCTGCAACGGAAATTCAAATACTCAGGTTAACGCAATTGTTAACTCCATTCAAAAAATTGTTTCTAAAGAAATTAAAGATAAACCCTGGCATGTTGAAGGTACAGACAATGCCGAATGGGTACTTATGGACTACGTAAACATAGTGGTTCACGTTTTTCAAAAACAAATTAGAGAATATTACAACATTGAAAGTTTGTGGGGAGATGCGAAAATCACTACAATTGCAAACAAATACTAAATGTATAAGATAAAAAATAATGGCAAAAGACAATAATCCCAATCCTAATAAATTTAGAATTAGCCCTTGGTTAGTTTATACAACCATATTACTTATTTTTTTATTTATAAGTTTTGTAACTGGTAGTTCCAGCCTACAAGAACCTGCTCAATTAACTTCTTCAAAATTCAATATCTATTTAGAAAAAGGACAAATTGAAAAAGTTATTGTTTACAACAAAACAGAAGCAGAAGTTTTTTTAAAACCAGAAGCTTTAAAAGACAAAGAACACCAAAGAGTTGCCAAAGACATTTTTGACCGTCCTAACAAAGGGCCTCAATACACTTTTGAAATTGGTAACGATCAGATTTTTCAAACTAAATTAGAAAAAGCTGTTACCGAAGGAAAACTTAAAGATTTTAATTTTGTAGCCAAAAGTAATTGGTCTGATATCGTAATTAGCTTACTTCCCGTAATCATCATCATTGGTGTATGGATTTTTATCATGCGCAAAATGTCAGGTGGTGGCGCTGGTGGTGGCGGACAAATTTTCAGTATTGGAAAATCAAAAGCAAAACTTTTTGACGAAAAAACCGATGTTAAAACCACTTTTAAGGATGTTGCCGGACTTGAAGGGGCTAAAGAAGAAATTCAGGAAATTGTAGAATTCCTAAAAAACCCGGAAAAATACACCAATCTTGGAGGTAAAATCCCTAAAGGAGCACTACTTGTAGGACCTCCGGGAACAGGAAAAACACTTTTAGCAAAAGCCGTAGCCGGTGAAGCTCAGGTTCCGTTTTTCTCTTTATCAGGTTCTGATTTCGTAGAAATGTTTGTAGGAGTTGGTGCTTCAAGAGTTCGTGATTTATTCAAACAAGCTAAAGAAAAATCTCCTTCTATCATTTTTATTGACGAAATTGACGCAGTAGGTCGTGCCAGAGGAAAAAATAACATTTCAGGAGGAAACGACGAAAGAGAAAATACTTTGAACCAATTATTAACCGAAATGGATGGTTTTGGTTCTAATTCTAACGTAATTGTATTAGCTGCTACCAATAGAGCTGATGTTCTTGATAAAGCGTTAATGCGTGCCGGACGTTTTGACAGACAAATCTTCGTTGATTTACCGGATGTTCGCGAACGTGCCGAAATCTTCAAAGTTCACCTTGCTCCTTTGAAAAAAGTAGAAGGCTTGGATTTAGACTTTTTAGCCAAACAAACTCCGGGATTCTCAGGTGCCGATATCGCCAACGTATGCAATGAAGCGGCTTTGATAGCTGCCCGAAATAATAAAACCGCTGTTGACAAACAGGATTTTCTAGATGCTGTTGACCGTATTGTAGGCGGATTAGAAAAGAAAAACAAAATCATCACTCCTGAAGAGAAAAAAGCAATTGCTATTCATGAAGCTGGTCACGCAACTGTGAGCTGGATGCTTGAACACGCTGCACCACTTATTAAAGTAACCATTGTTCCTCGTGGACAAAGTTTAGGAGCTGCCTGGTACTTACCGGAAGAGCGTCAAATTGTTCGTACTGACCAAATGCTCGATGAAATGTGTGCTACTATGGGAGGTCGTGCTGCCGAAAAAGTTACTTTCAATAAAATTTCTACAGGAGCACTTAGTGATTTAGAAAAAGTAACCCGCCAGGCAAGAGCAATGGTTACAGTTTATGGTTTGAATGAAAAAATTGGAAACGTAACTTATTACGATTCTACTGGACAAAGTGAATACAGTTTCTCTAAACCATATTCTGATGAAACGGCTCAGATTATTGACAAAGAAATCTCTTTATTAATTGAAAGTCAATACCAAAGAGCCATTCAAATACTAGAAGAAAACAAAGACAAATTACACGAACTTGCTGATATTCTTATCGAAAAAGAAGTAATTTTCAAAGACGATTTAGAAGCAATTTTTGGAAAAAGAAACTTTGACAAAAATCTGGAAGAAATAGTCTCTAAATAAGACACTTAATATAAATAATTTAAAATCTTAATTCAAAACCTCGTTTTGAATTAAGATTTTTTTATCTTTGGACGGTTACAAATAATATATCAAGTACCTTACAATAAAATATGAGTCTTTTTAGAAAACTTTTTGGTTCAAGTATTTCGCCATCAGATGAGGAAAAAGAAAGTCAGAATAACAACTTCTTTCCTGACAACAACATTTCTGTTGACGAACGATTTATCTACAATTTTAAAAAAAATGGAGGTAAATTTTTATACTGTGAAAACAATCAGGAAGTAAAAGATCAATTTGAAAATATCTTAGAAGAAAACGATTGGTTTGAAACCGAAGTACTTTGTTACGACCCAAAACTTTTTTATCTTTTGGACGAAAACAAACTTCCTTACAACAAGCCTTCAAATCCTAAATTCTTACTATCCAGTTGTGAAAATTTAATTGCTGAAGAAGGTTCCATCCTTTTTTCATCAAAGCAAATCAAACAACACAAACCAAACGAATTACCCACTAACATCGTAGTTTTGGCCACAACCAGTCAAATTCTTGCTATGAAGAGTGACGGACTAAGCGCCATTAAAAAGAAATACGAAAGAGATTACCCTACTAATATTACCGCTATTAAATATTTTGAAAAAGCGAAAGAAGAAGACTTTACCCAATACGGCAGTTCTGCTAAAAATCTTTATTTGTTGCTTTTAGAAGATCTTTAAAATGAATGAAACCTTAAAAAGATCAATATCAGGTGCTATTTACATTATATTATTATTAGCTTCTATATTATTCTCTACCGAAAGTTTTTTTATTCTTTTCGGCATTTTTTTACTCATTGCTATTTATGAATTTTGCAATCTAACGCAAGTTAATAAAACACTTCCGTTAATTGTAGCCACGTTGCTATATACTACAATTACACTAATTAGTCATTACAACAAATTTACAACTACTGCAATCAATGAATATTTAGGAACTAATATTGAAATCACTGTCAACATCCAGCAACTTAATATTATTTTATTAGCAACTACTTTAGTAGTATCAGTAAAGTGTATTCTTTTTCTTTTTTATGATAGCGTTCAAACAATAAGCACTTCATCTAAATACTTATATCTTTTTGGCTACGTAACCTTACCTTTTATTTTTATAACTAAAATTTCATTTGGTATAAAAGATTACAATCCAAAAATCATCATTGGGCTGTTCCTTTTAATTTGGACAAACGATACTTTTGCTTATATCGTTGGAAAATCCATTGGTAAACACAAACTTCTCGAACGCATTTCTCCTAAAAAAACTATTGAAGGTTTTCTCGGAGGCATACTTTTCGCCATTTTTGCAGGTTATTTAATATCTAAATATTACATTAAACCAAAAAGTGAATTTAGCCAACAATCCATCTTAATTTGGACTTCAATCGCAGCTATTGTTGGGATTTTTGGAACCATTGGCGATTTAATCGAATCTAAATTCAAACGAATTGCCGGTGTAAAAGACAGCGGAAACATCATGCCGGGTCACGGAGGTGTACTAGATAGACTGGATAGTGTTATATTTGTAGCACCAATTATATTTTTATTTTATCAAATTTTAAATTATGTTTCATAAAGAAGGAATCCCATCAATTTTTTTAGGATCAGTTTTTACCGTTGCAGTACTATTACTTGCAGATAAATTTATTGATATCAATTGGCTTAGAATGCTGGTTCAGATATTCGCTTTTCTGATTTTAATTATCATTTTACAATTCTTTAGAAACCCAAAAAGATCAGTAATTATAAATGAAAACCAAATTCTGGCTCCCGTTGATGGAAAAGTAGTGGTTATCGAAGAAGTTTACGAAGGAGAATACTTTAAAGACAAACGTTTACAGGTTTCTATTTTTATGTCGCCTATTAATGTACACGTTACCAGATATGCTATGAGCGGAATTATTAAATTCAGCAAATACCATCCCGGTAAATTCTTAGTAGCCTGGCATCCAAAAGCAAGTGAAGAAAACGAAAGAACTACCGTTGTCATTGAAAACAATACTTTTGGAGCTATTTTATACCGCCAGATTGCAGGAGCATTAGCGCGCCGTATCGTAAACTATGCCGAAGAAGGCATGCAGGTTATTCAGGGTACCGATGCCGGCTTTATTAAATTTGGTTCAAGAGTAGATTTATTTTTACCTTTAGGTACTCCTGTTGAAGTAGTTCTTAACCAAAAAGCAATTGGAGGAAAAACTATTATTGCAAAAAAATAATGACTGAAAAAGATTTAGATACTCGATTTAACGAAGCGGTTGAAAAAGCCTCTAAAATGACTCAAGCATCTTTACCTCAAGATGTTCAGCTAAGACTTTATGCTTTTTACAAGCAAGCAACTATTGGCACTATGGAAATCAGACAAACATCTAATTTTCATTTAAGAGACGCTTTCAAAACGAATGCCTGGATGCAAATCAGCCATCTTTCAGCTGATGAAGCCAAAGAAAACTATATTGAAATCATTAATTCTCTTTGAAAAACACCCCATACATGAAAAAGATTTTCTTTACTTTAACAAGCCTACTTTTTTTAAGTTTTTTGATTTCATGTAATAATAAAAAACTGACTGAAGTAGTCGAAGTTCCTCTTCCTACAGCTGAAGAAAAAGTAACCCTTGGTTTCCCTGATGATGTAAAGGCAAACCCGGGTTCGTTTTTATTAGACAAACTACCCTATTCGTATGACGCTTTAGCACCCAGTATTTCACCATTAACACTGGAAGTGCATTATTCTAAACATTATTTAACATATACGAACAACCTAAATGCAGCTATAGAAGGTACGGAATACGAAAACATGTCTATAGAAAATATCTTAGCTAAACTGGATGTTAACGACACCGAATTAAGAAATAACGCAGGAGGATTTTACAATCATTCCCTATATTGGAAGTCGATGGGACCTAAAGGTGGAGGAACTCCTAAAGACACCATAGCTGTAGCAATCGACAGAGATTTTGGTTCTTTTAATGAGTTCAAAACTGCTTTTATACAGGAAGCAAGTTTGCAATTTGGCTCAGCTTGGGTTTGGTTAATCGTTGACAAAGCAGGAAAACTTAAAATCACCAGTTCTCAAAACCAGGACAATCCTTTAATGAGAAATGCAGCTGTTCCGGGAACTCCTATACTTGCCTTAGATCTTTGGGAACACGCCTATTATCTAGGTTATCAATACCGCAGAAAAACTTACATCGATTCCTTTTTTAATGTAATTAACTGGGATAATGTAAATGAAAATTACAAAAATTCATTTATCAAGAAATACTGATTTGTCTTTCGTAACAAATTAAAAAAATGCCGACACTTACAGCTAATGTACTAGTCGGCTTTTTTATTAGTCACAAATGCTGCTTAGATCTTAAATCTGTCTTTTCAAAATCATAAATAAATAGTAATATTTATTGGGTTTGTTTCCTTTTTCATAAATTTGACAAAAATATACACCCTTGAATAAATCACTATTTTTCATCTGTTTTAGTTTGTTTTTAATTACTTCAATAAAAGTAAACGCACAAACACCTAAAAAAATAATTGTTGAACATTCTGATTTCGCCGATGTTAACCAAGTCGAAATGCCGGATGCTTTCTTACTAACCGGAAACGTAGTAGTAAACCATGACGGAGCGGTGTTAAGTTGTAACAAAGCCTATTATTTTCAAAAAGAAAATTATATCAAAGCCTTTGGAAATGTCCAACTTGTTCAAGGAGACACGCTTTATTTAAACAGCAAATATGCCGAATACAATGGAAATGTAAAAAAGGCTTTTGCTACAGGAGATGTAATAATGACTTCACCTGATGCTACACTAAAAACAGATACCATTAATTTTGACCGTAATACCCAAGAGGTCTTTTATAACACAAAAGGTGTTATTACCAACAAAGAAAATACACTTGAAAGCAATTCAGGTAAATACTTTGTTGCTGAAAAGAAATTTCAATTTTTAACCGCTGTAACCATAACAAACCCTAAGTATGTTATTAAATCCAACCACTTGGATTATTACAGTAATTCCGGACACTCCTACCTATTAGGACCTTCAACAATTACAAGCAAAAACAATCACATCTATACTGAAAAAGGTTTTTATGACACCAAAAAAAATCTGGCGCATTTCCTTCGAAAATCGTACATTAAATATGATGACCGTCTGATAGAAGGCGACAGTTTGTACTATGACAGAAATAAAGAATTTGCTTCGGCTACACGAAATGTAAAAATTACTGACTCCATCAATAAAGGAATTGTAAAAGGACATTATGCCGAAATTTTCCAAAAGAAAGATTCAATGTTTGTAACCAAAAGAGCCGTTGCTATAAATTTTGTAGAAAATGACTCGGTTTACATTCATGGAAAAAAACTGATGGTAACCGGAAAAGAGGGAGACAGAATTATCAGAGCCTTCAACAATGTCCGTTTCTACAAAACCGATATGAGCGGAAAATGCGACTCGATACATTCCAGCACTAAAACAGCTCTCACAAAACTAATTGGCAATCCAATACTATGGAATGGCGAAAGCCAAATCACGGGTGATATAATGCATCTCATTGGCGATAAAAAAACGCAAAAACTAGACTCACTCAAGGTGCTCAGTAATACCTTTATCATTTCCAAAGACACCTTAGGTACAGGTTACAATCAAATAAAAGGAGCTAATCTTTTAGGTAAATTTAAAGACGGAAAACTCCATGATGTTGACATTATAAAAAATGCCGAAGTAATTTATTATATGCGCAACGACGACAAAGAACTTATTGGTATCAATAAAAATGTAAGTAGTAAAATCAGCATTCTTTTTGATAAAAATACCATTGAAACCATTACTTTTTTTCAACAAGTTGACGGAGACATTTATCCTGAAGAAGAACTCAATGAATACGACAGGAAATTCAGAGGATTCAAATGGCGGGCAGATGAAAGAATAAAATCTAAAGATGATATCTTTCCTGAAGAAGAAAATCAATACAATGAGAAAATGATTGAGGCAACCAAAAAAGACGAAGCCAAACCGAATGTCCCTATGAAAATCCGAAAAGAAACCTTGAATTACGATAAGAAGAAGAAAAAGAAGTAAGTAATTAGATTACAGAAAGCAATTAGCAGAAGGCAGATTTCAGATTAATAAAATGCTGTAAACTTTGCGGTAAAAAAAATAAAAAAGTGAATAACGACTTCATAAAATACCAGGCACAAACGTCTCCTTACCCACTGGGAATGGAAGTTTCACATGCCATAGGATCTTATATCTACGACACCAATAATAAAAAATACCTGGACTTTGTTGCCGGAGTTTCGGCCTGCACTTTAGGTCACCAACCTCCAAGAGTTAATCAGGCAATAAAAGATCAATTAGACAAATATTCGCACGTTATGGTTTACGGCGAATATTCGCAAAGTCCGGCAGTGGAATATTGCAAATTGATGGCTTCACTCCTGCCTGAACCTTTAAACAAAACTTATTTAGTCAACTCAGGAACGGAAGCCATTGAAGGTTCTCTAAAATTAGCCCGAAGAGTTACCGGAAGAAGCCAATGGATATCCTGTTATAATGCCTATCATGGAAACACCATGGGTTCGATGAGCGTTATGGGATTTGAAGAACGCAAACAAGCTTTTCGCCCGCTGATTCCCGACGTTGATTTTATCACCTTTAACAACGAAGCCGATTTAGAAAAAATAACTACTAAAACAGCAGGAGTTTTACTGGAAACCATTCAGGGTGGTGCCGGATTTATTGAGCCTCAAAACGATTACTTAAAAAAGGTACGTGCCCGATGTACCGAAGTGGGTGCTATGTTAATTCTGGACGAAATCCAACCTGGTTTTGGGAGAACCGGAAAATTATTTGGTTTCCAAAACTATGATATTGTCCCTGATATTGTTGCTATGGGAAAAGGAATGGGCAGCGGAATGCCGGTAGGTGCTTTTACTGCAACCTCAGCCATGATGGATTTACTGACTGAAAATCCTAAATTAGGTCACATTACAACTTTTGGCGGACATCCTGTCATTGCGGCAGCATGCTTAGCGACTTTGAAAGAATTAACCGAAACCAACCTAATGCAGGAAGCTTTAGAAAAAGAAAAGCTATTCAGATCACTTTTGGTACATCCTTTGATACAGGAAGTTAGAGGAAAAGGATTAATGCTTGCTGCTATGACTGCAACTGCTGAAATCACGAATGAAGTGATATTAAAATGTCAAGACAAAGGATTGATATTATTCTGGCTCCTTTTTGAAGGATGCGCCATCAGAATCACACCTCCTTTAACTATTTCTAGAGAAGAAATACGTGAAGGATGCGCTATAATACTAGAAGTAATGGATGAAGTAATGACTTCATTAAAAAAATAAAATACTTCAATTAACTTAGTTCCCTTTGTTAATTAAATTGTTCACAATAATTCATTTTTTTCTTCGAAAAAACACAAAGGATGCCTAACTTTAATGTAGGCCAAATTCTAAAATAATAGAAAGTATGCAACTAAGCAACGAAGAAGAAGATTATAACTTATCTCTATCCAAATTTGAGTCTATGTTGAAAACCAACAAAGTGCTCTTTTTTGATTCAGAAGAATTTGAAGAAATCATACTCCACTATCTCGATACAGGTAAGGCCGCTTTAGCAAAAAAAGCGCTTAAATTAGCATTAGACCAACACCCTAAGTCTACAGGCTTAAAACTCGTTCAGGTTGAAATGCTGGTTTATGATGACAAATTGGATATAGCCGAGAAATTACTCAATGAACTATATGCCATAGAACCACACAATGAAGAAATTTATATTCAAAAGGCAAATATCTGCTCAAAAAGAGATCAGCACGAAAAAGCCGTTGAATTACTAAAAATTGCTTTACAGTACACCGATGATTATGCCGATGTGTATAATTTAATTGGGATGGAATACTTATTTATGGACAATCTTGAATTGGCCAAAGAAAGCTTTATCAAATGTCTGGAAGAAGATATCGAAGACCAATCGGCCTTGTACAATGTAGTGTATTGCTTTGAGTTTTTAGACCAAAATCAGGAAGCAATTACTTACCTTGACAACTATATCGAAAAAAACCCTTACAGCGAAATTGCCTGGCACCAAAAAGGACGATTGCATTACGGTTTAAAAGAATATGAAAATGCTATCCGTGCCTTTGATTATGCTACGCTTATAGACGATGAATTTCTAGGGGCTTTTATGGAAAAAGCCAAAGCCTTAGAACGCTTAGGAAAATATGACGAAGCTATTGAAAATTACAATAGAACCATCGAATTAGAAGATGCTACCTCTTATGCCCTGCTTCGAATAGGTAAATGTTATGAAAAATTAGGTAACAAAGTTTTAGCACTTAAATACTATAACGAAACTGTTCATGAAGATCCCTTACTAGACAAGGGCTGGATTGCTATTACCGACTTCTATTTGCGTGAACAAAACTTTCAAAAAGCCTTGTTTTTTGTAAACAAAGCTTTAGCTATTGACAATCAAAATCGATTGTACTGGAAAAGATATGCTTCTATCAACAAACAAATGAACTTCTTTGAAGAAGCTGAATTTGGTTATCGAAAAGCAGTCGAATTTGGGGATACTGAATTAGACACCTGGTTATTCTGGGTGGACATCCTTCAATTTTTAGGTGAATTTGAAAGTGCAATACACACCTTATTACAAGCCGGAGATTATTACCCTGAAGAAAACGAAATAGAATACCGTTTGACTGGGCTTTATTTTATGATTCACGACGATAGAAAAGCTAAAATTCATTTAAGCAATGCCCTCCGATTGAATTTTGACAACTATATCCTGATTGAAGACCTATTTCCTGTAGTTTGGGAGAAAAAAATGGTGCAGAATTATATTGAAAAACACAACAAACAATAATGACCAAAAATTCAAAAAAGCGCTTCGGACTACTGGGGCGCAATATCAGTTATTCCTTTTCAAAAGGACATTTTACAACAAAATTCGAAAAAGAAAAACTTCAGAACTACACCTATGAAAATTTTGATATTCAGGAAATCAGCGCATTTCCTGAAATCATCAAAAATACCGACCATTTGAGTGGTTTAAATGTTACTATTCCCTATAAAGAAGATGTAATACCCTATTTAGACAAGCTTTCTAAAAAGGCTAAAAAAATTGGTGCTGTAAACACCATCAAATTCACCAAAAAAGGCAAATTAAAAGG
>JACCDQ011079177.1_pt1 | contig 15372 bp, 7 predicted proteins | sample 7446031 | NCBI WGS metagenome assembly JACCDQ01 (sample SAMN15323442, study PRJNA562643) | freshwater metagenome | isolation source: river surface water | place: USA:Blue River Watershed | collected 2017-08-17
GAGACGGCGGGCAGAGCGAGGGCGGCCAACGCAGCGGCGGCCCTGGGGAGGGTGAGGCGTAGGATCATAGGGGTTGGACTGGGGGGTTCGGCCGCCGAGCGGGTATGACCTCAGCGTCCGGAAGAAAACAAGGGGAACGAGGAAACGTGTGCCGGCCAACTGTTGCACCCGCGAGCCAATTATGACACGGGCCGGGAGGTGATCCCAGGCTTTAGCCGCTGGGCGCCGCCGCCGAACGTCGATGGGACGTGGGCCGTTTGCCCGGTCGAGGATGAGCCTGGCAACGCTTCAAACCGGCGCGACTTGACCGCGCCCGATTCGGCCGCCGGGCGGACTGCGTTCAAGGCGCGGTGGCGCGCCACGCCGGCGGACGGCCGCTCAACGGAGCCGGTAGCGCCGGACGTCAACGGGGCCGTTGACCGAGTAAAATGCGACGACGTTCTCCAGCGTGCCGAGCAACCAAGGGATCGAGAACGAGGCGCCGTTTTTGGTGAACACGATATTGTCGGCGACGTACGTGCAGGAGTGGATGCCCTGACCCTGTTGGTCGACGAACATGAGGAGGTCTCCCATTATCGGGGGGGACGAGGTGAGGTAGTAATCCCGGGCCAGCGCCTGGTGGACATAGTCGAGGTCGAGGAAGCGGTCATCGGGCCGGGCGTTGAAGAAATTGAACGAGGTCCAGTGGCAATCGCGGCTAGCGTCGCCGTCGGACCCGGTGGGAACGGGATAGGTGTAGAGGAGATTGCGGGCAAAGGGCGGCAGCAGGTGGACGAGGTCGAGGGTGCCGCCGTGGGGACGCTGGGCGAGGGATTCCAAAATCGGGCCGATGTCCTTGCTGCGACGACCATGGCTCCAATAGCGGCTGATCGGCTCAAGTTCCTCGGCCGAGGCATGCGGGATAATCAATTCCGCGAGGAGGGCTGACTTGCGGGCGAGCGTTTTGACGTAAGCAACGCGATCGGAGGAAGACTTGAAATGGGGCAGGACCAGATCGTGGTCGGAGAGCAGGAAATTGGAGTCCCGCCGATAGAGAAGACGGCGAGTCAGGGTGACGACTTCGGCCGGGAGGGCTTCGCCGTCGAGCCATTCGTCCACCATCTCGGCGCGCGAGCGGAAGGGTTCACGTTGCGGCAGGTTTTGGGGATAGCGGGCGAGGACGCCGTAAATCACCGCTCGCGCCTCGGGCGTCAGGCCGACGACCAAGTCGGACGGCGGAGCCAAGACGATGCCGGCAGGCTCCACAGCGCAGCGTTCCGGCCCCGAAAGGGCGGCCCGCTGGATCGGAGAAAGGCGGGCTTGGTCCCAAAGCGCCTCAAGCTGGGCCGGGGTGAATCCCGGAAAGGTCCAACGTTGGGGCTGAGGCGTGCTGACGTAGGGCGGGATGAAGTCGGCCGGCGGTTCGATCATGATCCGCGTGCTGCGAATCTTACCCCACGGTCCGGAGGCTCCAACCTGATAGCCCGACGTAGCCGAGGTCGACCCTGCGCCCACGTTGGCACCGGATACTTTAGGCGCCGGTGTGAGGGTAGGCGGGTTGGCAGGAGCAGGGACGACCGAAGACGGCTGCCGCAGCAACCAACCGACCACGAGCCAAGGGAGGACGCCGACAATCGTGATCGCGGCCCAGCCGGAGCGGGATACGTGAACAGTGCTCAATCAGACGATTTAAAACCGGTGACGGGGGGCGAGTCCAACATCGCGCGGTGATGGATCAAGCCCGCGGCGCCGCCGCACCCGATTTACGATTGCGATAGCGGCGGTACCCGAGGAGGCCGAGGCAACCCGAGATGAAAATGGCGCCGTACGTGGCCGGCTCGGGGGTAGGACGGATTTCCTTGTCGAACCAGCCGCTGGAGTTCCCGGAGACCCAGGTGGTGGTCATGCCGTTGTAATTGGTGAACACGATCTGATTGAGCGGGGAATTGCCGAAGAGCGTGCCGTTGTTGACGGAGAGATTCTGGTTCACGGCGTTGCCGTTGGCGACGGAGTTCTGGCCAAGGACGCCGCCGTTGGTCAACAGGGCATACCAGGCCGTGCTGTTGGCGGTGTTGTTGGCGGTCCAAGTCCAGCCCTCGACGGTGATCTTGACGCCGGCGTCGATGATCAGGCGGGAGGAGGTGAGGGAGGTGCCGACGCTGTTGTTGAAGTCGAGAATCGTATCGCCGGTGATGCGGATGGTGCCGAACTCGATGTCGATGTTGCTGGAGAGGGAGCCGAGCTCGAGGCGGAGGGGGTTGGCGTTGGTGCCGATCGACGTGCCGCCGAAGGTGAGCGTGGCGTTGGGGGCGGAGAAGGAGGTGTTGAAGGCGAGGGCCGAGCTGTTGCCGCCCGTGACGGCGAAGGTGCCGGTGCTGGTGCCGCCGATGATGCCGTTGAAGTTGGAAACGGCGCCGTTGTCGTAAACGGAATTGACCGTGCCGCCGCTGGCCAAAATGAGCGTGGTGTTCGAGGCCGTGGTCAATTCGCCGGTGGTCAAGGTGGTGGTGCCGGCGCCGCCGACCTGGAAGGTGCCGGCCGCAAGGTGCACTTGGTTGACCGTGCCGCTGATGGAACCGCTGGCCGGCGCCATGGTGATCGTGCCGGTGTGCGACGACGTGGCATTGCCGAGGGTGAGATCGTAAAGTCCGGTGATGCCGCCGCGGATCTGGAGCGAGGACCCGGAGGCAGCGGTAATCGTGGACGCGGCCTGAAGGGTCGTGACGCCGCTGAGGATATTGGTGCCGGAAACGTTGTGGAGGGCGCCTTGGTTGCTGCCACCGGTGCCGGTTCCAGAGATGTAGATCGCTTCCGCGGCATTCTGGGTGATGCCGCCGCTGACATAGAGCGAGGTGCCGCTGGCAACCGTGGTGTCGCCGGCTGCGCTGCCGAGGGCGGTACCCTTCTGGATGTGGAGGACGCCGCCATTGACCGTGGTGTTGCCGGAATAGGTGTTGGCGCCGAGGCCATCGTTGCCGGCGATGACCAACGTGCCGGAGCCATATTTGGTGATGTTGCCGGAGCCACCGACGGCACCGGTGAGCGTGACGTTGCCGGCATTGAAGAAGACGGTGTCGGTATTGGTGGTGAGGCTGCCGCTGATGGTGAGAGTACGGCCAGCCGACCCGGCGTTGATGCTGCCGCTGGTGGAGACCACCACGCCCTGCCACTCGTGGCTGCCGCCGTTGTTCAACAAGGTGCCGCCGTCGGTAGCGGTGTTGTTGTAGGCGACATAGCCGAATCCGGTGCCGTTGAGGTTAAGCTTTTCGGTGGCAATGACGAGATTGCCGTTGGTGGTGTTCTCGAGCTGGAGCTGGCCGCCGGTGTTGACGGTGGTGGAATCGGTGTCGCTGCCGCCCTGGCCGAGGCCCTTGCTGTGCTGAACGTTGAAGATACCGTTGTTGATGACGGTGGTAAGTTCGTAGGTGTTGTTGTTGGTGACGGTCAGGGTGCCGGCACCTTCCTTGATGATGCCGCCGTTGAAGATGCGGGCGTCGATGCGCAGGTCGTCGATCACGCCGCTGCTATTGGCGACCGTGAAGGTACGGGTGGCGGGGGAAACGCCGGTGCCGCCGGTCAGCGCGCGAGTGAGGCTCAGGCCGGTGCCCGTGGAGCCGCCGCTGATGTAGGCCGTGTTGTCGGGCGTGGCATTCACGGTGACATCACCGTTCAGGTAGAGCGTGCCGTAGTAGTCGGTGCCGGAGATGTTGTGGGCACCCATGTCGATGCGACCACCGTTGAACGTGAGGGCTCCGATGGTCTGGTCGTTGGCGAGGTTCCAGCGACCGTCGGATTTCAGGGTGATCGCGGAATTGAGGTAGATCTGCTCGCGGTTGCCTTGGGCGGTGCTGTCGACGATGGCGTCGTAGACGTAGGAGTCGCGGGTGTTGAGGCCGCTGGTGCCGCCGCTGGCGTTGCCGATCGTGAGGTTGCCGGTGACGAGGTGGTAGTTGGGCGAAGCGGGGTCGAACGGCGCGGCATTGCTGTTGTTGGAGGCGAGCCGGAAGGTGCCGCTGTCGACATTCACGTTGCCCGAAAACGTGTTCATGCGGCTCGTCATCACCGTACGATCGCTGGTGGTGGCCATGGCCACGGTGATGTTGCCGGTGCCGGTGATCAGGCTGTTGAGGTAAATGTAACCGGTGCCGGTCGTGGTGAGGTTGTTGGAGCCCAAGTCCAGCACGGTGAAGTTCTGCGGCGTGATATCGTAGCCGGTGCGAGTGAGGGTGGGCGGGGTCGCTCCGAGGGCGAGGTAGTTGGAGCCGGAGGCAACGCCGTTGATCGTGGTGGCGTTGCCCAAGACGACGTCGCCGGAATAGCGGGAATTGCCGGCGGCGTTGCCGACGACCGTGCCGGTGGTGGTGGCGTTGCCGAGTGTCAGGCGGCCGTGGTTGGAGTCGTAGCCGGAGGCAAGGGCGAGGGTGGCGCCGTTGACGACGGTCACATTGCCGGTGCCGACGGTGCCGAGTGAGGTCGAGCCCGAGACGGCCAGGGTGCCGCCGGACACGGTGACCAAGCCGGTGTTGGTGCTGGAGCCGGCGAGCGTCAGGGTCGAGGCACCGGTCTTCACGATATTGCCAGCGCCGCTGAAGGCGCCGGAGTAGGTGTTGGCGGAGGCTTGGGCGATGGTGAGCGTGGTGGAGCCGGAGAGGTTGATCGTGCCGGCGCTGCCGCTGAGGTTGGAGACTGACTGCGCGGAGTTGTTAAGATTGAGCGTGCCGCCGGAGAGAGTGAGATTGCCGGTGCCGAGGGAGCCGGTGGAGGCGACGTTAAGATTGCCCGCGGCGATCGTCGTGCCGCCGTCGTAGGTATTCGCGCCACTGAGGGTCCAGTTGCCGGTGCCGGTTTTGGCCAGCGTGGTCACACTGCTGCCGGTGTCGTCGATCACACCGCTGATAATGTTGTTGCCGGTATTGTTGCCGGAGAGCGTGAGAATCTTCGCGCCAGCTCCGGTACCCGTGATCGTGCCGGACAAGGTAAGATTCCCGGTACCGTCGGCGAGGATGGTGCCGCCGCCGGTCGTGCCGGCGAGCGTGATGTTGCGGTTGGTGCTGTTGCCCGAACCGACGTATTGGAGAACACCGGTGGAGGAGGCGGCGCCAAGCGTGAGATTGCCTTGGCCGAGGTTGCTGCTGGTGCCCTGATTGGCGATGGTGGAGACGACGAGCGTGCCGTTGGCAACGGTGGTGCCGACCGTGGTGTTGCCGAAGGAATTGGTGCCCGTGAGGGTGAGGGTGCCGGTACCGTCCTTGGTCAGTGAGGCGGTGGTGCCGGCGAGCGTGCCGGTGAATGTCGACGCGTCGGTATTGTTGACCGTGAGGGCGTGGTTGGTGCCGAGGTTGATCGTGCCGTTGCCGGAGAGGGACCCGATGGTTTGAGCGGCGTTATTGAGATTGAGCGTCGATCCGGACACTGCGAGCGAGCCGGTGGAGGCGAGGCTGCCGCCACTGTTGATGGTCATCGTGCCACCGCTGATGGTGGTGCCGCCGCTGTAGGTGTTGACGCCACTCAGGGCGAGGGTGCCGGCGCCAGCCTTGTTGAAGCTCACGGCGCCGCCGCCGATCGCGCCGGCGACCGTCGTGGTGCTCGCGGAAAATGTCACAGTCCGATTCCCGCCGAGGGTCACGGCACCGGTACCCATGTTCAATGTGTTGCTGCCAGCGACGGTGAAATCGCCGTTCCATTGCTGGGCGTTGTTGCTCGAAAGGGTGCGCGCGGCGTTCACGTTGAGCGTGCCGCCGTTGATGATGAGCTGGCTGACGGTACCGGCTTGGCCGAGCGCGGTGTTGTTGCCGAGGATGAGGGTGCCGCCGTTAAGGTAGGTATTCCCGGTCAGGGTGTTGTTGCCCGAAATCGTGAGGGTGCCCTGATTGATGTAGGTGGCGCCGGAATAGGTGTTGTTGCCGGAGAGGATCGCGGCACCGGTGCCGGACTTGGTGACGCCGGTGGTGGCGCCGATGATGTTGGACGTGATGGTCGTGTTGCCACCGGTCGCATAGGAAATGAGTGCGAGTTCGCGGTTGGCGTCGGTGGTCACATTGCCGCCCGTAATTGTGAGGGTACGGGAAGAGACCGTGTTGCCGGAAAGAATGCCGCCGCTTTGTACGGTGAGGTTGCCGGAAATCGTCAGAGTGCGGTTGTTGTTTTCGTTCCAGCGGAGGCTGTTCACTGCAGCATTGGTAAGCGTGGCGCTCGCGGTCACATTGGCATTGGTGCCGCTCGTGTAGGTACCGTCGGTGAGCGTCGCGGCGATAATGTTGCCGGAGCCGTCGCGGGTGGCCCAGGTGTTGTTCGTGATCGTCGCGAAGGCTTGGCCGGTGCCGAGCAAGCCGCTGGTCGACGTCGTCGACGTCGTGACGTTGCCATTGCCCGCGGCGGTAATGATGTTGAGGGTGCCGCCGGCGCTGCGGGTGAGAGCGCCGAGCGCGACATTGGTGATGGCGCTGCCGCCGGTGTCTCGGGAGATACCGGAGGCGCCGGCGTTGATGGTGGTGCCGGCAAATGTCTGGGTACTGGTGGCGCTGTTTTTGCCGTCGACGTGCAGGGTGCCGCCACCCAACACGAGTGTGGACGACGAATTGATCAGCCCGCTCGGAGTCGAGCCCGACATGTTGTCGTAGCGAAGGGTAAGAGTTCCGCCGTTGACGGTGGTCGCGCCGGTGTAGGTGTTGGCATTGGCCCCGGCGAGAACGAGGGTGCCGGTGCCCGCCTTGGTCAGCCCCGCACCGGTGCCTGCGATAATACCGGTGGTGGTCAGGGTATTGGCGGCGACGGTGAGCGTGTTGGTGCCGGCCAAGGTAATCGTGCCGCTGAGCGTCATCGAATTTGTGCCGACGTAGGTCAGGTTGGCCCCCGAGGCGAAGGAGACGTTGTTGGCCGCGGTGAGACTGCCGGCGGAGGCATTGAGTGAGCCGCCGTTGACGGTCAGCGTGCCGGTGCCCAACCCCGCGCTGGCGCCGATCGCAACCGTGCCGGCGTTCAAGGTGACTCCGCCGGAAAAGGTATTGGCGCCGGAAAGGGTTAGCGTGCCGTTGCCGGACTTGGTGACGTTGCCCGTAGTCGTGCCGATAACGCCGCCGATGGTGACGTTGCACGCGGCATTGACCGTGAAGCTGTTGCCGGCGCCATTCACGGCGCCGAGGGTGAGGGTGGTGGACGCGCCGGGGGCAAACGTCGCACCGGTTGCACTCAGGGTGGTGGTGCCGAAGGTGAGTCCAGCGGTGCCCGACGTGACAAAATTGCCGGCGGCCAGAGTAAGCGTTTGAGCCCCGATCGAGAGTGTGCCCAAGGTATGGCTAACACCCGCGCCGGCCGTGAGGCGATCCGACGTGATCGTCGTGTTGGCGCCGACGGTCGTGTTCCGGTTGAACGACAGCCCGGTGTCGTTGGCGAGTTGGAGGTTGCCGCCGTTGACGGTGAGCGTACCGGCGCCGAGTGCGGAGGCGCTGGTGGTGGCGCGCAATGTGCCCGCACTGAGAATGACGCCGCCGTTGAAGGTGTTGGCGCCACTGAGCGTCAGCGTGCCTTCGCCCGACTTGGTGAGCGAGCTGCTCGAAGTGTTGCTGATCACACCGGTAAGACCAAGGGCATTGCCGGCGCCGATATTGATCACACTGGAGGTGGTCAGAGAAACCGCGTTGGCGGCCGTAACACTGCCGCCGGTGGTGCTGAGCTGGCCGCCGCCCATCGTGAGGGTGCCGGTGCCTAGGCCGGTGGCGCTATTTACATTGAGCGTGCCGGCCGAGAGCGTCACCCCGCCGTCAAACGTATTGGCACCGGAGAGCGTGAGAGTGCCTGCGCCCTGTTTAACGAGTCCGAAATTGCTGGCGCCGTCCGTAATCGTGCCACCTACGGTTAGTTCACCGCCCGAGGTGGTGACCGTGCGCGTCGCGCTCAGTGTCACGGTGCCCGTGCCGAGGTTCAGATTGTTGGTGCCGGTGAAGGTAAAATTGCCGTTCCAGGCCTGGGCGTTGTTATTTGAATTGGTGATCGCGGCACCGGACGTGTTGTCGAGTGTGCCGCCGGCAATCGTGACCGTGCCGGTGCCGAGTGCGGCGGCGTTGTTCACATTGAGTGTGCCGTTATTGAGGGTCAGGCCGCTCGCAAAGGTGTTGGCGCCGGAAAGGGTCAGCGCGCCGGCGCCTTCCTTGACGAGGCCGCCGCTGCCAATCGTGCCACCGACGGTGAGCGTATTGGCCGAGACCGTGACGGTGCGGGTTCCGGAACCGAGGCTCACCGCGCCAGTGCCGAGATTGAGGCTCTGGGACGCGCCCGAGTAGGTGAAGCTGCCGTTCCACGTCTGGGCGTTGTTGTTTTTGAGCGTGATCGCCGCGGAGCTGCCGTTATCGATCGTGCCACCGCTGATGACAAATGTACCGGTGCCGAGGGCGGTGTTGCTATTGATGCTGAGAATGGACCCGGAGCTCAGGGTGGTTGTACCGCTATAGGTGTTGGTGCCTCTCAGGGTGGTGGTACCGGCGCCAGTGATCGTGAGTCCGCCGCTCCCGGAGATTGAGCTTTGGATCAAGACGCCGGCGCCATTGACCGCACTGGTGGTGAGAAGATTTCCGCCGTTGTTGACGAACGAGCTGGCCACCAGCAACGACCCCCCGCTTAGGGTGGATTGGAAGATGTTGTTGGTGGTGTTGGTCAGCGTGAGGCCGGACGTGATCGTCTGCTGGACATTGCTGGCATTGCTGACCGCGATGTTGCTCCCGCCGTTCGCGCTGATCGAGAGGCCTCCGGTTCCGGGGGTATTGCCGGAGGTGTTGCTGGCGACGAAGAAACTCGAGGAGCCGGAGTTGAAGGTGAGGCTGCCGACCTGCCAGACCTCGGTGTAGTTGTTGCCGCCGGAATTGAAGGTAAGGTCGGCAAACGTATTCGTGGAGGTGGCTCCGGAGAAGATGATGCCGGAGTTGGCGGTTTTGCCGGGGGCGGTATCCGGATTCCAATTATTCGCGCTCGACCAGGTCTTGTCGCTCGAGCCCGCGCCACCGTCCCAAGTAAATTGCGCCTGGGATGAAGGCAGCATTCCAGCCAACAGGATTGTGACGAGAATGACACCACGCCACAGGCCGGCCACATGGCCAAAGCACCGAAGCGGGGAGGGGCAGACCGAGGTCATTGTCGTTAGTACGCCGGGAACAGCGAAAGCATTATCATCGGCACAGCGCGGTCAACGCTCAAATTGGGGGTATAACCCTAGTGCATCTGGGCCCTCCCCGAGTTCCGAACCGACGGTGATTGCGAATGTGACATGGCTGCCGTTCGTAGGGACGCGTAGCAATATTCCGCCCGGGTGCCTGATTGCGTACGACGTCGGCGAAAAAACACCTAGTTTGCATTTTTGGGGTAGACACTTGGGTGGTATACCCTATGGGTTATGGTCAGTTTTATCCATCTTGCCCATTTTGCCCCATCGTTAGGCCCAAATTTCCCTCTCCATGAAGCCGAAACTTGCCTCAAACCTTCTCACGCTCGTCCGGCGTTGGCTTACCGCCGCCTCGATGGTTGCTCTGGTTGTTTTCGGTTCGTCTGTGGCGAACGCTCAGGAGACGGGTGAAGATGGCAAGGTGATCTACAACCCGGAAACGACGCAAATCCAAGGTCAGATCCCCTTCGCACAGTCCTATGTGTTGACCGTCACTTCTCCGGCTCCTTCGGCGGGAGTTACGACGTCATGGCAGGTGTCGATCAACTCCAAGCCCCCCTTGGTCTCGGATGCGGTCGCGTTGAGCTATGTTGCCTTTAGCAGCTCGACGTTGACCTTCACCGGAGGTGGTCAGAATCGCTCGGTTACGGTTACACTAAACATTCCGGCAGGCGCCGCCGCGGGGGCGTACGGTTATCAAATTAAGGCCGTCGGCTGGTCGGGCACCCCTCTCAACATCGGGGCCTCGATTTACTCTACGGTCACCGAGCCCCCCACAGGCACTCCCCCGACTGTTACCATTGCCGCTCCGCTCGATGGTGCCGTAATTCCGCACAGCGGGACGTTTCCGATGACGATCCCGTTTTCCTATACTGCCACGGTAGGTGGGCTTACGCCGACGCCGATTTCCAGTGTTGCGGCCGAGTTGAGCAGCGGTTCTGCGGTGAATCTCACTAGTATTACCGGCCTTGGGTCGTCCTTGGTGACGGTGGTGGGAACCATGATCGTTACCCAACCGGGGCTGCATACACTTACGGCGCGGGCGACGAATTCCGGCGGTTCTTCGACCGATACCAACAGCTTCACGGTGAACGTAGTTGCGCCGCCGCCTAGCGTGGTGATTAACACGCCGGTGCCCAATAGTTCGTTTTCCTACCGCGTCGGTGATCCGGCGACCGTGGTTGAATACCGTTTTACCGCTACCAGCCAAGCCGGTGCAGTGCGCACGCTTGAGGCAAAAGTCGACGGAGTTGTCACTCCGTTCACTCCGACCGGCATCGGTTCGCCCACGGCAACCGGCACGATTAATCTGCCTTACACCGCGGCGGGTTCTCACACATTGCAGGTCACCACGACCGACGACGTGGGCACGGCAACGGCAAATTCGAACTTTACAGTCAATGTGGTCGGTCCCGCCCCGGTGATCGACATTACCAAGCCGACCGAGGGTCAAATCTTCAATATCCCGACCGGTCAAACGACGATCAATGTGTCGTATCGCTTCGTCACCACGTCGAACAACGGTTTCGTCGTAAACTCGGTGAGCGCGAATCTGGGAACCACGGTAGTGACCGGTGTTTCGACGACGGGCTTGGGCACGGCCACTGCAATTAGCGAGGGCACTCTCATGGGACTCGCTGCAGGAACCTACAGCCTGACTGCGACCGGGGTCAGCGCGGGCATCAGTGTTTCCGATGCGGTTACGTTTACGGTTCGATCCTCGGTCGTTCCCCCGAGCGTTGTGATCAACACGCCGCCGGTGGGATCCACCTACACCTTGGTTTCCGGTGGTGCCCCCCTTCAGATTCCGATGTCCTTCACGGGCACCAGCAATACGCCCGGTGGTGTTATCACCCAACTTCGCGCCTCGTTGGGCACGACTCAATTGACGGTAACTCCGACTAACCTGAATACTGCGGTGGCCCAGGGCTCAGCGACGATGACTGTTTCGGCCGCCGGCACCTACACGATCAGTGTCACGGCGATCGATGCCTACGGCACGGCAAGCACCACCCGTAACTTCAGCGTAGTAGTTGTGCAGGGTAAAAACCTCTGCGGTGACACTTTTTTTGATGTCGATTTCGACGGAGTTGAAGATGCCGGTGAATTCGGCCTCAGCGGTGTCACCGTAAAGCTCTTCAGTTCCTCGAATCAGCTCCTCGGCACCAAATCGAGTGACAACGGTGGCAACTACTCCTTCAGCAATCTCGCTCCCGGCAACTACACGGTGACGGCAACGGCTCCGTCCGGCCTCAAAGGTACGACGACGTTGACCCGGACGGTAACGATTGCCGCGGACAGCGGCAGTGGATGCGCCACCTCGGTAAGTGTTGCCAAGTTTGGCTTCGGCTTGGACTTCGCCGCGTTGAGCCCGATGACCGCGGGTGGTTACACGATCGGATTCTGGAAGAACAACATCGACAAAGCGCTCGATGGTAAGTCCGGCGGTACTCAAGTCTCCAAGGCGACGTTGACCTCTTACACGTCCAAGATTGGTGAGTTTGCGCTGGCTCCGTACGATTGTATTTCGATGAAGACCGCTTCCTCGACGATGGGGTATTCGGGCTCCAATGCGGTTTCGTTGCTCTCCAAGCAGCTGATTGCCTCCGAGTATAACTACCAGAACGGTGCTTACATCGGCGGCAACAAGACGCTGACCATGCTGTTTTTGTGGTGGGGCGAGAACATCGTTGCCAATCCCACCAAGTATTCGAGCAGTTACGTGATTTTTGCGAAGAACTGGTTCGACGCTTACAACAATACCCACGGTGGCGCTTTGAACGGTCCGTTGGCTCCGTAAGCCACGAATTTGCCTGATTCTTTCCCAATGCCGCGCGATGTCCGCGCGGCATTTTTGTTGGTGCCCGGGGCGGGACTCGAACCCGCACGACTTTTCAGTCAGGGGATTTTAAGTCCCCAGTGTCTACCATTTCACCACCCGGGCCGGAGCCAACGAAGGAATGAGACGGGGCCGGCTCTTGCCAGAAGATAAGGAACCGGCACACGCGTAGGGAATATTCCTTGCACCGCGCTCGCCGAAAAGACCACGGTCGCCGAGGTGAAAATTGGATTTCTCGGAGGCAGTTTCGATCCCGTCCATTTTGGACATCTGATGGCGGCACAGGACGCCTTTGAGCAGTGCCATCTCGACCGGCTGGTTTTGGTTCCGGCTGCGCAAGCGCCGCTAAAACCCAACGACGTCCAGTCCTCGGCTGAAGATCGATTGGCGATGTTGCGCGCGGCCGTGGAATGGGATCGGCGATTTGAGATCTCGGACCTCGAATTGCGGCGCGGTGGGGTAAGTTACACGATCGATTCCGCGCGCCATTTCCGCTCATTGTATCCGAACGATCAGCTGTACTGGATTATTGGCGGTGATCAGTTGCCCAAGTTGCATCTTTGGAAGGATATCGGTGAGCTGGCCTCCATCGTTGAGTTCATCTTTTTGGAACGTCCTGGGTACCCCGTTCGCGCTCGTCCCGATATCCCCGGACTGCGCTTAAATCGATGTGATGGGCATTTGTTGGCGATCAGCTCGACCGAGCTACGAGAGCGGACCCGGCGGGATCTCTCTTTGGATTACTTCGTGCCGCACAAGGCTATCGTTTACATTCGCGAACGCCGGCTGTATCGGGACAAATCATGAAATCGAAAAAGTCGCCGGCATTGGATGTCGCCAAACTGTGCTGCCGGGCGTTGGACGAAAAAAAGGCGGATGCCCTCACGGTTCTGAACGTCGCGGAGCAATCGTCGATTACCGATTACCTGGTGATTGCGACAGCCACATCGGAGCCTCATCTCAGGGCCCTGCGGGCAGAACTTGAGAAGGTCCTCGATGAGGCCGGAGTTCACGTCGTTGGCGCCGAGCGCGCCCAGGAGAGCGGCTGGCTCGTGATCGATGCATTCGACGTTATGGTCCACCTGTTTCTTGGGCCGACCCGAGAGCGGTACGGATTGGAGCGGCTTTGGCGTGATTCAACGGAGGTGTCGGTTGCTAAATTACTGGCCGCACCTCGGAAACGGGTAGCAACCAAAGCGAAGCCCGCCGCGCGGCGGGCGGCGAAATAGCCCTAGCCGGCTTTCGGACGCAGTTCCCCCCTAGGTTTCTCACGAGGCAGTTGTCAGCGGTGTCCGGCTACGTAGCTGTCACCAAACTTTGGCCTTGCGGTGCCTAACGCAAGTAACATGCTCCGCGCCCACTGCTCACATTTGAGCGAATATCATCCATAATCGTCAGTCGTATCGTTCCACCATGAAAAAGTCCTCCAACAAGGGTTTCACCCTCGTCGAAATCATGATCGTTGTCGTCATCATCGGCCTCTTGGCTGCGATGGCGATTCCTGCCTTCCAAAAGGTCCGCGTCGCTTCCCAAGACAAAGCCGTCTTGAACAACGCTCGCCAGATGGCCGCCGCCGCTGACCAGTACTACCTTGAGAACGGTGCCACGTTCGCCGCTTCCAGCTCCCTCGTCGGACCGACGAGCTATGTGAAGGCTCTCAACACGGTGGCCAGCGAAACCTACCCGACCAACTACACGCAGGGTATCACGATCACGATCTCGGGCATCGCGAACGCCCGCACGATCACCTACGCTCCCTAATAGCGACTGAGTCGATTTTCTCCCCAACCGCCCGAGTTCCTCCGGGCGGTTTTTTGTTACCTCTCCCCGGGCTAGAGTCCCCGTTCGTACCCAAAAGGATGCGAATGCGTTGCAGCTGCATATCGTAGCTGTGCGCTGTTCGGGTCCCTAATTGGGTGCGCGCGCGTGGTATTTGATGCCCACATAAGTCGCTCCCATGAGAAAACAACTTCAGGTCAGGTCGGGTTTCACGCTCGTGGAGATCATGATTGTCGTCGTCATCATCGGATTATTGGCGGCACTCGCGATCCCCGCTTTCAACAAGGTTCGAACCGCTTCGCAGGACAAAGCGGTGCTCAACAATGCGCGGCAAATGTCCGCCGCAGCGGATCAGTATTTTCTCGAGAACGGTGCCACGTTTGTCGCCTCCACCAGTTTGATCGGGGCAACAAATTACGTGAAATCGCTCAACACGGTTTCGAGTGAAACGTATCCGGATTTCTACACGCAGGGCATCACCGTGACCATTGCGGGAGTCGCAAACTCCCGGACGATCACGTTTGCGCCGTAAGCGCCTTCGGGACGGGTGGCGTCGGTTCGATGCTGCCCGTCCCGATTTTTTGACGTCATTCTTCGTGTCGCTGACGGCGCGTAGCTGGTGCCTTGCGCCGGCTTTGGTTAAACGGCTAGTTCTGTCCCAATGTCATTAGCTGCTTTTGCCCCGAGCTTACGCGACCGACGTTTCGTTTGCCTGGTGGGCGCGATTCTCGCGTCGCTGGCGTTGGCGTTCGTGCTGATCCCAGATGCCAAGGCCGTGACGCTGGTCTCGCATGCGGGCTTTTGGTTTGTGCTGTTGGCCTTTGCGCTCTGGGTGCACGCACTCTGGCAGACCTTTCGGCCTGATTTCACGCGGGAACGGCTACGCGGAGTCGATTGGGTGTCCGTGGCGGTGGTCGCGTTGGGCGGGATCGTGCTGCTGGCGCACGAGGCGTTTGGATTCAAGATCGTGATGGATGAGCTGATGCTGCTCGGCACCTCGATGAGCATGCATCTCGACAAAACGGTGCTCACGCCCCTGCGCGGCAACGACATCCAGGGCGCGTTCATGATCGTCGAGGGAATCGTGGACAAACGCCCGCTGTTCTTTCCGTTTCTCGTCTCCGTTTTGCACGACCTGACCGGATATCGGCCGGAGAACGCCTTTGTGCTGAATGGCGCGCTCACCTTTGTCCTGCTCGGTCTGGTCTGCGCGTTGGGTCGGGCGATCGCCGGCCGCCTAGCCGGATGGTTGGCAGTCGTGTTGCTTGCCGGATTGCCGTTGCTCGGGCACAACGCGACCGGCGGCGGATTCGAATTGCTGAATCTCGTGATGATTCTCGCCGCCCTGTTGCTGGGGGCGCGCTATCTGGAAAAGCGGGATTCCGCGTCGCTTACCGCGTTCTGCTATGCCGGAATTTTGCTGGCACAGGTGCGCTACGAATCGGTCATCTACCTGCTGCCAGTGGCTTTGATCGTGCTGCTGGGGTGGTGGCGGGATGCGCGGATCTCCGTCACATGGCCGATGGTGGCCGCGCCGTTGCTGATGGTGCACTATCCCCTGCAGCACCGGATATTCGAGCTGCGCACCTCCGCCTGGGAGATGTTCAGCAAGCCGGGCTACACC
>JACCDQ010923753.1_pt1 | contig 15367 bp, 10 predicted proteins | sample 7446031 | NCBI WGS metagenome assembly JACCDQ01 (sample SAMN15323442, study PRJNA562643) | freshwater metagenome | isolation source: river surface water | place: USA:Blue River Watershed | collected 2017-08-17
ATATTGACGAAACATTAGTTGATAATACAGCACGTAGCTTTGAATTAAAAGATGTAAAACAAATCGTAAAGAAACTTCAACAAAATGATTTTGCTGTTATTATGATGAGCGAGTTTAAAGTAGACTTCTCTGAAACTAAGTTGAAAGACGAAGTTGCCATGCCAGAGAATGTTAGTACACGTCAGTGGGCGGCAATTATTAGATATGCAGATCAGTTCTTAGGTTGTGATAGTCTAGGACAGCATCTTGCTTATGCTATGGAAAAAACAGCAGTAGTAGTAACTGGTTCAACATTCCCTATTAACGTTTCGTACCCAGATGACGATCTAATTGATGTATTAGATATGGGAGAATTGAATCGTGAATATGACCCTATTAGAATTTTCCCAGACGAAAGAGTTAATAGATCTAACGAAAACATTATGAATATGACAGACGATATTACAACACTAGTTGTAGACCACGTATTAGGAAAGAAAGATGACAATTAAATCAATTAATAACAAACCACGTAAGCCTGTATGGATCGCAGCTATTGCCCGAGGTCATAACTCCGGTATCTGTCTTTTAAAAGACGGCGAAGTTGTTTTTAGCATTGAAGAAGAACGCCTAAGCCGTCAAAAGTATGACGGCGGCCCATTTGCTTCGATGGTTAAGATTAAAGAGTATACTGATAAACTAGACTATCTAGTTATTGCTCACACACAAAATCTTCACGAGACCGCTGGTAAGATTGACTATACTGGCGATGACGTTTACACAGGCCTAGCACGTAAACTAGGTCTTATTGAACGTAAAGTTCCAGATCTACATCGTCACCCGCAGGTCATTGACCTAAGTTTTATGCATCACAAGTTACACGTAGCTTGTGCGTTTTATCGTTCTGGCTGGGAAGATGCTGTTGCTTTAGTAGTCGACGGTGCTGGTACATTTTACCCAATGAACTATAACAATCAACCTATTTGGTTGTGGGAAGTAGAAAGTATTGTAGATTGTAACTATCCAGCAAACTTCAAAACCCTGTACAAACACTACGGTGCTAAAGAACCAATTGCTGGATCTTACATTCCAGACTTCGATTCGGCACCATTAGGCGAAGAAGGCGAAACACATGAAGCATGGATCAGTGATCATGCTGGTATCGTTAAAGTCTACGAAGGTGTAACAGAATACTGCGGATTCTCTGCTATTGAAGCAGGCAAGACAATGGGCTTGTTCCCATATGGTAAGCCTAACGATCGTATTCCAAAACTATTCGACGAAACATCGAAGATTCCGTTGTCAAACAGAAACTTAATGGTTCCTCGTTATCCAATGAGCAGTACCGTTAATATGAACTTGTTTGACTACTTAGATGAAATGCCATCTAATCCCGACGATGATGTAACTTACATGCAGAACCGTCGTGATTTAGCCTACGCTTGCCAAACTCAAACACAAGAACAAGTTGTAAAACTTATTCGTAAAGCAGTAGAAAAGAGTGGTAAGAAGCGTGTTGTTATATCAGGCGGCTACGGTCTAAACTGTGTTGCTAACTATCACTACTTAGAAGCACTAAAAGACGAAGGTATTGAAATTTATGTAGAACCTATTAGTAACGATGCTGGTACAGCTATTGGTGCTGGCATGATGTTCTGGCACGGTATGCATGAAGATATGACAATTCGTCCAGGAACATCGCTGTACTTAGGTCCAGCATATTGCTACAGCAATGACGAGATTACAGAAAAAGCAGCAGCATATGGCGCAGAAATTACTGACGCTGTTTACAAAGATGTTGTTAAGCTCTTACGTGAAAAGAATATTGTTACAGTATTCCAAGGTCGTTCAGAAAACGGCCCACGTGCTTTAGGTAATCGTTCTGTGCTATTTGATCCAACTTTTGTAGATGGTAAGGACTTTGTAAACATGGTTAAGCGCCGTGAATACTTCCGTCCATTTGCTGGCTCAATCTTAGAAGAAGATGTACATGAGTGGTTTGACTTGCGCGGCATGAAAAACAGCCCATTTATGATGTATGCTGTGAATTGCCAGCCTGGTATTGCTGAGAAGATTCCTTCAATTATCCACGAAGACGGTACATGCCGTATTCAAACGGTTACTGCGGAACAGAACGAGCATTACTATAACCTAATTAAAGCATTTAAGGAGGAAACAGGAGTACCTATCTTGTTTAATACTAGCTTTAACCTAGGCGGCGAACCTCTAGTAGAAACACTAGACGATGCGCTATGGACATTACAGCAGTCTGACATTGAATATCTATTCCTACCCGAATATGGTAAGCTAATTAAGATTGCTAACTAACAAAGCCCCGCAAGGGGCTTTTTTAATATCTGCTAAATACTACTATGTTAAATTTTGCTCGTTATTTTTTTAAAGGTATTAAAAACACACTACGTTTACAAAACGGTGTGAATTTTGCCTATAAAGGCCCTTGGGTAACTGTAATTTCGGATACGCTTCTAGACGAATGGTATTTTGGCGACTTTTGTGCCGCTGAATACACAATAGTTGTAGACGTAGGAACTGAACGCAAAGAGATTATAAAAGCCCTAGTTGTAGGTGGTCCTAACAACGCAGACATTACAGTCTACGGTAGAACTTCAACAGCTGAAAATTTAATTGATTTAAGAGTAGAAGCAACAACTTCTAAAGTACAAGTATTTGTACAGCCAGCTAACAGTCCTACAGATTCCACATACGATAATTCATCATTATTAGTAGGCAGCAAAGTAATATTCAGCGCAAACTATTATCACACGTTAAATGATCTTACCGCTAGCTAACTACAACATAAATACTATTAATCTGTAGAAGTTGAAGTTGGAGTGATAGCGGAGATAATATGACAACACGATATGTTCCTTTTGAGTCAAAAAGCGGCTTCAAAAGTCCTGGTTTCTTAGTCAACGAAGTTGGCGATCTTACTGTATCGGGAAATATTGATACAACTGGCAGTTTTAAAATTAATGGCGTTCCGATTATTGATCCTAGCGATAGTATTATCGGTCTAGATCCTGTAATCCAACGAGCTACTGGTCTTAAAGAAATTGGTACATTGGATTATCTTATTATCGACGGTGACTTAACTGTATCTCAAGGATCTACTCCATACATTCGAATTGTTGACGGTAACATTCAAATCTTCAGTGCCAACGGCGTAGGCAGCATCGATAATGTTGAAATAGGAATGTTAGAACCAGCAGCAGCAAACTTTACTTCGTTAAACGTTGGCCCGGGCGATAGTACCGGTGAGCTAACAGTTCAAGGTGATGTTTATATTACAAACACCCCAACACTAGCATCTCATGCTACAAGAAAAGATTATGTAGATGCAAGAATTTCAGCATTTGCGATTGCGTTTGGCGCATAAGGAAAATTAAATGGCAAAGAAAAAGATAAACACCTATGTATTTGAACCAGGCATTAGTAAAGATGATAATATTCTTCCTAACGCAGTAGCATTGCTGTTAGCAAACAAAACATTTTTACAACAACAAGTTGTAAGAGTTATCAATTATAATATTACACAAGGTACAGCACCGTACACTGGATACACCTATGCTAGTGAAAAGTGTACTAGAGACGTTGGATATTATATTGATTCAATCGCACACGATTTAAGATACGGCGGTAATGTTAAAACAAGAATGACATCTGATTATTTTTGGATTAACGGTGAGCCGCAGATTCGCGGCGATGTTAGCCCAGAAACTACAGCCTTAGAATACCTAAGAGATATTGTTAATGATTATATTTTTAAAAATCTAACAGTACCTACAACATACGGAACTCCTGCATCACCGCAAGTGAAATACCCTTCCACACCTGCCGAAGTAGGTGCTGATACAAGAAATCAAGAACTTTGGGATATTTTTATTAATGTAATTACATCAGGTACCAATCAGATTCCGTTAAAGGAAACTGGAGTATCAGCAATTAGATTAATCGGAAGTTACAAACACAGCGAATTTCTTTTAATCACAGACACAAATACCGGAACAATTCTTTACAACTTTGCCGATGCCGGTAACTCACTAACTATTGAGTATAAGACTGCTAAGAGTTCGTCAGACAACGAGCCGGTTAGTGATATTGACTTCCCAACATGGTGGCAAACTAGCGATTGTATCACAACAATATACTTGTCAACTGATACATCAACTCTATCTGAAAACTCAGATATACAAATTTTCGTTGAAGAAGAGTCTCAACAAATTCGTCCTTGGGAATTTGGTACAGATGCTATTGAGCGTATGCGTGTTGCTGCTCCGCAGGCCATGCTTGACGCTGACTTTGAATACGGACTACAGCCAACTAAGTGGCAAGCACTTGGATTAATGAGAAACTATCCATCTCTATATGAAATTCCAGGTACAGACTTATCTATTTCTTCAATCACAACTGATGCTTCTAGCAATACTGGTTACTTCGGTGCTTCTTTAATTACTGTAGTTACCCAAGGATCACATGGATATAGTGTTGGCACGCCGATTACAATTAAGGGTTTGAATCAAGCAGTTAACGGATTTTCAAGAGCAGAAGGTTCGTTTTTAGTTAACAGCATTATTAGTTCAGTATCATTTACATATTACTCATCAGCAAAGGTTGGAAACACAGCCGGAGAAAGTTTATATACCTCATATGTTCAACTAAGACAAGCTGGATTTTATACTGGATCAACTATTGGTTCAGCAACATATTCTTTATACAGCAACGGATCAGCATCAACGGTTGAAACTAAGTTTGATACATTAACTGGTTCATATCAGATAGCGTTTGATGGAACATCGCCAACTCCGGGATCGCCTATATCTGGCTCGCCTTATATTCCAATTGGAACATCAGTAAGCGGTGTAGTTGGAGCTTCGACTGTAGTTGCTAACATTAAAACAACAACACAACCTTCTGATACAACAATCTATGTAGTAGATGCTACCGGAATTCAAGAAGGCATGGCAATTGATAATGGAGCAGGCGATGCCCTGTTTATTACTTCTATTAGTGGTGGAAATGGTTTGTCTCTGTCTGGAGATTTTAATCAAATTAAGGCCGGCGCCGACGCAGAATATACATCAATAGAAGGCGCAAATCAGCCAAGCATTGGTGTTGATGCTACATTTACAGTGGCAAGATCAAACGGAGTGTACACTGTTACTGCTTCAGAAGATAGCGCCTCAAATGGACAAAACTATGCGGAAGGTGATAGAATATTAATTGACGGCGCTGACTTAGGAGGTGCTAGTACAACCAATGACATTTATGTCACAGTTGGCCAAGTTGATAGTGCTGGAACAATTTTAGATTTTACATATACAGGAACAGCAATCACAGGAGGTGCAACTTATTCAGGCGTTGCTGCCTCGTCTGATACTAGCGTTAGTGGCGCTGGCATTTTAATCAATGTTATTAGAGAAGGCGGCACTGGTGCGTATTCTATTACAATTGCCGACGGCGGTACAGATTATGCTCCGAGTGATGAAATTACATTCTTGGGAACATTATTTGGCGGTGTGGATGGTGTAAACGATATTGTCATTCGTGTTGACGGTGTTGCATTTGGTGCTAACTCAGTGGTTGATTTTACAGTATTAAGCGGCGCTGGTGTAACTGGAGACGAAACATACACCGGTGTAACAGGCACAGCAGTACCTAATACAGGTGCAGACGCTACGTTTACAATTACAGCAGAAAGTGGAATTTATTCAGCAGTAGTAGTAGATGGAGGTACTGGATATTTTGTTGGTAATAAAATTGTTATTACAGGTAACTTATTAGGCGGAACCTCCCCAGAAAATGATTGTATTCTTACAGTTGAATCTGTGACAGCAGGCGAAGTAGTTACTGTAAGTGCTGTAGGAACACCTTTTGCAGGTGCTCAAATTACAGTATATCCTGCTATGACAATTAGCGAATCAATTACTGGTGATATTACTAACGGAACCGTATTAGATACTGGCGCTATTGCTACGATTCAAATTGACTTTGCTAATGATCACGGGCTAGTTCCAGGAAGCAGCATCTTATCGAGCATAAGTTCACAGCCTGCTCCGGGTTTCACTTCAACTGATCGAACATTGCCAGCATCGTCAAATTGGTCGGGCGTAGCATTCTTAAACGGAACATTCTTAGCTGTATCTAGTAACTCAGCAACAGTGGCCAAGTCTACCAATGGAACAACTTGGGTAGCAGCTTCTGGATCACTGCCAGCAAGTAGCGGATGGACTAGCATTGCTGCTGGTGTCATCAATGGAACTGCATATTGGATAGCAATTGCTTCGGGTGGAACAGTCAGTGCTTATTCCGCTGACGCAGGTGCATCGTGGACTAGTATGACTTTACCTAGTTCAGGTTCTTGGACTTCGGTAACATTCTCCAACGGAAACTTCGCTGCGGTTAGATCAGGTTCAGCTGCCGGCGCATATTCAACTGACGGAACAACTTGGGTAGCATCAACTTTGCCATCTTCATCAAACTGGTCAGACGTAGCGGGTGGAGTTATTGGTACATCAAACTATATGGTTGCTATTGCTAGTGGAAGTACAGCAGCGGCTTATTCCGTTGATAACGGAATAAACTGGACAGCAGCTACACTACCAACATCAGCTTCTTGGTCTTCGGTAGTATTTGGTAATTCGAGATTTGTAGCAATTGCTACTGGAGGTACTGCTGGTGCTGTTTCAACAAACGGAACGTCATGGACTGAATCAACATTGCCTTCAACAGCAAACTGGAATAACATTGTTTTCGGCGATGATGTTTTTGTAGTATTCGCATATGGTAGTACATCGGCATTAACTTCGTTTAACGGAACCACTGGTTCTTGGACTCCAGCAACTTTAGCAAGTACAGGTGATTGGGAAGAAACAGCCTACGGTAACTATACAGGAGCCGGTATTTTCGCAACTGTTGGGTCTGGTGGAACTAAAGCCCTATCAACTGTGTTAACATCTGCGAACCACAATTTAGCATCCGGACCATTTGTAATTACTAGGGTTCCTACTCCAAAATCAATTAGATTCCCAGCACGATCAACGGGATCTATCGATGTAAGTACTGCTGGCTTAACCGGCAGCGTTTACGCAAGACCGGATTGTTTCTTTATTCATAGACCGTTCGACGGTGGTGTTATGTTAGGAACAGGCGGACCACAACACGGCGCACAGGCAATTCGTCAAAGTAAAAAATACATTCGTTACCAGTCTGGTAAAGGTATTATGTACACCACAGGTGCTTTATTTGCTCCTAACTATAATCTAGCCAGTGCTGTTGCTGCTGGTCTTGAAGCTGGCGATTTTATCACTATGACAACTGATGACACTGATCACGGATTACAACCGGGTGGTGTTATCGAAGTGAGCGGATTTACATCGTTTGAATATAACGGAACTTATACTGTTGAAAGTATCATTAGTTCTCGATCATTTAGAGTAAGAGCATTAGTTCCATTATCGACATTAACTGCTGATCTAGGATCAAACGCAAAAATGGCAGTAAAGAGCTGGCACGGGGCAACAGTACGTGTCGGAGCATTCGACGAACAAAACGGTATCTTCTATCAATTTGACGGACAAAAATTAGCCGTTGTTCGCAGAAGCTCTACATTCCAATTAACCGGTCAAATTGCTATAGCAACTGAAAGTAACTTAGTCACTGGAACAGGTACTAGGTTTACAGATCAATTAAAAGTACATGACAAAGTTGTTATTAGAGGTATGTCTCATACTGTAACAAGTATTACTAGTGACACACAATTAACAGTTTCCCCAGACTGGAGGGGTGTAAGTCCTATTGTTGGCGCAAAAATGTGTCTAACTAAAGATTTAATTGTTCCTCAAGAAGATTGGAATTTAGACAAAGCCGACGGCAATGGACCTAGTGGGTATAATTTAATTCCTCAACGTATGCAGATGATTGGTATACAATACTCATGGTACGCTGCTGGTTTTATTGAATTTATGGTTAGAGGAGCAGACGGTAAGTTTGTATTCTTACATAGAATTCGTAACAGCAACATTAACTATGAAGCGTATATGCGTACTGCTAACTTGCCTGTGCGTTATGAAGTAGAAAATAGAGGTGCTTGCGATAAGCTATCTGCGGCCATAACCTCATCGTCTTCCTCTTTAAAATTAACTGATGCTTATTGGTTCCCGTCAACTGGTACAGTATATGTCGACAATGAATTAATTCATTATACAGGTAAGAGTGGAAATACATTAACTGGATTAACAAGAGATGCTAACTTAAGTAACTTTGCAGCCGGCCAAAATAGAACTTATACCGCAGGTATTGCTTCGGCGCATTCAGCAGGTGCTGGTGTTGCTCTTGTAAGCTGTACAATTACTCCAACTATTAGCCACTGGGGTTCTGCTATCTTAACAGACGGGATGTTTGATGAAGATCGAGGATATATCTTCAACTACGCAGCAACTGGTTTGAGTGTATCTGTTGATAAGCAAACAGCATTCATGATTAGACTAGCACCAAGTGTTTCTAACGCTATTGTCGGAGACTTAGGTGAAAGAGATTTGTTAAACAGAGCGCAGTTATTGTTGAACGAAATTGCTGTTACCGCTGACAGCGGCAGCGGAGCTATCGTTGTTGAAGGTGTTTTAAACCCAAGAAACTATCCAACAGATCCTACTAAGATTACATGGAACGGACTAGCAAGTGCCGGCGCTGGCGGACAGCCATCGTTCGCTCAAATTGCTCTTGGCGGTTCTATTAACTGGGGCGGCACACCGTTAACAACATCAACTGCTATTGTACAAGGTGCTCTAACCACAACCATTTCAGCTAGAGCATTTACAACAGTTAATAATACCATAACGGCTGTTGCCAATCCTCCGATCAGCGGATACACAAGAGCTTTTGAAACTTCGAGAACAGACTTCTTTATTAGTAACACAGATTATGACAATCTTAACATTACAACACCATTGCGTGTAGGAGATAGATTGTCGGCATCTTCAGTTATTACCGGCGGTCAGACAATTTCTTCAATTACATACAGTTATTTAGGAACAGCATATACTAGAATTGTAATGAATACCTTCCCAAATAACCAAAGTAATCCATCTACTAACGTCACTGTAACTGTAACATCGAGTATTTCTACTCAATACGCATCAGCGTTTTCTACAAGTAGACAAGACTTTTTAATGACTGATACGCAGTATACTTCTAGTGGAATTGCTGTAGGCGATAGACTTTCTGTAGCAACATTCTTAACTGGAACGCAAACAGTATCAACAGTAACAACTGGATATGCAACTGTAGCAGGAGTTACTTACACAAGAGTAATAATGAGTGCGGCCCCTAACAGTACAAGTGGTGCAGGAACTAACGTCACTACAACCGTAACAGCAGCTGGTACAGCTTCTTCGTATGCTTTAACTAACTATTTGTTCTTTACTAATGCTTCGTGGAATGCGTCGGGAGCATCGACTGGTACAAGAGTATCTAGTGGATTTACATCATTCCCAGCTGGTACATCTGTAGCTTCGGTCACAACTAGAACACTTGGCACTACAACAATTAGAAGAGTAACATTTACACAAACATCAAACGCAACAATTAATGCTGCCGGCACAGTTACATTCCAGTTCGGTGACGTACAGTATGCGTTACCAGGTGAACAAGTATTTTCGTTCTTATGTCAACCAGGAAGTTTAAATGCACTTGATCTAAAGGAACTTAAAGAACTTACAACTACTGCTATTGGCGGTAGAGGTGCGTTCCCAAATGGTCCCGACGTTCTAGCTATTAACGTGTATAAGGTAACAGGAACGGCTGTTCCTGCAGGTATTATTCTTCGTTGGGGTGAAGCGCAGGCTTAACGGCCTTGTGCTTTTTCCCAGGCAAGAAGTTTATTGTCTAGGATTTTCTTATAACGAGACACAGATGTTCTTAGCTCAGAAATTTCTGAGTTAGGAACGCTGCCTGTAAAAAGTATTTGCTCGTGGCTACGATCAATGTATTGGATATGCTCTCGTAATTTTACCAACGCATCTATAAGTTCTTTTTGTAGATTATTATCTGTTACAGCAGAAATGCGTTTTTGATAATTTTTGTAATCTTCAACAAACTTAGGATTGTTTGATAATTTAGGGATCATAGCTCTAACTCCAATATGGTTTCAATTTTTGTTCTAATTACAGCATTGTTTAAGGTAGTCTTTAACCCGTTGTGTAATTGCTTAGGTAAACAATCTAAATTACACCATGCTATTGTTGCTGCGGCTGTAGTTATAAATTCCTCGTCAACTAGGCAAACATAAGTCCCGTATTCAAATCCTCGATCTTCCGAAAGATATAATTCCACGGGCAAGACTTTTCCAGAACTGTAGTTCTTAAGTAAATGAGCAGCATCGGCTAAAATGGAATCTTTCCTAGTAAATGTAGGAACAGTCCATTTTGAATCTTCGAGTATTAATAAAATTCTCGATGTGTTCTTTGAAAGAAAAAGTAATCCGGCACGCTGTTGCATACCTTTACTTATAGTTCTGAAGGTATAAAATTCCAATATCCTGGCGCATACTCACCTTCGAACGCCTTAAGCCATTGATCTCCATCCCAGCGATATTGAATACCAGTTCTAAGATTTTGGAAATACGTATTAGCTTCTCCCGTTGCCGGGTCCCATACAGTTACCCAATTAGTTCCATTCCATTCTATAATAGAGTTGGCCTTAATAGTTGGGTCGTTGTTATAGTTTCCGTGAGAGTCGAGATCCTTCCACCCATCTGGACCATCATATAAATGATTGTTAGGCGTTTGTCCGTAGGTTTGTCCTGTGTTAACACTTGAGTTAACATCGTCTAACATTAAGAAACGTAGGCCTACTGGAATATTAGTTTGATTTCCATACACTTCAACAGGATTATACTTATAAGGATCAATGATAGCATCAATAGTTCCGGCACTATCTCCACTTAATCTTCTTAGCAATTGATCAATTGGAGCAATAGGAGTATTATCGTGCATTGTGTCAGTATCTATTGACACAGTTAAGATAGACGGATCGATAGGATTAATTACATATGTTCCTCTAACTTCAGTATCGTCTGGAAGTTTAAAATAAATTCCGCTGTTAGCTTCGTATCCGCCTTGAACATCCAACGCCTTCATCCAATCCCAAGGTTCTCCATTTTTAAAATCTTTCTGATCTAAGCCTAATGCTAGAACCGCAGCACTTGGATTTACTAAAGTTAAATCATACTGTCCGTCATTCCACACTCCGGTATTAGATTTAAACAATAGAACTCTATACCTGTTAGTTGTTGTACTGAAGGCTCCTTTGACTCTGTTGAATACAAGGTCTTCTAATGTAACTATGTCGCCACTGTCCATGAACACATTACTAATAACAGACTTAACAATTCCAAGTTTCTTAACCTTAGCAGGCGGTGTAATATAAATTGGCATTTCAAAATCTAATGTGCAGATGTCAATTTCGCTTTCAGCACCGGCAGGAATTGTTCTTGAAGTGAAGTTCGTTGTTTTTAAATCTAGTACTGTTAAACTAGTCCAATCGATATAGTTATCAGTTGTTTGAATTTCCAAACTTGGATTAAACAACACTAAAATCTGTTCTAGTAATTGTAATTTTTGATCTGTATTTGACGTCCAAATGTCACACTTCATTGTAAGTTTATAAGGTGTAGGCATTAAACGTTCAACAGTATAGTTACCGCCTTGAACATTTTGATACTCGATAGAACCTGTGTTATCAGTCCAACGTCTTTCTCTAATGTTTACTTTACTAACAAATGTAGGATCAGCTAATCTAGTTGTATCAATATCTAATCCCGAAATATAACAAGAAATCTTAGGGACAGTTGGCAATTTATTTTCGCTGTTAGCTTTAATAATACTAGCTACTTGCCTAGTCATATCGCCGTACAACACAGGAACTTCTTTAAGAGTACCGTCGCCGGACTTATACTTAAATCCGATAAACACTCGCATAAACTGTGTTACATATCGTCTTATTTGACCGTCATAAAAGAAATCCATTATTCGTCCGCCTGTGGTCTAAGAGCTTTACTCAAGCTCTGCTTCTCTTGTATCTGATGTCCGTCGATTACGTTGACATTGGTGTTGTTAATAAAACTAGTCTTCTGTGTCATTCTTACCTGCTGCCACTTAGTAACATCCATTGACGGAATCGCTCCAGTGTTACTATCAACTTTAGAAACATATTGTAGTCCATTTAAGTAGACTAAGTCACCAACATTATAAGTAGTAGCTACTTGCCAGGCACCCTTGTCAGTAGTTGTATCTGCTGATCCCTTGTTGCTCATTGTCATTCTAATATTATCTTCCTGTTTGACCCAACGTGTTCCGTTGTAACGGAATAATCTATTAGGCAAATAATCTGTACGCAGGCAGAATTGTCCTTCGACTGCTGAAAGTGGAAATGCTATGCCAGCAGTAAACGGAGCACCGTTCTGCGGAATACCATCTTGTGTAATATATCCGCGATATCCTTTTTGTGCCGCAGACAATAACATTGTGCTAGCTGTACTACCAACATATATTGGATCGCCGTTATCATCAAACAATAAATTTCCTGCTTCGTCTGTGGCTTGCTGTTCAACTGAAGCGTCAATTGATGTTAAGTCGGCAGTTTGAAGAATTGCTTCTCCGTTCTCATCAGTTTGTAAAGTGTAAAAACTTGTTGTGCTGTACCCACTTGAAGGAGCATCGGCCTCTGCTTGATCAAGAACTGCTTGAGTAATTTGCATTTCTTTTTCATAAGTAGACATAATGTCTCGTAAGGTTGTAGTAGTATCTCCGCCAAACCCAGCATTGTCGTCAGCAAGACCATCAAGGATTTGTTTAAATTCTTGACTATCAACAAGCGGTTTACACTTGGCACGATATAAGTGAGGATACCATGTAGCTGAGAAACCTTCAGCTGCTCTAGTAACTTCCTCAATTACGTAAAAACGCTTTAAAGCAAATGTAAGATCGTTGAGAGCAAAGTCATCTTTAAGATGAGGCAACTCAATTACATCTCCTGAAATAAGTTTTCTACCAATTTTTTCTACTGTATCATTAATATGGAACGTTACAAAGATTGTGTCGTTTTGTAAAAACAATCCAAATTGACTTAGGTTAAAGTCTAAATCTTGAATATTATAAACACCGCGAAGTCTATAGATATCTGGATCATATTTTCTGTCACGATTTTCTAAAAATAACATGTCCTGAATTTGTGTAGGACTAGTTACATCGTAAGTAGGAGTTGACGGAGTGTCGCCCTGTGTAGAAGCGCCCGGGCCTAGGTACTTGTGTACAAAAACATCAGTACCGCCAACCTGGAACATTTCCCAGATATTTTTGTCTATAAATCTGTAATCGTTGCCCTTTTCAGGACGATAAAGTGAAAGTCTTGGCATAGTCATATATTTATAAATAAGTGTATGAGCCAAATTGACCAATCCAAACAATCAGTTTACGACTACTGTAAAACCATGCTAGGTGATGGTATGATTGACGTTGAGCTTGATCCCAAGCACTACGAAACAGCATTAAATCGTGCCTTAGCAACATTCCGTCAAAGATCGGATAACGCAGTAGAAGAATCATACGCATTTTTAACACTTACCGTGGATCAAAATGAGTACATACTGCCTGCTGAAATTCAACAGGTTAGACAGGTTTTCCGTAGATCGGTAGGATCACGCACAGGTGGCGGAACCGGTGGTACAGTATTTGAACCATTTAACATGGCTTATACTAATACATATTTGTTAAGTTCTACAAACATGGGCGGATTGGCTACTTACGAATTATTTGCTCAATACCAAGAACTAGTGGGTAAAATGTTTGGAGCATTTATTAACTTTACATATCACCCACAAAGTCGTAAACTTATCATTCATCAGCGTCCTCGAGGTGAAGAAGAAGTTATGCTAGAAGTTTATAACACTAAACCTGACTTTGCTATCATTACTGATGTTTACGCAGGCCAGTGGATTAAAGACTATGCTCTAGCAAACTGTAAATTAATGCTAGGACAAGCACGTGAAAAGTTTGCTCAAATTGCCGGACCTCAAGGCGGTAGCTCATTGAACGGAGCAGCACTTAAAACTGAAGCACAAGCTGAAATTGATAAGCTAATTGACGATCTAATGAAATTGGTTCCCGGCGGTTCCGGCTACGGTTTTATTATCGGTTGACCTTAATATTTTTGTATAGTATAATAGTCTTACTTGGAGGCTATTATGATTATAGGAATTTGTGGTTTTATTGGCAGCGGTAAGGATACTATCGCTGACTATCTAGTTAACTTTCATGAGTTTAGACGAGAAAGTTTCGCATCAACATTAAAAGACGCAGTAAGTTCTGTGTTCGGCTGGGACCGAACCCTAATTGAAGGCCGTACAAAAGAAGCACGTGAATGGCGTGAACAAGTAGACCCTTGGTGGGCAGAACGCTTAGACATGCCTACTCTTACTCCCCGATGGGTCTTACAATATTGGGGTACTGAAGTTTGCCGTAGAGGCTTTCACGACGACATTTGGATTGCTAGCCTAGAAAACAAACTTCGCAATTCTAAAGATAACGTTGTTATTAGTGACTGTCGTTTTCCTAATGAAATTGAAAGCATTCGCAGGGCAGGAGGTCAAATTGTTTGGGTAACTAGGGGTGAGTTGCCTGATTGGTATGATGTTGCTGTTGAAGCAAACAAAGGTCATAATTGGGCAGTACAAGACCTTAAGATGCGCAAAATTCATGCTAGCGAAACTGCTTGGGTGGGAACAAAGTTTGATGCTATTATCGATAACAACGGATCGATTGATCAGTTATACAAGCAGTCAGCAAACTTACTCATCAGCGACCAGGTCTCCTTGGCGCCACGTGATACCTTCCTTGCTTAGTACTTGGGCACAGTTACAGCAAATAGTCTTCAAGTTAGTAGGGCGGCAGTTGTCTAAATTGCCGTCAATGTGAAATACACGGAACACTTCCGAGTGCGGGCTTTTATAGCCGCACTTTTCACACTGATTTTTTAGCCGGTATCCGGCACGTTTCCATCTAGGAATGCCGTGATACAGCCCGTTGGCTAAACATATTTCACACAGCCTACGGTAATACGTTCTGTTGTTCTTCTTATAGTTTATAGCGCAGGGGCGTTCTCCGCACTTACAAAGGGGTCTCATATTAATATTTAAACCTTTTTGTTCCCTTTTTCTGATGCTATAACAAGGTATTTTTCCGAATTGCCGCTAAATACTTTGAGTAAACTATTACCAGGAGAACTAGGGAATGGCAACATTACAATCACCAGGCGTAAGCGTTACGGTAATCGATGAGAGTTTTTATACACCTGCTGAGCCAGGTACAACTCC
>JACCDQ010931163.1_pt1 | contig 15365 bp, 12 predicted proteins | sample 7446031 | NCBI WGS metagenome assembly JACCDQ01 (sample SAMN15323442, study PRJNA562643) | freshwater metagenome | isolation source: river surface water | place: USA:Blue River Watershed | collected 2017-08-17
AAATCAGCGGCATCAACCCGCATGCATGGCTGAGCGAGACGCTAACCAAGCTCGCCAACGGTCATCCCGCCAACAGCGTCGGCAAACTCATGCCATGGACAGCCGTGGCCTGAAAACACCGGTTACACCGCGCAGCCCCCTTCCGAACAAGCGCATGGCAGGACATCGCGACGCACTCGGCCAATCTCGATGGCTTCTTTGCGCACTGCGGCAAGCTCATAGTGCCGCACGATGTGAGGACCCGGTCTTCTCGATCATGGACACGCTGGCATGGCGCGACCGGGTCATGTAGCGCTATGGCATGCGGACCGATGTTGGCCCGCGCCTATTTCCCGTCGCCGACATGGCCGGGCCACACGCGCCCGGACCGTGTCTGGCCAAGGCTCGCGCGCTACTGCGGCGGTGCCCCGAGAGTGCCGAGAGCTTCGCTTGCGAGTGATCAAAGACGCACTCCGGCAGGATCAGCGCGTGAAGCCCGAAAACGGCGTGAGATAGATCGCGCCGAAGCCGTCGAGCACGGCGCGCACTTCGGGCGTCGTCTCGCCATAGACGTAGAGCTTCTCGATCCGCACGAGCGCAAGGAACGCCTCGGCAAACGGCGCAAAGGTCTGCTGTACGTGAGGCAGCAGGCCCTCGATACGGTAGCGCTCGACGATGTGGACTTGCGTGCGGGCCTCGTTGACCACGTACTCGTATGTCAGGGTGTCTGCTTCCTTCGCCGTATCGGCCACGATCTTTGCGACAAGTGCCTCGAATGCCGGAAATTCTGCCGGTTCGATCGCGCAGTGATATATGCTGTAAAGCTCGCCCTGCATCACGGTAGTTCCTTTGGAAGACTTGAGATCAGACGCATTCGGTCAGGAGCGCCAGTCCCTCGCCGACGCCGATGCACAGGAAAGCAAGATCATAGCGCCGGTCAAACGTCTTGTCGCGGGCGAGATATTCCTTCGAGAGCGGTGGACGTTCGCAGGGAATCTCCGGCTCACGGCCGGTCACCAGAATTCGGCCTTCAAAGCCGTTCTGGCGCAGCGCTAATGCGGCCCGCGCTCCGCCATGGCCTGCGCCCACGATGATGACCTTATCTTTCCTCAAACCTGATTCCATAATCGCAATTGCGAGACATGCTTTCGGACCGCCAAACGAAATGCTTTGGCCCCAGTTTGCCACACGCAGTCCTTAGCCCATACAGACCGATATTACATAATATGCTACATCTTGCATAATGTCAAAATTTGGGATTATATGGGTATCAACCGGTCGCCAGCGTCGATGCACGTGAAAGCAGGACCGCTGTCAGGTGACTGTTACCGAATAGCGCGATCGTTGCGTGCGATCACCACTTCGGCTCAAACGACTGAGGGAAAGAGGGGAATACTCTAAAAATGAGGATGACCGACATCTTCACCGGGTTTGCTGGGGCATTCCTGTGCGCAAGCCAGCCAGCGCTCGCCCAAGCGGGCCAGTTTGAAATCAAGCTCGTTCAAGCTCCGGCGGAACCCAACGCCATCCCTCTTTCTGCGCCCAACGCAGACGCCGGCAAGGGGCTTGAAACCTGGATGACGTATGGGCCACATGGTTACGTCGTCCGCAATGTCACAGTTCCTACAATCACCCCGTTTCTTCCTGACCCGTCCAAGGCGACAGGTGCTGCGGTGATCGTCGCTCCCGGGGGCGCTTTCATGCTTTTGGCGATAGAACCAGAGGGTTGGAGAGTTGCCAAAGCCCTCAATGCTCGGGGGATTGCGGCGTTCGTCCTAAAATACCGAGTGATGCCAACTCCGGTGGGTATCGATGAAGCCAAGGCTTTCATGGACAAGAAAGTGGCTGATGGGCTGCCCGATCCAACACGGCAGCCATCACTTCAATACCCGCCGTCAACCGACGACGCGCTAAGCGCCCTTGCCTTGGTGCGAGCAAATGCCGGGAAGTGGGCAATTGATCCTTCTCGAGTGGGGATGATTGGGTTTTCGGCGGGTGCCATGACAACTCTCAACGCTGTCATGAGCGCAAAACCCGGTGAAGGTCCAAACTTTTTTGGCTACATCTACGGCCCACAAGCCAGAGTTACCCCGCCTCGAGACGCTCCCCCGATGTTTGCCGCGATTGCGTTCGACGATCCCCTGTTCCCAACTATGGGTTTCCCAATCGTAGATGAGTGGCACAAGGCCAATCGCCCGGTGGAATTGCACGCCTACGAAAAAGGCGGCCATGGCTTCGGGCTCGGAATTCCGGGTACGACCACTCCGTTGATGCTCGACCAGTTCGTGGCATGGCTGGACGCAGAAGGCTTTCTAAAATCGCAGAAGGCAAAATAGCGGACGCATCAGGCTGAGTGTGGATCGCCTACTGAGTAGCCCCTAGACCGTATGTTCGTGCGGTTAAGTTGGCCCGCCCTCGGAGTAAGCAGGAAACGGGGGTTACGCCGGACGGGCCGGCGCCTATCCCCATGCTTACCAGGCCATGCGCGGCATTGCGTTCACCTACATCCGCACCCTGGAAGGGTTTGCCTATCTGGCGGTCTTGATCGACCTCTATTCCCGCCGCGTGGTGGGCTGGTCGATGCAGAGCCGCCAGACTACCGATGTGGTGCTGCAGGCGCTGCACATGGCGGTCTGGCGGCGCAAGCCGAAGTGCCGGGTGCTGATCCACTCGGACCAGGGCTCGCAGTTCACCAGCATGGACTGGGCTGCGTTCATCCGGGCTCACAATCTTGAGCACTCGATGAGCCGACGCGGCAATTGCCATGACAACGCGGTTGCCGAGAGCTTCTTCTCGTCGCTCAAGCGCGAGCGCATCCGGCGTCGGACCTACAAAACACGCGAGGAAGCCCGGCAGGACGTGTTCGATTACATCGAAATGTTCTACAACCAGGTGCGCAAGCAGGTCAGGAACGGGATGCTGTCGCCCGTCGAGTTTGAACGGCAGCAGATTTTGAAAGCGGAAGGCGTCTAGAAAACTAGGGGCTACTCACCCGTTTCGCGAGACTGCTGGATAAGACATCCTTCTTCACTCGTCCGATCGTGGTGGTTTATCGAACTTGGTGAGGGGATGCTGCGGAGACGGCCCCAGGAGCACCGCCAGAACCAAGGCCGCCATTGCCACGCCAAAACACAGTCTCCAAGCGTCAGCGTAAGCGAGGACGTTCGCCTCCCGTCGGATAGCGGAGTCGTAACGGGACAGGCCGGCGCCGATGTTGAGTGCGGCTGCTCGCACATAATCCAAATTCGCACCGAGATGGACCGCATGGATAGCCTCCCGCCTTCGCAGGAAGGTGGTGAGGACCGCAACAGCGAGCTCCGGACCCACAACACGGGGTATCTGGATGTAGGCGACCATGCTTATCAACTCCTCGCGCTTCGCATTGGCAATGCTCATCGCGATGAGGGTGATCAGCACCATGGAGTTTCCAATGCCGAGCAGCATGCTCATCATCGAGAAATCATTTGCGCGCCAATCGTGGCTCACCATACTCCCCAGCCAACACCCCGACATGACGAGAACCAAGGCGACGACCAGGGGCAGGCGGGGCTCGCCTTGCCTGATAAGCCAGATGGCGGCGGGGATGGCGATGATCTGAACCAGATCGATCCACCAAAGGGCGCTGCCAGATTGGATCGGCTTCAGACCGCCTACCGTGGCGAGGAAGTTGGGAATGAGAAACGATGTGGCCGCACTCATCATGCCGAACATCGTGACGATGATCAGCGGAATCCCGATATTGCGACGGAGGATCGCTGCAGGGTGGGCGAAGGGGACCGGCGATACATACTGCCACACAACAGCGCCCGCCACGAGAAGCACACCCCCGGCGATGCAGCTGGTAACGACGCCGGATGCGAGCCAGTCGAGACGATTGCCCTGATCGAGACCGACATAGATCAGGGTGAGCCCGACACAGAACATCGCGACCTCGCCCTTGTTCGTCCTACGCCACAGCACGGTGGCCGGTGGCCGATCGGGGAAACTGAATGCGGATAGCACCAGGAATGCGAAACCGAAGAGCGTGGCCTGCCAGTAAATGGCCTGCCAACCGATCGTCTCCACGAACCACCCGCTAAGCGAGACGCCCGTATGCAATGTGAGACTTAGGCGTACGGAATATAGCCCCAGCACGATAAGCCAGTATCGAGGGGACAGGCTCGAGAACACGATGGCGAGCGTCGCCGGCACGAAGCACCCAAGCAGGAAGCCATCAAGGATGTGGAGCGCGAAGATCATCGGCACGCCGCTTGCGAGCGGCGTGAGTGACGTGGATACGATGAACGTCAAGGCAGAGATCAGCATCACCCGGCGCGCTCCGAACATCATAACAAGGAGCGGAATCGCAGGCGCGGAGAGCAACTGGGAACTGTTCGTCAGCGTGTTGAGCCAAGATCCCTCGTCGACGCTTAGCCCATACGCTCCGCGTATGTCGGCCATTGAGACGCCGAGATCCCGGGTAAAGAGGCTGGTCATGAAGGTGCCAAGCAGCACGGCGACGACAGCCCCGATCGGGCGCGCCTTCGCGTCGCCGGTCACCAGAGCATGATACACACGGACGATCCATGCCGGCTGCGATCCTATGGAACCTTGGATCGAGATCTCAGTCACGGGTGCGGATCCGGGTAATCACCGACATTCCGGCACGCAGTTTTCCAACCAGCGGCTGATTGCCGTCGAGCTCTATTCTCAGGGGAATGCGCTGTGTCACCTTGGTGAAATTGCCGGTTGCGTTGTCGGCGGGCAGCGCCGAGAAGGTCGCGCCGCTTGCGGCGGCCCGCCTGGAGACCTTCCCACGCAGCCTCTCACCGGGAAAGCTGTCCACCTCGATCTCAACCGGTTGACCGGGAGCGATGCGGGCAATCTGCGTCTCCTTGTAGTTGGCAACGACATAGGGCTGTGCGCGCGCGACGAAGTTAACGACGGCGGTTCCCGGATTGAGGAGGCTGCCCTGTTGGACCAGCCGCTGCCCGACCGTTCCGTCCGCAGGAGCAACGATGCGCGTGTAGAAAAGGTTGATCCGGGCCGTCTCCAGGGTCGCTCGCGCGGAGGCAACGTCGGCTTCGCGTAGCGCCCGTTCGCCGCGAAGCACATCGAGCTTTCGTACCTGCAGGTCGACTACGGCACGGGCACCCACCTGCGTTGCTCGAATTGCCGCAGCATTGGCCCGGGCGCTGTCTGCCTCCTGGGCCGTCACCGCGCCGGACGCCTCGAGGGAGGAGAAGCGTTCGTCGTCGGCCGTCGCAAGCGTGAGCTTGCTATCCGTCCCGACCGCGGTAGCCTTCGCTTCGGCGATCAAGGCCTGCTGCGCTTCGACCTCGTTATCGAGGTTCGCGAGGTTCGCCTCGGCCTTCGTGAGTTCAGCCTCTGCATGAAGCACAGCCGCCTTCGCCTCGCGATCGTCGAGTTGGACCAGAAGCTGCCCCGCCTTGACAGTTTGGAAGTCGGTGAAGGCGACCGTCCTGACATAGGCGGATACCTTGGCATCGAGGATGGCGATGTCGTTCTGCACGGTCGCGTTGTCCGTGGTTTGGACCGTGCGATCCGCTTCGAAGCTGTTCCAGTTCACCGAGACGGCGACGATGGCCAGAATGACGACAAGGATGATGGACCACGGCACGATGCGCACCCAGCGCCGTTCGGCGGAGGCGTCCTCGCGCTGATCTGAAGCTGTGCTTGCAAGGCTGTGGGTCATTTGTTCCGTATTCCGATTATCAGACGCCGCCGCCGAGGGCGCGCACGAGCGCGACGTCGAGCATGAAGCGTCGGGTTTCTAGTTGAGAGACGGCGCGTCTCGCAGCAATGAGCATGTTCTCGGCTGAGAGCACATTGATATAGTTGAGCAGCCCGCCTCGATAGCGTTCGTTCGCGGCGCGATACGCCACTTCCGCGGAGGACTGAGCAGACAAGGCGAAGGCGAGCTGCTCTTCCAGTGCCCGCTGACTGGTTGCAACCTGCGCGACATCCTGAAGGGCATGCAGGAGCGTCTCGTTGTAGCTCGCAACCGCCTCATCATACTCCGCTCTTGCGCCCCGAAGGTTCGCGGACAGGGCACCGCCTCGGAAGATTGGCAGGCTGATGGCTGGCCCGAAGCTTCCCGCCAACGATTCCGAATTGAAGAACTGGCTTAAGCCGAGCACTTGCGGACCGATGAAAGCGGAGAGATTGATACTGGGATAGAAGCCCGCGCGCGCCTGCTTCACCTGCGAAGCGCGGGCCTCCAGTCGAAAGCGCGCCGAACGCAAATCCGGTCGTCTACCCACGAGGTCGGCCGGGATGTTGGCGGGAAAACCGAATGTCTGGAGGCTGGGTGTCTGCGGCAAGGTGAGATCGAGCGAACGATCCGGGCCTGCGCCGACGAGGGCGGCTATACGCAGCTTTGTCAGATTGACCGCTTCGGCTGCGGCATTGGCCTGTTGATGTGCTGTCGCCAGGCCGCTTTCAGCTTGAGCCGCTGACGCCAAAGTCTCCAGCCCGCGCTCCCGACGGCTGGCGACCAATTCGCTCGTACGCTCCCTGACCCGGACGGCATCGGCAGCGAGCGCTGCCTCGCGGACATATCCCAGATAGTCGACATAGGCATCGACCACGGAGGTAGTGAGGAGCAGACGCGCCTGTGCCTCGTCGGCACGGGCGGCTTCGCGCGCAGACATTGCGGCCGCTACGGCCGCGCGGTTGCGGCCGAAGAAATCCAATTGCCAGTCCATGCTCAGGCGCAGCGACGCAGCGTTGTTCACGCCCTTGGGCACGCCTGCGAAGGGAACTCCATTCCAATAGCTAGCCTTGGCCTCGGCGAACGACGCGCCAAGACTGAATTGCGGCAGGTTCGAAGCTTCGACACTGCCCACGACCGCTTCGGCCCGGTGGTATCGTGCAGTCGCGATCTCGAGGGTCGGTGAAGACGCAATGGCCTCGTTCACCAGCGTATCGAGTTGCGGATCGCCATAGCGTCGCCACCAATCGTCTGCCGGCCAGTCTGCATTCTGCGCGTGAATGATTTTGGTGGACTGGGGCTGCGACGCCAGCAAGATGGTCGGCCCGGGGGAGAGGTTCGGAAGCGACGCGCACCCCGATACCAGGCTAACGGATGCGAGTGCCACGAGTGGCAGACTGGTAGTGTGGAATGGCAAAGCTTGATCCTAGAGCTTCTCGAATAAGGTCGGCTCGATTGTTCCGTGGACGAGCACTCGCCTCACCGACATGCAAATCTGGCCTTGGCGGATACGACCTCATTCACCTCGATCTCCTGTCGTCTGCCGTTACCGGTGGACGCTCGGGATCGCGCAATCGAACTAGTCTCGGGTAGGGCTTCAGGGAATGACTGTCTTGGTGCGGTCCTCATACCTTTCTGGTATATATCAGGCTTTCAGCGGGAATTTTCCGAATGGACATCAGACGTTTGCGCTACTTCGTGACTGTGGCCAGCGAGCGCAGTTTCACCAGGGCAGCCACAAAGTTGAATATCGCCCAGCCGCCGCTGAGCAGGCGCATCCAGGAACTCGAGGAGGAAGTCGGTGCAAGGCTGATCGAGCGCAAGAGTCGACCCCTGCGGCTCACACCAGCAGGCCGCCTCTTCTACGAGCAGTCGCTTCAGGTTCTCGAGCGCGTCGACCAGATGTCGGCTACGATGCAGCGGTTCGTCGGCAACGTCCGCCCGAGATTTGTCCTTGGCCTTATACCATCAGGGTTCCATGATCGTCTTCCTCAAGTGATCCGCCGCTACCGCATGATCGCGCCGGATATCGACCTCAGCCTTATTGAAATGAACAGCATGGAGCAGTCCGAAGCGCTGAAGGACGGACGGATCGACGCTGGCCTGGGCCGCGTGCGGATCGAGGACGAAGGTATCCGGCGCGAACTACTTCGCGAGGAACCGATCTTGGCAGCCTTCCCACCCGGGAGCACCATTGGAGGTACAGACCAGCCGATCAATCTATCGCTGATCAGCCAGTATCCGGTCATCCTTTACCCGCGGGGACCGCGACCCAGCTATGCCGATGCCATCCTCTCGATGTTTCGGGACTATGGAATCAGCCTCTCGAGGACGATTGAGGTCACCGAACTTCAGACGGCGTTAGTCATGGTTGCCGCCGGGGAGGGAGCATGCCTCATTCCGGTATCAGCGCGGCGACTCGCGCATCCGGAAGTCATGTTCCGGACGATTAAACAGCAGGTTCTGTCGCCAATCGTGCTCAGTCATCGCATAGGAGACGATTCGCGCCAGTTGCGGACGCTCTTCCAGACTTTCACAAGCCTCTACGCCGAATGGGGGCATCCGGTGCCGCAGTTTCTCGGACAGAACACGAAGCGCGGAGAGGGGGAAGCGTCTTGATGTCGCCACGCCGACCGGCCCATGCACAATGGCATGGGCGTTCTGGTCAGGAGCAGCCACATTTCTGCACCGGCTCGGTGGAACACGTTTCAATCAGCTTCAAGGTGTGGGCCGGCGCAGAAGGAATACCCACCAATTGCTTTGGCATCGAATCCGACACTAGCAGCATAGTGTTGCAACTAAGCCACCGAGCCACCCGACATGACCTTCCCCGTCAGGCGACGGTGCCGGTCGATTTGCAGGAACAAGAGCCCGGCGTCTCCGCACCTCAGTCGCCAGCGAGAATTTAGGCCGCGCCCCGGGATTGAACACCTTGCCAGCAGGCATCGCGATCACCTGCCATTCCCTTTCTGATCAGTCTTGGAGTGGTGTATCCGCCCTGATTGCGGATCGCTGTGCTGCCTTGCCCGTCGGCCGCCGCGATCATGCGATCAAGGTTGGCAGACAGCGACCACTCGCCTAAGCACGCCGGACGAGGCGAAGAAATCATTGATCCTGGCTTCACTCCAAACGCCAATTGTCAAGCGCCGCCATCGGATAGCGCCCGTCATAATGGTTGTAGGAACGTCGCGATATCCTTACTCGTACACCTCTGAACCTCATGATATCTTCCGCTCGAAAGGAAGCTACCGATGGGCAAGCACGCGCCAATGTGGGAAGCCGAACTGGGCCTCGATGATGGCGTGAACGCGATCGATGTGTTGTCGCGCAAGTTTCAAGACGACATCGAAGATATCCATGAAGCCTCAGCGGGTTCGCAGCGACCGAGTTGGCTCCATTTCCTGCTGTTTCTGGCCGGCGTCACAATCTTCCTGACCGTCGCATCGGGCATCCCGTTCCGCGGCTAATCCTGCCCGTCCCGGAACCAGGCTTTATCCGTGCGGCGTGAGTGTTCATCCTTCAGGCCTTGGGCTCCGCGAACACCTTCGCCAAATGCACTTTCCTGACGGGCCTTGGCCCGGTCCAATTCCTCCGCCCCCTTCGTCAGCTCCTGCCAGACGGCTGAATCTTTCGACGTGAAAGCTGGATGTCCCACAATTCCAGAATGAGTGCGTAAGCCGCCCCGCATTTGCCCCGGCGACCAGATTGGCAGAGCCGAGATTGGTGCCGCACCTTCCGCAGGATCCGCGAAGCCTGCTTCCAAGCGATTTAAATCTGCCCGCACATAGTCATCGAGGATCCTTCCGACGACGAGATCCCGTGCTGCACGTTGTGCACCAGTGGGATTGGTATCGAGCAGTGAAGGCGCACCAAGCCCGCGATACGGACCGCTTGTCATCTCGTAGTATCGACTGGCCACATACTGCGACATGTCCTCGCTCAGCTGGTAACCATGGGTTTCGCTGTAAGAGGCAATCTCTTCGAGGCGTTTGCCGACCTCGTCCATGCGGGCCGCCTGTCGTTCCAGCGAGCGCGCATGCTCAAAGTACCTTTCCGATGCCGTACGATTTTCAGAAAATGATTCGTTTCGGCTGAACGCCCCCTCACGCGCATACGTGCCGTCACTGCTGGCGACATCCCTGCCTCCTGCATGATCTTCGCGATAATGCTCGCCTTGGGACTGAGATGAGGCATCGCTTCCAACCCAATTGGATCCTTTGTCGAACGCAACACCGTCATGGGCACTAATATTGTAACCTCCGGCTAAGGTGGCCCCGCCACCATTACCAGCAGCCTGGCCCCGCCTTCCACCAGCTCCGGCCGACAAGTTGCCGCTCAAACCCCATGTTGTAGAGCTACCTGCATTGTAGGTTTCTCGCTCTCCTTCGCTTGCAGACATTGTACCACTGATGGTGCGATTGCTCGCCGTCTGGTTGCCTTCCGACCTGGAGCGGCGATCGTATTCAGATGTCGAAGTTCCCGACTGACTTCCACTCGAGGTTTCGCTACCCGCGCCAGCGCGGTTTCCGCTGGCGACGCTGTGACTCAACCGCTCGCCCTGCCGCCAGTTCTCGTTGGCCGCCTCGCGCAGCTGGTTGGCCCGACTGTGGTATTCCGAAGCCGACTTGCGCAATTCACCGACAAAGCCTTCGCTGACCGTCGGCTTGAAACCATAGGCGCTGATCCCGCGCGCCACGTTTTCGACGCGCGTACCATCCGCGGTCGATGCACTGGTGGTCCCGTTGTCGTTGACGAAAGTGGCGTAGCCGAAACCTCCGGTGAAATTCGGCGCCTCGTTCCACTGGTCACGCTGTACCGTGTTGGCGGTCAGGTTCTGGTAGCTGAGATTCCCATAGGCATAGTTGCCGGTGGTGCGCTCAGTCGCAGCCTGCTCAGCCGCGTTCTGCGCCGGTGCCAGCATCGAGGTCGCATTGGTCGCGATCGCCATCGCGCCCCGCGCCATACCCGCCGCCAGAAACGGCACCGACATCATCAGGAACCCGGCGATCGTCGCGGTGTCCGCACTGACGGCATCGATCCCTTCCATCCCCGCCATGGTCATGCCTGTCGGCGCCGCCGCCTTCATCGCCGCAATCGTGCGGTCCATGACGAACATATGCAGCACGACGTAGAGCGGGCCCCAGGCCGCGAGGTAGAAGAAGCCGTTGAGATAGCCGCGCAGCGCGAGCGGTCCGGTCTGGGGCATGAGGAACAGCGGGAAAATCACCGGGAACATGGCGTAAAACACCACAGTGAGCACGACATTGAGCAGCGGCACCCAGGTCATCGCCTGCTGCGCGATCGACGTGTAGGTGTTGCGCGCCTGCGCATCGGCCCGCAGCATCGCGAAGGTGTCGCCATCGGACGCATCGAGATTGGCGCGCGCCTCAAGAAAGGCATCGACCAACGATCGCTGCTGGAAGATCGTATTCGCATTCTGCGCAGTGCCGTGGAACGCCTGGGACACGACAGGCAGGTCGGCAATGAGCTTGGCTTTCGCTGCGCTCGCGGCAAGGTTCGGGAAGGCGGCTGGCGCGAGGCGTGTCAGTTCATTGTCTGTCGCGTTGGGAATGTCGACATTGTGCAAAGCGGTGTAGGCTGCGGCACAAGTGCGGATCTCGCTGTCGCCGCCGTCGGCCGGCGCTTTCAGCCACTTCATCGCGCGGGCAGGCGAACCCGGTCCCATATCAACGAGGATGTTGCTCGAGTTCGCCAGCTGATCGGTGGTCTTGAAGCCCAGCAGGATGTCGTAGAACAGACACTGCCGGAAATACTCCTCGACATTGGCGCGCACGCGCGGGTCGTGGAAGACAAAGCCCCGGGTGCGGTCGTACAGCCGAGCGCCGTATAGCATGCCGTTGGTCGAAAGGCGCAGCTGGCTGGGCATGACGAACACCGTCTCGGCGCGGCGCGTCAGCCAGTCGCCGATCTGGCTCGAGAACGAGGCAATCGCGGCAAGACCGATCGGCACATTGTCGACCGTCGCCGGCGCGAGGCCCGGGTTCACGCGATCGGTGACCTTCACGCTCGTCGTAGGCACGATCATGCACAGATAGATCAGCGTCGCCGAGACGAACCAGTTGAACCAGACGCGCCAGTTGAGCGTGAAGGCGACGACGAGCAGCACATAGCCGAGGCCCATCACCATCACGACCTGGATGAACGAGCGGAAGCCTCCGCCCCCGCACCAGGCGGCCACCGCATTGAGCACGTTGACGATCGGCTCGCCGCCCCCGATCGTGAAGATCTCGAGCACGGCCCTGCCCCTTTCCCTACTGGAGGCCTTGCGCGGACAGGCCGCGCGAAAAATCGAGCGCTGCCGACACCTGCGGAGACAGGCTGTTGCGCAAGGTGCGCTCGAGGAACACCGTCCGTTCGAGCACGACCTGCATGCGCGTCAGGCGCGCATTGAGGCCATAACTCTCGCTGTCCATTGCCAGCGACACCGAGCGCAGCTGCTCGCGCCATTGGCCTAGCGTCTCGGCATCGGCATTGTGGAAGCTCGCCTGACCCTGGTTCACGAGGTTGTAGAACTGGCGCACCAGTGTCTCGAGCATGTCGACACCGACGACCTCGGCGAGGTTGTCCATGTCGGAGGGCGACATGCCGCCGAGCTGCGCCGCGGCATTGACCGTGACGATCTTGTAGAGCGGAATACTGGTCGAGCCGAGCAGTCCGATCTCCTGGGCCGCGAGCGCCTCATTCGAGCGGACCTTGGCGTTCATGCTTTCGATCAGCGCGCGAATGCGAGGCTTGAGTGCGTGCGCCGACCCGATTGTCAGCGTCCCCATGGTCGGGTTCAGGCACTTGTCGGCATCGTCGCAGCGCAGCACTTTGGCGCCGCTGCCGCCGTCGAGCAGCGCCGTCAGGATCGCGCGGTCGCCCTGCCCCAGGTAGCGATAGGACGGATGCCCGGCATCGCTCTGGGCCTTAACGTAGATCACCGTGCCCACCAGCGTCATCAGGTACTCGCGAAAATCCTGGTCGAACGCCGGATAGCTGCGCTTGAGCATGTCCCAGGTGTAGTTGTAGGAATCGGCCGGGATCGTAGGGTCGCCGTTCGCCGCCAGCGTCGAGGCGCGCTCCCCGCCCTCGTTGCATTCGTGGCGCGACTTTGCCCAGTCGGAGAAGATCCCCTGGCTGTTGCCGATGTACTTGCAGATCTCGGCCTCGCGGCCAGCCTGCTTGCCCCACAAACCCGCCACCAGGTTCTGGCCCATCTCGCACGAGTTCATGTTGAACTGATTGAGTTGCTGGACCTTCTGCGACAGGTCCTCGAGCGTCGAGGCTATTTGCGGGCTGATCGACTTGATCGCGAGCATGAAGGCAAAGCCCAGCGCATTGCTGGCGGTCGCCTTGAGCAGCGCGATCAGCTCGTCCGAATTGATGAAGGAGAAGCTGCCGCCGAAAAGGTCGATACCGCCGCAGCCGGCCTTAACATTGGGGAGCTGGAGATTGACCGGGTTCACGCTCTCCTGCGGAAAGCGCGTCCACAGGCTGCCCCCGGTGTAATAGCCCGCCGACTGCCCCTGATATGCCGAAGGCCCGGTCACATTGGCTGCCCCGCCCATATCGTTGAAGAAGCTGTTGAGCTCGGCATTGACGCCTGCGCGGGCAGGCGCGACAAAGCCTAAGTTGAGCGCGAGGCACAGCATGAGCGTGCGCGCGAAAACCCGGATTTGCGCGCGCATCAGTAGTCGCTCCCGGGTTCAACGCGCGTCAGCGTGAAGATCCGCTCGATCACCTCGTCGGCCGACATGATCCCGTAGCCGATCGGCACGGGGCGATGCGTCAGGGTGTCGAACAGGACTAGCGCCGGAACCTGGTTTCCGGAAAGGCCCATCTTCTCGTACTGCCCGGTGTTGACAACGAAGGTCGGGAACGCGCCCGATCGGCCACCGTCCATCGAGACCGGCAGGACCGAGAGGTCGTACTGGTCGGACAGGCTTTTAAGGATCGGCGCAAAAACATCGCAAGCGCCGCAGGTCGAGGCATAGAAATAGTAGACCCCGTAGCGCTTCGCGAGCGCCGCCATCGTCGCGCTACGGTCCGCCTTGCGCTCCTCCAGCCATGCGCGTTTGCCCAGTGTCCCCACGGGGCGCTGCAGGGTGTAGTCGAGCGCCGGATTTTGCCAGACCGCGCGGGACCAGACATCGGCGAAGAGCGAAGCCCGGTTCATCTGTTCGCGCTGGAAGGCGGCATAAGCACTGACATTTGCGGTAGTCGGCTCGAGGATTGCCCGCGCCTTCAGTTCATCGAGCTGACGTCCGATTGCGGCGAGCCTGGCCGCCGCTTGCGGTTCTGCGGCAGTCGACGCTGCAGGACTGTCAGGCGGGCGTGGAGGGTCGCAGTAGAACCAGGTGCCGAGCCTGCGTTCGGCGCAATAGAAGACATCACCATGCGGCATGGGACCAGCCATAGGCTCGGGTGCGGTGGCGGGCTCGACCGCTGAGGTGCTCGCCTGGGCCGGGACAGCCGCAGTGCCCCATGTCAGGGCCGCCAGGGCCACGATCGATAGGTGCCGTCTCGACATGGGGGATCCTCCTAGCCGCCTCATGGGCCGCTCGTCGCATGGAGCTGATAATAGTCCCGGATCTTCGCCTGGATCGCGGCGCTCGCCGCGACTTCATCGGGCAGTTTCACCGCTTCGGTGAAGTCCGCGTAGACCTCGTGAAAATCCATTTTGCCGAGATCGAGCTTCTGGAATTCCTCGACGCTGAAGCCGCGGCATTCAGGGTGCTTAGCGCTTCCCCAGCCCAAGCCCAGCTGCGCACGCCCCTGCTCCTGGAGGATACGCGACAGCTTGCTCGGGAAGCAGCAGTCTGTCTTGCGCTTGGTGGTGCAGACGAACAGCACCTTCTGCGAGCAATAGGTGCCGACATAATGGCACAGCCCCATGCGGTCCTTGATATCGAGCTCCATTTCCTTCGGCGAACACAGGAACAGGGTCAAGAAGGGCGTCGCGAGCGCGGCAATCGCCGCGGGCCCGCCGGCCAACGCAGCAGCACCGGCGGCGACCGAGAGCAGCCCCGAACGCTTGCCGGCGCAGCAATTGACAAGCCCGAAGATCGGGCGATGGCAGCCCGTTGCTTCGCCTTTGAACAGCGAGAGATCGGCAGGGTCGAACTGGTCACGCACATCACCCATGGCGTGGACCGCAACCAGTGCATCCTGAAATTCGGTCGAGGCCTCGCGCTCGATCGTCGTGCACTCGCCGTACAAGCAATAAAGATCCGATCCGCACAGGGACGCAGGCACGCTCGCGGAACCGTCGCCAATTGCGCATCGATAGACCTCATCGCGCACCTTGCAGGGACCAGCTGCAGCTGCATCCGCAGGATCATCGAGACAGTCCTCGTGATCGAAGGTGCACGCGGGGTTTACCTTGAGCGATCCGCAGTCGTTGGCTTGGGTCACACCGGTGCAGGTATAATCGCGCCGCCATTTCCAGCAGGATTGCGTCAGCGTGACACCGTCGATCGTGCGCGCGGCGGGATCAGCATCAATGCAAGTCTCTGCGTCGAGTGTGCAGGTACCGTCGGCGGTCGCCGCGCTACAGGCGCTCTCATCCCGCGCCGTGACCATATCGGTCACGGTCCGAGCTGCTGGTACAGGCAACCCTGTGACCGGCTCGCTGCATTCGAGTACTTGCGTCGTCAGGATATCTGGTTCG
>JACCDQ010400387.1_pt1 | contig 15363 bp, 18 predicted proteins | sample 7446031 | NCBI WGS metagenome assembly JACCDQ01 (sample SAMN15323442, study PRJNA562643) | freshwater metagenome | isolation source: river surface water | place: USA:Blue River Watershed | collected 2017-08-17
ACCATCTCGCGACTGGTGTAAACTTGAACCGATTTTGCAAAGAAGTTGGTCTCCATTACTCACAAGTATTTGTTTTTTTGAATCATGAGGAAAAGGGATTGACCACAAAAGCGGTAATCAAGATTGCGAAGTATTTTGAAAAACATTAGCCACGCTCGCGAGTGGATCGTAAAACACGGACTGCATACCAGATGAACTCTTGTTGCACACTGCTTCCGTTCTCATCGTATTGGAGATAGAGTTAGCCTTCTCGACGTCGTTTAAAAAGGCACATAGTCAAGAGGCTGAGATTTTACCCACCAAGGCTTTTTTCTCAGCGGTGGTTCTACGTAGGTTCGAATCCTACCTTGGCTGCTTAGCAAGGTGTAAACGATAAAGAAACGTCATCACAGGTTTACATGAAATTGCCGATGACCCGAAATGCTTACGGTTAACGGGGCTTAACTCATAAAGTCCAGAGAGCACAATCTAACGAGTGACACCTCGGAAAGACGAGGAAAACACGGATGGGCGTATAGGTTAACGTCACTGATATTCACAGAAAATGCGGTTCGATTCCGCATCCGTGTCAAACATTTAAAAAGTCAAAAATGAAAGCAAAGGAACTTAGAATCGGTAACTTAGTGCAATTTGAAGGTGAATTTCACACAATAGCATCAATCGGATCAGATGAAACTATTAGATTGAGATGTGAAGATTCAACTCATAGAAATTATTGTCATGGCACAATAGGTTGTTATGGTATGTATTCTATTGACCCTATTCCACTAACAGAAGAATGGTTGTTGAAGTTTGGGTTTATTTCAAATCCTTATGAAGATAGGTATGAAAAAGGCCTGATACACGTTGAATGCGACAAAACCAAGGGCGCAACCTATTTGTGGATTAACAATATGCCACACATCAAACATATCCACCAACTTCAAAATCTATACTTTGCCATCACTGGTGAGGAACTAACAATAGGAGGTAACAATGAGTAAGCAAACAGCATTAAAATGGTTTGTAGAGCAATTAGGTTTAGATGCCACAAATGACTACAAAGCAGAAATTGAAGAAGCACTACAAATGGAACGTGAGCAGATTATAGATTCTTACAAAGATGGTTATTATCATTTAGAATTTGAGACATTCAATCCACAACAATACTACAACGAAACATATGGAGGTCAAGATGAAAAGAATTGAAATGTCATTATTGCTCCCAACTTTGCTCGAAAAGGCGGGACATGAAATTCAAGGAAAGGAAACATGGAGTGAGATTTACAACATCAATCGCTCAATTTACGTCCTTGAAAAACATGGATACGTTTATGCAGAGGAACTTTGGAGACTAAAAAAGAACCTTGTTCGAGACCTACAAACCCACTACCAATCCCAGGGTAAAAAAATTCGTCTTACATTTGAGCAACCTAATACAATCATAATTCATGAAACACCATCAGTTTAAAAAATCAAGCACTCGAAAGAGTAAAACTAAGCAAAGCACTGAGCGAACCTTGAAAACAGTCATTTCGCTGTTTTTCATCTTTCCATTAATCTTGATTCTCTTCATTCTTGACCGCGTTTTGCTCCTTCCATTACTCGGTATAAACTCACCATCTTTTCAGTTATGGTATGACAACACCAAAATGATGGCACAGTCTGTTATTCGCGTTGGAATTGGCTATGGATTGATTGGATTGGTTTATTTGGTCGTGTGGCTGGTATCAAATTTTGTGATTTGACATTAAATTTGAAAGAAAAAACGCATGAGTGAACAATCTTTGGACATAAAAGCTCGTAAAATCTACGACAAGTACCGTCTTGTACTTACCAACTCGTCAACGGAACTATCCGAAGACCCATTATGTCACGCATACGCAAAGAAATTTGCCATGATGGAAGTAAACGCAAGGATGGAAGAGTGGAATATGAATCCGGATCGTCACAAAGCGTACAGCAAATTATTGTTCAAGATTCAAACTTTGCCCCATGCCGAAAAGTAAAAGGGTCAAAAGGTACCCATTTCGCGTTTGGTACAAAGAGGACGAAAACATGGAATGTCGAAGAGTAGATGCGAAAGACATCGAAGAAGCAATATTGAAAATACCGAAAAAACACCAAGGTCAAATAGAGCGAATAGTTGACCTTTCAGACGGAGAAGTATATAAACCCCCATTCAAATGAACAAACCACGAAAAAAGGCTGCTACTGCAAAGAAAAGTGCGCAAAAACCAAAAGTTGTGGCGGTGGCAAAATCCAACACAATAAAAGGTGGGCAAATTAGAACAGCGGTTCAAAAGAAAAAGTTGATTGAAGCATTGGAGAAATCCATGGGAGTGGTTACGACTGCATGTGCCAGTTTAAAGATTGATCGTTCCACGCATTACAAATGGTTGATGGAGGATGAATCGTACAGAAACATGGTACAAGAGATTGAAAACGTGGCATTGGACTTTGCAGAATCGAAATTGCACGCCAACATTGCTCAAATGGATACCACTGCAATCATTTTCTTTTTAAAGACAAAAGGAAAGAATAGGGGCTACACTGAAAAGAATACATTGGACGTAAACGCGACATTCCGTCAAGACCTCTCCCATTTGTCAGTGGATGAACTTGAAAAATTAATAGGTGAAGCCGAATAAGCAAGAGATACTGCACGAATTGAAAAAGGAATTGGCTCGAAAGAAATTTTGGGCCTTTTGCCTATTTATGGACAAAGAACTTTTTGAAAAGAGACCATTCATGCAACCCATTGCGGATGCATTTCAGAGAGTAGAGGAGCGCAAGATTCGTTCATTGTCAGTATCTCTTCCACCACGTGCAGGAAAGTCTTATATCACATCGCTGTATTGCGCGTGGACATTAGGTCGAAACCCTGACAAATCTGTAATGAGGAACACATGTACGGCCACCTTGTACAGAAAGTTCAGTTATGACGTGCGAAATATTGTTACAGGGGATAAGTTCCGAGAGATATTCCCCCACGTTCAATTAGCGGATGACAAATCCAACATTGATGGATGGAATACTAAGAGCTCGAGACAAGTTGGTTACTTTGGAGCAGGTGTGGGAGGTACAATTATTGGTTTCGGGGCTGAGAACGTAGCGATTACGGATGACTTGTACCGAGGTATTGAAGATGCCATGTCAGATACGTACAATGACAAAGTAATTCAGTGGAAAGAAGCCACGCACGATTCACGATTTGAAACGGGATGCGCACGTATTGACATTGGGACAAGGTGGTCCATCAATGACATGATCGGAAGAAATATGGCTGAGGGAATTTATGATGAATCGATTGTAATTCCTGCCATGGACGAGAACGGTAACTCATTTTGCGAATCGGTCATGACCACGGATGAATACGTGGAGAAAAAGAAACGTACTCCAAAGGACATTTGGTTGGCTGAGTACATGCAGGAGCCCGTTGACATTAAAGGTCGTTTGTTTGGTGAATTGTCAGTAATTGACAAGACAGAATTTGACAAGTTACTCGAGGGGAAAAAGACCAAGGATAACCCCAATGGGTATGTTGGTTCGATTGGATATTGTGACGTTTCAGACGAGGGAGCCGACTATACAGCGAGTGCGGTTGGGGTGCTCATTGGAAAGAAAATCTACATCGTTGACTACATTTTCACCCGAGACAACACAGATATTTCCATCCCAATGGTGGCAGCTATGCTTAGTAAGTGGAATGTGAATTATTGCAGGGTAGAATCTAACTCCATGGGTGCAATGTTTGGGCGCCATCTCCAAAATATGACGAAAACACGGATACTACCAGTAGCAAATCAAACCAATAAGATAACGCGAATCATAATGAGATCCGCACACATCATCAATGAGATGATATTTGTCAAAAATGATAATGTGCAATGCGAACAATTCATGACAAACCTATATTCATTCACAAAGGAGGGAAAAAACAAGCATGATGATGCACCCGATTGCATGGCAGGATTGTCAATTTTTGCTGAAAGTATATTCAAGCTATGACCTTAGATTTGTTTTTTTTCAAAAATCGTTACATTTGTATATAATTGCCGATAAATGAGTTCATTCTTTCAGACAATACAAGCAGCATTTACCGACCTAGTTAACAACGATGATCGCGTAATAAATCAAGTTCGCAGCGAATTTTGGGGCAATTATCAATTGTGGGGTAAAAAGGAAGCTGTATGGATTGACATGTCCAACAAATTTCAACTTTACATTCAGATTCCTGAGTTGAGAGCCGTCATTGACAAACGGGCATCCATGATGATGACCAATAAGCCAGTGATGAAAGACAAGGACGGAAACGTGGTTGAAAAACATTGGTTGATTGACTTAATCAAAAACCCAAACGCAACTCAAAGTTGGCAGGATGTTATTTTCACCATGGCGGTGCAGGATGGTATTTACTCCAATGCATTTGCGTACTCTCCAAAGCTATCATTTGACATTCGCAAAATGATTGTGCCATTGCCAACCGATCACGTTATTATCGACACGAATGGAAAGCGGTTGAACGCAATGGACGTTGATGGTATGATTGATAAGTACCGATTCCGTTATGACGATGGCAAGGTCGAAAACGTGGCAATTGAGGACATGTTATACATCATGACCCCAGATGGTATCAATATCATCAATCCAAAGTCAAGATTGGAAGGTTTACAGCTCCCATTGAGTAATATCATGGCCAGCTACAAAAAGCGAAATGTCCTTTTGGAGAATCTTTCATCACCTGGAGTATTGTCGGGTGGAAAAAGTGATATTGGAGGGGCTATTCCATTGACTGTTGAGGAGAGACATGAACTTCAAAGGTCATTCATCAAACGTCATAAGAATGAAATCATAGTCACTGAAAACCCAGTCAATTGGACACCGATGTCATTCCCAACCAAGGACTTGATGTTATTTGAAGAGGTGAAAGAGGACTTTTTGAAGATTATTGATGCCTATGGATTGAACATGAACATCTTTTCGAGTACAGAAGGTTCCACGTTTTCGAATGTTCGCGATTCAATTCGAATGGTTTACACTGATACAATCATTCCCGAGACAGAAACATTGTATCAATCAATCATTTCATTCTATGGATTGGATAAAGAGGGGTATTCATTGCACGCAGATTTTAGTCATTTGCCTGTATTACAAACTGATAAAGAGAAAGAATCAAATATTCAAAAGGTCAAATCCGAGACATTAAAAGTGGTAACGGAGATGGGCATACAATTAACAGATGAGGAAAAAAGACAATTTTTAGGACTATGAAAAAGATACTGAAAAGCTATGAAACCAAGGGCGCGTTTGAGATCAAGGACGTCAATTCCGAGGACAGAACTGTGGTTATGTATTTGTCCAAGTTCGGCAATATTGATTCCGACAACGACATCATCCGTCAAGGAGCATTTGCAAAATCAATCATGGAGCATGGTCCCAATTCAACCAGCAACAGAAAGATTGCATTTTTGCGTTATCATGATTGGGAAAAGCCAATCGGTAAGTTCCTTGAATTGACCGAGGATTCGTATGGATTGAGAGGTGTGGCCCAATTGGGTACGTCAACTCTCGGTGAGGATGCGTTCAAAGATTATTCCGAGGGCATTATCAGAGAGCATTCAATCGGTTTCAGATACGTTTCAGACAAAATCAAATGGGTCGAGGATTTGTCCTATCCAATGGGCGGTTACTATGACATCACAGAGGTGAAGTTGTGGGAAGGTTCCGCGGTTACGTTCGGGGCAAATTCAGAGACATTTGTTGTGGATGTGGCCAAAACAGCGCAAGAAAGAATGGCCGAAGCGCAAAAAATTAGCGAACGTTTGGAGACTGTCATCAAAGCCATCAAGAATGGTCAAGGAACAGACGAGCGCATCATGAATTTGGAAATGCAAGCCAAGATGTATCAATCTCAATTAGTTTCACTCGCAAGTGCGGAGCCGTTCGTAAAGGAACACTCAGAAGCAAACGAGCCGAACACTGAGAAAGGTATAGACTGGGCGCAAATCATATCAAAACTTTAAAAAAATGACACAAGAAGAAATTTTGAAGTCCTTACAGGACACAATTAACGCTAAGATGCAGGGAGTTGCATCAGCGGAAGAGATCAAAGGTATCAAAGAGACTTTGGATACCTTAAAGGCAAGTGCTGATAACACTGAAATCAAATCAGCGGTAGCAGGTTTGGAAGCTCAAATCAAGCAATTGAAAGAGCAAGGAGCTAAGAACGAAGAGAAATCTTTGAGTCTTGGTGAGACAATCGTTAAGGCATTGTCTGAAAAGATGGATTCTTTCAAAGCGGAAGGTCGCTCAATCTCTTTGGAGACAAAAACGACTATCAATGCTGATTACTCTGGTACTCAGGCGTTGACTACTTTGGAGCCAGGTGTAAGCAGAATTGTGCGCAAGCCTATTTTGTTGCAAACCATCGTAAACGTGGCAACCGTTACATCAAAGTTCATCAAGTACATTTCTCAAACTTTAGTATCTAGCGTTGGTCAGATTGCTGAGGGCGGTGCTAAGACATTGGGTAATGTTCAGTACGAAGAGGTGAGCGTTGAGGTGAAGAAAATTGCTGGTATCATCAAGGTTTCAAAAGAAATGCTTGAAGATTTGGCGTTCATGCAAAATGAAATCAATACTGATTTGATGGCGAGTGTACGTGAGCAATTGGAGCAACAATTGTTGACTGGTGATGGCACTGGAAACAACATGAAAGGTATCTTGGAATATGCCACATCATTTGATGCAGGTACTTTTGCAGGAGCCATTCCACAAGCAAACATTTCTGATGTAATTCGCGTTGCAGCAGCGCAAGTTGAAGAAGGAAATTTCTTCCCAACGCACGTTGTATTACGTCCATCTGATGTTGCTAAAATTCAGTTGACTAAGACAACAGCAGGAGAATACACATACCCAATCTTCTTGACTGATCCCGTGACTGGTACTCAATCAATCTACAATTTGATTGTTGTTAGTTCGAACTTCATGACAGAAGATACCTTGTTGGTTGCAGACATGAGCAAATCAAACTTGCGTGTTCGTGAAAACATGAATATCACAGTTGGTTACAATGCTGATGACTTCTCCAAAAACATGGTGTCAATCATCTGTGAAGCTCGTGCAGCTCATTACATTAAGGACAATGAAGCAGGTGCATTTGTTAAGGCTGACATCAGCACTGCAATTGCTGCATTATTGCCTGCATAATCTTAACCAATGGCTAAGAAAAAAGACCAAAATAAGGGTGTCGACATTCACGTTGACACCCCTATTGTTGATGCCAACTTAGAAGTTGGTGCCAACGGAGATTTCACAGCCGAAGTTGACACGGAAAAAGTCGATGTATCGGTTGAGAAAAAGGGCAAAAAATGGAAAATTGACATTGAGTTTGATAAGACTAAGCACTATGAAATTGTGGCGAATGGAAATTCACCTTTGATGCCGAAAGGAAAAGTGTTTAGAGTGATCGGAAACATGGCAAAAATTCTCATTGAGAAAGGCGTAGCAGAACTAAAAAAAGATTAAGACATGATTGTCACCACAGCAGATTTTAAAGGTAAATTTAAGATGTCCACTGGGACGTACATAGATGATAACTTGGTCGAGTACATGACCAGATATGAGCGCATTTATTTGTTGAAATTGCTTGGTGTGAATATGTATAATCAATTCATCTCGGATTTGAGCAACGGGGTCCCAAGGTCTCCGTTGTTCCTATCCATTTTTAATCAATTAGCATTTGAGCAATGCGATGAAATTGTAATAAGTAATGGAATCAAAGACATGTTGCTTGGTTGCATTTACTTTGAATGGCAACGAGATTTAATCAATGCCGAAACTCCACAAGGTGGGGTTATACCAAAATCTGAGACATCCGAAATCGCGAGTACGTTATACACAACCATGTGGAACAAGTACAATGATGCAATTCGCACATATCGCGCTATTCGAAAATATATTACCTACAATGCAAATGCGGTAGGTGGTCAAGTAATATTGACCGAAATTGTGGATGGTGGCACTGGTTATTCAGATGCTATCAATGTGCCATGTTTGGGAGGTGATGGAACGGGATTGACTGTTGACATTACGACAGAAGATGGAGTTATCACCTCCATTGCTATCAATCAAGCCGGTACCGGTTACAAGGTCGGAAACACGGTATCAATTGGAGAGGGTGAAGCTTCAATAATTCTTACCTATGTCGGTTTAGATTACTCCCAATTCAATGGACAAAATTTAGAATTTGCCTACTGGTTATGATAGATATTCTTTCTACGTTCAATAGTTTGGTCAATGAAATGAGCAATGTCATAGTGGTTCAATACGATGAACCGACAGGACGTTCTATTTCGTGCCATACCAAATGGGCAAGACCTTCAAAATTAGTCGTGGACGTGAACGATAATCTTTTCAAGATTACGGAGGTTGTACCCAATGTTTACATCAAAGCGGAACCAATCGGGCACGAAAATGTACTCGATGGGGCGGTATTTTTACCCAATCCGTTTGCATTACTTGGTACTCAGATCGCCACAAACATGGAATGGCAAAGACAGAGCAACGATATTCGTGAAAAAACTCCGTTCATCTGGTTACTTGATACCATTACTTATACCGAAAGCGGTCCCGAAAGTTCGATTGAATACGATGTGCCATTGCGCATTTTCTTTTTGGATGAAACCAATCCAATGAATTTCACCACAAAGGACCACCAAGAGAATGTTGTTCAGCCTATGAATTCACTTATAAGTGAATTTTTGAGGGTCGTAAACTCGAAACCAATCTTCAAAAAGATTCGGAACGTGCAGAGAAAGACATTCAGTAGGTTCGGGTCCGAGAACGCGCAAGGAACATTCAAAAACATCTTGAATGCAGATTTTAGCGGTGTAGAATTACGAATCAACTTGGTGAAATACAAGGAGGGTTGTTCTACTTCATGCAACGGGAACGAGTACGAGTACATTTTGGATGGTGGCAACTCAAACACGGACTATTTTGGAACTATTGATGGAGGTCAACTATGAGAAAGAAATATAGAATCTTAATACGCAGGTCAACGTCCGAGCAATGGACAGCTAACAACCCATTACTTTTGGAGGGTGAAATAGGTCTTGAATTGGACACATTTGTCATTACGGATGGCATAAAGCAATTCAGATTTAAGGTTGGAAACGGGGAAGCGTATTGGAATGACCTGGAATACGCATCATTTGGAAATGGAAGCGGTGGTGGTGGTGGTATTGTTTATTGGAATGACATTCAGAATAAGCCTACCACGTTTGCACCTGCGCCCCATACGCACCCTATTAGTGATGTTGTCGACCTTTCTACCACCTTATCAACGAAAGCCGATTTATCGGGCGGTAAATTAGTTTCAAGTCAACTTCCTGCAATAGCAATTTCGGAGTTCCTTGGTTCTGTTGCTGATCAAGCTGAAATGTTGTCCTTGGATGGACAAGTTGGTGATTGGTGTATTCGCAATGATGAAGAGCGCGCATACGTCATCACGGGAGATATTCCGAGCGAATTGTCATCATGGACGGCTATTGTCACCCCAGCATCACCCGTAACAACTGTGAATGGGCAAATTGGTGACGTTGTATTGGGAAAGAGTGACATTGGGCTCGGAAACGTGGACAATACGAGCGATGCAGATAAGCCAATAAGCACTGCGACCCAAACGGCATTGGATGCCAAGATGACCACGGCAATTTATGATTCAGAAGGTGATGGAATAGTGGATAATGCCGAGCGCATTCCGATTATTGTTAGAAATTCCACGGGCGCGACCTTGTTAAAGGGTCAAATTGTATATTTGAGTGGGTCAACTGGTGAACGTCCAAATGCATTATTAGCCAGCGCAAGTAGTGAAGCTACATCGAGTAAGACGATTGGAATGGTCATCAATGACATTCTGAACAATACGGACGGAAACGTGGCATGTATTGGAACCTTGCACAATCAAAATACAAGTTCATTCATTGCTGGTGATTCATTGTGGTTATCGACTACTGCAGGTGAAATGGTAGCAAATAACCCACCTGCAGAACCAAATCACGCTGTATTCATTGGATTTGTAGCCCGATCACATCCAAACCAAGGACGAATAGTGTTAGCTATTCAAAACGGGTATGAATTAAATGAAATTCATGGAGTAAGCATTCCAAATCCTGCTGATGGAGACATTTTGTATTTCAATGGCACAACAGGTTTGTGGGAATCTAAACAAGCAATATCAAAAATATTTGGTTACGGAGGTTTTACACCTGCATCTGGTTCAACTGTCTACATGCCGGTACAAGGAGGTGTGAATAGCCCGACAGAAGCGGTTGTTCAACAGCCTGCAAAATCGGGTGTTTATAAGAATTTCATGTTTAGAAATAGATCGGTAGGTACAGCAGCCTATACAATCACATTGAGAAAGAACGGAGTTGATACATCTTTGGTTGCTACTATTGGAACTGCGATTGGTGTTTATTCAACAACGGGTTCAGCGACCATTGCCGAGGGTGATTTAATCACATGGAAGGTTGCGAGCGGGGCAGGAAATGGAGGTGTATTGAGTGGATTTTCGGGTGAGTGTTGATTTTTAATTGAAAAAGAGTAATTTAGCATAAACAAATAATAAAAACTATGACTGGTTGTAACTGTAACGTAGGATTGGCCAACACTGGACGTCCTAACTGCGTACCTATTCAAAAGGTCGCAAGCCGTTTATTTTTGATGCCTTTGTTCGCGAATGATGGCACGAAAAACGGAATTGACATGGCAGACTTGCCAAACTTCACTACATTGGTGAATGAGGCGGATGCTTCAAAGAGATTGTTCCCATTGCCCGTGTTCGAGAACATCGAAATGGCAAAAGCAGATTCTCAATTCGAGGAATCAGCAAGCGGACGTAAAGCATTTTTACGTCAAGGGGTTCGCTCATTTGCGGGTGAGCTTTGGGCAGAAGATTCTTCTCCCGTGTTTTTGGGCAAATTGATTGCTGGACGTTGTGTTGATTTTGGTTTTTACATCTTGGATGTAGAAGGAAACTTGATCGGTTCAAAGGATGGTGACATGTTGTATCCAATACCCGTTGACGTTGCATCTTGGGACCCACGTTGGATGCCTGCAACAGATGCATCTGTTCAAAAAATCATGGTAGCATTCGATTGGGCGCGTAATTTTGACGAGTCTACTTTGTGGATGTTGACACAATCTGAGATTGGCGATCAAAGTCAGTTGGATGGATTGGTAGACGTTGATTTGGTGGCAGCGGTACCAGGTAACACATTAAATTCATTCACTGCACGTTTGCAATACGGAACTGGAATCAATTTGATTAAGTTCTCAGGCGCGGTATTGGCTGACTTCCAAGTTGTCGACAATTCAACAGGTTCAACAGTATCATTGAGCACATTGGCTGAGTCTCCCGAGGGTACTTATTCAATTACTGCTGCATCTGCATTGACTAATGGTGTGAGCTACACATTGAAAGTTGTAAAAGAAGGATTTGCAGGTGAATTAACATTCACTTACATAGACTAAAATCTATGGCAAAAAAACAATCAGTGAGCGCCAAGGTCAAAAAGACTTTGGCCTCTACGATTAAATTTGATTTAGCAGGAATCCGCAATTTCCATAAGGTAGAGGATGCTATCAAATTTTTTCGATTGACTAGAAAAGAGAGTGAGGTCGTTGCCTTGTTTTCGACCAACTATATTCAAGTCGGCAAAGTGTCGGTATGTGCAAGTTGTTTCTCTTCTGAGCAGGAGATACGCCAGTCATTGTCCAAAGCACTTGCACCCGAATTGTTAGATGCTGTTTGTGTGGCGTGGGTCAAATGGTCAAAAATCTGATTAGTTAGGTAATTTAGTGTGAAAGGAGGTCGAGAAATGGCCTCCTTTTTTTTTAACTTTGAGTATGTTCAAATTTGGCGATACAATATTGGGGATAAAATTAGAGGAGGTTCAAAGACAGTTGTTGTTGGACCAAATTTGGCATGAGGTATTCTCGGACGAGCAATTCAAGGAAACGATATTGAATTGGATTCGCAATGATCAGTTATTTGAAAAGGGTATTGATGAAAATGGGGATGTGATTGGTTACTATTCGTTTGTGTCTGAGGTCATAAACCCGGATAAAATGGAAGGTACTCCATACACGTTGTACGATAGTGGGGAATTTTACAGGTCAATGTTCATTACGGTCATGATGGATGCTACCTTTGTCATAGATGCAGATGCAATAAAAGTCGATGAAAATGGAACGGAAGATTTATTTCAAAAATATGGTGATGGCATTATTGGGTTGGCCGAGGAAAGTCGCGAAAAGTTGGCGATCGAATGTATCGAAAGATTCAATAATGTGGCGAGAGAAATACTACAATGGAATTGATGACATGCCATTGTACAATTGGGTAAAAATTGGAGAGGGAAAATTGGAGTATTGCCGAAAGGATTTGAATGTTGGGAGTGGATTCCAAGACTACAAATGCTATGAAAGAATCATGGATGGGTACATTAAGGAGTTCGGATTGATGAAGCTGCAGAAAAGAATTTATGCGGTGATGAAGAAAAAAGCCATTCATGAGTTAAATTACGTCCTGACCATGGATAGATTTGAACTTACCATGGCCGAGATGGAATTGGCGAAGTTGAATTTAATGATGTCGAACAACGGGTCCGACACAACAATAGAGCAAGTATTGGTTCACATCTCCAAATGGATGGGAACATGGATAAACGCAAAGACAATTAGTGTTCGAGAGTACTTCAATTTGGTGAAAGAATTTGAACGCGCAAACAAAAAATAAATGGCAAAATTAATAGGTGCAAAGGACATTTTCGAGGATGAAGATGTATTCCGAGGTATAAGAGATTCCGCAAACAAGACGATTGCGGATTTGAATCGGTTGGAAGCAACCATGCAGCAAACAGCAGCCGAAATAAAGACTTCATTAGGAGGTCAAAAACTCGATTCAACTCAGAGCCTAAAGGAATTTGCCCAAGCAACCGAACAAGCTACCAAGGTGAGCAAGGAAATGGTCAAGGTAGAGCAGGAAAAAGCCAAGCTACTTATCATTTCAGAGAAAGCCGAGCGCGAGATCATCAAGACACAGCAATTAAAGGAAAAGGAGACGGCAAAAGCGGTCAAGCAATTGCAGAATGAAGCCAGTGCATACAAGCAATTGGAAAAAGCGACACGCGAAGCAAAGAATGAAGCTCGTGAAATGGCATCTCAATTACTTGCGCTAGAAAAAGCAGGCAAGCAAAACACGGATGAATTTAAAAAACTGAGTGAGCAATACAGACAATCGGCTCAACGTGCATCTGAAATGGACAAGGAACTCAAAGCCATTGACGAGAGTGTGGGTGACAACTTCCGAAAAGTAGGTTCGTATAAGCAGGAATTGAGGAAGTTGATGGAAGAGATGATGCGCATGGACAAATCATCGGAAGCATTCAAGACAGCGCAAAGACGTGCAGCCGAGTTGAAGGATGAAATAACGGATTTGGCACAAGAGACGAAAGCCAATGCAGGAAATGCGTTTGAGCAATTGAGTAACAATACCCAGTTATTCGGGTCTCGAATGTTAGATTTGGATTTGGCGGGTGCAGGTAAAGCGTTATCGAGCATGGGCGATGCTGTATCTGGAATCAATTTCAAGCTACTCGGCCAAGAAACCAAAGCATTGGCGAGTGGATTCCTTGACTTAGCAAAAGCAATTTTCACCAATCCAATCTTCTTATTGGGTGGTATCATCGCAGCCGTGGTAATGAATTACAAAGAATTGTATTCATGGTTGACAGATGCTAATGGTGAACTTGCTCGACAAGCTACATTAAGAAAATCATTGAATGAGGAAATTGAAAAGGAGCTCCAAAACACGGCTGAGGAAGTAACGCAAATTGAGGTCTTGACTAACCGAGTGAATGACCATAATTTGAGCGAAAAACAAAGACGTGAGGCGCTCGATTTATTGAGCCAATTATATCCCGAGTATTTCGCGAATTTGGATGGTGACATCAATAATACCCAAAAATTGACCGAGGCGAAAGGTAAATTGATAGCTAAAATAACGTCCGAGGCAAAAGCAAAAGCAGCGCAAAACCTATTGGAGGAGCAGTATGCTAAAAAGTTGGCATTGGAAATGAAGGTCAATGAAGCGAAAGCATCGATGGGAATGGAGAAATTTAATGAAGCGGTAAGCGATGCCAGGGATAACAGTCAGACGTTATTCAAGGAGACTAACCAAGCCATTTCAGATTGGTGGAATGGAACGGAAGGAGTAGGACAAGCAGCGATTGAACTTGAAAAGACAATGGCCAACATTGGTGATTTGGAAAAGTTAGCAGTTGATGCAGTTGTTGCCAATGCAGATAAGGAGGTCAAATCCATGAACAAGGTTTCTAAAGCAAAAAAGGAACAGAAAAAGGAGGAGAAGATTGATAGAAAGAAGTTGTTGGATGATTACTTGAAGGAGCAAGAAGATGCGTTTTACGATGAAATGGCATTGATTGACAAGCAGCAGAAAGACCAAGCGGACAAGGATAAAAAAGCAATGGAGGAAAAGAATGAAGCTGAAAAGAAAAATGCTGAGGAAATGAATGCGTTTAAAGCCAATGCAATTACTGATTCCGAGTTGGCACGTATGGAACGTGAAAAAAATGAAGCTGCACGAATTGAGAAAGAGAAAAGGGAGATGTTAGAGCAGTCGGTCAAATTATCAACTGATTTCTTTGTTTCTCAATCCAAAAAGAAAGTTGAAGCCATGGAGAATGAATTGACCGAGGCCGAAAAGCAAGCGGACCAATTGCAAAAATTAGCCGAGAGTGGTAACATCTCAGCCAAGGAATCATTAGCGGAACAACAAAGAGTTATTGCAGAGAAAGAAAAGGAACGTGCTAAGGAACTTCGCAGGCAACAGAAAATTCAGTTGGCACAATCCGTGTTTTCGTCCTACACAGCCAACGTTGAGAATGACCCGAATACAGCCGTGGCAAAAACGATTCAAGATGCCACTGTCCTAACTCAATTCATCAATTCATTACCCGCGTTTGAGAAAGGAACGGAGGACACGGGAGCAAATGGACGTGGAGTTGATGGTAAAGGTGGATTCCTTTCGGTACTTCATCCCAATGAACGCGTAATGCCTAAGTCGTTGAATGAGAAAATTGGCGCCATGTCCAATGAGCAACTTGCACAAATTGCCATGAATTACCAAAATGGGCGTTTAGTTCGTTCCGATTCCGCAGGAAATGCCATGGATTTGGCGTTGCTGGTTAACAAATTGGACGAGGTCAATTCCACGATTAAAAACAAACCAGAAACATCAATCGAATTGGGTGAGATTACTCAATCTATCATGGAGGTTGTGAAAAGAACCAA
>JACCDQ010956471.1_pt1 | contig 15363 bp, 18 predicted proteins | sample 7446031 | NCBI WGS metagenome assembly JACCDQ01 (sample SAMN15323442, study PRJNA562643) | freshwater metagenome | isolation source: river surface water | place: USA:Blue River Watershed | collected 2017-08-17
CGGCTTCCTTCACCGACAGGGCGCTGCCGTCCTGGCGCACGATGACGACGTTGGCGAGGTCGTTGTCCTGCAGCGTGCCGCCGGTGCGGGCCACGTAGTAGTCCACGCCCTTGCCCGCGGCGAACGCCACCGCGCTCGGGAAGCGCACCTGGCCGTTGACCAGCACGAGCGAGGAGCGGGCCGGCACGTGCACGACGTCGCCTTCTTCCAGCAGCACTGTCTTCAGGTCGGTGCCTGCCGGCAGCACGACCTGGCCGCGCGGCTCGACGCGACGGGCCTTCTCGATGAACTTCTGCACGAGCTCGGCCTCGGCGCGGCGCAGTTCGCCTTCGTCCTTGGTCTTGAGCTGCGCGGTGAGCACGGTCTGCTCGAGCTGCGACAGGCTCTGCTCGAGCGCCTCTTTCTGGCGCTCGGCGACCGAGCGACGGAAGACCTGCACGACGCCCGGGGCGGTCATCTCGTTGGCGGTGAGCTGCGCGACCACGTCGGCGAGCGAGGTGCCGGCGGCGACGGTGAGCGACTGGGCGCCTGCGTGGGCACCGGTCAGCTTGATGGAGACGTTCGAGGTGCGGCGCTCGGCGCTCACCTCCACCGCATCGCCTCGCGACAGCACCACGCGCTCGGCGTCGGTCATCGGATGCACGGTGATGGTGCGGTTCGTGCCCTCGGTGCGGATGAGCTTGAAGTGCGTGGCACCCGAGGTCGGGCCCACGATGCCGAAGAGCTCCGAGGCACGGGGTGCGGCGAGCGCATCGAGCTCGATGAGCGCGGGCGAAGCGACCGCGCCCTGCACGGCCACCGAGGCGCCCCGGGGCTTGACCAGCAGCACGTCGCCGTCATGCAGCTGCAGCGCGTCCAGCCGGCCCTTGAGCAGGAAGTCGTAGAGGTTGAAGACGGCCTTCACCGAGCCCGCGCGCAGCAGCTCGACACGGCTGTAGGCGCCGCGGGCCTCGTCCACGCCGCCCGCCTTGTCCAGGAAGCGCAGGATGGAGTCGCCCGAGGTGCCGCCGTACAGGCCCGGGCTCTTCACCGCACCGGTCACGAAGAGCTTGACCGGCTGCGCGGCTTCGAGCGCCGCATAGACGCTCACGTTGTTGCGGAAGGTGCGCGCGGTCGCGCGGTTCACCGCCTCGTTGAGCTCTGCGTTGCGCAGGCCGCGCACCTGCACGGGGCCCACCTGCGGGATGAAAATGGCGCCCTGGGCGTCTACCGCCATCGTCTGCTCGACGGTGATGGCGCCCCAGATGCGCAGCTGGATGCGGTCACCGACCGCAATCAGGTAGTCGGGGTTGAAGCCCACGAACTGCTCGGCCGAGAACTTGCCGGCAAAGAGCGACGCACCGAACGGGGCGGGCGCATCCGCGCGGGCGGTGGCCGGTGCGAGCGGCGCCGACGACGTGGCGGACTGTGCAGGGGTGTTGGCGAAGGCGACCGAGGCGGCCAGCAGCAGCGCGGAGAACGGAAGAATCTGTTTCATGATGGGGTGCTCCCGGGTGTGAGCCGCGCTCAGACGCGGTGTTCCTTGATGATGGCGGCGACCATGACCGTGGCGCCCCAGGCGAGCACGAGCGCGGCGAGCGCCGTGGCGAGGTCCACGAGGTAGCGCGGCTGCGAGGGGCGCTCACCCTGGTAGGGCTGGGCGACGGTGCTGAGCACCTTCGCCTGGCGTTCGGTGTCGACGCGGGCGCTCTCCTGCGAGGCGAGCGCGGTCTTGTACTTGTGCAGCGCGAGCTCGGAGGCGAGCTTCAACTCGGCGAACTGCGCCATGAGGGTGCCGGGCATGCGTGCGCCGGTGGTCATCTTGGCGCGCTCGATGGCAATCTGCGCGCGCAGCGCCTCGACCTGCTGGGCCTTGGACTTGACGGCAGCGCTCTCCGGGGTCAGGTAGGCCTGCAGGCCGCGCAGGTCGGCTTCCGCGCGGGCTTTCTCGGCTTCCAGCGAGTCAACCGCGGCGGTCTTCAGGCGTGCTTCGCCCTCGACGTCTAGCAGGCCGTTCTTCGCCTGGAAGTCGGCCAGCGCCGAGGAGGCCTTCTTCAGCTCGTCGTGCAGGCGCGCGGCCTCGCGTTCGGCGAACTGGCCGCGCATCGCGGCGAGCTCCTGGGCCTGCGCGTTGGTGTATTCCTCCAGGTCGCGCACCAGGAACTTGACGACATCGAGCGCCTGCTTGGCGTCGAACGTGGTGGCACGCACGACGACTTCGCCCCCGATGGGGTCGATGTGCACGTCCACCATCTTGCGATAGGACGAGAGGTAGTCCTCGGCGGTCTCACCCCAGGTGCGGTGCCAGATGTCGGTGCCGGCGCTGCTCGACCAGGACTTGCGAGTGCCGAGCGCCTGGTCCACGCGCAGTGCCATCTCGAGCGAGTTGGCGCGACCCACGAGGTAGAGCTCGTCTTGCTTGTCGGAGCCACCACCGGCCAGCAGGCCGCCCAGCCCCTTCAGCTGCCCGTCGGAGGCGACGCTCTTCAGGGCCACACGGGCCTCACTGGTGAAGCGGGGCTCGACGAGCACCGCGTAGTAGGCGCACACCAGCGCGAACGGCACGGCGACCATCGCGAGGAAGAGCTTGGAACGAAAGAGTTTTTTCATGATGGCATTCAGGCGACGGGCGGAGGCACGGCAGGTCCACCCGATGAGTAGTCCAGGGCGCCTACTTGTTCCTTCTCCAGGAGCTTCTTCACGTAGACGGAGTCGGGGAACGCGATGCGGCGGTACGCGTCGGCGGCCTCGTGCACCGAGTCGTAGTAGCTCACCTTGCCCTGGTGGATGACGAGGCCGCAGTCGGCCACCGCGATGGCTTCCTGCAGGTTGTGGGTGGCGATGATGAAGGCTGAGCCGCTCCGCTTCTTGCCGAGCAGCGTCTGCTTGCTCTTGTCGCGAAAGGCCGCGTCACCCACGGCGGTGATTTCGTCGATGAGGTAGTAGGCGAAGTCCAGGCTCATCGAGAGCGCAAAGGCCACCCGCGAACGCATGCCCGAGGACAGCGCACTCACCGGGAAGTCGAAGAACTTGTGGATTTCGCTGAACTCGCGAATCCAGGCGAGCTTCTCGCGCAGCAGCGCCCCTTCGCAGCCGTGCACGCGCAGCACGAAGCGGCAGTTCTCGTGCGCGGACAGCGTCGGGTGAAAGCCGCCTGCCAGGCCCACCGGCCAGGAGATGGGGCCGGAGGCGGCCACCGAACCGGCGTCCGGGTTCTCGGCGCCCGAGAGCACTCGCAGCAGCGTGGACTTGCCGGCTCCGTTGGGCCCCAGCAGCGCCACGCTCTTGCCCTCGGGTACGACGAAGGACAGGTCGCGAAAGACGAAGTGCCGGCCCGCGCGCTGCACGTAGCTCTTCGTGAGGTTGTTCACAGTCAGCATGAGGGGGCGCTCCTTACGACAGGCGGCGGCGCAGCCGGCGATACATCACGAGGCCCACGGCGAGGCTCCCCAGCGCCCAGAAGGCGGCGTAGCCCAGCGATACGCCCGCTGCGAGCGGATAGCCCGGCACCACGACGTAGCGCACTAGCTCCATCAGGTGCACGACCGGGTTCACGTAGAAGAGCAGCTGCACCGGCTCGGGCAGCAGGAAGATGGGGTAGAAGACGCACGAGATGTAGTACAGCACCCGCATCACCGAGCCCGTCCAGATGCGGCTGTGCGGGCTCACGTGGTGGATGAGCGCCATCACCATGCCCAGGCCCAGCGCCAGCACGGTGAGCACGAGAAAGACGAGGATGGCGAGCCCCACCGGTGCGAACTGAAAGTGGCGCTCGAGCGCGAGGCCCACGGCGGCCAGCAGCATGACGTTGACCACGAACAGGCCCGTCTCCAGCAGCAGCCGCGACATGAAGGTGTAGGCAGGCTGCACCTGCCGGTAGAAAAAGAGCGGCTTGTTGGCGGTGAGCGCGTTGCCGACCTGGTTGGCCGCGGTGCGCATGAAGATGAAGCTCACCACGCCGCAGGCGAAGAACACCGCCATGTCCAGCCCGGGCAGCAGCGTGCGGCCGGCCTGGCCCAGCACGAAGAGCAGCACCGCCACGTGCAGCAGCGGCTCGACGATGACGGTGAGATAGCCCAACCAGTGATTGGAGGCGCGCGTCTGCATCTCGCGCACCAGCAGCGCCAGCATCACGTCCGACCAGCGGCTGCGGGGCACGGCCTTCGGGCCTGCCGGCGGCAGGCCGGTTTCGGCGGGCCCGACGGGCGGGCTCGCGGTGGAATCGACAGAAGTCATTGGAATCCGAATTCGGTGGGCATTACAGGGAACACCCGTTGCTTGAATAGCTCTATGCCTTATCCGAGCCGCGGGAACGAAATAGGTTCTCTCCCCTCTGACGCCCGGACAACTACATCAGCTGACCCTGTTCACCCATGACTGTTCTGACTTTCAAGCGAGAGACCCCTCAACCCGACGTGCGCGAGATGATGACCGCCGCTGGCGGCCGCATCGCCCGCTCGGCGTCCATCGCCGAGGGCGTGGTCTTCGAGACCCCGGTGGACGTGGCCGACAACGTCACCATCTATGGACGCAGCCGGCTGGGCGCCTACACCTACGTGAACGTGGGCTGCGTGCTCTACAACGGCGTGCGCCTGGGCAAGTTCTGCTCGCTCGGCCGCGGCGTCGAGCTGGGCCTGGCGCAGCATGCGATGGACCACCTGAGCACGCATCCGTTCATCTGTGCGAACACGCTGTTCAACCGCATTCCCGAGTACAGCGACATCAAGCGCGTGCCCTGGCGCTTCCACCCCGAGACGAAAATCGGCAACGACGTGTGGTTCGGCGCCAAGGCGAGCGTGGTCTCGGGCGTGACCATCGGTGACGGCGCGGTCATCGCCGCCGGCGCGGTCGTCACCAAGGACGTGCCGCCCTACACCATCGTGGGCGGCGTGCCGGCCAAGGTCATCCGCCAGCGCTTCTCCGATGCCATCGTCGAGCAGCTGCTGGCGCTCAAGTGGTGGGACCTGCCGCTTGCCGAGCTGCGCGACCTGCCCTTCGACAACATCGAAGCGTGCGTGGAGCGCCTGAAGGACATCCGCAAGCGCCTGCCGGTGCCGCCGTCGCTGTAAGCGTGCGTTTGCGTCGGTGCTCCGGGCCGGCGCAGTCTTCGACGGCTTCTTCTATCGCGCCCCCTGCGCTGTCTGCCCAGGGGGCGCAGTCACATCCGCAGCACTCATTTGGGGATTGGCTCAGTCCGACGCGCTGTCCGGGCGCGGTTCGGCAGGGCTCCCCCGCGACTGCTCGGCACCGCAGGAGGGCTTCTTTGGCTTCAACCACCGCCACCCCCCGTAGAGGTAGAGCACGACGCTGATGAGGTCGCGCACGCCGAGCGCGGGCAGCCCCTTCGCCCAAGCGAAGACCATCCAGAGCAGCGACGAGGCGAGCCACCAGAGCGCGGCGTAGCGCGCACTTCGCCCGTTGTGGGCCCAGAGCACGGTGCCGACCGTTCCCACGGCGAGCGCAAGCCAATCGAGATGCAGAAGGAGTGGCATCCGGCGTGTAGCACGCGACGGCTCGCCGGTTCATCGTCGCGCGCAGAGCGCAAGCCTCAATGCGAACGCCCCCGGATGCACGCGGCATCGCGGGGGCGTCTTCGTTCTTCGGTGTTGGAGCGAGCCTCGCAGCAGGCCCGCTCAGGCCGCTCAGCAGTCGTGCATGTCCAGGATGCCGTCCAGGGCGGCGCCGTCGCCGCTCACGAGCACCGACTTCACGCGGCGCTCGCGCATCTGCTCCAGTGCGAGCGACACCAGGTCGTCGGGCTGCACGATGACGGGGTTGCTCGTCATCATGTCGGCGGCCTTCAGCGAGGTCGGGTTCGCATGGGCCTGCATCACTCGACGCAGGTCGCCGTCGGAAATCACGCCCGCGATGCGGCCGTTGTCGACGACGACGGTCAGGCCCAGGCGGCCCGCGGTCATCGAGTTCAACACGTCGGCGAAGGGCGCCGCGGGGGCCACGACCGGCAGGTCCTTGCCGCGCATCAGGTCGCGGGCACGGTTGAGCAGGCGACGGCCCAGGCTGCCGCCGGGGTGGCGCTCGGCGAAGTCCTCGGGCTTGAAGTCGCGCGCGGTCATCAGGGCCACGGCCAGCGCATCGCCCATCGCGATGGTGAGCGTGGTCGAGGTGGTGGGGGCCAGGTTGTGCGGGCAGACCTCGCGCGGCACGTTCACGTCCAGGTGGATGTCGGCCTCGCGCGCCAGCGTCGAGGCGGCCTGGCCGGTCATCGCGATGATGGTCACGCCCAGGCGCTTCAGCGCCGGCAGCAGGCGCACGACTTCCTCGGTTTCGCCCGAGTACGAAATCAGCAGCACCGTGTCGATGCCCTTGACCATGCCCAGGTCTCCGTGGAAGGCCTCGGTCGGGTGCATGAAGAAGGACGGGGTGCCGGTGGAGGCCAGGGTGGCGGCCATCTTGGAGCCCACGTGGCCGCTCTTGCCGACGCCGGCAATCACGAAGCGCCCGCGCGTGGCGAGCACGGCGTCCACGGCCTTGTTGAACTGCTCGTCCAGTCGGTCGGCGGCGCGCAGCAGGGCCTGGGCCTTGACGCGGAAGATTTCACGGGCGGCGTCCACCGGAGTGGCGGCTTGCTTGATGCGCAGGGCGTAGTCGGTCATGTCGGGTCGGGGTGCGGCGAGGACGTCGCCGGCTGTCTTCAATGAAGGGGTGGTCGCAAATCCCCGGCGGCCGATGAATGACCGGCTTTCCGAGGCGTCGTGCCCTTCTGAGCCTCGAGTCCCGCGGGCGTTCCCCTGGGAACGCGAAGTCGATTCGCGGCTCTAGCCAGACAGCCATGGTCCACCGCTTCTTCGCCCCTCCCGGCATCGTTCGCCGCATTGCCCACCTGCCCGCTTTCCTGCAGGGAGCGGTCGTGGACCACGCCGACGACGCCACCCACCTCGCAGGCTGGGGCTATCGACCCTCCGGCAAGCGGGCGGCGCGCCTCGCCCGCCGCACGAACCGTCCGATGGTCTATCTCGAGGACGGCCTGCTCGCGACCTCCCCGGGCCTGCCCGTCACGCATCGCATGTCGCTTGCGGTCGACAGCCGCGCCCCGTACTTCGACACCCGGGTCTCGACCGACCTCGAAGAACTGATTCTGGGAACCCCGCAGGCGCAGCCGAGCGCCGCGGCGCTGCGGGCACAGTGGGCCGAGCTCGGCGTGGGCAAGTACGCAAGCGGCGTTCACGGAGCGCTTCCCGAGACCATCGCCCTGGCCCGCACCCGGAACCGTCCGGTCGTGCTGCTGCTCGACCAGCTCGCGGGCGATGCGAGCCTGGAGCCGGGCCTTGCGGGCCCCGACCCCTGGGGCCGGATGCTGGAGCATGCGGCGCGCACCTTCCCGGATGCACTGCTGGTGCTCAAGCCCCATCCTCGCGCCGGCAAGCGGGGCGCCCGGCTCTTCAAGCGCCGCGGCGCGTTTCCGGGCGTCTCGCACCCGAACCTGTGGCGCTGCCCGCAGTCGGTGCCGCTCGCCACGCTGCTCACCGCCTGCGACCACGTCTACACTGTCACGAGCCAGGCCGGCTTCGAGGCGCTGCTAGCCGGCAAGCCGGTCACCTGCGTGGGCCACCCCTGGTATGCGGGTTGGGGGCTCACCACCGACCTGCACGTGCCGGCCCGTCGCGCTCAGCTGCCCGCGCGCAGTCTCGATGCGGTCTTCGAGGCGGCGATGATGCGCTACCTGCGCTACGTGCACCCCTCCACCGGCGCCCCGATTTCGCTTGCCGAGGCGCTTGCGCACCTGGCACTGCAGCTGCAGGTCGCGCGCAGCACCCCCCGGCAGGTCGCTATCGTGGACGCCCAGCTCTGGAAGAAGCCCTTCTACGAAGACTTCTTCCAGTGCTCGCAGGTGAGCTACGTCACCCAGGACGAGGTGTCGCGCCTGCGGCCTTCCGGAACCGCGCTCGTCACCTGGGGCCAGCGCACGCCGCAGGGCGTGGTCGACCGCTGGCGCTCCGAGGGCTACACCGTGCTGCAGGCCGAAGACGGGTTCCTGCGTTCGGTGGGGCTGGGCTGCGAGCTGACCCGGCCGGTATCCATGTCGTTCGATGCCGAAGGGCTCTATTCGGACCCCCGCACGCAGTCGTCGCTGGTGCGCGAGGTCCAGGAGCCGCTCTCGGGCGCCCAGGAGCGCGAGGCGCAGCAGCTGCTTCGGCTGCACAACAGCCTGAAGCTCAGCAAGTACCTCGGGAGCTCCAGCGGCGAGACCGTGCACTGGCGTACCGCCGACCGCCTGTCACGCAACGACGCCCAGGTGCTCCTCATCTGTGGCCAGGTCGCCGACGACATCTCCGTCAAGAGCGGTGCGTGCCCCTTCGCGAGTTTCGAGGCGCTGGTGAACCATCTGCGGCGCACGAACCCGGAGGCGCTCATCATCTATCGTCCGCACCCGGATGTGGTCAAGGGCCTGCGCCCGGGCGAGATGCAGGTGAGCGCGGCCGACGTGAACGACCCGTTCAGCTCGACGCGGCTGCTCACCGAATCGGCCGACGAGGTGCACGTCATCAACTCGCTCGCCGGCTTCGAGGCGCTGATGGCCGGCCGCAAGGTCGTGACCTGGGGCCTGGCGTGGTATGCGGGCTGGGGGCTGACGGAAGACCGCGTGCAGCCTGCACGCGCCACCCGGGCGAGCCTGCTGCAACTGGTGCACGCCGCCTACGTGCGGCACGTGCGCTACTTCGACGGCACGAGCCGCCAGTACGTGACGGCCTGCACCGCGGCCGAGCTTCTCGCCCAGCAACGCCAGGCCCAGGCCGGCGTGCAGAGCTGGGGCTGGGTGAAGGCGCTGCTGGACCGCCTGCCGCGCCGCTGGCTGCGGGCGGGCGCGGCAATCCACCGGCTGTTCCGGCCCAAGCCGCTGGTCTGAGGACCGAGCGCAGCCGTCGTTCGGGCGTGGGCTACACGAGAGAGGTCCACTTCATTCTCTTCAGTTCATGCTCAGCCTCATCCGCCTCACCGTCTCGCGCGCCTGCATCGACCTCGAGGAGCTGCCGCAGGCGTTCCACCGCCCCGTTCGCGACTACACCCACGGCGTGCTCTGCAACCAGGAGCTCGAGCCGTACCAGGGCCGCTGGCTGCTGCCGGTGAGCTTCCTGGACGCCGCCGACGACGACACGCCCGACGATGTCGTGCAGTCGATGGCGCGCGGCGACATCGGCTTTGCCGAGTACCCGTTCGACGGCATCGCCTGGGACATGCTGGGCGTCACGCCCACCGCCTACGCGGGCTACCTGCTCGCCATGCGCACCATGCGCACGCTGCTGCCGCCCGAGGTCATCGACGCCGACGAGTTACACCTCCTCGTCTGAGCGTCTCGCGCATCCGTTCTTCCGAGCCGCGGCACTTCGTGCCGCGGCTCTTTTCCTGGGCGAGAGGCTCACCGCTTCGCCAGAACGACCGGGCTTGTCGGGGCTCTCAAGGTCTGGTTCGATGCGGATTCGCTAGACCGGGCACAGGCCACTTCCACCTCAATCCATGTACCTCTTCAACCTCGTCGCCCAGTGCGTCATCGCCTTCATCGTGCTGGCCGGGCTCGCCGCGCTCGGCTGGACGCTCGCAGCCGCCGCACTCCTCACATTGCGCTCCCTCGGCTCCCGGCTGCCCGCCTGGGCCAGCTGGCATCCGATGGCGGCGATGTACAACCCCAAGACCGACGAGCACGTGCACAAGCCGACCCTGGCACAGGTGCTCGTCGCGTGCGTGGCGAGTCTCTTCGCCGCACCGGTGCTCATGGCGCTCGGCCTCCTGTGGATGCGCAACTGGTTGCGCGACCGTCGTGCTGCCGCAGCGCCACCCCAGCCCTGAGGACTCCCAAGTACGTCTTCTTCCGACCGCGCCTGGCTTCCCGCTGGCGCGGTCTTCTCGTTTCAGGGCACCGGCGGTTACAGGACGAACCCCTGCTGTGCGCCCGTGAGGCGCGGTCATCATTCTTCTTCGCGCCCTTCGACGTACGCTTGGCCAGGCTCTGGCCGTGAGCGCCCTGGCAGGCTTTGCGCCCGCGGTGCTGGCCATGCAGATTTTCGTGCAGCTGCCGGCCGGGCGCACCATTGCCCTGGAGACCGAGCCCTCCGACACCATCGAGGCGGTCAAGGGCAAGGTGCAGGACAAGGAGGGCATTCCTCCCGACCAGCAGCGCCTCAACTTTGCGGGCAAGGTCCTCGAGGACGGGCGCACGCTGTCGGACTACAACATCCAGAAGGACGCGACGCTGCAGCTCGTGCGCGTGTCCCGGGCCACGCCCAACGGCTACCGGATGCGCATCCAAGGGCTGGTCGTCCAGTAATCAAAGGAGTCGTTCTCATCCTGCGGCTCCTTCTCGGACGCGCTAGGCGATTCGCTGCGCGCCCTCACCGGGCACGGCGCACGGGATTCGTGCGGTCGGGGGCGTGAAGCCTCAGTCCTCGCGCGGTGCGCCCCAGTTGAGCTTTTCGCGCAGCGTGCGAAAGAGGTTGTAGTCCTTCAGGTGCAGCATCTTCACCGTCGCCTTCGCTTGGCTCACGAAGACCCGGTCGCCATCTCCGAGCTCGCGGCTCATCGCTTGGCCGTCCATGTACACACGGGAGACCGCCGCGCCACGCGTGATGACCTCGATGCGGCTGGCGGCCGGCAGCGTGATGGGCCGCGCGGTGAGCGAATGCGGGCACAGCGGCACGAGCGCAATGGCTGCGAGGCTCGGGTGCAGGATGGGCCCTTGTGCCGAGAGCGCATAGGCTGTCGAGCCGGTGGGCGTCGTGATGATGAGTCCGTCGCCCTTGAGGCTGAAGACCGCCTGGCCATCGACGAACACGTCATACTGGGCGAGCTTGCCGTTGCGGCTTCGCAGCACCACATCGTTGAACGCGAGCGAGCCATCCTGCGTGGCCTCTTCGGCGCTTGCACGCTCGAGGTGGGCCTGCAGCAGGATGCGGTGTTCGATGTCGAACTCGCCTGCGATGAGCGCATCGAGCATCTTCTCGATGTCCTTGGCCGACACGTCGGTCAGGTAGCCGAGCGTGCCCAGGTTCACTCCCAGCACGGGCTTGTCCCAGCCGAAGAGGCTTCGCGCCACACCCAACAGCGTTCCGTCGCCGCCGATGGCAAGCGCCAGGTCTGCGGACTTGCGCACGCGTTCGCAATAGGCCGCATCCCAGTCCGTGCCGTTCCAGCCCGCGTCCTGTTCGGCGACGAGTACCTCGAGTCGCTTCAAGCGGGCCCAGCTTACGACCTCGTTCAGAACGCCCCAGGCCTGCGGGCTGTTGGGCTTGCTAAAGAGTGCCAACGTCTGAATCATCGGGAGGGCCTTTCGGTTGGGGTGCAAGATTGCGTGCAGGTCGTGCCGCGATGCGGCGGGTCAATCGGGGTCTGTGGCGCTGTAGTCGTCTCGGCGCGCGCTCAGCGCCTGGGCGCCCATTCGATGCTCTGGTGTGCTACGTCCACTCGGTCGGGCACCGAGCCGTCTGCGCTCTCGCAGTGACCCTGCAGGATGCACAGGCCCACGTCGCCGCAGCGGCTGCGCACGAACTGGGCAAGCGCATTGGCGTCGGGCGCCATTCCGTGCATGAAGAGCGGCGTTCCGTCCTCGGCTGAGCCGGTAACGGTGAACGGATTCTGGTTGGCGGGCATCAGTGCTCTCCGTAGACTTCGCGATGGCTGCGCACCGCGACGCCGGGCACCTCGAGCGGCTGCTCGAAGTAGGCGTCGTTGTCCTTGCCGTTGACCTGCAGCGTGAAGGCGCTGCGACCGCAGGCGGCGAGGTAGCCTTCGCTCGCCTGCTGCTCGGCCTCGCTCTCGAGGTCGAGATAGAGGATGGCCACGTAGCCGCGGTCGTTTCCGAAGAAGACCTGCAGCTGTGCGCCGCCGCCCACCATGACCCAGAGCGGGCCGCAGCCGCGCGCCATCATCGCCTGGTAGACCGCTTTCACGCGGACGTGGTGTCTCGCCTGGACGAGCACGAGCTTGCGCACTGCACCGGCGAGCTTCGAGGGCTCGAGCTTGCCGAAGGCGTTGTTCAGTGCCAGGCAGTACGGCACGTCGTCATCCGGCAGGCAGACCATGTGCTGCGAGTGCCAGGACGGGTTCGGTGGTCGGCTGACCGCAAGGCCGTGTGCGGCACACAGCGCCTGGGCGGCGAGGAAGGTGGTTTCGTGTCGGTAGGGCGTCGTCATGTACTGAATGAGAGCCCTAAGGCGTCGTCAAGTTGCCGGTCTCAGGTGGATTTCTCGGCGTTCCTCGCCTGGCCACCCGTCGGGCCCCCTCGGCTCAGGACTCGACCCGGGTCACGACGCGCCTGCGGCTCGAATGCTCGGTGCTCCAGTGCTCGAAGGCGATGTGCGCGCCGATGAGCGCGTTGGTCAGCTTCACATGCGCGACGAAGCTCATCGCGGTGGTCGGGGCGGGCTGCGCGTACAAGGTCGCTCTCACCGGCACCTTGCCGTCTCGTCGAAGGCGTTCCAGGGTGTCCGAGAGCGCGCGCAGCTCATCGAAGACGACCTGCTGCACGAATGCGAAGAGCTGGTGCATCACGCCGCGCCTGCGGTGCTCGCTGAGCGTGTGCACCAGGTCGAGCTCCACGGTGAAGTGCATCGTGCGGGCGTCGGCCGCGGCCGCGTAGGGCATGCGCGGGCCCTCCAGCATCAGTCGCACGAGGCAAGCGCCGAGGAGCCCCGCATCGTTACTCGCGACGAGGCTGTAGCTGGCACCGGACGCGTCGGCTTCGATGCCGCCAGGCGCCCAGCGCGGGCGGAGGGCTCTCCAGTCCGCTGCACGGTCCGGCAGCGCCCGGGCAAAGCCCTGCAGGAACCCGTCCTTGTCGAGCACGGAGGTGTCCGCCGGCGGGAGGTCGCGCTGCAGCGTCTCGAAGAGGGTGTCGGGCGACAAACCCGCGGCATCGCTCGATGTCACGTACAGGGGCGAGCCGTCGGGCAGCTGCGTGCGCAGGGAGGTGAGTCCCTTGGAAGTGCCGTACAGATGGTGCATCTGGTGGCGTTCGATGCACGCGGCCAGGGGCAGCGGGGTGGCGGGCATGGGCCGGCGTCCGAGGATGTCGAGACGCCGTCTAGCCAGCCAGGGGCCCTGTGCCCCGAGGTGGGCGGGCGCACCCCTTTTAGGTGTCGCCCTTCGGGTCAGGTCGCGCTACGAGGCCGACGCGTGAAGGAAAGCAGCCGGCGGCGGTGCTCGAGCATCTGCAGCACGTCCTCGCGCTCCAGGCCCCGGACGTAGGGCGCCGGAATCGTCCAGCCATCGCAGTAGTTGAGGTGGCGCAGTGTGAGCGGCTCGTCCGCGGTCACCAGGTAGTAGGCGTAGCTGTCGGCGGCCGGAAAGCTCAGCACCGCGCCCACCACGTCGCCCTCGGGCAGGGCGTCGGAGGCCGACTGCAGGTGCGAGAACTCTTCGCGCTCCATGTAGGGGGTCGGGGATGCGTGCGGGGGTTCGATACGAGCCATGGAAGTCGAAGCAATGAGTAACCTGAGACCTGTTGGAGTCCTGCGCAGGCCAGAAGTGCCGCAGTCATCCAGCAACATCGGTGCTCGAGCGGGCTCTCATGTCGGGTCCCGACATTTTCTGGCCTATCGAACATCATGCGCCAACGACTCTCCCAAGCCAAGCTGCAGCGTCTGCGTGAAGCGCTTCGCGACGTTATCGACTGCGTGCACTACGCGCGAGTGAACGAGCCGGCCCTGCGTCGCTTGCGGCCCCGGCGCCTGGGCGGCTTCGCGGCGTTCCTGCGCGAGCTGCTTTCGCTGCCGCACGACACCGACTACCGGCCGTTCGAGGTGCAGTTGAAGCGCCGACTCGTGCGCACCCAGCACCGGGTGTTCGGTCGGCACGGCGACGCCGTCAACGGTTCGCTCGTCGAGCAGCTCCCAGACGCCTGCCGTGGCTCGCTGGAGCGCTATGGCCTCGTCGCCGGCGAGATTCTCAAGGCGCTCTCGGACGTGGACATCGTGGCCAACCACCAGCCACTCATGACCGTGCGGGCGCTGCTCGAGGCGTCGGACGCGTAGTCTCGCGACAGGACGCGGTCACCCTCTCAGCTGGTCTTCGGCCCAGCGAGCAAAGTGCTCTAGGCCTTCCAGTGCGGCCTGCGCTTCCTGCAAGCGGATGAGGCGCGTGCCGTAATGGGCCTCGTCCTTCATGCCCAGCATCCGAACGAGGAACCGCTCCTGGCTCGCTGGCAGCGTGTCGCCCAGGACGTCTCTCAGAAGGCGAGACATCGTGCGATGGTCTTGCTGGTTGATGACTCGTGCTCGATAGGCGGTGAGCGAGTCTGCGTAGGCGATGACCGCGAGCACCATGAGGCTGACGGCACCGGCGGCGTTGTGGCCCGGTTCCGCCAGCGTCGTCGCATCGCGCGCCACTCGAAGATGCGACCGAGCCGAATCCAGGCGGCCTTCCCAGTACTGTGCGTCGACGACCCGTCGAGCTGTTCGTCGGCTCATGCCTCGGCGCCCGACATCGCGAGGCGACGAAGCCGCTCATGCAGGGACTCGGGGGCCTCTCCTCTCAAGGTGCGGGCGCCCTTCCTCACCTGCTGCCACCAGGCTGAATCCTTGCGGGCCAGCTCTTGCAGGTCTTCGGGCGCGAGCACCACGACGGACACCGCTGCCTGCTGCTCGAGTCCGAACTCGGCCAGCCTTTCCCGCAGAAGACCGACCCGGTCGTCTTCGCGGTCGGCCACGACGAGTGCGAGGTCCACGTCGCTCCCCGGTCGGTCTTCGCCGCGAGCGACGCTTCCGTAGAGCCACGCTGCCTGGACACCGGGAGAGTCCTCGAGAACGCCCTGCAGGCGGGCAAGGAACTCGTCCCATCGGGACTTCTCGGCGTCGAAGAGCGCTCTCAAGATTGGTGCCAGGGGATGCTCGGTGCGCAAGTCGTGAACGCGGGAGCGCACCTCCCCGAGCGTTCGGAGCAGGCCCTGATTGGAGAGCTCGCTCAGCACATTGCGCACGCTCTGAGGCGCCAGGCCGGTCAGCCTGGCCAGCTGGGAAACGGCCAGGGGCTGGCGCTGCTGAGTAAGGCATCGGAGCACGCGCACGTTGGAGCCGTTTGCCAGCACATGGCTCAACGGGTATCTCAGGAAACTCTGTCGCTCACCGTCAGGGGGTCTCACGGCACCGTCTCCGGCAGCTGCCGAAGCGGGAAGACTACCAGTTTCCTGTGCTTAAGCACAAGAGAGTGGCGTTAGCACCAAAAAATTGGTGCTCCGGCAGAGCGGTCGCCCCGGTCAGAGGGGCATGTGCATCGGTGCGCGAGTGCCGAAGAACCGGGCGAAGGCGGGTGAGTAGCGCAGCATCGCGCAGATGCGCTCGTTGCGCGACGACACGCGAGGCTCGAGCGCCTGCTCGAACTTGAGCAGCGGATGGGGCTTGCCCTCCAGCACCGTCGCGACGAGATGGAAGTCGAGCC
>JACCDQ011735993.1_pt1 | contig 15363 bp, 12 predicted proteins | sample 7446031 | NCBI WGS metagenome assembly JACCDQ01 (sample SAMN15323442, study PRJNA562643) | freshwater metagenome | isolation source: river surface water | place: USA:Blue River Watershed | collected 2017-08-17
ACCACCACTAACACCACCACCACCACCACTAACACCACCACCACCACCACCACTAACAACACCAACAACACCACCACAACCACAACCACAACCAACAACACCACCACCACCACCACAACTATCGCCATCAGAAAACATTCAAGCTACAGAACGACAAGTTACGTGTAAATGCAAGCGAAAAACGAAAAAAATGAATTCCAGGTCTTTAAATCCTTTTAAGTTGTTCAAAGCGAAATCCAAGGTCGCACCTACGTAGGCGGACGTATAACACTATAATTATATATAATTTTCATTATATATAATGAATACGATTATTGGCACACTGGTATGGACTTTAGTCATAATCATATCATGTATTATTTATATAAAAACCGTGATATGTTCTTGGATATTTTTATTATATCCAACAGAGTATCACACAGATTATCCTCTTAGTCACACTCCCATCGAGAGTATGACAAAGCTCGTATCGAAATACAATTTCTGTGAAGAAATAATCGATATATCAGGAGTAAAAATTCATTATGTGACCACTGACAATCTCTCTAACACACAGGCGACACACACAGACAATATTCTAGTATTCATTCACGGGACAGCGAGTTGTTGCGTTACATTCTTTGATATAATGAAAGTGTTATCAATAACTCACCGACAAAAATGCGTGGCAATCGATTTACCTATGTTCGGCATAAGTGGCCATATCGATACCGAAAGGTATAAAACAAACCAGGAATTATGTGAACGTTATGCTGATGTCATCGGAAATACACTTCAAAAACTAGGTATAATAGAACACACGATCCTTGTCGCGCATTCTCTCGGCGGGTTTCTTTCTATTTATGTAGCCGACCGTTTCCCCATCAAAAAACTCGTACTTTTGAACCCCGCTGGTATTCTTCCAACACTAGGTGAATGGGGATATTATTGGGGTATGTTTTTCAAAACGGGTCTTCCAACAACCGCATTTCATCTTCCGCTTGTTTCAAGAGATGGGTTGACCAATATTTTAAAAGTCATGTACGGTGGCGGCGGTGGGTCTATTACGAATGTCGATGTCGATGTCGATGTCGATGTCGATGTCGACGATATAAACAATTTTTGGTTATCCTTTTACTCTAATCCGAATAATGAAGGGCATCGAATAGTACAAAGGTTGATTACACTTCGCCCGTTTTATTCATACTGGAATACACCGGCTTTTACAACTCTAATGGATGTATATAAAAAGGTCCCTACATCGATTTGTTTTGGTGTAAGCGACACGGTTTGTCCGTCGCATATCGGATCTTTTTTGCGTCAACTCACACAAGATGAGATTATAATACACAATATACAAAATGCGAATCATAATCCGTGTACAAATATTCCGTGTATGGTGGATTTCCTCGTATCTATATCAAATAATACATACACGAAAATACCGAAATCATGGCGTAATAGACTTAAAAAACATAATAATATCTATCTCGGATACTCTTATCTTTTACTACAAGAAACAAAAGAATCGTTTCAAAACGTATACAATTACCTTCTCACGCATAAAAATTTGTAAAATGCGAGGTGTAAAATTTTTATTTTCATTATATATAATCAAATCATAGATATGGCCGATAAAAAAGGTATAATTCCTCTTGTAGCAAGTTTAGAAGGACACGTCGGTGATGTTCGGTCTGTTGTATTTCATCCCACCGCGCACCTTATGGCAACGGCTGGTGGTGACAACGATGTGAAACTATGGGACACAGATTCGCATCAATGTCTAGCAACTCTTGTGGGTCACACAGCGCCTGTTTCATGTGTAGCATTACACCCTACAGCAGACGTTCTGATATCTGGAAGTGCGGATAGTATGTTAAAGGTATGGGATACGACAACACATCAATGTTTATCAACTACTCAACTATCAGTTAATCCATCCGCATTTCGGCGTGGTGTTACTTGTATCGCAATTCATCCCATCATGTCATTTATAGTAACAGGCGAGTATATGGCACCACCAAAGTTGTGGAAACTATCATCTAACAACAGGACATTAGATTCTGTGGAGGAGAATATAAATGCCAGAATTTTAGGACATGGTGATATTGTAGTTAGCACTAGATGTGTTGCTTTTCATCCAACAAACCCATTTTTTGCGATTGGTAGAAACAACGCAACTGCTCATGATGAAGGTTCAGCATTGTTTTGGTCATATCACCCCGCTACAGGTAAAATGAATGATGTACAACAAATAGAGCGTGGACGTGAAAGACACAGTGGTAATGTTGTATCTATTGCACTTCATCCTACCCAACCTTTTATAGCAACTGGCAGCGATGATACTACTATCATGATATGGAGGATAAATATTACTCCAGACGGAAAATTAGGGCGTAGTATACATATTGATACTCTTTATGACCATGATAATGCTGTAACTGGTTTGGCGTTTCATCCAACAGCACCAATTCTAGTATCGTGTAGCGTTGATACTAAAGTGCTTATGTTTATATTCTCAGATAACATGAAGACAGTAGATGTATTTGGAGGACTTTATGGAAATAGAGGACCTGTTACATCTATTGCATTTCATTCAAATGGTAGACTTCTTGCAACAGGTAACCAATACAATGCTGCTCTTTTATGGGATTGTAGCATATTATCTACTGGCGAACAACGTAATATGGCTGTAATGCGTGGATTAGAACGTCCCCTAATGTCCAGATTGTTTTCAGGACGTGAGCGTGAGATATCGTTTCCTGCGGGGTATCTACGTGATATACTTAAAAATCGAGGTCCTAACTTCTTAGTAAAATTGGAAGGTCCGGCAAGAAAAGCAGCAGCGTCAGCAGCAGCGTCAAGAAGGGAAACGATTCCGAGACTGATGATAACAGCAGGTCCTAGTCCAAAATCGTCGTCTCCAAAATCGTCATCATCTCCAAAATCGTCGTCTCCAAAATCGTCGTCTCCAAAATCGTCGTCTCCAAAATCGTCGTCTCCAAAATCGCGTTCTCCAAAATCGCCGTCTCGAACATCGTCGTCTCCAAAATCGCGTTCAAGTTCGCGTTCTCCAGAAAAAGATAAAAGTGTTGGTGGAGGTGGAACTTCAATAACTAAACGTCGTCGTAGAAATCGTTCATCGCGAAAAGTAAAACGTCAAACAAAACGTTATCGTAAGAAATAGGGTGAGCAAAAATCTACGCATACAACTTACTGTCCTCCACATTTCGTGTGACCTCCTTGATGAACTTGTCCGTATCCAATAGTTCGACTATATTCTCCGCCCAGTTTTTCCGATACCGAAACAGAAACCCGACTAACCCCGCCATCGTAATCGTTTTTTTCTGGATATGCTCGTAAAACCGGTCAAACTCGCGGTCGATTTCCTCCGCGTTGAGGTCCTCCTTCCGCATCATATCACGGAAGAGGTGCTTGACGTCCACTTTCTTCGGGTAGTTCATATGAATAATCATGTCCGTCCGACCCTGTCGCAGCAACGCGTGATCCAAACTCTCCGGATGATTCGTTGTAATAAATGAAATGAGCCCCTTTCGGTAAAACACCCCGTCAAGCAGATTGAGCAGGTTGCTGAATGTGAACGTGCTCTTATTTTCCTGGGTTCCGGTGCGTTTCTCAAATAGACAGTCAATGTCTTCAAACAAAAGAACCGACTTGGGTGGAATGTCGCGGAACGCAGCCAGGGCTGTATTATTATCGGTGTCATGGTTGATCGAAAAAATACACAGATTATATCCGATTTCCTTACACAAAGCCTTAATAATACTGGTTTTACCGCTCCCCGGGATGCCTGTGAGGAGGTAATTCTTCTTATACGGAATACCGAACTCGTCGTATTCTTTCTCCTTCTTCAAGAAGTCCATAATATCCACGCGGATTTTCTGTTTCAGTTTTTCGTCAAAATAAACGGTGTCTAACGTGCGCGAGGGAATTTTATTATAGCGCATCCATTCGCCATATTTTGACATCACATACACGTGAAGTTTGGTATCATCTCGTTCATTATTTTCTAGGAAGTTGTCGCTTTCACGGTAGAAATGGTGAAATACGATAGGCGAATCTGTGCGAATCCTCATAGATTCAAACTTTTCAGCATTATCCGCGGTTCCAACGACCTTATCTTCCTGGCGGTAGGTGATAAAAAACACGGCGGATTTTTCGGGTTCGGTCTTCGTTGCGGGAATCGTATACGTATATTTATATTCACCGTAGCCAATCTGGACGTAACAAAAATCCTCCTTGTCGTATTTGTAGGGGCGGCGGCGCAACTTGAGCGGGACGGGAATTTCTTTTACGGAATTGTCGTCGATGTTGCCGTTACTGCCGTTACTGCCGTCGGGTATATGAACGATATTCTCTATCGTATGATACATATACAGTAACATTTGGTTCATTATATTATTTGAGTCGGTGTAATATTCGTATTGTCCCTCTGGCATTTTATTTAAATCCACGACGAGTTTACTGCTATCGGTGTTTTCATCGCCACTGTCATAATCGCTGCTATTGTTGGACTGAAGAATTGAATTGCGAAGGTCGCTGGCGGTTGCGTTGGGTGAAATGGAATCGGCACGCTCGAGAGACATTATGAAACGATGGATTACTGATATAAATAATGAGATGTGTTTATATTACATATTATACTCGTCAAGTTAAAGGGTTTAAATACTAATGAATTGTATCTATTACACGGAACGAAATGCTTGCTTGTGTCCAACAACCCAAAGACTCCGATTCGTCATCCATTTTTTCACAGGATTCTACTTCCGCTGCGTCTTGTATTCAGCATATAGCCCACACTAACAGCCTCTACAATACACAAAACGACCTCCTTCTTCATAAAGTGTTGCGATTTTATAATGAAAATGGCGGTGAGAATATGGAAAAGATGCTCTCGGTCATCAACGGAACAACGAATATTTCCCTGAGAATCATGGATTGGTTTGTCACGAATTATTCCAAGAAACATTATACGGTATATGATATTGAATCTGTTGATGGTGCTCCTTCAAAACGTTTCAAGGTCTATGTCGATTATAAACTGAAACTCCGCGCATATTCTAAAAAACGGTTCGACCCATTTTGTCGGTGGGATAGAATCAACGTCCCGTATAAAAACGGAACTACTTATATCCAAACCACGATTGGACAGCTGAATTTCTTCAAATGGGCGATTGAAAACCAGGTGCTTCGTTATATTCATGATAATTATTCGGTTATCGAATCAGACATGAATATTCGTAATAATACATCGCGCAAGATCGCAAAATCACACCAGACATCCTCGGCAACTGTGGACGGGTGCGAAATAAAAACGACCGCCGACTCGATGACATGTTCCACAAATAAACATCGAAAAAAGCGAGAAGAATTATCAACATCAGCAACCAAAGGTATCAAGAAGGAATTTGTTGATGTCGTGATTACTTTTAATTAATTCCATGTATCTCGTAAATTAGATAAAAACAAATAATATTGTTAGTATAACTATATTATTTACGTTCGTAAACGACCTTCATTTATTAAAATAGATATGGGCAACCAAGTTTCTCTTATTCCCAAAGTGAACTACGAAGATATTCAAATGGTTGTTCATCAAAATATACACGTTCAACATTCTACATTATTAATTAATACGCTTCCGTCGTCATTACAGCACTGTCTTATAAGAACTACGATCGATGAACGATTCGAAGAACGTACCGTAAATGCGTTTATTCAAAAAAACCCACACATTATGATTATTGTATATGGTAAGAATTCAAATGATATTACAATATTACATAAATACGAACAACTAGTGAAGCTCGGTTTTACGAATGTCTATATATACACAGGAGGTATTTTCGAATGGATGCTTCTTTACGAAGTATATGGAAAAGAACTTTTTAAAATAACAAGGTATGAAATCGATATTCTTCGGTATCGTCCAAAGTCAGTATTAATGGGTGGTGCTACGAAAGGAGCGGGTTCTAGTGAATTTGGTGGTTATCTTAAAGACGGTTCAAGTATGATGGATGATGGCGAAGAACGTGCGGACGATGATTACCATAATGATGAAGAAAGAGATATTCGTATAAATATCCCACAACAGAATAATACGAGTAAAACCGATAATATATTAATTCGGTGGTTATTCGGTGATTAGTTAGATGTTGTGAACACATATAAATAATATTACATAGTATTAAATATTATTATTACGTATTATTATTACCTATTATTATTACGTATTATACTAGTAGAAATGATGAAAGTAATCGTTCTTCATTATTCAAAACTTACGCGGCGAAAACAACACATTTTAGAACAATTCGAGAAACACGGCATCACCGACTACGAATTTATCGAGAAATTTGATAAAGATACAATCACTGATGATGAATGCCCCGAGTTCAGTAAAGATTATGTCGCAAATCGACGAACCGAACTCTCTATTCATTTGAAGCATCTTTATTTATATCGGAGGATGGTATCCGAGAATTACGAAGAGGTTCTCGTACTTGAAGACGACGTTATTCTCTCGGATCATTTCGTGAAGAATCTAACGGAATATATGACGCAACTGCCGAAAGATTATGACATGCTATTTATTGGGAATGGTTGTAATTTACATATTCCAAAAAACCAACTCGTCGCCAATCAGTATATTTATGAAAAATGCCTTCATGAAACTGCGTGGGGTGGTAATGGCGCATCTCGATGCGTCGATAGTTATATTCTCAATCGAAAGTGTGCGAAGAAGTTATGTGACTATGTCGCCGCCACCGCAGCCAGTGCTGCTCTCGACGAAACCAAGAAAATCAATCAACCGGCTGATTGGTGGTTGAATGAAGCAGCGAGAGATCTTTTACTGAAAGTATATTGGGCTGAACCAACTATTGTATCACAAGGTTCTCAAAACGGGTTATTTAGTCGGTCAATTTAGATAGAATCAAACATTTTTGTATAATACGACAATTCTAGTTTTTCATATCGAAGTTCATTATTATCGTATTTGTCTTTAAAATGAGCCAACGTTGATACCAACAATTCTAATGAAACGTCCTCCCATTTATCTACAATCAACACAGGAAGACCTTCAAATAATTCATCAAATACAGACGAACGAACGATCGGAATACATCCGCATAAGAGTGCTTCCCATGTACGATGACAATCCATACCGTTGCCGAAGGGTGATAACACGAATGCGTAATCCAACATATTCTTCCAAGTGGATATTCGCGGTATGAAAAACGTTTGCTGAGAGATTAAATCCTCCGGTATTGCTTGGATTGCGTTTACACGGTCGTTGAAACGATCCGGACACAACATGACGTTTGAGTATATACGGATTTTGCGTTGATAAAATGGTTTCATTCCTGTGCGAATATCGCGAATAAGAACACCCTCTTGTTCTATAGGAGTTGTGCCATTCGTCGGTAGCGCCGCGTTTATCTTCATTATCCATGGATGAAACGGGTTGGTGCTAATTGTATGATAATCCATTCCAATCGGGATTTGTTTTAACTTTGCCTGGGTGATTTTAATTGCGTTTTCTAATGACGAATATAGCATCAATGACGCTTCGTCTTTTTTAAATACGGTCGCATCTGCGTTCCATAGCTTCGTTATTTTATCTTTCAAAAAGACTCGACAATCATGGATATCCATATTTTGACTAAAAAGCCCGCGAACATTCGGATTGAGCATGAACATTACAAACTGATTTACCTTATGAAGTGGAACAGCTTCGCGAAACATAGTAAGGTCGCCGTCACCGCATATGACAACATATGGAATGTGTATCTGTTGAGCGTATTCCTGCATAAAGTTATAAAAAGCATCACAACATACATAGATTGAAACTACCGAATTGCGGTTATAGCTGCTGTCGTCTTGTACCGAAATAAAATCTTGGATATACTTCAAGTCTGTTGGACAACTTGATTTCGGATTCATGGAACGAACTTGACACGATTTCAATAATCCGCGACTTGATACAAATTGACACGCGGCTTCATCGTATTCCGTCATTTATGACAACGCTATGAATAAAAATGTAAAAAATGTAATAATATTATTCTTCAATATGTATTGAATAATAATAATAATAGTAATAGTAATAAGGTTTAATTCGTTTTCTGGTCATTCTGCTCCACAAGTAGACCGCGAATAAACTTAGTAATGTGGTCCATTCTCTCTGAAATAACACGCGGTGAATCAACCATATCCTCGTCGGCCGATAATTCTAATAAAGGACACGTCTTTGCGCGAATCCATGTTTCGTGATAATCATGACAGCGCTGTATGTAATCGAATTGTATTGTTTCGCCTGCTCGGGCACGTTTACCAATACGTTCTACACATACGCTGGGTGACGCGTTAATATACACGATTCCGGATAAAGGAACATCGGTCAAGAATTCATCAAACCACATCGAATAAATCTGGAATTCGTCATGTGAAATATCGCCTGCGTCGTATAACATCTTTGCAAATACATTTCGGTCAGTTTCAACACTTCGTTCGGTTATAATTAACTTGATTTTGGGGTTCTTCACAGCTTTACGCAACAAAGAAAGACGCGATATATACGCCATCATCTGAAATTTGAACGCGTTTGCGCGAATATCCTTGTATAAATTTGTCAATATATTCACACCATTTTTATCACATATCTGATTCCATAACGCCACAGGTTCATCTACAAAACAAACCTCTTCTTCGAATGATACGATGGTCGGGAAAATCGGCGCGTCATCGGTAGATTTTATTCCATTTTTAAGATATTGTTCGTATTCATAACACGTCGTAGATTTTCCTGAACCGATATTTCCGTCAAAGCTTACAATAATAGGAAGAGGCATTATACGATATTGATGCGGGTTGATATACATTATATGGTTATATTTAATTCAATTATCTTGACCGGAACTGGCTTGTAATACTTTTATCACTAAAATTGATTTACAAATAACGCATGAATAGGAATATATCGTGCGTTTATCGAAAAATGTCGCAAACTCTTGTTCAAGTAAAACTCACCGGTGAAGAATGGAATGGCGTCGAAATTATGGAACCAGAAGATGAGATGCGCATCTTAAAACTGATTATCGACGGATTTCATGATGTCAATATGATGTTCAATAGACATCAATCTTTGATATCACGGTTAAAAATAACACACACACCTGAAATGGAGGATTATATATTTGACGAATACTTCAAAAAACGCGTAGAGCGTGTGATTTCAGTAGGCAAGCTGAATAATAGAAACAATAAGTTTGAGATTAAAGTCAGATCAAAGAAAGTGATGAAAAAGGTCGATTTGATGAGAATAGAAAATATGAATACAACATTTGGCGGATCTGGTGACACATACGATCATCATATCCTTGATACGATAGATAAAATAATAGAAATGAAAAATGGGGCTACTGCTGCTACTGCTACTGCTACTGCTACTGCTACTGCTACTGCTACTACTACTGCTGCTACTACTGGATTTGGACCAAATGAATGGATGAAGTATTACTATACGCTGAAACTAATGCTTCAACGATCAGTCTCTGGAATTAATGCCCATGTTATTGATTTTGCCAATTATATTATCACCGAATTTAATAATGAAGTTGAAATTATCGGATTTCTTCGTAACGCATATCGATTTATCGAACAAAATGAGTGTATATTCAAATACGCGGATTTCCAGTTATATGATCATCAAAAAGAATTATTTACGATCGCGAAACGTAATCACGCAAAGTTAGTGCTTTATATTGCGCCGACAGGTACTGGAAAAACACTCTCGCCGTTGGGACTGTCGGAAAAATACAAGATCGTCTTTGTTTGTGCCGCACGACACGTCGGTTTAGCTTTAGCAAAGGCCGCTATTTCTGTGAAAAAACGCATCGCATTCGCATTTGGATGTAGCAATATCGACGATATCCGTCTTCATTATTACGCCGCCAAAGAAGCGATTCGCGATAAACGCAGCGGCCGCATTCGCAAAGTAGATAATAGTATCGGTGATAATGTTGAAATCATGATCTGCGATATCCGTTCTTACCTTCTCGCGATGAGGTATATGATGGCGTTTCATCCGATTGACCAATTGCTGATGTACTGGGATGAACCAACAATTTCGTTAGATTACGCGGACCATGAACTTCATCCGATTATCCATCGAAACTGGAGCGGCAACCTTATTCCAAATGTTGTTCTTTCCTCAGCAACATTACCACGCGAAGATGAAATCGTTAATGTAATTCAGGACTTCAAGGTGAAATTTAACGATAAAGGGGCGGAAGTGTATAGCGTCATTAGTCATGATTTCAAGAAGTCGATCCCGATTGTGAATCAGAATGGATTTGTCGAAGTTCCGCATTATATGTTTGGCGATAACTATGAACGCGTGTTGGAGTGTGTTGAACATTGTAAAACATACAAGACGTTGATGCGTTATTTCGACTTGCGTGAGATTTTGCGGTTTATTGGATTAGTTACGAAACGTATTAATATACCGGTTGACGAAAGCGGAGATGACAGCGACGAGAGCGACGACAGTGACGGCGACGGCGAGAGCGACGACAGCGACGACAGCGAAATCGAAGTTGACGACGATCCAGACACCGACGATAACCGTGGACTTGTATTAACATCTCAAAGATATCTTCCTGAAAATATATTCGGAGATATTTCCGAAATTACTATGACAAGTATCAAGGAATATTATCTGCTTATTCTTGAAAATATAAGACCCAAATACTGGGCGCGAATTTATGAAACCCTTTCAGATGCGCGGAAACCGAAATTTACATCTGTTGTCAATTTATCCACCAGCGACGCACATACACTCACGGATGGTCCAACAATTTACTTGACCAATAACGTAGATAAAGTTGCCGCATTTATGCTCCAAATCGCCAAAATACCAAGCGTAGTGATGGATGATATTATGGCCACCATCGATTTCAACACAAATATTTTAGAAGAGATTACGAAAACCGAGAAACTTATTAAAGACTTGGAAGGTGAAAGTAAGGATTCTGGTGGAGGCGGCAGCAGCGATGACAATAAAAAAACACGCAAATTTACGTCGGATACACGCGTTAATCCTGAAACGGAACGTCTTCATATCAAAGTAGCAGAATTGAAAAAATCTGTGAAATATACCGCACTTCATGATTTATTTGTGCCAAATCGTTTAGAACACTTAAAGAGATGGACTACGCGAACAGCGATTTCAAACGAATTCACATCATTTGTGGAAGATGAAATCGTGGGGCAGATTATGTTGCTGAATGTTGCTTCACACTGGAAACTACTGTTGCTTATGGGAATCGGCGCGATCACGAATTCTACCGACCAGAAATATACGGATATTATGAAGACGCTAGCAAAGCACCAGAAGCTCTATCTCATTATCACCGCGACGGATTATATCTATGGCACGAATTATCAGTTCTGTCATGGATATATTGGAAAGGATTTAGAGGAAATGTCGCAGGAGAAGGCGATTCAGTCCATGGGGCGTATCGGGCGTGGTGCTATCCAACAGGATTATACGATTCGTGCCCGTCACGATGCGATCATTCGACATATCTTTACGGCGTTACGAAGCGAGGATAAACCAGAAGTATGTGCGATGAATCGGTTGTTTGTCACGGATGCGGAGGCGGAGGAATAGGGCAGGTGATTGTGATTGGAACCGATAAATAATTACTAATTTAGCGGTGATGTCAAATCTTTATAACTTTTATATTCACCTGACGATATATCGTAATACTTTAATACGACTGATGTGTCTTGTTTCAAACTGCCTTGATAATTCACAGATTTTTTTACAGCGACACAAAAATCATTCAGCGAACGATATACCTGACCTTTTATCATACCACCATGTTCATCACATTCATATACACAATTCTCGCTCTTACTGATAAGACAAAATCTTTTGAAGACACAACCTTTTTTTTGCTCGTATATGAAGCGAGTATCTTGATTAACCATCTCGTTTAATGGCATGCGACTGAAGAATGTAGAACTTTTCGTCTTGACGACTTCACCTGACGATTTACGCTCTGCTTTTTGTGCGTTGCGTCGCGTTCGTGCCTCTCCAAGAAAAACGAGAATCTTATCTAATTTTATTTGAATCGCTTTATTTTCTTCGCTCGCTTTATCGTGTGCGGTTGTTCTCAACTTATTTTTTTCTTCGTTTAATACTCTCAACTGCTCTTTGTGTGCTTGTTCTTTTGCGTCAATCTCATTCACCTTATCTCTTATTATATCATAATGTTTTTTGCGATTATTACTCATCTGCTCGGTAAGCATCTGCTTCTGTTGCCTCGCCATAGCAGTCATAGGGTCATCTTCTTCTTCTTCATCTTCATGTTCATGTTCATGTTCTTCATCATTTGGTTCATCATAAGTATCTTCTGATGAAGTATCTTCCTGTTCTATATATTCATATTGATTGTCGTCATATTTTTCATCCCACCATTCACCTTGAATTTGAGAGAATATTTGTCGTACCTCTTCTTCAGTTACCTCAAAAAATTCACGACGCGGATACCTTTTATCACGTAGCATATAATGTATATTTTTTTCCTCCTGTTTTGGATTTTTAACCTTTTTACTAAATTTTACTTCAAATTCACAAGGAATACTAGTATTTCCGTTATATAATTGTTTTGCTCTAATTCGCGGGTTATTATTAGTTATACCTATCTTAAGTATGCCATTCATACATTTATTTGACATACAGTAAATGTATCCATAATTATCAGTCATTATGATGTTTATTACTGTTATATTTTTACTTTTATATCATATAGATGTTTATCACACCTATAATAGATGTTTATCACACCTATTATAGATGTTTATCACACCTATTATAAATAATAATATCAATCACCAAACATCTCTTCAATCAACTTCTCCAGCGTATCATACTCAAATGTCCAGCCTAACCGTTCTCTGGCTTTCGATGAATCACCCAATAAAAAATCGACTTCACATGGACGGAAATATTTCGGGTTTATTTTTATTCGTGTTGTTCCATCCGCAGCGTCCTTCCCTACCTCATTCAGACCATCGCCATTCCACTCTATCGCGATTCCCTTGAACGCAAACGCCTTCTCGATAAACGATCGAATCGTATGCGTTTTCCCCGACGCAAGCACATAATCATCCGGGCGATCCTGTTGAAGCATCAACCACATTCCAAGCACATAATCCTTCGCATGACCCCAATCTCGCTGGCTATCTATATTACCCAACTCGATACACGTCTGTTTCCCATCCAATATATTCTTAATCCCATTTACAATCTTCATCGTTACAAAGTTTTCGACGCGTCGCTTGCTTTCATGGTTGAATAAAATCCCATTTACCGCGTATAAACCGTAAGCTTCGCGATATACCTTGGTCATATAATGGCCGTATACCTTTGCGACCGCGTAAGGCGATACTGGATTGAATGGCGTGTTTTCGTTCTGTGGCGTCTCTTTCACCGCTCCGAACATCTCGCTCGTCCCCGCTTGATAAAAACGTATCTTCTTTTGTGTCGATTCCGGTTGGCTTCTTATAATTTCTAATATACGTAATACACCTATTGCGTCAACATCAGCAGTATATTCCGGTATTTCGAATGAAATTGCGACGTGAGATTGTGCGGCCAAATTATATATTTCGAATACTTCGAAATCGGGGTGGTTTTGAATGATCGCGTGAATATAATTCGAAAGTCCGGCTGTATCGGTCATATCTCCATAACGTAGTTCAAGTTTATCACGAATATGCTCAATACGTTTGTGTGAAAAAAGCTGCGACGTTCTACGGACAATACTGAATACTTTGTAGCCTTTTTCCAATAATAATTCTGCCAGATAAGACCCGTCTTGACCAGTTATTCCGGTAATAAATGCGAGTTTCATCTAATAAATATATCATCACCTCATATTGTATTTATTATGTTTTCATACATTATAAAACCATTCCACATCTATATGTCGTCTTCAGTAAACACGCCCCGCCCTCCTCGACGCACCGCTTTACTCGTGGGCATCAACTACAACAATAACCCCGACGCAACCCTAAACGGATGCTATAATGACATTGTCAATGTTGCCCAGTTTTTGCGTTTAAATTTAGGATATTCTACCGATGCGATTACATTACTCACCGACGGTAATCGCGGTGCTTCTGGTGTCGGTACAGCGTCGTCGGTCGCACCCACCCGCCAAAATATCCTCGCAGGAATGGCCGCCCTCGTCGCAGGGATGGTCGCCGGTGATGAAGCCATTTTCCATTTCTCTGGCCACGGGTCTCTTGTACGCGATACAAACGGAGATGAAGTCACCGGTCTCGATTCGTGTCTTTGCCCCCTTGATTACAACGCACCAGCATCAGCGGGCGGCGGCATCATCACCGACGACGAACTCCGCGCTCTTCTCGTTAACCGGGTCCCGCGCGGTGCGCGCCTCTATGTCATCCTGGACTGCTGTCATAACGGCACGGGTTGCGATGTTCGCTATAAATACGAAGATTACAGTTTGCTTCTTAGGCCGCCATCGGCTGGACGTGCGGCGATTTGGCGCACCCAACAGAAAGCGTTCACCAACGGGAAATATACCGAGACCGCCGGTGAAGTCTTCATGATTAGCGGGTCGCGTGACGAACAAACATCCGCCGACGCATATATCAATAACGCGTTTGCGGGAGCACTCACGTACGCAGTCTTCGCCATTCTCCGTGCGAACCAGGCCACCATCCGCACCTATTCATGGAGCTCGTTATTGCGCGATGTCCGCCATTTTATGCGCGTGAACCGTTACTCTCAAATTCCGCAGATTATGACCGGACAATTAATTTCTCCGGCGCGGCCGGTTTTCGCGGTCGTGGCGGCGGCGGCGGCGGCGGGTGCGCGTGGCGGGGCGGCATTAGAACTGACTTCCGGTTCTATCGATTCGGTAAATAGAGGGGTCGCCGCATCGACATCAGACTCTTCATCGACCTTATTCCATTTTAGACCGAAATCTGGTTCAAATACCCCCCGACACGGCATCCAATTTATTCATTAAGTGATTTTTTTGATGATGTTGGTTGAATGCGACGTATTGTAAAAAATTGAAATACTTTTCTTACAATATATGATATATAGTGACCCGACCAACGAACGAACGAACGAACGAACAATGACTGTGAACCCGAGATTGGCTACACTTATGCGCGTGATCGAAGACCATCAAGACAAAATGCCTGAAGGCGAATACCTCGAGGCGATGAACGCACTTTGCGCCCTCCACCGTGAAATACCTGCGGGTGGCGCTGCTGCTGTGGAGGCGGCGCCCGTGCCTTCTGGACCTCCACCCT
>JACCDQ011563949.1_pt1 | contig 15361 bp, 18 predicted proteins | sample 7446031 | NCBI WGS metagenome assembly JACCDQ01 (sample SAMN15323442, study PRJNA562643) | freshwater metagenome | isolation source: river surface water | place: USA:Blue River Watershed | collected 2017-08-17
ATAGATCAACCATAAAAATATTGCATATACAAAAACAAATATAAACACTATATAATCCAAATAAAAGGTTTATATAACGCAAGAATACTAACTAACTATTATCATCGAAATCACAGTAGATGAGCCGGCGATCAGCGAACGATCGTGCAGGTAATACCCCAATAACGCATTCTCATGTTATATAGATCAATCATAAAAACATTGCATATTACGTATTTTACAATAATGAATTCTATCTGACATATCATAGATTATTTTTTTGACTAAACAACACGAAATTATCGTTCGACGCATACCATTAAGTGGATATAAAATTGAGCATAAAATTGACGAACTTTAAACAATATTATACCTTGATCATATCAGGCAAAATGCAGTTCTCGACTGAAGCAGAGTTTAGCGAGTATCTTACAAAGAATGTTGAACATGGGGATGATTTCATTGAGTTTGAAGATGTTGAATATATGGTGAACCCTATATTGGATAAATACGGACTTGACTCAGAAATACGCGATGTAATCAACCGATATATTAATGATGAAACGGATTTATTCGAATATGCCATATGTGTAAATGAAATGATGAAAGATTTGAAGATCATTAAGCCAACATCAGGATTAGATATAATTCAATTAGGCATGGAACATGCCGGTGTTATCGATAAAAATCTAAAATTGAATAATATGCCACGCATTGATATTGGACAAGTCAGTATTAGTGAAAAATTAAACATCATCATAAATGATGAGTATGGACCAATCTATAAAAAAAAATCATGCATTATCATTAAATGCGAAGGAGAGCAAGGATCTGATCCATATTTCAAATTCATAATAAATGGATTTGCAATTATACATGTGTTAATGCTTGCATATAACAACAATGACCTATGTAATTATTATTATAAATATAAAGAGATTCATCGTGATTATAATAAGTATAGATTTGAGTATGTTCAAGCAGAATATGAGTATGCTCAAGCAAAACATGATAAACTCATTGAAAATAAGAAAGTGTTTATGGAAAGAAAGGAAAAGCTTATGGAAAGAAAGGAAAAGCTTATGGAAAGAAAGGAAAAGCTTATAATTAGATTAAACAAATATAACGAAGATATATCCAATCATAACAGAGACTTGATCCAGTTAAATAAGGATTTAACTGAACATAATGCAAATATAACAAAAACTGATGAACGTCTCGAACAAATAAACGCAAGACAGATTAAACTAAATAAGCAGAAACATAATCGTAAGTCAGCGAATCGAAAGTTCAAGGCTAAGCAAGCAAAAATCAAGACTGAACAAAGGAAAATCGATGAGGAGCTTGAGAAGATTTCGTCGGAACGTTTTAGACTATTCTTGAAAAGTTTTAATCTAATTGAAAAACGCGCTGAATATGATGAAAAAACCAATAAGCTTGACTTGGAACGCGAACAAAATGATGAAGAAAATGATAAATTCAATAAAGAAGTAGATAAATTCAATGAAGAATATAATAAATTTAATGAAGACGTTGATAAATTCAATGAATACATAGATAACTATGACGCAAAATATAATAGAACCCAAGAGATAAATATCTAATTCATATGATGTATACTCGACTATATTTTTTTGATAAAAAATCACTCGGTATATTACTAATATTCTCATAGATAGTGTGATACCGATAAAGAAAACTACTGGCTTCCAATTTCAGCATCAAAGCAGGATCTATATCGACAGATAGAGATGCAACAACAAATGATCAACTCCATGCAGTATATGCTGAACATACACGAGCAAAACATCAAAATTGAAATACTATATATAAATATATAGATTAAACATCTAAACAACTATGGATAGCATCTTCAAGATTGTAACGCACGTGAGTATCAATGATGGTAATTTGCGTAGATATGCATTTCATGAGAATGGGATATGGACCTGTCGAAGAATTAAAAAGAGTTTTAGCACTAATATTGGAGTTCATGTAAGCAAGGAGATTAAACCAATTGTAATGGCATTTGGAGGATTTAATGCGCATATCATGTTGCCAACAATCGAAGTTATTCCGGACTGGGCTAATGAACTATTATCTAATAGATTGATTAATACTAAATTACTCGATAAGGCATTGGAGATAAAGGACGAGCAAAATGCAATCGAATCTGATTTTAAATGTATTAGATCACATACCATCGAATACATGCGTGGGCAATACTGGTCATGTCAAGATAAAAATCAAATTCCATCCAATATAAAATCCATCACACTAGGACAAATAATCGATTTCTTTACAAACCAAGATGGAGTATTTGATACGAAGCAATATGTTACAATGCGCGATATGGCTACTATATGCGCAGCATTAATGGAACGTGGGATTACTAATTTCCATAATTAGGCATTGATTATTTTTTTGATAAGTCTATGATAAAAAAATCAGGCATATGCATTACTCCGAATGCAATTAATTCGTGATTGGATACTTTGTTTGATGAATAAAGCGTATTCATACATATCACTCTGAATCGCAATTGGAGTAACTTGATCAGCTATAATCAATTCAATGGTCTTATTAATATACACAAATTCTTGGATTGCCTGACACAAATCCATGTTGTTGATGGCGATCATAATCGATGTATCCATGGTCATGCAATTCATCTTTTGTTATGTTGTTAATTATTGATATAAAAAATGCTATTTTATGCCCAAATATAGTTTGTGCATATATACAAAATTGAAGAACTTTTATAATGAGTATAGCAATGACTCAAAGACAAGTAATCGCATTTAAACTAGTTTCTGGGGAGTATGGATATCTTGCCAATTTCTATCGTAAGATAATTTTAGTTGATGGCATCAAATTCAGAAGCGGAGAACACTTATACCAGTATAAAAAATTTAAATTTCTTCAGGATATTGGAGAACCAGTTACCGAAGAAATGCTACAAGCAATAATCGATGCTAAAACACCAAAAGATGTGAAAGCGCTTGGACATATGAAATTAAACAACATCGAAGAATGGGATAAGGTAAAAGTGGATGCGATGATGGACGTTCTGAGAGAGAAATTCAAGTATGAACGATTCAGACAGAAGTTGCTAGATACTGGAGACGCAATTCTGATCGAATCATCATACTATGATCGATTTTGGGGTGATGGAGGTTATAAACGAAATGGTCTTAACATGCTCGGTAAATGCCTAATGCGCATTAGAGATGAATTAAGCGACTCGGAAGAGCAAATCTCGTAAGCATTTTTTTGAGTTTATTTTGAACGATAATATATATAAACGATTTTATACATATAACATGTGGCCATTAAATGCGAGTAAGGAGTAAATATGGATTTGTTTTTTTGTTATTGAAGTAATAGGTACAATGTATTATATGCATATAAAAATATAATACATGTCATTAAATACTTGTCCGCTTAGAGAATGCACATCTACGCCAGAAACATGTTCATGTATTAAATCAAAATATAGTGATTTAATATTAGATGCCAATGGAATTAATAGTTCAGTTCTAATTAGAACAAATAATATTAAATCAATGTATATTGATAAGTATGCTAATGTTGGAATTAATTATTGGATACTGAATTTAAGTTTGTATCTGAAATAACATATAATATTATACAATGGGCAATCGCAAATATTCTGAATATTATTATAGCGAGGAGCATCTTAACTCCTTGAGTAATAAAGCATTTGAAACACTCGAAAAAGGATTCCCATTAAGCAAAGAATCGAAGATATGTATAGATAATATAATCGATACATTAGTTGAGATGATTACTGTTACATACAGAGGCATATCCAATCATCGCATTGCATGCTCCACTTATTATGTGATTAAACAAAAATTGGCTGATGTCGAGATCGCATATCTTAAGCAAGAGAATGATTCTCTCAAGCAAGAGAACGATTCTCTCAAGAAGACTATTTCTGATATACAAAGTATCAATCTGTAGATCTCTATTTATTTTTTTATGCTCGATTATTTAATGTAGATTTGAGATATTTCAATTTATGAATAAATAATTGTTATGGCGAATATTATTGTATAATAATATTCATTGAGTTGGAGGATAATTCAAGAACAATGATATAAATCTGATGCATATATCAATAATATAAATATCATAACTATATGGTTTCGTTGAAATTACATGACTGGATCGATATTGAAAATATTGATTGGAATGCATTATCATGTAATGAAAGTCTAGGAGCTATTGATTTGCTCAAGCAGAATCTAGATAAGATTGAATGGACTGGATTATCTGAAAATCATAACGCGCTTGCCTTACTCAAGGAGCATCAAGATAAGATTAATTGGGATGCATTATCCAAAAATAAAAATCCAGATGCGATTGAATTACTTAAACAAAATCCAGATAAGATAGAATGGTTTTCATTATCCAGTAATGAAAACGAAGACGCAGTTAAATTACTCAAGCAAAAGCCAATGCGGATTTTTTGGCATTGGTTATCCTTCAATCCAAGTACGAATGCCGTTGATTTACTTAGAAGGAATCCAACAAGAATTGAGTGGGGTCCTTTATCTGGTAATAAAAATACCAAAGCCATCGATTTACTTAAAAAGAATCCAACAAGAATTGATTGGAGCATGCTATCGTCTAATAAAAATCCTGAAGTCATTAATTTACTTGAGAAGAATCTAGATAAAATCGATTGGATGGGACTATCATGCAATCCAGAAGCTATTAATTTACTCAAGAAGAATCCAGAGAAGATTAATTGGGATTCATTATCACGGAATCCAAATCCAGAAGCTATTGATTTACTCAAGAAGAATCTAGAGAAGATTAATTGGGATTCATTATCGCAGAATTCAAATACAGAAGCCATTGAATTACTCAGAGAGAATCCAGAAAAGATTAATTGGAGTGAGTTCTCTCGCAATCCATCTATATTCACATGCGATGAAATGCTCAAACCTCAAGAAGGTATAATCGATAACATCTTTAAATACCTAACTACATAATACGAATCAGTGTATTTATCTGCTATTTTTTATCGAAAGTATATAAAATTGAAGTAATAGATAGCGTATTCAAGATCAGGACTCATGTTAGCATCAATAATTGCAAATTGCACAGATGTATAGGCTTGAACGGATTCGTATAAGTATTACTTATTGGATACTGAATTTAAGATTGTATCTGAAATAATATTATATATTATACAATGGGCAATCGCAAATATTCTGAATATTATTATAGCGAGGAGCATCTTAACTCCTTACGTGATAAGGCATTTAACACACTCAAACAAGGATTCCCACTAAGCAAAGAATCGAAGAAAAGTATAGATAATATAATTGATGCGTTATATGAGATGATTACTGATACATTCAAAGGCGCGGGCAATCATTCTCTTGCATGTGCCGTTTATTGTGTAGTTAAGCAAAAATTGGCTGATGTTGAGATAGCATATCTCAAACAAGAGAATGATTCTCTCAAGAAGACTATTTCTGATATGCGAAGTATCAAGTTGTAGATCTCTATTTATTTTTTTATGCTCGATTAATATGATTTGCAATATACACAATGATGATTACTCTTGATCATGAAGATATACAACAATTAATGCAAATGCGCAATGACAGTCCTAATAACGAAATTGCATTCATCGTAGAACAAGATATGATTTCTGTAATAGAGGGAGAATATGATCACATTGATAACATTCCATACGGAATGGGAATAATAGGACACACGCATCCACCAATGGCTAACTACGAGTATAATCCGCCAAGTCTAATTGATATACAATCTGCACGGAATGTATCATCGCAAGATTGGTTCGTTGTGGACAAAAAAGGCATATGGATATACTCCATCATAGATAATGAGGTTAATTTGGATAAAATAGATTTATATGCTTGCGCGATTATGAACAACGAAATAGATGTAGAAACATATCTGAAAAAAATAAACCAACACATTAATGTGCGATTTATTCCATATGATGATTGTTCTTCAATAGATTTGAATATGTAATTACTTCTTAACTAAGGCATATACAATCCCAACAGGCTTGAACTGTTGTTAATTATTGATATAAGTAATGCTATTTTATGCCCAAAATAGCCTTTATAAGACTGATATTCATCAAAAATGCATAAAATTGATGATCCATATGTATAAATATAGATTGGACACTTGGAATAACAATGTTTATGAAATTGCTTGATTGGATTGATATCGAAAATATTAATTGGTTTTGGTTATCATATAATTCAGCGGCTATTGAGTTTCTCGAACAGAACCAAGATAAGATTAATTGGCACCATTTATCTTGGAATGAAAATCCTGATGCGATTGTGTTGCTCAAGCAGAATCAAGATAAGATTGATTGGAATGGATTATCTTTGAATAAAAATCCTGAGGCAATTGAGTTGTTCAAACAGAATCAGGATAAGCTTAACTGGAACTATTTATGTAAAAATGAAAATCCAGAGGTAATTGAATTACTTAAACAGAATCAAGACAAGATTAATTGGGGAGTATTATCTGAAAATAAAAATCCCGAGGCGATTGAATTACTTAAACAGAATCAAGACAAGATTGATTGGAGAGCATTATCTAAAAATAAAAATCCAGAGGCGATTAAATTACTTAAACAGAATCAAGACAAGATTCATTGGTATTACTTATCTAAAAATGAAACTCTCGGGGCGATTGAATTACTTAAACAGAATCAAGACAAGATTGTTTGGGAAGCATTATGCGAAAATACTAATAACGAAGCACTCGAACTGCTTAAACAGAATCCAGATAAGATTGATTGGTATCGTTTATCCAGAAATGAAAACACTAAGGTGATTGAGTTTCTTAAACAGAATCCAGATAAGATTAATTGGGGAGTACTATGCAATAACGGAAATATAAAGGCAATTGAATTAATTAAAGAGAACCCAGATATGGTTGATTGGATTTGGCTGGCAGGTAATATAAATCCTAAAGCGACTGAATTATTAGTTGCGCATAAAAATGATATCAATTGGGAGGAATTAGATTGGGAAAATTCTGGTCCGATAATAAATCCTGCTTCGGAAGAAATGCATTGGACCGAATTTGATCGAGAAGAATTAGATTGGAATAAAAATCCAAAGGCAATTGAAATATTTGAACAGATTCAGGATAAGATTGATTGGGTTGCGATGTCACATAATCCAAACATATTTGCATATGATTATGAATCTATCAAAGAGACAAATCATCTAAAAATCGAATGCGTTGAGCAGTATATGTTCAATCCAAAACACGTGAATGAATTTCTAACTACACATGATGTATTAGATGAAGATATTTTCGTCGAGTGGTTTAAGAACAGATATGTATGTTGATATCCATGATATTTTTTTATCCAACTAAATGCGAAATTAACAATATGCATATCTACTCATTTATAGTGTTTAAATTATGAAACTAATTTGTTTTCTTGCGACGTCATTACTTCTATGTAGTTGGTAAGAAACGGTAATAATAACTATTTAAATAAATGATACTAATCCTGCTTTAATATTATAACGATGATCATTAAACAAAGAGAATCTATATCAATACGTGATTTCATTCAGAATTTGCACACCGCGATACCAGAATTCTCTAAAACTATAGTCACTACTGAATTAATAGAATTGGCGCAAATAAATGATGACAAAATTATATATTTGTATGAGAATATAAGCGATATTACAACTGATAAACAAACATTTGAAAAATATGGAATTGACTCAACGTATATCCTAAAAAGACCACATAATAATTGCAAATTAAATCACATCACAGTCAATGGAGAGACTCTACACATATATGCATATGTTTGTAGTAAGGAATTGTTGATCGAATTACTACAGATGCGATACGATGATCAATATCCAGATGGCGACAAGAATTTTTATACAAGGTATATTCAGTTTCTTAGACAAGCATCTAAATGGGTTATTCATCCTAAAATAAATCTTATCAATAATGTATTCATGTATGATAAGATTCCTGCGAAAATCAATCCGCCAAGTTTGATATGCAAGATTCCTGTGAAAATAAATCCACCAAGTTCGATATGCAAAAACATTAACAAAACATTATATGAGGATATATTCATATATGATAAGATTCCAGTGAAAACCAATTCACCAAGTTGGATATGCGAAAATACCAATGAAACATTATACGAGGATAAAGATAATCTAATAGAACCTAAATGTGGATTACGACATAGACATCCATTCAAACTAAGCGATTAATGCTTGCATATTGAGTATAAAATTGATATACATTAAATTAATTATAGAGTTAATACGTATCCATAATGTTTCTTAAGCTACGTGATTGGATTGATAAGGATAAACTTGAGTGGGCTGGATTGTCTCAAAATCCAAATGCAGTTGATTTGCTTAAACAAAATTTAGATAATATTCATTGGTATTGGATCTTTGATAATGCCAATGCTATAGATATCATGAAAGCTTATCCTCATAAATTAGATTGGTCGTTCGGTTAGACTTGAATTATTGACATAATATTTGTATAATTGATAATTTATACCATAGTATAAATGAGATTACTTAATTGGATAGACATCGACAAAATAGACTGGGATAATATATCAAGAAATCCTAATGCAATAGAATTACTTGAACAGAATCAAGACAAAATTCATTGGTGGGAATTGTGCAAAAATCCTAATGCGATTGAACTTCTAAAGAAGAATCAAGACAAGATAAATTGGGGTTTATTATCGAAAAATCCAAATGCAATAGAACTACTGAAACAAAACCAAGACAAGATCGATTGGAATGCATTGTCAGAGAACCCAAATGCAATCGAACTTCTAAAACAAAATCCAAATAAGATCTATTGGTATAAATTGTCAGAGAATCCAAGCGCCATGGATTTACTTGAGAAAAATCAGGATAGGATTGATTGGGACAATCTGTCAAGTAATCCAAATGCGATAGATTTACTTAGAAAAAATAGATATAAAATCAATTGGAGGAATTTATCAAGCAATCCAAATGCGATAGAACTTCTAAAGGAGAATAAATATAGAATTAATTGGCATGTATTAACGACTAATCCAAATGCAATGGAATTAATCGAACAAAATATGGATAAGTGCGAAAGATATTACTTATCAGAAAATCCAAATGCAATTAAATTAATCAAAAAAAATCCTTATTGGATAAATTGGACAGCCTTGTCGGAAAATCCAAATGCAATTGAACTACTTAAAAGAAATAAAGATAAAATTGATTGGAGTGCATTATCATTAAATCCATCAATATTCGAAGATGATAAATATACAATTGTCCAAAAGAATATCATGCAGGTAAGCAATTCTGTCCATAATAAAAAAATCGAAACTACATACAACACTAAAGAAAAACGGGTATCTAAGTTATATAGTATTATACGATTGGCGCGCAGATTATGTGGATTCAAACATACGAATCATAAATAGAAAAAAATATAACAGCATGCGAGATATTTTTTTATGAATCCAGATTGATATACTTAAGGATATTTTCTGGCGAATACTTTCGTTGCGTATAATAATCCGCAATCTTCCATAAAGTGTTGAATAATTTATCACGTTTAAATTTTCTGACCAATTTAATTAATCCAAGCTTGGCAATTCTTTTCTTATCATTAGTTTCAAGAAGTTGCCAGATAAACTCATTATCCAATCCAGTTTTTGAACATCTTAAATTGTATAAATTAATCAATGATGATGGTATGTCAGATATTTGAGTATTATCGCAATATAATTCTTTCAATTGGACCAATGTATCTGGTATGCTGGATACCTGAGTATTACTACAATATAATTCTTCCAATTTAACCAATGTATCTGGTATGCTGGACACCTGAGTATCATCACAATATAATCTTTTAAGATTAATCAACGTTGCTGGTATGCTGGATACCTGAGTATTATCACAATATAATTTTTTAAGATTAATCAACGTTGCTGGTATGCTGGATACCTGAGTATTGTCACAATCTAATCTTTTAAGATTAATCAATGTATCTGGTATGCTGGATACCTGAGTATCATCACAAATCAATTCCTTGAGATTGACCAGCGTATCTGGGATGACTGATATTTGCGTATTATCGCAATACAATTCTTCAAGACTAATCAAGGTATCTGGAATAACTGATATATTGGTATTTTCGCAATGTAAGATCTTAAGATTAACTAATGTATCGGGTATAGTGCAAATATCATCACATACGCCTAATTCTTCGATATCCGCATGATTAATCTGTTCGCACAATTGACACATGGTTAAACGCTTGTTCTATAACATAGATTAAAGTTGATCAATTTTATGCTCAATTTCTATAATGATTATGATAGTTATAACTACTTTAGCATATATGTTTATAAATGAATTAAGCATAAAATTGATTATCCTTAATCTATGTTATAGAACAAGGATCTAACCATGTGTCAATTGTGCGAACAGATTAATCATGCAGATATCAAAGAATTGGATATCTGTGATGATATTTGCGAATTGCCCAATACGTTAGTTAATCTCGAAAAATTATACTGCTATGATACCAATATATCAGTTATTCCAGATACCTTGATTAGTCTTGAAGAATTGGATTGCGATAATACGCAAATATCAGTCATCCCAGATACATTGGTCAATCTCAAGAAATTGAGATGCTGTTGCACGAATATTGTGGTTATTCCAGATACACTAGTTAATCTAGAAGATTTAACTTGTACCGAAACCGAAGTAGAAGTTATTCCAAATACGCTGACTAATCTGAAGAAATTAGATTGCGAAGAAACTCAGATATCAAGCATTCCAGATATGTTGATTAAGCTTGAAGAATTGCATTGTAGTAATACGAATCTGACGAATATCCCAGAAACGCTAATTAACTTAAAAATATTATTATGCGATTACACATCAGTGTCTTCTATTCCAGATACGTTAATTAATCTCGAAAAGTTATTTTGTAGTTATTCTAATGTAAATGAAATCCCTATTACATTGACTAATTTAATATTATTGCATATACATAATACGCATGTAGATATCATACCAGATATGTTTTCTAATTTAGAGCAATTGGGCTGTTGCAATACCAACGTAGAAGAAATTCCAAAAACATTGATTAATTTGAAACATGTATTTTGCGGATATTCGAAAATAACTAAAATCCCAGAGATATTGACTAATCTTGAGATACTATCTTGTGGAAATACTAACGTTATGGAAATTCCAAATGCATTGGTTAATCTGAGAATGTTGTACTGTCAATATTCGAAAATAACTAAAATCCCAGACGCATTGATTAATCTTGAGAATATATACTGCAAACAAACAGATATAGATGAAATTCCACACACATTGATTAATCTTGAGACTTTGGATTGTAGTCGAACATGCGTAGCATATATCCCAGACACGTTGTATAATCTCAAGACTTTACATTGCTATAATACAAATATAGAGGAAATTCCAGACACGTTATATAATCTTGAGATTTTAGACTGCGATGGAACTGACGTAGAAGAAATTCCAGATACACTGACGGATCTTAAGAAATTGCGATGTAATTTCTCAAATGTGTTAGACATACCAGATACATTGATTAATCTTAAAGAATTATATTGCATCTTTACGTATGTAATGGAAATTCCAGACACTTTGACCAATCTCGAAATATTGGTTTTGGATAGAACAAATGTAGAGGAAATCCCAGATACGCTGATTAATCTTAAATGCATAAACGCAGATGATTCATGCATGAAAATTATCCCAGATACGCTGACTAATCTGAAGAAATTGAAATGTTCACACACGCAAGTAGAGATAATTCCAGATACGCTGACTAATCTGAAGAAATTGAAATGTTCAAACACGCCAGTAAAGACGATCCCAGCTACGCTGACTAATCTAAGGAAATTGAAATGCGAACATACAAATATATCAAATATACCAAGATCATTGATATATTTGGAAGAATTGCAATGCGATCTAAATAACATAAATCGTAAATTTGTATTGGATTGGGCTTACGATATGAGATGCGCAAAATCAGGATTTGTTAAACTAATTAATATAGTAATTACACGCCCTAAACACTTTGCGACATTATGGAAAATTGCAGAGTATTATATGCAAAAAAAATATGCACCAGACAACATCCTTAAATACATCGACCTCGATGATATGTAGATATTTTTTTGGATCATATAAAAAATCAATCACATCTAAGTCAATGCTTATTTATGCGTTCTTCGAGCTTATTGATACGATTATCCAACTGTTTGATATCGTGGTTGATTTCTTTAATTTTAGAATCAAATGTAATATACATCATACCACAAATTGGTGGAGCAAATATAAGAATCATCGTTTTGATCCAATCGTAATTTAGATCAATTTCTCTAATATCATGTTCAATTGAATTCTTTAGTATGAACATGTCATGTTCAATCGAATTCTTTAGCATGAACATGTCATGTTCAATCGAATTCTTTAGTATATCATGCCCAATCGAATTATCGAGTATGTGAATTTCATCAAACTCTTCGAATCTCTTTGGTATCTTAGAATGAATAATGAGTCCATCCGGTGTATGCATTCGACGAATGCCACGGCTTGTCTTAGAAATAAGCTTAGCAAATTTAAACATCGTGTTGTATCGTATGTATATATATCTATAAACTTTGTCAATTTTATGCTCAATATTCAATTATAAAATTGATGACGATTATAAGTATAATATAATCAGATATGCCAACTTTACAAGGACTTAAGCGAAATCCTATAGATAAATTCTATACAAAAGACTCTGTAGCTAAACTATGTATAGATAAGGTTAAACAATTTATCACATTTGATGATAATCCTATGATTATAGAACCAAGCGCAGGCGGAGGAGCATTTATACCAAGTATAAATAAATTATCTAACAATTGCGTATTCTTGGATATAGAACCAGAACATGTCGATATTAAGAAACAGGATTTTCTGAAATATATACCAGAGGATAATCATGATATACACATTATTGGGAATCCACCATTTGGGAGACAATCATCCACAGCTATCAAATTCATAAAGCATGCATGTAAATTTGCGCAGTCGATATCATTCATTCTGCCAAAAAGTTTCAAGAAGGATAGCATGCGTAAGCATTTTAATAGAAAGTTTCATCTATGCTTTGAAACCAACATAGATGAAAATTCCTTCATGCTAAATAATAAGGAGTATGATGTTCCATGCGTATTTCAGATATGGATAAAAAAGAATATCGATAGACCAATGCCAAAGAAGGCTATTCCAAATGGATTTCAATTTGTTAAACGCGACGATGCTGATATATCATTTAGACGAGTTGGTGTAAATGCGGGAAATGTATCGACTGATATATCTGATAAGAGTCCACAATCACACTACTTTATCAAATTCGATTCAGAAAAAAATATCGAAGAAATGATAAATATGATTGACAATTTATCATTCGATCACGATAACACAGTTGGTCCAAAATCAATTTCAAAACAAGAACTGATCAGTGCTATCAATCAAAATCTGAACTGAAAAACTCAGTGATTATTTTTTTCAATCCATGTAAGTAGCATAAATTGTTATTTTGATAGCCACTGTTATGCAACCATATTGATATATATCATTATATCATCTATATATCACAATGATCGCTAAGCATAAAATTGAAGAACTTTAATCAATATTATACACTGAACCAACCAAATTACGCCTCAAAGATCATACAATGAGTATTGCTGATATTACGGATATTGCCACACTAAGTGCATATCTTGATAATCAGGTTTTATTAAACCGAGAAGTAATCGATACGGATGAATTAAGAGACATCGTATCATATATGATAAATGATATAGTGGGTGATGATTATGATTATGATATCGTTGACGCATTGGAAATTTATATTTTCACTGATGAGGATTACCATATTCAATTATCGACAGTATTATCCACACTTAAAATTACAGATGGTAATATAACGCTAGGCGCTATACTCAGATGTAAACTGTTTGACACTACGAAATCATTATATGAGGTAGATCCGATAATTACATTGAACAAATCAGAACTAATATACGATAATAAATTTTGTCGTATATTCAGAGATGAAGATGATACAGAAACGGCGAGTTCTAAAGAAAAAAAAATGTCAATTAGTGGACTTCTGAGCAAGTCAGGATTGTTAAAGGTATTATATAGCTTATGCGATGATTATAAAACTCAAGAATGCGCAGCAGTGCTTATGGATGCATATAATGCCTATAAGCAATACATAAGCAAAATATCTGAACGGCAATTACAACTGAAGGTGAATGAGCTTACTAAAATGATTGAAATTAAGAATGCTAAACTAGATACTTTGCGTAAGGATAAAGTTTATCAAACCAACATAAACAATCATTTGATGAACTTTGCGAAAAAAACGCCAGAGTATGATGATATTAAAAATATGTTAGACAATACGATGCTATTAACAGATCCTGAACAATATAAATACAAATTACGAGATTACATAGATATAGATGAAGATGATTTTGAATATATGGAGCTATCATTAAATCCAAATGCAGTCGAGTTTCTTAAGAGAAACCCTAAATGCATCGATTGGTATGAAATATTCAATAATCCAAATCCAGCAGTGGTTAAACTAATTGAAGATAACTGGAATGAAATTGATTGGGATGAAATATTCGAAAATCGTCAATCTGAATTATTAGATAATTCAGCAATGATTGATATTATTATGGAAAATCTTGATAAATTCGACATTGACGAAATATCCATGTCAAAATGTGCATTAGAATTAGCGAAAAGAGGCGTGGAAGGAATTGATTTATGCTATCTATCAGCAAATCCAAATGCGATCGAACTACTTACGGAGAATAAAAATAGAATCAATTGGTATTATCTATCAGCAAATCCAAATGCGGTCGAACTACTTACGGAGAATCAAGATAAGATCAATTGGCGTTATCTATCAGCAAATCCAAATGCGATTAAATTACTTACGGAGAATCAAGATAAGATCAATTGGCGTTATCTATCAGAAAATCCAAATGCGATTAAATTACTTGCGAAGAATCAGGATAAGATCAATTGGGATAATCTATCAGAAAATCCAAATGCAATTCAATTACTTACGGAGAATCAGGATAAGATCAATTGGGATAATCTATCCAAAAATCCAAATGCAATCGAACTGCTTGCGGAGAATCAGGATAAGATCAATTGGGATAATCTATCCAAAAATCCAAATGCAATCGAACTGCTTGCGGAGAATCAGGATA
>JACCDQ010038634.1_pt1 | contig 15360 bp, 8 predicted proteins | sample 7446031 | NCBI WGS metagenome assembly JACCDQ01 (sample SAMN15323442, study PRJNA562643) | freshwater metagenome | isolation source: river surface water | place: USA:Blue River Watershed | collected 2017-08-17
CTCGCCACATTGGCAAGACCCAGCGACAGCAGTTCGCGGCCCGGGTCATGTTGCGAATTGACATGCTGGTCGCAGGCAAGCGCCACCAGCAACGACTCTACCGAGCCGATGATCGCCATCACGGCAGCGGTCATCAGCACCGCACCGGCATGTTTGAACCACAAGGAACGACCGCCATCGTCAAGCAGCGGCAGCAAGCCATCGGGCCATACCAGCCCCTGAGGCAGCGGCCCCAGGGCTTGCCCAAAGAACAAACCCGGAAAGAGCAGCGACAACACGGCCACCAGAGCGCAACCGGCCACCAGACCCAGCAGCGTGGCAGGGATGCGCGGCCATTTCCAGCGGATCAGCCAGACCGTGGCCACCGTGACCAGCCCGACCAACAGCGTCATTGGCTGCACCTGTGACAGCACCGTCAGATCCGTCCAGCGGGTCGCAGACGACAGACCCAGCAGAATCGGGATTTGGGAGAGCACGATCAGCAACATCACCCCATTCATGAAACCCGCCAACACCGGTTGCGGCACAAACCGGGCCATCCGCCCCAAGCCCGACAGGCCGAGCAGCATCTGGAACAGGCCCATCAACACCACACTGCTGGCCACCACCGCCAGCAGCGTGGCGAGCCCCTGCGCACTCTCCAGGTGGAACTGGGGGTCACGCACCATTTGCACCACCAGACCGGCCAGAATCAGCGACGTGGCTGAACTCGGCCCAGCCGAGGGTGAGACCGCACTGCCCAATATGGCATAAAAAAATCCACCCGCGATGACCGCAGCAAAAGACGCCGCAATGCCCAACGGAGCCGCCGCTCCTAGCGGGGCATAGGCCAGCAGGCCCAGGGTCAAGACGATAGCAAGGGTCTCCAGCGCTGCCATTGCGCCGGACAAACTCCGAACCGTGTGGTTTATCGCACCCACTTTCTGGCGTTCTCCCACAACTGCATCCAGGGGCTCAAGACATCAGGGTTCTGATCGGTCCAGCTCATCTGGATGTTGCGAAAGACGCGCTCGGGGTGCGGCATCATGGCGGTGAAGCGTCCGTCCGCCGTGGTCACCGCGGTCAGGCCGCCCGGGCTGCCGTTCGGGTTGAACGGGTAGGCCTCGGTCGCCACGCCATGGTTGTCAGTGAAACGCATGGCGGCAATGGCTTGGGCGGCGTTGCCGCGGTACTTGAAGTTGGCATACCCCTCGCCATGGGCCACCGCAATCGGCAGGCGGCTGCCGGCCATGCCCTGGAAGAAAATCGAGGGTGAGGCCAGCACTTCCACCATGCTCAGGCGGGCTTCAAAACGCTCACTCTGATTGGTCGTGAAACGCGGCCAGGCTTGCGCGCCCGGGATGATGTCGGCCAGTTCGGCAAACATCTGGCAACCGTTGCAGACGCCCAGTCCAAAAGTGTCCAGACGGCCAAAAAAGGCCTTGAACTGGTCCGCCAGCACCGGGTTGAAGGTGATGGAACGGGCCCAGCCAATACCGGCACCGAGCGTGTCGCCATAACTGAAACCGCCACAAGCCACCACCCCCTTGAAATCGGCCAGCTTGGCGCGGCCACTCTGAAGGTCGGTCATGTGCACGTCAAAGGCCTCGAAGCCGGCTTCGGTGAAGGCATAGGCCATTTCCACATGGGAATTGACGCCCTGCTCGCGCAGCACCGCCACCTTGGGGCGCGACAACATGAGGGCTGGTGAAAGGGGAGCAGACGCGCTCTTCACCAGATGTACATGCAGGCCCGGGTCGGACGGCTCGCCAGCGGCGGCATGTTCGGCATCGGCACAAGCCGGGTTGTCGCGTTGCTGGCAAATCTTCCAGGACGTGGCATCCCAGACTTGGTGCAAATCCGCCAGCTTGGCGCTGAAAATCGACTTGGCATCGCGCCAGACCTGCACCTCGCCGATGCCCGCCGTGATGGTCGAGTCGGCCGGGCGGGTTTTGCCCACCACATGGCTGTGCTGGCTCAACTGGTGCTCACGCAAGACCTGCATGACCGCATCGCGGTCGGTCGTGCGCACCTGCAACAGCACACCCAGTTCTTCGCTGAACAAGGCCTTGAGTGTGAGCTCGTTGCGCCGGCCACTGACCTGGCTGGCCCAGTTCTTGGCATCACCCTGGTCCATACGGCTATCGGCAATGCCGTCACCCTCGGTCACCAGCATGTCGACATTCAGGGCCACCCCGACATGGCCGGCAAAAGCCATCTCGCAGGCGCTGGCGAACAAGCCGCCGTCGCTGCGGTCGTGGTAGGCCAGAATCTGGCCCTGGCCGCGCAGAACATTCACCGCCTTGACCAGGTTCACCAGGTCTTGCGGGTGATCCAGGTCCGGTACCTCGTCACCCATCTGGCCCAGGGTTTGCGCCAGAATGCTGCCGCCCATGCGGTTTTGGCCGCGGCCCAGGTCCACCAGGATCAGCGAGGTGTCATCAAGGGCGTTGAGTTGTGGTGTCAGCGTGCCACGCACATCGGCCAGCGTGGCGAAGGCGGTCACGATCAGCGACACCGGTGAGGTCACCTTTTTCGCCTGACCCGATTCGTCCTTCCACTGGGTGCGCATCGACAGCGAGTCCTTGCCCACCGGAATCGAAATACCCAGGGCGGGACAAAGCTCCAGTCCGACCGCTTTCACAGTCTCGTAGAGCGCGGCATCTTCGCCGGGTTCGCCACAAGCCGCCATCCAGTTGGCCGACAGCTTGACACGGTCGAGGTCGACAGGAGCTGCCAGCAGGTTGGTGATGGCCTCGGCCACTGCCATGCGGCCACTGGCGGGCGCATTCACGCTGGCCAGAGGTGTGCGCTCACCCAGCGCCATGGCCTCGCCGGCAAAGCCCTTGAAGTCGGCCAGCGTCACCGCGCAATCGGCGACCGGCACCTGCCAGGGACCCACCATCTGGTCACGGTGGGTCAGACCACCCACGGTACGGTCGCCAATGGTGACCAGAAAACGTTTGGATGCCACGGTGGGATGGGCCAGCACATCCAGCACCGCCTGCTGCAGCGTGACCTCGGTGAGTTTGACCGGCTCAAACACGCGCTGCACGGTTTTCACGTCGCGCTGCATTTTTGGCGGCTTGCCCAATAACACGTTCATCGGCATGTGAACTGGCGGCCCGGCGCGGCGCACGCCCGGATCTTCATCGGCGACAACAAGATCACGTTCTTCGGTGGCCACACCCACCACGGCAAACGGGCAACGCTCGCGTTCACACAAGGCCTTGAACAGGTCCAGTGATTCAGGCGCAATCGCCAGCACATAACGCTCCTGGCTTTCGTTGCACCAGATTTCCTTGGGCGCCAGGCCGGATTCTTCGAGCGGCACCGCGCGCAAGTCAAAACGCGCACCACGCCCGGCATCGTTGGTCAGTTCCGGAAACGCATTGCTCAGGCCGCCGGCACCCACGTCATGGATCGCCAGAATCGGGTTGGCTTCGGTCATCAGCCAGCATTGGTTGATGACTTCCTGCGCCCGGCGCTCAATCTCGGGGTTGCCACGCTGCACCGAATCAAAGTCAAGGTGGGCCGCGTTGTCGCCGGTGGTCATGGAACTGGCCGCACTGCCGCCCATGCCAATACGCATGCCCGGGCCGCCCAGTTGAATCAGCAAGGTACCGGCCGGAAACGCGATCTTGCGCGTCTGGCTGTCGTCGATCACACCCATGCCGCCGGCCAGCATGATCGGCTTGTGGTAACCGCGCTGCTCGGTCTGCGGCTCGGCCAGACTCGCCGCATCCTTGAGCGAGTAACTCAGGCTTTGCTCGTATTCACGAAAGTAACCCAGCAAGTTGGGGCGACCAAACTCGTTGTTGAACGCGGCGCCGCCCAAAGGGCCTTCGACCATGATCTGCAAAGGGCTGGCAATATGCGCGGGCTTGCCGTAATCACCTCCGTTAGCCGTCATCGCGAGCGTAGCGTGGCGATCCATGCCCGCTGACTGCATGGATTGCCGCGTCGCTTCGCTCCTCGCAATGACGGTAGCGCTGGAATCAGCTGGCGACTGACCCCAATTGATTTTGGAGACGGTAAAACCGGTCAGGCCGGCCTTGGGTTTGGAGCCGCGGCCGGTGGCGCCTTCGTCACGGATCTCGCCACCCGCGCCGGTCGATGCCCCGGGGAAAGGCGAAATCGCCGTCGGGTGGTTGTGGGTCTCCACCTTCATCAGGATGTGTTGCAGGGCGCTGCTTTTTTGATAACTTGCGGTTTCGAGACCATCGGGGGTCATGCTCGCCCGGCTGCTGAAACGCTCCACCTGCCCCCCCGCCATCACCGACGCGTTGTCCGAATAGGCCACCAGCATGTGCTGCGGGTTGGTCTGGTGGGTGTGGCGGATCATGCCGAACAGGCTGTTGGGCTGGGCCACACCGTCAATGGTGAACTGGGCGTTGAAAATCTTGTGGCGGCAATGCTCGCTGTTGGCCTGGGCAAACATCATCAACTCGACATCGGTCGGGTTGCGCTGCAACTGGGTGAAGGCCTGCACCAGGTAGTCCATCTCGTCGTCTGCCAGTGCCAGGCCAAACTCGCTGTTGGCAGCCAGCAGCGCGGATTTGCCGCCACCCAACACATCGACATGGGCCATCGGCGCGGCGGGCAGGCTGTCAAACAGGTGGTGGGCGGTACCCAGGTCAAACATCACGCTTTCGGTCATGCGGTCATGCAGCAGGCTGGCCACCTGCACCAGATGCGCCTCGGTCAAGACAGGTTTGCCCAGCAGGCCGGACTTGAGGCTGATGCGGTAGGCCACCACACGCTCGACGCGGTGCACCGCCAGGCCGCAGTTGTGCGCAATGTCGGTGGCCTTGGAAGCCCAGGGCGACACCGTGCCGAAACGTGGCGTGACCACAATCAGCGGGCCGTCAACAGAGCCGGTGTAGGGTTCGCCATAGGTCAGCAGGGCCGTCAACTGTTGATTGAGCGAAGCTGGGGGTGCCGCATCGGAGGCAACCAGGTGCACATAACGCGCTGCAATGCCATTGATCTTGTCGTGCACGGCTTGCAGGCCAGGCAGCAGTTGTTGAACACGGAAATCGCTAAGAGCGCTACCGCCCTCGATGGGGGTGATGTGCAGAGTCAATTGGAGGGCCTCGACGAGAGACTAAGGAAAAGGTAAAACGCGCGAACCCAGGCTGGGTTCATGCAAAAAGTGGGCAGATTTTAACTGCCGCTCAGGTGCCGCGGTACAACCAGGGCTGGTCCAGCAGGCCTTCCCCTTGCAATTTCATGGCCATGTTGCGGCCCAGGGCCACCAGGCCGCTGGCGTGAAAGATCCTGCCGTTGCGGATCGCCGTGGCCTGCACCCTGGCATTGCGCCGCCAGCGCTGCTGCGCGTACTGCTGCAACAAGGCCTGCACCTGACTGGCGGCGTCGGCCAAGCCTTTCCCGGCAAACAAACCGCCTTGACCCAGCACCCGCGCCAGCACCGCGGCGTCTTCAATCGCCATGCCCGCACCCTGGGCCAGATAGGGCACCATGGGATGGGCGGCGTCACCGAGCAGGGCCACCCGGCCAAAGGCCTGCTCGGCGGCGCTACGCATCGGCGGGCGAATGCTCAAGGCCCACAAGCGCCAGCTGGGTACCGCCTGGATCAAGTCTTTCAGGGGTTTGCAGCAACCCTGCAGGCGCTGCTGCAGATCGGCCGCGTTGCCGCTGTGGTCCCAGTGCGACATATCACCCTGTACCCTGCCATGCACGATGGCAACCACATTGAGCCACTCGCCGCGGCGCACCGGGTACTGCACCACATGCATCTGCGACCCGAGCCAGGCGGTCACCTGTGAACTGCGCAAATGCATGGGCAAACGCGCCTGCGAGATCAAGGCCCGATAGGCCAGGTGTCCGGTGGGCTGCGGGGTGCCGTCAGCCAGCAGTTGCTGGCGGATCCGGCTCCAGCCGCCATCGGCGCCCACCAGCACATCACCTCGCACCTGCTGGTCGTGTTCCAGTTGCAGCGCTACACCGGTCTCGGACTCTTCAAAACTCGCCACGGAACTTCTCAGATGCAGTGCCACCCCGCCCTGACGCTGCAATGCGGCCAACAACAGGGCATGCAGATCAGCACGATGGATGGCGAGGTAAGGCGCACCATAACGCTGGTTCATGACATCGCCCAAGCGCAGCACACCCAGTTCAGTACCGGAGCTGGCGCTGCGCACCTGCAAACGGTCGGGGAAAGCCACCACCTCGTCCAGCGCCTGCTGCAGGCCCCAGCCATACAACACCTTCACCACGTTGGGACTCAACTGAATGCCCGCGCCAAACTCCGAAAACTTGACACTGCGCTCAAACAGCGCCACCTCGGCACCCGCACGGCCACACGCCAGCGCAGCACTCAGGCCGCCGATACCGCCGCCGGCTATCAGTACTTTGCTCATCTCAAGACTCAATCCCTATTTGAAAACGGCCTATTGTCGGTGCCTGATACTGCACAAGGCTGACAGCCCGACGCGAAGCGTTGCAAATGAAAGTCACGCTACCATGTCACCAAGGTCAACCCAATGGAGCGGCTCATGGCGCGATGGATCAAAAGTTTACTCCTGGCAAACCTGGCGTATGTATGCCTGGCTCTGCCAGCAACTGCCCAGTCGCTGCGCCACCAGGTGGTCGTGTCAAACCTGGCGCATCCTTGGTCGCTGGCGTTTTTACCCGAAGGCCGGTTTCTGGTCGCCGAGCGCCCGGGGCGCCTGCGTGTGATCGAAGCCGATGGCCGGATCAACCCGGCGCTGGCCGGTCTGCCCGAGTTGGCGGTCGGCGGCCAGGGCGGGTTGCTCGATGTGCTGCTGGACGCCGACTTTGCCCGCAATCACACGCTATTTTTCTGCTTTTCCGAGCCCGGTATGGGTGGCAACAGCACGGCTCTGGCACGGGCCCGGCTCTCCATCGACCGTACCCGGCTGGAGTCGGTACAAGTGATCTTCAGCGCACGGCCCAAGGTGGCCAGCAGCGCGCACTTTGGCTGCCGCATCACTGAGAGCAAAACCCAGGGCCAACCCGACGGCATGCTTTTCATGACCCTGGGTGAACGTTATGTGCGCAAGGATGACGCGCAAACCCTTGACAACCACCACGGCAAGATCATTCGTGTGTTCAAGGACGGCCGCGTACCCACGAGCAACCCTTTTGTCACCACCGCCGGGGCGCTGCCGGAAATCTGGTCCTACGGCCACCGCAACCCACAGGGCCTGGTGCTGGCGCCCGACGGCACACTCTGGGCGCATGAACACGGACCCCAAGGCGGCGATGAAATCAACCTGATCACACCAGCACGCAATTACGGCTGGCCGGTGATCACCTACGGCGAGAACTATGGCGGCGGTCCGATTGGCGCGGGGCTCGGCGCCAAAGATGGCATGACCCAGCCACTGCACTACTGGGTGCCGTCAATTGCACCCTCAGGCATGGTCTTTTTAACCAGCGCGCGTTACGGAACGAACTGGATTGGCAACCTGTTTGTGGGTTCACTCAAGTTTGCCTACCTGAACCGGATCGAACTGTCGGCGCCGTTCGCCGGCCGCGTAGCCCGCGAACACAAATTGCTCGCTGATCTTGGCGAACGCATCCGCGATGTGCGCCAGGGGCCTGACGGCCTGTTGTATGTGCTGACCGACCAGGTCCAGGGTCGCCTGGTCCGGTTGTTGCCCCCATAAATTGACCCTGTAGGGCCGAGTTCATTCGGCCAGGTCGACTGAAGTCGACCTACAAAGGTCGGGACCATGCGAATTCGCAAAGACAAGGCGCACTCGGCTGCATAAAGTTCACGCTGAACTTTGTCCATAAGCCAACCCACGCAGGAGACTCGCATGAACATGAAACACATCCGAAATTTGGCCAAGTCCCTGAAGATCGAGCCGGGAACTGTGTCAAAACCCGAACTGATCTGGCAAATCCAGCTTGCCGAGGGCAATTTTGACTGCTACGCCAGCGCCAAAAACGGTGAATGTGACCAGCTTGACTGCAGCTGGCGTAACGACTGCCTGAGTGAATCACAAGCTGCCACCCCAGGGGCGTGACAGAGACGTCAAGGGTCAGAAACTCAAATAGGGGACGTATTGACCTGACCCGGGTCTGCGTTGTCCCAGTTCACTTCAAGTCGGTCGCGCCCCCCGTTTTTAGCACGGTACAAGGCTGCATCACTTTCGGCCAATAACAGGTTAAACGACGTCTGTTTGCCAAGGTGACTGGCCCCAATACTCACGGTGTAGGCAATCAACCGGCCTTGAAACAGCACGGGGTTAGCGTGAACAGCCGCAAGAATGCGGTTAGCCAGCGCGCAGCCGCCCTCCTGAGTGGTGTTGGGCAACAAGACGGCAAATTCCTCCCCGCCAATGCGCCCTATCACGTCTGATTCGCGCAGCACCCCTTTGACTGTTTGCACAAAACCGATCAACACCGCATCACCCGTGGGATGTCCATAACAGTCGTTCACACTTTTAAAGTGGTCCAGGTCCAGCATCAAGAGCACCAGTGGCAAGGCGTAACGCAGTGAACGTGCCATCTCCTGTTCGGCCTGACTCATGAAATATTGGCGGCTCAAGGCGCCGGTCAGGGCATCCACATTGGCCAGCGCCAGGCTGGCCAGTTCCGCACGTTTCAGCGCGCTCACATCTTCGTGCGTCACCACCAAGCGCCTGGACGCGCCCAGAACCGGCGTGATCTTGACGGTGATCCAGCGGCTGCCGCAGCGCGTGTTGAGGGGTTCCTTTGAATTGAAGTAGGTGGTTTCCCCATCGGCCACCAAAGCCATCCCCTCGGCCAGTTCGGCAAGCGCCGGCGAATCCGCGGCAAAAAGATCATGCAACACGGCGTGGTAATTTCTGCCCACCGATACGTCGAGATCAAGGGAAAAAAAGAAATTGCGCCAAGCCACATTGGTCAGCTGAATCAGACCATCATTGGACAATACGGCAATCTGCGCCGAGATCGAATCAAACACCGCATTCTGAAATTCCAATGCTTCCAACAAGTCGGCCTCAATCTTTTTTCGCAGCGACACGTCAACCAGGGTGCCCAGCATCCGCAAAGCCTCACCGCTTGCAGAACGCAACACCACCGTGCCCCGCCCCAACACCCATTTCCAGCTGCCGTCCTTGCAACGAATGCGGTGTTCTTTGTAAAAAGATTCTTTTTTTCCTGACAAGCAGTCCTTCAATATGTCCATCAGCTGGGGTTTGTCGTCGGGGTGAACAAATGACATCAAGCTCGTGACATCAGGCTGGATTTCGCTGCGCTCATAACCAAAAAGCCGGGTAAAGCCCTCCGACAAACTCACCCCAGCGCTGCTGATGTTCCAGTCCCACACACCGTCACCCACTGCAGCCAGCGCCAGTTTCATTCGCTCTTCACTGGCCCGCAGCTGATCGCCCAATCGTTTCTGCTCAGATAAATCGGCCAGGGCAATTTGCCAACCCTGTTCCGGACCAATCCAGACCACCCTGGTCTGCACATGCAGCGACTCCAGCCCGTCGATCTGAAATGTCAACTCGGCCACCTGGGTTTCATGTTGTTCCCTGGCACGCGCCAGCATGGCGCTAAACTGCAAGCGCTGAGCTTCGACCACATACAGCGCCAGCATACCGCCTGCCAGCCTGGCACGCTCAGCACCCAGCAGATCAGCTGCTGCGAGGTTCAACTTCGTGATTGTGCCGTTACCATCAATCAGGACGGCGCCCACGGGAGCAAAGTCAAAAAGTTCATTACTTTGACCAAGCGCCTGATCCAATTGCAAGCGAGCGTTGTTGAGATGCTCGTTTTGCATCTCCAGCTCAATCTGGTGAATTTCCAGCTCCTCCAGCAAATGCTGAACCTGCTGCACGTCCAACGCAGCGTCCATCGCGCCGCGCCGATGTGACAACCGTGCCGTCGCCAATTGGCGCAAAGCATCCAGGGCCGGCGGATTTTTACGGTAAACCATGAGCGGAATCCTGCGAACCCTGATCCCGCGTCACAGCCAGCAATCTGGCTTGCGTCTCGCGCAATTCCAGCTCAAGATTCTTGCTGGCGCTGATGTCGGTGAAGGTAATGACCAGACCGTCGATCCGGTTGTCCTGGGTGCGGTAAGGCATGATGCGCACGCGGAACCAGCGCGACCCCGAGGCTGGCACATAGGACTCCCTGAACGCCAGCGTGCGCAAGACCTCCATCGCGTCCGCGGCCAGACCGGGGTAGTTCAGGTCACACACGATGTCGGTGATGCTGCGCCCGGCGTCACCGGGGATCAGCTTGAAAATCTTGGTGGTCGCGGGTGTGAAGCGGCGCACATGCAGGGCTTCATCCAGAAAAAGAACCGCAATTTCAGTGCTGTCAAGCAAGTTGCGCATGTCATTGCTGGCGCGCGACACCTCGGCCACCTTGAGCCGCAACTCATTGTTGATGGTTTGCAGTTCTTCGTTCATCGACTGCATTTCTTCTTTTGAGGTGGTCAACTCCTCATTGGTGGACTGCAGTTCCTCGTTGGTCGATTGCAATTCTTCATTGGTCGATTTGAGTTCCTCCTGCGAGGTTTGCATTTCCTCGCGGGTTGAGCGTGCGTCCTCGCGGGCGTGCTGCAACTCTTGCAATACAGCCTCCAGGCGCGCTCCCTCGCCACCGCCGACCAAGCCATCCGACGCCAGGCGACGATTGCGTGGGCTGGGCGCCGCCACGTCCCTGAAAACAACCAGCACGGTGCCACGCAGCGCCACTGGCTCAGTGAGCGGTTGCACCACCACATCCACATAGCGGGCCGAACCGTGGCTGTCGATTTTGATGCGTTTGAGCGTGGTCACCTCGCTTTCGCGCACGGCGCGGTAAAACGCTTCACTCAACGCCTGCCTGAGCCCGTCGCGAGCCATGGCAAACAAATTCAGACTGGGTTTGCCTGCAGCAGGCTCCAGGTACTGACCAGTCTTGCCGCTGAAATAGAGCATCTCCCCCCGGTTACTCACCAACAATGCCGCAGGTGCATAAGTGCCCAGCACCAGTTGCTCCACCAGCGTCTGCAGGTCATGCGTTGTGGACAACGCACCCTTGGCTTGTAGCGTCTGCGCGGGCACACGCGAACCGGCGTGATTGAAGGCGCCCGGCATACCCGTCTGCAAGGCGGGTGTCGGCACATCCAGCCGACGGTACAGGCGTGAGCGGCCAGGCAGGCCTGCAAACAGGGAACTGGAGGGTCCGACCGACTCTGAGCTGCCGAGCAGCAGGAAGCCACCCGGCGTCAGACTGTAATGAAAGAGCTGCATCAGTTTTTCCTGCAGCACAGCCTCCAGGTAAATCAGCAGGTTGCGACAGCTCAAGAAGTCGATCTTGGTGAAGGGCGGATCCACAATGACGTTCTGCTCGGCAAAAATCACCATTTCACGAATTTCATTGCTGATCCGGTAACCTGCGGCATCTTCGACAAAAAAACGCTTCAGGCGCGCCGCTGAAACATCTTCGCTGATGCCCGCCGGATAAATGCCAGCGCGGGCGCGCGCAATCGCCTCCTTGTCCAGATCGGAGGCGAATATCAGCAACTTGTAGCGCTGGGCCGAAGGGACCTCTTCCAGCGACTCCTTGAACAACATGGCCAGCGAATAGGCCTCCTCGCCAGTTGAACAGCCCGGCACCCAGGCACGCAGCTGGGCGCCTTCGGGGTGATTCGCGCGCAATGCAGGAAACACCTCACGTTTGACCTGTTCCCAGACCTCGGCATCGCGAAAAAAACTGGTGACACCAATGAGCAACTCGCCGAGCAGCAAATCGACTTCCTTGGGGTTCTCGCGCACATAACGCAGGTAATCTTCAATACGAGGCAACTGGTGCAGGCCCATGCGGCGCTCCACACGTCGCATGATGGTATTTTTTTTGTAGGCCGAAAAATCATGGCCGGTATGGGTACGCAGCAAGACCAGGATCTTGTCGAGAAAGCTGGCCGCCGTGCGTTGAAACTCGGCTTCAATCTGGGCCTGAACGTCGCCCACCAGCCGGATCCGTTTGACAAAGGCAATCACCCTGGAAGGCAATTCGTCGGCCGGTGCCACCGCATCCACGACATCGGCGTCAATCGCGCTGCGCGGCATGCTGTCAAACTGCGCTGAGGCCGGGGCTTGCGCAAATGCCGCACCGCCCGCCTGCCTGATCGCGCGCAGACCCATCGTGCCATCCGAACCCATGCCAGACAAGACGACGCCCATGCTGTTGTGCTGCCGGTCGTCAGCCAGGGATTTGAAAAAGAAATCAATCGGCTGGCGCAAACCGCGCGCTTCGATCGGTTCGAACAAATGCAGCACACCATTCAGCAGCGACATGTCCTGCCCCGGTGGAATCACATAAACGTGGTCAGGTTCGACCAGCATCTGATCCACCACCTGCTGAACGGGCATGGCCGTATGACGCTGCAGCAACTCTACCAGCATGCCCTCGCTGTTTGGATCCCGGTGCTGCACCACCACAATGGCCATGCCACACTTCGGTGGCACGTGCGATAAAAATTGTTCCAGCGCTGTCAGACCGCCAGCGGAAGCTCCGATCCCCAGAATCGGAAAAGCAGCACGGGTTGCGGTCGAAGTGTTGTCGCTATTCACTCAATCGTTCCCTCTGATGGTCATTTTCTCTCGCACCGTAAACAATTTCAAAATTGTATGCTTACGGCATAAGCAAGGGTAAATATATTTAGGGCTGATTACGTGATGATTACAAGTCCTAGCGTGACAGTTTTGACAACAACTCAAGTTTGACGGTCTTCGCCCACCGTCTCTGCCGGGCGGCAGGCACGACGATTAGCGCTCAAAATGGCAGAGTGCGTCGCGGGAAAGGATTTTTATCTCGCGAAATTCCACCTCGATGATGCCCTGCTGGACCAGGGCAGAAAATGCGCGGCTGACCGTCTCGACGGTCACGCTCAGATGGTGGCCGATGTCGCGCCGGGTCATCGGCAGAATGAAGCGGCTGGGTGACCAGCCCATGTCTTCAAAGCGCCTGGACATCGTGTGCAGAAATCTTGCCACGCGGGCCTCGGATTTGACCGAGCGTGTCAGGGAATAGGCTTCCTGCTCCTGGATGATCTCGCGGCTGCTGGCCCAATAGGCCATATGCTCCAGAGTGTTGGCGCCGCCGTTGGAGGTAAACAGCTCGGGGGCTGGCAGGCGGATCAGTTCGCAATCGGTCAAGGCCACCGCTTCGCTCATGTAGGTGTTCTGGTAAATGCCGTCAAATCCGAGCAAATTCCCCTTCATCGGGAAGCCCAGCACATGGACGCCTCCATCCACGTTGGTAATCAGGGTCTTGAGTGTGCCGAGCCGCACCACATAGAGGCCGTCGAACGGCTGACCCATCACCAGGGCAGACTGCCCGGCTTTCAGGCGCCTGCGATGGAACAGTTGCGCATCACTGTCCGCCTGCAGATGCCCGTCGTAACGTAACAAATCCTGGAGTTCCTGCAGCGTGCAGCATCGTTCGTCGAGCCCGGGCTTCAAGGCGGGGTGCGGGGGGCTGGGTAACCAGCGCGCAGGTGCGGACAGAGCCTGAACGTTCATCATGAAAAACTCCCAATCTTGTTTTGGCAGGAGGCCGGCACCCAGCGGGCGTCAAAGCGATCCCTGGTACCAACTCTAGATCGCACTCGGACGAACGTCTGTAGGGAGAGTTAGACAGCGCGCGCCGGCAAACATTGACAAAACGCGCCTACAGGCAAGGCAGCGTGACTAACGCAGGTCGAAATCTTCCACGTCGATGAGCTTGCAGCGCACGGCCAGGCGCACCAGACCAGGCACATCCTTGACGCCCAGTTTTTTCATCAAGCGGCTGCGGTAGGTGGCCACGGTCTTGGGCGACAAATGCAGCGTGGTGCCAATGGCCGAGCTGGACCGGCCTTCGACCACCATCAAAATGATTTGCCGCTCACGCGGCGACAGCTGGCTCAGGGGATCCTCGTCTGACTGCGTGAGTGCTTCCAGCGCGAGATCAGCCACATTGGCACCCAGAAATTTTTTGCCCTTGACGGCCAGTTCGATGGCCGACATGAGCTCCGCCGCTGGCGAGCCCTTGAGCACATAGGCACTGGCACCCAACTGCATGGCCTCGGCCACCTGATGCGGCTGCGACGACATGGTGAGCACCACGGTGCGAACAGGCAGCCGCCGGTGCTGCAATTCGGCCTGCAACTCCAGCCCCGACCTTCCGCCCAGATTCAGGTCAAGCAACAACACATCAGGCTTCAGGCGCAGCAGGTCGGCCAGGGCCTGGGTCGGGTCAGCAGACTCGCCCACCACCTTATGGCCGCGCGCTTCCAGCAACGCGCGCAGGCCGTCACGCATGATTTGATGGTCTTCCACGAGGTAAACACAGATCATGAAGCACACTGCCAATGAAAAGCCACGCGCGTGCCGGCTTCCGGCCCGCGCCCCAAAGTGACACTGGCACCCACAGCCTGGGCACGCTCCTGCATGCCCAGAATGCCCAGATGCCCGATGCCCAGCCCAACCCCCTCGGGCAGCCCGACACCGTTGTCGATGACAGTGATGTGCAACATCAGGGCGTTGCCCGACACATCCACCGCAATGGTACTGGCACCCGAATGGCGCAGCGCGTTTTCAATCGCCTCGCGTATCACCATGAAGGCCGCGTATTCGACTTCTGCGGGCCAGCGCATCAACTCAAGTTTTTGCGGCACATTGATCGAAATATCCATCTCGGGTGCACTCAGTGCACGATTTCGCAACTCATTGTCGAGCGCCACACTGAGCCCCTGTTCCTCGAGCAAAGGCGGACGCAGGTCTTGCAGCACCTGCCTGATCTGGGCAATGGCCTGCGCAATGAGCGTACCCATGCGCTCCTGCAAATGCTGGCTTTCAGGCGGCAAGCGGGCAGATTGCAAGTCCGACAAGGTTTCATGGCACATGCGGATCGCAGCCAGCGATTGGCCGAGCTGGTCATGCAGGATTTGCGCCAGACGCTTGACCAACACACGTTCCTGCGTCATGAGTTTTCTGGTCAACTCGGCCAGCTGGGCGCGCGAATGTTGCAGTTGCGCTTCGACCTGGACACGATGGGTGACGTCGTGCAAGGTGGCCAGCGCGCATATGCCCTGCGACGATCTGTAATGGGTGGTGGCGCCCTCCAGGTCGATTTCCTGTCCACCGGCACGCAAGCCCTTGACCCGACGCAGCCCCATCATGCGCGGCTGAGGGTCGTTGGATGTGAATCGCACCACCGAGGACTGATGTTCAAGCCGAAAGCGCTCCGGCATCAGCATCTCGACCGGCTGAGCCAAAACCTGGGCAAGGCTGTAGCCAAAAATTCGCTCGGCCGCGGGGTTGAAGCTCTGGATCCGGCCGACCGCGTCCAGACCGATGACCGCATCAGGCAAAACGCTTAGCAAAGCATCAAGTTTGTTGCGATCATCCGTGCCACGCA
>JACCDQ011759292.1_pt1 | contig 15357 bp, 14 predicted proteins | sample 7446031 | NCBI WGS metagenome assembly JACCDQ01 (sample SAMN15323442, study PRJNA562643) | freshwater metagenome | isolation source: river surface water | place: USA:Blue River Watershed | collected 2017-08-17
CGGCGCAGCTGGTCAAGCTCAGCAGCACCAACACCTTGCTGTGCTGCTTCCGGGCCAACGACGACATGGTGTGGGGCCTGCTGACGAGCAGCCACAAGCCCAACCGTGTGGGCAACGACACCACCCAACGCCTGCACGCCAGCATCCTCATGTCCAGCCGATTGGCCGACATTGCTGCTTGAACCCGCCAACCACGTTTTAACCGCACACCAGGAGCACCACCATGGCCACCGTCAAAAGCATCGTCAACGAAAGCAAAGACATCGAACGCGCTGTGTCGCTGATTGGCTTGGGCGCCCGCCTGCAAGTGCTGGAATCGGAAACCAGCCTGTCCTACGAACGCCTGTTGCGCCTGTACAAAGAAGTGGCCGGCAAGTCGCCGAGCAAAGGCCAACTGCCGTTCAGCACCGACTGGTTCCTGACCTGGCAGCCCAACATCCACTCGTCGCTTTACGTCAACATTCACCAATACCTGCAAAAAACCATCGCGCTGGACGACATTGACGCGGTGATCAAGGCCTACAAGCTCTACACCGAACAAATGCAGGCCAGCGGCATTGAGCCTATGTTGACTTTCACCCGTGCCTGGCGCTTGAGCAAATTCATGGATGCGGGCATGTTGAACCAAACCAAGTGCACTTGCTGCGGCGGCATGTTTGTGACCGACGTGTACCAAAACGCCCGCCATTTTGTGTGCGGCTTGTGCAACCCACCTGCCCGCGCCGGCAAGGGCAAGACCGATGGGGGCTTGCGGTTACACTGATTTATCATTTCCCTGGGTTCAGATGCCTGCCAAGGCCCTTGGGGCATGACGCGCAAAGCGCCGCCCTGAGCGGGTTGTTGAACGCACCTTTCAATTTTGAAACTCAAGGAATGGGACAATGAAGGCCTTTGTCAAAGGGGTGATTGCCGCTGCTGCTGTGACCCACATGATGTTTGCCGCGGCTGCGGACTTTGGTCCCTCTGCCATCGAATTGGTGGACCCGGCCGCGCTCAAAGGCGTCAAGCGCGTGGCGTTGGCGTCTTTCACGGTTCAGTATGTGACCGAACAGGTGTGGGACACCTCCTTCGTGTCGGGCGGGGGCCGGGGTGTTTTCAGCGGAACGCTGCAAGTGACCGGCCAAGGCGGCGGGTTCAATCTGGCTGAAGCGCTTGATCCGGCCAAAATGCAGGACACCACCACTTTGCTCTACCAGGCATTTTTGACCGATCTTGCTGCCGCCGGTTTTGATGTGGTCGGTGCCGAGCAATTGGCTGCCAGCAAAGCTTATGGTGCTTTTGCGGCCAAGTCCCCCACTTTGCCACGCAAAGAAGAGGCCAAAGCCGAGGAGAAAAACGGTTCGGGCGCCATCACCAGCGTGTTTTTCACGCCCCCGGGCGTGCCCTTGGTGTTGGGTGACAAATTGGACCATTTGTCTGCAGGGCGGTTTGGATCGAATGTTTCCGATCCGACGCTGACCTTCACCGGCCGGCTCAGCCTGTACACCACCAACTGGCCGTACTACGACAAAGCCGTGCAAGAAGAACTGGATGCAGCCACCTTGCATGTGCGGCTTTACGTGCCGCTTGCACATGTGCAGGTGGCATCGTCAAGTTTCTGGGGCAGCGGTTACAGCCGCCAGGGCATCGTGCCCGGACTGCGGTTTGGGCACCGCCTGACAAGGGTGACGGTAGGCAACAAAGGCAATTACACCAAGGTGGTGTTGGCCGAGCCCTACCTGGTGCCCGGCCCTATTGACAGCACGGTGGAAGAGGTCAAGCACCCCAACCCCATGCGCGCCATGTTGGGCGAAAAAATCAAAATCTACCCAGGCACCGTGTACCCCGAAAAATATTGGGAACTGATGCCCGCTGCCGGCGGCCAATTGCTGAAGGCGTTTGCCGCCAAGCTCAAAGAAAACAGCTGAGCCAGAACCCTTTCTCAACCCGGTCAGGGGCGCTTTTGCGCAAGCAAATGCCCCCGGCCGGGCGGGTTGTCAAGCGCGCTTGGCCAGCACCTCAAATGCGGGCAGCGTCTTGCCTTCCAACACCTCCAGGAAGGCCCCGCCCCCCGTGCTGATGTAGCCCACTTGCTGCTCAATCCCGTACTTGGCAATCGCTGCCAAGGTATCGCCACCACCCGCAATACTGAAAGCCGGGCTTTGAGCAATCGCCTGCGCAATGGCCTTGGTGCCGTTTTCAAAGGCCTCGAATTCAAACACCCCCACCGGCCCGTTCCACACAATCGTTCCCGCGGCCTTGAGTTGTTCGGCCAACAGGGCCGCGGTTTCTGGGCCAATGTCCAGGATCAGGTCGTCGTCAGCCACTTCGGTGGCTTTCTTTACGGTTGCTTCTGCTGTGGGGCTGAAGCTCTTGGCACACACCACATCGGTGGGAATGGGCACCACGGCACCGCGGGCGGCCATGGCTTCAATCACGGCCTTGGCCTCGCCCACCAAGTCGGCTTCTGCCAAACTTTTGCCAATGTTGAGGCCCGCCGCCAGCATGAAGGTGTTGGCAATCCCGCCGCCCACAATCAGTTGGTCCACGTTCTTGGCCAGACTTTGCAAAATGGTGAGCTTGGTAGACACCTTGGAACCCGCCACAATGGCCACCAAAGGGCGCTTGGGGTTGGCCAGGGCTTTGCCAATGGCGTCCATCTCGGCGGCGAGCAACGGGCCGGCGCAGGCAATTGGGGCGGTCTCGGCAATGCCGTAGGTGGTGCCTTCGGCGCGGTGGGCGGTGCCAAAAGCGTCGTGCACAAAAATGTCGCACAGGGCGCCTAGCTTGGCGGCCAGTTCGGGCTTGTTCTTTTTCTCGCCCACATTCAGGCGGCAGTTTTCGAGCAACACCACCTCGCCCGGGGCCACGGCAAAACCACCGTCCACCCAGTTGGCAACCAAGCGAACCTGCTGGCCCAGCAACTCGCTCAGGCGTGCAGCCACAGGGGCCAGGCTGTCCTCGGGTTTGAACTCGCCCTCGGTGGGGCGGCCCAAGTGGGAGGTGACCATGACAGCAGCACCGGCGTCCAGGCCCATGCGGATGGCGGGAATGCTGGCGCGGATCCGGGTGTCCTCGGTAATTTCGCCCGCATCGTTCTGCGGCACGTTCAGGTCGGCTCGTATGAACACGCGTTTGCCAGTGGCTTGGCCGTTGGCGCAGAGGTCAGAGAAGCGTTGGAATTTCATGGGGGGTCAGCGGTTGGGTTGACAGCAAATGGGCGGCGGGTAAGCCACTGCAAATTGTAGGAGCCTGTGTTGAATAGAAGCAATCAATCACATAAAAGAAATCGATTTGTAACTCTGGACTGGTGCGCCTAACATGACGGCATACAACAGCCCAACCGACAGGAGTCCCCTATGGCACACATCCAGCGTTTCACCCAGACCCACCGCCATGCGCTCATGAAAACCGGCAGCTACTACTTGTTGCACATGGTGGTGGCGGCCACCGTGGCCTATGCGGTGACGGGCAATTTTTGGGCGGCCATGACCTTGAGCATTTTGGAGCCCACGGTGCAGGCCGTGGCGTATTTTTTCCACGAGCGCATGTGGACGCGGCGTTTGGCTGCCGCCGTTTGAACCCCAGGGCTTATTGGATGGATGGGGCCTCTAAAATAAACCCAGCAACAAAAGGGTGACCATGCGAAAAACAGCAATGCGTTGGTTGGGGGTGTTGGCCTTGGCAGTGGGGCTGGCTGGGTGTGGTTACAACGACTTTCAGCGCCTGGACGAGCAAACCGCTGCGGCTTGGTCGGAGGTGCTGAACCAGTACCAGCGGCGCGCCGATTTGGTGCCCAACCTGGTGGCCACCGTCAAGGGTGAAGCCAATTTTGAGCAGGAAACCCTGACCCGCGTGGTGGAGGCGCGGGCCAAGGCCACGGCGGTGCAGGTCACGCCCGAGACTTTGAAAGACCCCCAAGCCATGCAGCGTTTTCAGGCGGCACAAGGTGAGCTGGGTGGGGCCATCAGCCGTTTGTTGGTGGTGGCCGAACAGTACCCCAACCTCAAGGCCAACCAGGGCTTTGCCGATTTGCGGGTGCAGCTGGAGGGCACCGAGAACCGCATCACCGTGGCGCGCAACCGGTACATACAAGCGGTGCAGGACTACAACGTGCTGGCCCGCAGCTTCCCCAGCAACCTCACTGCGCGCGTCATGGGCTACGAACCCAAAGCAAACTTCAGCGTGGCCAACGAAGCCGCATTGAGCGCCCCGCCTGCTGTGGATTTCAACAAAAAATGACGTCTTGGTCGGGCGCCGCCAGAGCCTGGGTGTTGTGCCTGGTGGTGTGTGTGGGGGCGTTGGCTTTTTCAGCCGCCGCCCAAAACGTGTTGCCCGTGCCGCCCTTGACCGCCCGGGTGATGGACCACACCGGCACCCTTGCCCCCGCCGAACGCGCCACTTTGGAGGCCCGTTTGGCAGCGTTTGAACAGGCGCGAGGCACCCAAGTGGTGGTGTTGATGGTGCCCACCACCGCGCCAGAGGACATTGCCGATTACACCCAGCGGTTGGGCGATGCCTGGAAACTGGGCCGCAGCGACGCGGGCGATGGCGTGCTGCTGGTGGTGGCCAAAGACGACCGCCGCATACGGATTGCCACCACCAAAGCAGTGGAAGGAGCGTTGCCGGACGTGCTGGCCCACCGCATCATTGACCAAGCCATCACCCCGCGTTTTCGCGAGGGGCAGTTTGCCGCGGGCCTGACCGCCGGGTTGGATCAAGTTCTGGGCCTGTTGCAAGGTGAGGCTTTGCCCCTTCCAGAAGCTCAGCCGGCGCAGAGTCGTTCGGATTGGCTGGATTGGGTGGTGTTGACGGTTTTTTCGTCCACCCTGCTCGGGGTGGTGTTGCGCCGAATGGTGGGCAGCCGATGGGGCAGTGTGGGCGCAGCGTTGGGGGTGTTTGCGCTTTTGTGGCACGACTCCGGGTTGTGGTGGTTGGCCGTTCTGGCCGGTTTTGTGGCCTTTGTGATCAGTTTGGTGGGGGCCCACCTGCCCGTGCGTTCGGTGGGGGGGCACTTGGGCCGCGGCGGCTACGGTGGCAGCAGCAGGGGTTGGGGCGGTGGCGGGGCAACCGGTGGCGGTTTCAGCTCGGGCGGTGGCGGCAATTTTGGCGGCGGCGGTGCCTCCGGCGGTTGGTGAGGGCACTTCCATGAAACAGACCAAGCGTTTCTTTCGTCATTTGTGGTTGGATGTGGCCGACGCCCGGCGGGCTTTGCCCGAGCCCAGCCGCGAGCGCTTGGTTCACCAAGTGGCCCAGGCCGAGCGCAGGCACAGCGGCGAAATTTGCCTGTGCATTGAAGCCGCTTTGCCCTTGAATTGCCTGTGGCCACCGGCAGACGATTTGGCCTTCGCAGGCCGGGTGCGTGAGCGGGCGGTCAGGTGGTTTGGTCAGCTGGGTGTGTGGGACACAGAACACAACAACGGCGTGCTGATTTACCTGCTGTTGGCCGAGCGGGCCATAGAAGTGGTGGCCGACCGGGGTTTGCAGCAACACATCAGCGCCGACCAATGGCGGGCTTTGATTGCCCAAATGTGTCCCTTGTTGGCGGGCGGACAGTTCGAGTCAGCGCTTTCCTTGGCGGTGCACACGATTTCGGCGCAACTCGAAGTGCACTTTGCGTTGCCCAGCAACAGCCCCAACCCCAACGAGCTGTTGGACCGTGTGGTGTTGGCCTGACTGGGCCGATTCATGACAAAAAGTCACAACCCCCCTACCCCATGGGTATCAGATGACGGCCTTGGCGTACCTTACAGCAGGCCTACAATAAGCGGGTTCAGTGTCGCGATTCATGATGCGGCCTGCCATTTCACATGACGGAGACTCACCCCATGTCGCAAAAGCAAGAAGACAAACGCGCCGAGTTGCGCCGAGCCGCACTCGAGTACCACGAGTTTCCAACGCCCGGCAAAATTGCCATTGCCGCCACCAAGCAGCTGACCAACCAGCGCGACCTGGCCTTGGCCTATTCGCCAGGGGTGGCCGCGCCGTGTGAAGAAATTGTGGCCGACCCGAACGCTGCCTTCAAGTACACCAGCCGTGGCAACCTGGTGGCGGTCATCACCAACGGCACCGCCGTATTGGGCCTGGGCGACATTGGCCCCTTGGCCGCCAAGCCGGTGATGGAAGGCAAGGGCGTGCTGTTCAAGAAGTTCGCCGGCATCGATGTGTTCGACATCGAAATCAACGAAAAAGACCCCAACAAGCTGGTCGAGATCATTGCGGCGCTGGAGCCCACTTTCGGCGGCGTGAACCTGGAAGACATCAAGGCGCCGGATTGCTTTTATGTGGAGCGCAAGCTGCGCGAGCGCATGAAGATTCCGGTGTTCCACGACGACCAGCACGGCACCGCCATTGTGGTGGGGGCCGCCCTGCTCAACGGCTTGAAGGTGGTGGGCAAAGACATCAAGCAGGTCAAGCTGGTCACCTCGGGCGCGGGTGCCGCAGCGCTGGCGTGTCTGGGGCTGCTGGTCAAACTGGGGCTGCCGCGTGAAAACATCTACGTCACCGACTTGGCGGGCGTGGTGTACGAAGGCCGCACCGAGCTGATGGACGAAGACAAGATCCAGTTTGCGCAAAAAACCGATGCCCGCACCCTGCGCGAAGTGATCGACGGCGCGGATATTTTCCTGGGCCTGTCGGCCGGCGGCGTGCTCAAGCCCGACATGGTGGCCAAAATGGCCGCCAACCCCCTGATTTTTGCGTTGGCCAACCCAACCCCTGAAATCCTGCCCGAAGAGGTGCAAGCCGTTCGCAGCGATGCCATCATGGCCACCGGACGCACCGACTACCCCAACCAAGTCAACAACGTTTTGTGCTTCCCCTACATCTTCCGTGGGGCGCTGGATGCAGGGGCATCCACCATCACCGACGAAATGGAAATTGCCGCTGTGCGCGCCATTGCGGACTTGGCCCAGGCCGAGCAGAGCGAGGTGGTGGCCGCTGCTTACGCTGGCGAAAAACTGGCGTTTGGCCCCGAATACCTGATTCCCAAGCCGTTTGACCCGCGGCTGATGATGAAAATAGCCCCGGCTGTGGCCCAAGCCGCTGCCGAAAGCGGCGTGGCCCAGCGCCCGGTGGCCGACCTGGAGGCCTACCGCGAAAAGCTGCAGAGCTTTGTGGTGGCCTCGGGCACCATGATGAAACCGGTGTACGCCGCAGCCAAAAAAGCGGTGGCCAAGCGCATTGCCTACGCCGAAGGCGAAGAAGAGCGCGTGCTGCGCGCCTGCCAAGTGGTGGTGGATGAAAACCTGGCCCGCCCCACCCTGATCGGTCGCCCGGCCGTGATTGCGCAGCGCATCGCCAAGTTCGGCCTGCGCCTTAAAGAAGAACTCGACTACGACGTGGTGAACGTGGAAAACGACCACCGCTACCGCGAGCTGTGGCAGGCCTACCACCAGTTGATGGAACGCAAAGGCGTGACCGAACAACTCGCCAAAATCGAGTTGCGCCGCCGCCTGAGCCTGATCGGCGCCATGCTGCTGCGCCGGGGCGACGTGGACGGCCTGATTTGTGGCACTTGGGGCACCAACCCCATGCACCTCACCTACATCGACCAGGTGATCGGCAAGCGCCCTGGCGCCCACTGCTACGCCGCCATGAACGCCTTGATGCTGCCGGGCCGCCAGGTGTTTTTGGTGGACACGCACGTCAACTACGACCCAACGGCCGAACAACTGGCCGAAATCACCATGATGGCCGCGCGCAAGATGATGCGTTTTGGTCTCACACCCAAGGCGGCGCTGTTGTCGCATTCCAATTTCGGTTCGTCTGACCAGCCGTCGGCCGTGAAAATGCGCCAAACCCTGGCTTTGCTGAAAGAAAAGGCACCTTGGCTGGAAGTGGACGGCGAAATGCACGGCGATGTGGCCCTGGACGCCGATTCCCGCAAGCGCCTGATGCCCCGCAGCGACCTGGTGGGTGACGCCAACTTGCTGGTCCTGCCCAACATCGACGCCGCCAACATTGCCTACAACCTGCTCAAGTCTGCGGCGGGTGGCGGCATTGCGGTGGGGCCCATGCTGCTGGGCGTGGCCAAGCCGGTGCACATCCTTACGGCGAGCGCCACGGTGCGCCGTATTGTCAACATGACCGCCCTGACCGTGGCCGAGGCCAACGCGGGCCCGCGAGCCGCGATCAACGGCTGATTCGGCACCGATACCCCTTTTATCTGAGGGAAACCCCTTGCTTTTTGGGGGCGGTTGAGGCACACTTGCGACCTTGAATTTCAGGGTAAACCCGGGTAAATGGCCTGGGTTTATTTGCTTTCGAACGCAGGGGTTGGATGTTTCAAACCATGGCAAAACGTGGTTCGGTGTGGTGGCGGGTGTGTGCGTTGGCCTTTGTGGGGCTGGCGTTGCTGGTGTCGGGCTTGCAAGCCCGCAAAACCCAAGACCCGGTGGCCGAGCCGGTTGCTCAGAGTGCTCTTGACGCCTCGATGGGGGTGATAGCGGTGGCCATGTTGCCAGCGCAGGGCCAAGAGGTTTGGAGCCGTATCCACCAAGGCGGGCCGTTTCGCTACGAGAAGGACGGCACGGTGTTTGGCAACAGGGAGCGTTTGCTGCCCGACCAAACGCGCGGTTATTACCGCGAATACACCGTGCCCACCCCCGGGTTGAACCACAGGGGTGCCCGAAGAATCGTATGCGGTGGCGCCCAGCCCCGTGCACCGCGAGCCTGTTACTACACGGCCGATCACTATGCGAGCTTCAAGCGCATCGTGCAGTGATGGGCCACCTGCATTTTTAACTTTGCCACGAGAAAGAGACGCGGAGATGGACACGCCACTTCGTACCGTTCGCACCAATATCGTTCAGTCGATACGCGCCCACACGGTCAAAGACCTGGAGAACGCGGCTGAGCAGCTGGGGCATCACTTTTTGTACGCGAACCTGGCTGCTGCCCAGAACAAACAAGATGTGCTGGACCTGATCGCTGCCCAGTACACCTTGCCGGCCACATTTGGCAAAAACTTCGACGCTTTGTACGACTGCATGACCGACCTGGTGCACAAGTCGGGCCCGCAGACCGGCTTTATCGTGGTGCTGGAACACATTCCCACCTCGCCTAAATTTGACAAAGAAGCGCGCGAACAACTGCTCGACATTTTCCGCGACGTGGCCGATTATTGGAGCGATCGCAAAGTGGCGTTCCGTTGTTTCTATTCGTTTTCGGTGGCGCGCGCGCCCAAAGCTGCCGACCTGGAAGCCAGCACCGACGAACCGCTGCTGACCGACAAACTGGTGGACGTGAGCCCCCAAGCCTTGCGCATGAGCAGCCCGTTCAACGCGGGTTACTGGCTGACTGCCGCTTGAACGCCCTCACCTTGTTGCAACAGGCCCTTCGGGGCCTTTTTTGTGCGTGATCGAACATGCCCCATGGATTGATTTTGGTATTGGCCTCTCTGGTGGCCTTCTCGCAATCGGGTTGTACGGCTCAGGCCTGGTACGACGCGGCCAAGCGGCGCGCCGAGAACGAGTGCGCAAGGCAACCGCCCGGGGCTTATGAGGACTGCCGCGCGCGGGTGATTGACCAAAAATACGAGGAATACGAAAAAGCGAGGACCGGGAAAACCTCGAAATAAAGACCCATCGCGGGGCGCGCTGTCGCGAATCGATGGGTGGGCGTTTTAACTCTCGTGCAGTGCCTGCACCAACTCAACGTATTCCTGCACAGGCACTTCCTCGGCACGGCGTTGGCAGTCGAAGTGCCCTGAGTAGCCACGTTCGTCCAGCCAACGGCCCAAGGTATGGCGCAGCAATTTGCGGCGTTGCGAAAACGCCACCTGCACCAACGTTTCCAGGGTGGATGCGTTCAGCTCGGGTGGTTGTTCCAAGGGCACCATTCGAACCACTGCGCTGTCCACGCGCGGGGGTGGCTCGAAGCTCTCGGGGGGCACAAACAGCACGTTTTCCATGGCGTAGCGCCATTGAAGCATCACGCTCAGCCGGCTGTAGTCGGCCGTGGCCGGGGTGGCCACCATGCGGTCTATCACCTCTTTTTGCAGCATGAAGTGCTGGTCTTGCACCACATCGGCCACATCCAGCAGGTGAAACAAAATGGGGGTTGAGATGTTGTAGGGCAAATTGCCCACCACGCGCATGGGTTCGGGGCGGCTGGCGGCCAAGGCCCGAAAATCCACCCGCAGCACGTCGGACTCTATGACCTCCAATTGCGGGTGGGCTCGCAGGCGAGCCGCCAAATCCCTGTCCAGCTCAATCACCGTGAGCCGGCCCAAACGCTCTACCAGAGGCTGGGTCAGGGCGGCCAGTCCGGGGCCGATTTCGACCACAAACTGCCCAGGCGCAGGCGCAATGGTTTGCACGATTTCGGCAATGATGCCGTTGTCTGACAAAAAGTGCTGCCCAAAGCGCTTGCGGGCTTGATGTTTTGGGGCGGCCATATTACTGGGGTGGCTCGCGGTATTCAACGTAGGCGCGGGCGCGAAGATCGCGCAGCCAGTTGCTGTAGGCCTCTTCGGTTTTTTGGGCGCGCAGCAGGTTGCGCAGTTGCTCGCGTTGTTCCAGCGTGGTCATTTCTTTGCTGCGGCGTTCTACCAATTGAATAATGTGCACCCCAAAGCGTGACACCAGCGGTGCCGATACCTGGCCGGGAGCCAGCGCATTCATGGTGTTTTCAAACTCCGGCACAAACTGGCCTGGCGCGGCCCAGCCCAAATCACCGCCTTCGCGGGCCGATCCGTCCTGGCTGAACTCGCGGGCCAAGTCTTCAAATTTTGCTTGCCCCGCGGTCACGCGCGAGCGCAGGTTGTTGAGTTGGGCCAACGCTGCGTCTTGGCTTTGCTGGGCGCTGGGGCGCAGCAAAATGTGCCTTGCGCGGGTTTGGATGTAGGTGGTGGGGGGCAGTCCGGCGGCACGTTTGTCCAGGACTTTGAGCAGGTGAAAGCCTGCACCGCTGCGCAAAGGCCCTGCCAGGTCGCCCACTTTGAGGCGGGCCACCGCGTCCCAAAACAGGGTGGGGTAGCGCTCGGCACTTCGCAGGCCCATTTCTCCGCCGTTGTTGCGCTCGGCGCCATCAGACGCTGTTTTGGCCAATTCAGCGAACGGCTCCCCGGCGCGGGCGCGTTGCAAAAGCTGTTCCGCCTTGTTGCGCAGCGCCTGTTCTTCGGTGGGTGAGGCACCCTCTGGCACCCGAATCAACAGGTGTGCCAGGTTCAACTCCGTGTCGGCGGCGGTGTTGTTGCTCTGTTTTTCGCGCAGGTAGGCATCTATGTCGGCCTCGCTGACTCGAACCCGTGCGTCCACCTCTTTTTCGTGCAGGCGCTGCAGTGTCAAATCGCGCCGCAAGTTGTCGCGGTAGGTGGCCAGGGTCAGCCCCGAGGCTTGCACCCGCTGGTGCAATTCAGCGACCGAAAACCCGTTTTGGGCGGCCATGTTTTCTTCGGCAGCTTTTACGGCGGCCTCGTCAATTTTGATGCCGATATCGCCGGCCCATTGCATTTGCACCCGTTCCAGAATCAGCTGCTCCATGACTTCACGCACGAGTTGCTCGCGCGGTATATTTTTGGCTGTTTCGCTGTCAACCCGGGCCAGCCGGGCGCGCACTTCGGCGTTGGTGACGGGTTCTGAGTTGACAACAGCGACGATGTGATCGCCGGCAACGGCGCCGCTGCGGGTGGTTTGGCCCCAGGCCGCTGGCTGCGTGAAGCTGGCGCACAGCAAGGCAGCGTACAGCAGTGCACGCGGGGGGAGGGCAAAGATGTTATTCATAACGCTCGAACCGGCTGGGCGGGTTGACTTCTTCACGCAGGTATTGGTAGCGGGGCACATTGTTTTTGAGCGTTTGCAGGGGGTTGGAGCCGATACGTGAAAAACCCACCAGCTCCAGCTGCAGCAGCAGGCGCTGGTTGGCGCTGGTGGTGCTGCGCTGCAGCCGTTCCAACACAATCCGGCTGACCCAGCAACCGCCATCGTATTCGAGGCCGGCCACCAGGTCCACGATCTTTTTGTCGTTGACGCTGTAATTGACGCGCCCCACACTGAACCATTGCCCCGCTCCCAGGCCCTGCCCCGCGCCCCGGTCGGTCGCGCGCGGGCCCCACAGGTCGTTCAGGGGCCATTGCCAGCCCAGGTCGACCTGCTGGCTTTCAATGTCGCCGCGTTTGAGGCGGTAGGCGGCGCTGAGCACCCGGTAGTTGCTGGGGGTGTAGCGCCCTGCCACGGTGGTGCGCACCGATTGCCGTTCGTTCGGGTCGAACTGCACGGCGCCGTTGAGCGACCAGTGCGGCGACCAATTCAAGCGGCCACTCACCAGCACATCGCTCAGGGCCTCGTCGGTCAACACCTCATTGGGCAGCCCAACGCGCTGGGGTTTGAGCCTGAACCGCTGCGCCAGCCCCAGTTGCAGCACTTCTGTGCCGGTGGTGGGGTCGAGCAAGCGCGATGTGGCGCCCACGGTCACGGCGTTCATGTCGGCAATTCGGTCGTGCCCGCCGTAGGGGTTGGCGGTGAAGATGGTGGCGAGGTTGAAGTCGTAACTGGCCGAGTCGTAGTTGGGCAGGAAACGCTGGTCCCGGTAAGGGGTGCTGACGTAAAAAATGCGCGGCTCCAGTGTTTGCACAAAATCACGCCCAAAGTAACGGGTCTCGCGCTCCAGAAACAAGGCGCCGTCCAGGCTGGCGGTGGGCAGTGCCAGGCCGGTTTGGGTGAGCCCGTTGCCCAGCGCTTGTTCAAACTGGTAGTGGCGGGCGTGCAATTGCAGGGCGGGTCGCACGTAGCCCGCAGGGCCGCCCCAGGTTTTGCTGAACTGCAGCACCGCCAGGCCGCGCTGGCCGTTGAGGTCGGTGCGGTTGTCGGCGTCCAGGCCGTTCCACACCCGGGCCAGGCGGTCCGATCGAAAGTCGGTCCATTCGGTGTAGGCAGAAGCACGCCACCCTTCCGTGCTGCCCAAGTTGAACAGGTTGGGCGCATAGCGCAATGCCAGGGTGGGCACGCGGTCGTAAGGCGCCAAAATCGGTTCGTTCAGGTCTTGCAGGGTTTGCCAACGGTGGCTGCCCAGCGATCCGCTCCAGGCGCCTTGGCCCCAATGCAGCACGGCATCGTTGGCCAACAAGCGTTGTGTGAGCGAGGTGGAGGTGCGCGGAAAATCGCGCCAGTAGTCGTCGTCGCTGACGCGGTTGTGGTTGAGCCGCAGGCCCACCGAACCCAGTCCCTGGAATGTGCCCAGGGCTTGTTGGTGTTGCCATGAGGTGCCCCAGCGGTCCATGCCGCGCAAGGCGTCGCTGGCCATGTAGGCGGCCCGCACCCGCCCACTGAACGTGGGCTCCAGGTAGCGCAATTCGCCGGCCAGGTCGATGCCGCGTTTGCTCATCCAGGTGGGGTAGAGCGTGGCGTCCAGGTTGGGGGCCAGGTTCAGGTAGTAGGGCAGCGTGACTTCCAAGCCGCTCTGGTTGTCGATGTTGAGGGTGGGGGGCAACACCCCGGACTTGCGTTTGTCCGACAAAGGGAAGCTGATCCAGGGGGACGCCAGCAAGGGCACGCCTTTGAAACGCAACACCCCGTTGCGAGCAATGCCCACGTCCTCTTGGCTGTCGAGGTCGATGCTGGTGGCTGTGACCAACCAGTCGGGCATCCAGCTGCCGCCGGGTGGGCGCGGGCAGGTGCTGTATTGCGCTTGGTGGGCCACCGCTCGGCTGTCACTCAAAAAGTCGATTCGGCTGGCCTGGCCTTCGCCACCGTTTTTTAGCAGCGAAAACTGGGGTGACTCGAAATGCCCTTCAAAGGTGTCCAACTTGAGCTGTAGGCGCGGGCCGCTGTAGACGTTGCCGTAACGGTTGACTCGGACGTTGCCTTGGGCAGAGGCGGTGTTGCTGTCGGGCAGGTGCTCCAGGGTGTCGGCTTTCAGCACCAAGTCGTGCCGGCGCAGTTCGGCCCGGCCCTCAACCCTTGTGGTCACGTCGGTTTGCCCTTGCAAACGGTCGCCGTAGAGAAACATGGGGGGGGGCTGGGCGTTGTCTGGCAATTTCTCGGTCAAGCTGTCGCTCAAACGCAGTTGCAGCACTTGCTTGTGCGGTGTCTGGGCCCGGGCGGGCGTGACGGCCGCGCAGACGCAAACGCACGCCACAAACAGGGCGTTCCTGGGCCAAGCGTTCAAGACCTGATAGAAGGGGGGCACAAGCAGCGGATCAAAAAACAGCGGAAAAAAGCACCCAACGCTGCTACGCACACCAGACGCGCAGCCGTTCGTAGAATAGCCCCTGAATTATCCACCACCCGCTGTTTTGAACCCAAGGCCAGATCACCCTGGCCAGCCACGGTCCTGCCCCATGAATTCCCCCGCTCCCCACACCCTCGACCCCGCCCTGCCCGCTTCGTCAAGCCCTGCTTTGTCCGTGGTCTGGGCGCAGGCCGAACGCCAAACCGCGTTCGAGGCCTGGTTGGCATCGGTGGCGGTGGCGCATGGGCTGCGCCCAGACACCGTGCGCCTGGCCTCGGCCGACGCCAGTTTCAGGCGCTACCTTCGGGTGGACCGTGTGGCAGGAGGCACTTGCGTTGTGATGGATGCCCCGCCCGACAAGGAAAACAGCCTGCCTTTTGTGCAGGTGGCAGGGTTGATGCGGGCTGCGGGTGTGCGTGTGCCCGAAGTCTTGGCTTGGGACGAAGCCCTGGGCTTCATGCTCTTGAGCGACTTGGGCGAGCACACCTTGCTGACCGTGCTCGACCCCGAGCGGCCAACCGATGCCATGCCCTATTTCAAAGACGCTACCGGTGCACTGCTGGATTGGCAGGCCGCCTCTCGGCCTGGGGTGTTGCCGCCTTACGACGCCGCCCTGCTGCAACGCGAATTGCACCTGTTTCCCGAGTGGTATTTGCAACGCCACAAGGGGCTGACACTGGACGCCAGCCAGCGCGCCACGCTGGACAACACCTTCGCCTTGGTGGTGGAACGCAACTTGGCCGCGCCGCAAGTGTTTGTGCACCGGGACTTTATGCCACGCAACTTGATGCTGCCGCGTGCCGACGACCCCAACCAACGCCTGGGTGTGCTGGATTTTCAGGACGCGGTGCATGGCCCCATCACCTACGACATTGCCTGCCTGACCCGGGACGCGTTTCTGACCTGGGAGGAAGACTTGGTGCTGGACGTGACCATCCGTTACTGGGAGCTGGCCCGAAAGCGCGGTTTGATGGATTTTGACGGTTGGAGCGAGGACTTTGGCCTGTTTTACCGCGCGGTGGAATGGATGGGGCTGCAACGTCACCTGAAAGTGGCGGGTATTTTTGCCCGCCTCACGCTGCGTGACGGCAAGCCGAAATACCTGGCCGATGCGCCGCGTTTTGTTCACTACATACGCAACACAGCGGCGCGTTACCGCGAGCTTACCCCCCTGCTGCGTTTGATTGACAAGGTGGAAGGCTGGGA
>JACCDQ010202027.1_pt1 | contig 15355 bp, 16 predicted proteins | sample 7446031 | NCBI WGS metagenome assembly JACCDQ01 (sample SAMN15323442, study PRJNA562643) | freshwater metagenome | isolation source: river surface water | place: USA:Blue River Watershed | collected 2017-08-17
AGCCTTCGGCGCCCACTCTTTCGAAATATCATCACCAGAAGAGAAGAAAACCATATCAAGACCATCAAAGCAATTTTCCTTTAGAACTTGCACGGGCCATTGTTTACCAGCCAATTCAATTTTAATTCCTACCGAATTTTGACTCGCAAACGGACGAAGCTCTGCTATTGGCTGACCGTATTCTTCTAATATGTTAATGAATGTTTCACCTACAACACCCGTAGCGCCAACCAATCCGATTTTAAGTGGTTTTTTCCATTGTTTCATTTACGCCTCCTAGACAGGCCGTGAGAACTAAATCGAATGTGAGTTAATTCTCTTCTTCTTGAAGATCAAGCTCTAAAGTAGATTCAGGAGCATAAACACTAGCTTTGATCTCTTTACGTTTCTTGCCCAAACGTAAAACTCCAAAGATCGCGCCAAGAGTGGCATAAGTTAAAAACAGCACGAACAGCATCACTTCGGGCTTCAACGCAACCACAACCAAAATCAAAACACCCAAAATCAAATATTTGAATGGTAGACGCTCTTTCAAATCAAGATCTTTAAATGAACGATATCTAAAGTTTGAAACCATGACAATCGCAAGCAATGCAACCATGCCAAATAAAAGAGTTCCCTGCCAATCTGAAGGCTTCCAACCTAAATCTTCGAAAGCCATATACGATGAAGCCACAATGCCCGCAGCCATTGGAATTGGCAGCCCTTGGAAGTAATTCTTTTCAACAATTCCAATTTGCACATTAAAACGGGCTAATCTTAAAGCTCCACAAGCAGCAAATAGAAAACATGCCATTAAACCCAAACGACCGAATGGCTCAAGAGCCCACAAATACATAAGCATCGCCGGAGCAACTCCAAAGCTTACAAGGTCACACAGCGAATCGTACTCGGCCCCAAACTTACTGGTCGCGTGGGTCAAACGCGCCAAACGACCATCTAAAAGATCAAAAATAGCAGCTACAACAACAGCAATTGCGGCATTTTTAAAATCACCCTTAATTGAAAAAATCATTGAATAGAATCCACAGAAAAGATTCGCGGTAGTCATCATATTGGGAAGAATGTAAATATACATTCCTAGTTTTTTGCCAGACTTAGAATAGCCTTCGGCTACGTCGTGTGTATCAGCCATTTTTTTGTCCTCTTAAGTGGGAAATACTACGAAAAAAATGTAGAAAATCCAAAGAAATAAAACAAAATCGAAAGACCGATGCTACTTAAAACTGGCATCGTGAAATTGTCATCGATTTTCCAAAGAGGAATTAATTCAGCCAAAGCTCCAACTAAACCCGCTAGCAAACTTGCAATTAGCAAATGCTCATGAACACCGTTTGAACTAAGATAAAGATAGCAAAGTAGCGCACACACGAAAAATGCAGCCATAAATCCTTGAACTGATTTGTGCCCGAAAATTTTATCTTTTCCGTATTTTATACCAACATAACTGGCGATAGGATCTGCAAACGCTAGAAACAACAAACTCATAGCTACTACGCCGCGATCAAAAAATGACGCAACTAAGATTACTCCACTTAACAAATAAGTTGTTCCAGCTAAACGATCGACTTCATTCTTACGCATAATTGGTTGAAAAATACGCAAAACACTGCGGTTCATTTCAGTATTTTTTTGGCGCATAAAATCCGCAGGAACAAACAAAACCCAACAAACACTTAAAAGTGATAATGAAACCCAGTGAGGAAGCAGACTCCACCCAGCAAAAATACAAAATACACCAGCCATGTGCCAAATTTTTCGTGCAACATGAAGGTCGGATCTATTCTTAAAACCGCTATGCGTTATATTTGTTTCAGTCATCACAGACCGATGAACTTAAGTAATTGGACTTGGGGTGTCTATTGATTTCACTCGCATTTTGCGCTTCGAGTTAAGAGCCTGACAAGATTTCAAGCGCTTGAGAGCTTTTCTGCCCATCTTTTAAGACAGACTCGATAATCAAAAAATTGTTTCCAGCATTCAGTTGAATAAAATCGGTTCGATAATTTTGATCACCAGTTTTGAACACTTGGGCTTTAAATCCATTTGTAAAATTCTTAACCCAGATGTGCCTTTCAGATTTCAAACTCTCGCAAATTTTCAAATCAAGCATTACAAGAGACTGAGAAACCTTTTTAACGCGTGCTTTATTTACACCCGAACAGAAAATATCAACTTTGATTGCTTCTTTTTTTTGAGCCTGCAATCCTGCAGGGGTACGCGGCTTCTTTTCATTGGCAAGAAGAGCCAACGGATTCTTGGCCTCTGTAGCTTTGACTATCTCTTCAGGCGACCGCACACTCGTGGTTTTTTCAGTTTCAAATTCAACATAGCTACCTATCGTTGCCAAAGTCATTACGACAAATAGAAATAGTATGAATTTAGATTGCTTAAAAAACTCTTTCACTCTTAACGGTTCGGCATTTTCATGAGTGAAATAAAGGATCTAGATCAAATCAATATGAAACGTTTTTCTGAAAAAACGTCACAAAATACGGACTTTGATCTAGCGCGCTCTAAACCTAAAAATACCAAAATTGAAGCAGTTAGCGATTTAAAAATAAAGTTGAATACTTTGCAAAAATATCAAATTTGGCACGCACCACAGTTTTTTCAAACACTGAAAAAACATGTAAAAAGCTTAATATATTTAAACACTTTATATTGTTCTTTAAAAAATGAAAAGATAGCTCGTTGAACAAAGAATAATTTGACTCCGAAATATAGCAAAATGAAATTTGCATCCAATAAATATTAAACGGTTTACAAAAAGTCTCAAATTAATTGAGAAATGCTAACAATCTTGTTTCAAAGAATAAAAGGCTTTGAAATTAAGCTTTGTATTTTATTTGTAACTAAAAAGTAACTTTTTGGCGACTGTGACTCTTGAATACGGCATAGTGATTGACTTACACCATTAAAATTGACTAACCAATACACTCTTCTTAAAAAGCAGATAAAAAAATTGTTTTGAAAATAACGTAATTCTTGATCACAAGCGAAATCTGTAAGATAGTGCTGTGTATTGACGAGGAAAAACTAGATATGAAAAAACAAGCAGACTTAGGAACTTTAATTAAAGAATATCGCTTAAAAGCTGGAATGACCCAACTTGAATTAGCCAACAAACTTAATTATTCAATACCGCAATTCATTTCTTTGATGGAAAATGGGCACTCAAAAATCCCACTTAATGTCTTAGGAAAAATTATTCCGATCCTTAATATCCCCGAGAAAAAAGCCTTAGATCTTTTGGTTGAAATCTACAAAGCAGAAGCTAAGTCGACCATCTCTGAAAATAAAAAAAAAACCGCGGGCTAAAACCCTAGTCGAATAAAACTAATTTATACGATAAAATATTGGCATAATTAATAAATAAAAAAACCAGCAAAGTTTCTTTGCTGGTTTTTTTTAGCTCACATTCATTTAACTAGATGCAATTATAGCGACAAATCGACTGACGACTCAGAATGGAGTTGGTGAACTTCAGCACCAGCAGCAGCCATGCGATATGGCCTAACATCCGAAGTTAAAATAAAGCCTTCCATATCAGTTGTACCTCGAAGATAGTAAGGGTAAAAATCCTTAATTTTCATAACGATTGCCATTTTTTCAGGTGAAGCTTTTTCTTCAACAATATGCTCAGGAGTATTTACACAAACAGGCTTTTTAGTCTTAACTAGCATATCACAACATTCATAAATATGCTTTCCGATAGCTTCATCTCGACTATAAAGCGAAGCCCAGTCTGCAGTAATCAAATCCTCGTAAGTGTATGAATGGTACTTAAAGAAATCAAAAGTCTGAAAAACTAATACTCCGGCTTTATCGTAAAACTGAATGTATTGTTTAGGCTGAACGTTAAAAAAACTACTATGTGGAGTAATTCCCATCGTGTTCATCATACGCCAAACCGCTGCCTCGACACTTTTGTCTACGCTTTCTTTGATGTATTCCAAGTAATCATTCAGATAAATGGTCTCTTTTTTAATCTTTTCTAGGGGTAAACTTCTGTACTTATAATTAAGGGTAAAAACTTGAGCGCCGTGAAGATTATGAGCAACTACATAGTTCTTGATATCATTCATAGCCTTTTCAAATGGCGCGTATCTATCTAATAAAGTATCTGATGCTTGCATTGGCTAACCCCCATAATAAACGCGAAGATTAACCTATTATGCAGTAATTGATAAATCAAATAATTTACGTTTTTTACCGAGACCACAACTAATTCAAAAGATGACTTGAATTAAGCCACCTTTCGTAACCTTTGTTCTTTTTGGCTGTAAAAAATATCCATATTCACCTCGATTCGATTGTCCCAAAGATCTTGAAGCTGCCTTGATTGTTCTGTCGGAGTTGTAATCATACCCGGCAAAACATACATGGCTTGTACTGGAGTATTATAAAGATCATAGGGTTTAGCGATATTCACAAATCCAGAAGCAGACGACAGCTGATTAACCTTTAAATCTAATCGACACAAAGCAATTGTAATATCAGCAATACTGAGATGCCCAAATCGCGTGGACAAATGCACCAATAATAAAGATATGTTCACACCCGTTAATTGCTTTTTGTAATCCGGATTTATAGTCAGCTTCAAAATACCCATGGCGGTTTCATACCGCTTGAAATATTCGACTGCATCACTTGGATAATTCATAAAATAAGCAGATTCAAAAATTGGAGTTTGGTTCATTTTGAAAAACTTCAAAGAATTCATAATCATGATCTGCTCTTTCTCTTCGTCATAGAGAACCGCAATAACATCCTGAGCTAAGAATTCGTCTGCTCCTGGAACTAGATCTACTTTATTTTCTTTAAAAATTTTCTTCCATTGCGCCTTCCATAGCTGAAAAGCCGCATTGTATATCTTGAGACCTTCACCCGAGCTCGGGCTATGAATTAAATAAAATTTCATTCTAGGCTGCTTTTCTATGATCATGATTTTTTTTACATTCTAACAAAACTCTTTTCATCATACTCGAATAAAGAAAAAAACTTTGAATTATATTTTTATTTATATAAGTTAACTCTTCTTTTGGAACTTTGCTCATGGCTTCGATTCCAACACGATAGTGATCTTGATCAACTGTCGCGTGTGTGTGCAAAAATGTAAAAGCATTGTTCGGGTAATGTTTCTTAAGAAGCTTCACGATTTGAGGGCCAGATGTAGCTGCAAACCCTTCAATCAAAAGCGAAAATCCCAAGTGAGAACTTTCAGGGTAATTTTGAATAAAATAATACTGACTTTGATAAATTAAACTTGTTTCAGGATACTCAATAAAATCTGAAATCTTTTTTCCCAGGGCTTTTAAGTCATTAATCAACAACTTATCATGATGAAATTCTTCTTTCAAATGCTGAAGTATTTCATAGTGGCCATTTCGGCGGTTTACAGGTATTCGAGACGCACGAAAGGCAATCAATCGCGTCGTATGCTGAACATAAAAATAAAGCTGCGCAAGAAAATCAGAATAAAATTGCTTATCTTCCCAAGGACAAGTCATTGCTATATCTTCCAATTTTTTTATGTGACTAAGAAACAATTTTTGCGTATTCATCGAATGACCACCCCTTTTTATTTTAAAAATCTTAAATGTCTTTTCTTTTTTATAAGATCATTAAATACAGATCGATTCCTGCCTAAATATGAAGTATTTTGAAAAGCATGCTGACCATATTCTTCGTTTTGCAACAAGGTCTGATGCAATTTCGGCAAATTATAAAATGGCACCGAAGGAAATAAGTGATGGTCTAAGTGATACGAACCATTAAACGGAGCTATGAAATATTTTTCGACCGAAGAACATAAAACGTTTCGAGTCTGATTCAACTCGTGTTCATGAGGTAGGCCTATATGCTCGGATACACTTCTAAGCCTCATAAGAATCGGTAAAACCGTTACACCTGGAACTATCCAATACAAAAAGAATTCTAAGTACTTACTTGTAGCTAATAGAATCGTAACCAAAACTATGTAGTAAACAATCTGAACTAAAACTTCGAACTGATTTCGATTTGGCCTATGAGCACGAGTCAATCCACCTAAAAATCGGCAGGTCAAAAATATTTCAAAGGCTCCATATCCATAAAGGTATTTTCTATAATCTTGAAAGGCTTGATTGCGATCTTTAGGGAATTGCCATTCAGGAATATCTTTTTTGCGAAGCCAATCAGGATCTTTTTCTGTGTTCAAATAAAGATGATGACTTAAATGATTTGAGCGATAAGTATCTGTATCTATAAATATTGGGAACGCACAAAAAATATTAGATACAAGATCATTACAAAATGAACTCTTAAAAAGACGATAGTGTGTTGCTTCATGAACAAGAAGAAAAAGACTATGCTGCCGACCTGCTATAAGTAATACAGCGACTAGATAGAACAGCCAACTGTCTGAGTTAACCGCAATTGCGACAGCAGAAGCCATGATCAGCCAGCTCATCGAAATAGCGGAAACGCTTCTTAAGAAATTTAATTTCGATAACTCTTTTACACGATGCAAGACAGCGGGATCTTTTTTAAAACCAAAGAAGATCTCGTCAGATGATAGAGTATGCGAATGCCACACTTTTATCTTTTTCATATTGAGTTCAATATGAGGTTCGGCTCTTTGATAAGTAATCTGAAGACCATAAAATATTTTTTTGCTATAATCGGTCGTTTTTAAGACATCCCTAAAAAGAGAAGTTCTGAATACAGAACAACTACCAACAATTTGATACAAACATATGACTTGAAATTATTCGAAAAAGTAAAAGACTATACCATCCAAAAATGGCTACTAGACTTGTTTTTATGCATAAAATGACTTTGAATCGTATTCAATTATTAAAACCTGAAGACCGTTAACTACTTTTCTTTTCACTAACAACGTGAAGCAAGCCAAGCATCTTTTTTTGACGCTCAAGATCTGTAGGTGAAATATCGGCTTTGAATCGGTCTTGATAAAGCTGATTACGGCGCTTTTCAATTTCGAAAACATGTTCAATAGATTTATAAAAGTGATCTGATTCAAATGGTTTATCAATAATATCCACAACACCAAGTCTTAATGCAGTTAAAACAAGTTCTTTTGTGGTGTTACCGGTTAGAAAAATTATTGGATCTAGACGCCCCAAAGATCTTACCAATCTTACAAAATCAGGCCCCGGCAGTTGCGGCATATGCACATCTGAAATAATGAGCGAGAAAGACCTATTTTGCACGATTTCGCGAGCATTTTGAGAGGAGTCCGTAAAGAGGACCTCTTCATAAAGCGGATTTAACATTTCAACTATAATTTCGCCTACAGCTGGTTCGTCGTCTAAAACCAATATACTTTTTTGACGCTTCATTATCCCCCCCGGGATAATAAGCTATCGGAATTAGTTCAGATTATCTATAGATCTAAATTGATTCACTTAACTTAATAGAAAGCAAAAAACTTACTTTTTATCAATACTTATAGCAAATTTTTTAACCCCTGCACCTTTTACAACGTCTAAAACTGAAACAACTCGACCATGCGGAACATCTTTATCTGCAGAAATTATAGCTTGAATTTCAGGATTTTTTTTAACTTCAGCAACAGCTGCAGCTTGAACTTCTGTATCTTCAACGTTTTTCCCATCAAGATTTAACTTTCCATCACTACCGATCGAAATATTAAGTTTAGATGGAGTTGTGGCCTCGCCAGAGGCTGCTTTTGGCAAGTTCACGTTAATTGAAGGTTTCATAATCATTGGGGCCGTCACCATGAAAATAATTAATACAACCAAAATGACGTCAACTAAAGGTACTACATTAATCTCTGCCATTACGTCATCAGATGAGTCAGCTTTAAAGGCCATTAGTTAAGACCCTTCTTTTTAGCATATGCCAAACCTAATTCTTTCACGCTGTCTAAACTTGTGAAAATGGCTTTAACTTTACGAATAAAATAGTTGTAAAAGATACCAGCGGGAATCGCCACAAATAAACCGGCAGCGGTAGCGACTAAGGCAACAGAAATACCGGCCATTACAGTTTGTTGGCCTGCATCTGAAGATTGAGCCAAATCATTAAACGCTTTCATGATACCCAATACCGTACCCAACAATCCAATAAATGGAGCATTTGATGCGATGGTTGCAAGAACCGATAAATACTTCTCAAGTTCAGGTTTTTCAGTCAAAACAAACGAATTGTAAACCTCTTCAAAACCATTTTTTCCAGATTCTTTAAAATGCTTCATCGATTGAGAGGCGGCTCGTCCCTCAATTGAGGTTGGATCTTTTGCGATGTCTTCAAAATCTTGCAAACTATTCGTTTGTAACGCCATCTTTATTCTTAACCGAATACGCTCACTCTCAGAAGCAATTTTTTTTAAAGTAATGAAGCGCTCAAAAATCATTCCGATCGATACGATACTCATTAAAACCAGTACGATAAGAACAACTTGATCCGCATAATGAGCGATCGCAAAAATTTTTTCAGCAAACATGAGAGCTCTCCTTTACTTTCTAGCAACTATCTAACATTATGAATTTAGTTAATGAAGCCGTCAAAACTGTCTTATGTGAAGGTCTGGAAAGTTCTCATTTTAGGGATTGGTTTTGTCACGGCAGGACTTTTGTCTTTGTCTGGATGCGAGTCTAAGCACAAACCTTCTTTTATTATTGTTGCATTTGATCGCTTAGCTTTTAATTCGGTCGCCTGCTCAGAAGAAAGAACATTATCACAATCTGGATTTGGCATCTTATGTAAAGAAGCCATGCGATTCACGCACGCTTATACAACTTCAGTTCAACCAGCTGCTGCAATGGGTTCTTTATTAAGTGGGGCCTATCCTTATAATCATGGCCTGCATCGAAGCTACAGCCGCATAAAATCGAAACAAAAGTTACTAAGTGAAATTGCTAGCCAGAAAGGCTATCGAACTTCGTTCTTTAGCGGCAGCCCAGAAATAATGAAAAAAACGGGGCTCGCAAAAGGATTTGATCTATTTGATGATCTTTCCTTCTTAGATAAAAAAAATTATATTAATGGATTCAAATTTCAATCAGATATCGCTCTCAGTTGGATTTTTAGCAGTCAGAAGCCATTTTTCACAATTATTCACAATTCAGAATTAGAAGCCCTGAGTGACGCCGAAGCTGATATCACAACGTTAGAAAAATTGGACGAGAATTTGGCCCATTTTTTTTTGACTCTTAAAGAAAAAAATTTATGGGAATCAAATTATGTGATCGTCCTAGGATTACAAGGACAGTCTGATTACAATCGACCAAACGAATCTGTGATGTCTAATTTACATTCAGAAAATACCAATATTAGCCTATTTGTAAAACCTCCAAGACAAAAAGGAGACGACGGGATTAGCTGGAAGGTCGATTCATTTGTTAATATTGCAGATCTAGGATGGAGTCTGATAAAGACCATCGACGAAAATTTTTTAACAACTTTAGATGAAAAATTTTCTATCGTGGATTTTTCTTATCTTTGGAAAAATCCAAATTTATCAATTGATGAGGCTCGAGAAAGAAAAATTTTAGTTGAAGCTACAAATCCTTGGGACAAAGAAATTTCTACTCGTTATGCAATATTGTTGGGGCACTTAGTTTTTCTAGAAAATCAAACCGATGAACTTTTTAATAGCCTTAATGATGGCCTAGAAACCATCGATATATCGGTTAATGCGACACCGATGCAAAATGACTTTAAGAACGAAAATCGTAAACTGCTTAGCGATATTCGCGCATTGACAAAACAAACAATTTGGAAAGAATACAAAACCAATTACGACGACTGGATTGAATCAAATCGAAAGTACTGGGCCGAGCCGAATTCGAGACCTGCTCTTTTAGAAGAAGAATTTAAACGTTACGAAAAAACTGAAATCAAGCAACCTTTGACAGCGTTATTAGTACAAAATTTATACGCTAATAATAAGCAAGAAAGTTTAAAAAAATTAAACCTAAAATTGGATCTGTCTCGTTCTTTAAGTGATCGAGATGCTTATTTCGAAGAGGCAAGACGGCAGTCAATGAATTTAGCTTTAGAAAATATCTGGGGACTTTGGGAAAGTAAAAAGAATTGGACTCAGTCAACCGTTATCAAAGAATACCAATAAGTCATGGTATTCTTAATTGGCTGAAGATTAGCCTGCTTAGCGGAAACAGATTCAAACACCAGATCTCCTCCGAATACAGAAGTCAGTAACAATTGAGTTTGCGTTTCTAGAAAAACAGAACCCGAAATGATCTCAACTTCTTTTTCTGCACCTAACAATTCAACTGGCAACAAAGTCTGTTCGTCACGGTCTGTTCCACAATCAAATAAAGTCTGAAGATAAAGATCTCTGACTTTTTTTAAGCTAAACCTACCTACGCTTGACCATGCCAATTCGTTCTTATTTTGAAAAAACACAGTGGCTTCAAATCCGACCGCAAACTCTGTCTTATTTTGACTTTTATAGAAAAAATCGTGAGCTAGAAGTAAGGAAATTCTTGTCTTATTTGCTAAGCTTGATAAATTTTCTCGAAAATCAAATGGTGAGGTGACATCCAAATCAGCTTGAGCTGATGAAAGATAAAATGAAATTTCATCTATGAGCTTCTGATTGAATTCTTGCGAACCCCATGCACGAACGACCAATGTCATTTGATTGTCTAACAGATGATAAATCTGGGTCGCTGGCATCTTAAGGTTTTGCTGAGAAGACCGAGTCAACCACTTCATCACAAGGCTCCATAGCGACGCAACTTGATAACCGCTTTTCGATAGTATTCACCATCATCCACATCAATTTCCACAATTTTTTTCCACTTATCTTTAGCGCCTTGTCGAGTTTCAGTGCTGTCAACTATTCCATAGCTTTCATCGATAATAGATTCTTGATAAAGTAGACGCGACTGACGCTTCAGTTCTTCACGATAAGTTTCAATTTTTAAATTGAGCTTTGTATTGTTCGGATCATAAATTAATGCTTCTCGCAAGAAAGACACAGCATCTCGTAATTTACTGTCTTTCGCTAACGCTTCAGCTGCTTCGATATTTTTAGCCGTTTTTTCAGCAATTTTTTGTTGAATGAAATCGATGCGTTGTTTTGCTTTTTCTTTTAATTTCTTAGGGTCTGGCAACTCGGATGCAATAACCTTTTTGTACTGATCAATTGCTTTGAATGCATAGCCTTCATTTTGTACTGATTCAGCTTTTTTAAAAACTACAGCAAGCTCTTCAACTTGGCCTTCAAAAGCCTTTTTTTGCTCAGCTTTTAGTTCACGTTCGCGCTGCAATTTTTCAGCCTCAGCACTTAATCGAACGTATTCCGGAGAAGTCGCATCAATTTGAGCGATTGGTGCCAAGCATTCAGACATTTGCTCAACCGATACAGCTGGAGTTAGTAATTTTTCACATTGCGCAGCCACTTCAGCAATTTTCGCTAAATTTTCTTTTTTAATTCGAGCTAACTCTTCATCATGCAACTGCTGTTCTTTAGTCGCTTCAGCTTCTGCGACCCTAGCCTGCATTGCTTTTGAATCTAAGTATCCATCTTTAATAATTTCGTGAAGCTGCCTTAACTTTTCACCAGCCAATCCATATTTTTCTTGAGTCAGCATTTGTTCAGCCATCGAATAAAGTTCTTTAACCTGAGTTCTTTGTTCGGGCGTCAATTTCGCCAATGGATCACTAGGGTCGGTAACCTCACCAACTTTTTTACCCGGATCTTCATTCTGAGTATCCAAGTAATAAAAAGCACCACCACCAATTATCAAAATAATGATGACCAACATCAGAGGACTTAGACCCTTTTTAGTTGGAGGTGGCGGCTGTGGAGGCACAAAAGTATAAAACTGATTTGGATCAAAATTCGGAGGCACTCCTGTAAATGGCCCCCCCATGTTATTCAATTGTGGATTAATTTGATCTTGTTGAATTTGTGGAACCTCAACTGGAAGAGGCTGATAATTCGGTGGAGGCGGCTGAGTTTGTTGAAACAAGGCCTCAGGCTCGATTGGAATATCTTCAATTTCTTCAGGTTGCTCAAGTTGCAAAGGAGGTATTTCGATCTTTTCAACTTTGTATTTGAAATTCGGATCGTGAAGCTCGAAGTACATCGTATTATCAAGCACCGTAATTGCGTCACCACTTTTGAGACTTTGAGGATCCGTCGAAGAAACTGGCGATCCATTTAGAAAAGTGCCATTAACACTAGCTAAATCGATAACAGTGTAAGTTCCGTTAACTTTGTGAATTTCAAACTGGCGACGACTTACACGCTGATCAGGAATAATAATTTGACAAGAAGGATCACGACCAGCAACCCAAAGTTCACCAACTTCCAAGCGTAGCATTTCACGAGTTTCACCATTTGAATTGACAATTTTAATGTAAGGAACTTGAGGCGAAACCCCAATAACAGTCTTTTCATTTTCATTAATTGGTGCAGAAATCTCAGCGCCGACACCAACTTCAGAATCAGGAACTTCTAAAAGTTGAAATTCATAGGGAGGAATTTGAAATGATTGACCATGTTCAAGAGATGCCTGCTCAACCTTTTGACCCAACGAAAAAATATCGCCAAAACGAGAAACTGCTTGGATATTCCATTTACCTTCTGAGAACTTAAGCTTGAAATGTTCGCGAGAAATACCTTTTTCTGCTTGCAGACGAATATCAGAACCTTCTTTGCGGCCCCCAATATATTCTTTTTCATTCTGAAGCACGATCTCACTTATGAGAGCGCCTCGAAGTAAAACTTTTAGTCGAGCCATTAACGAATACCTTGAACTGCGAATTCACACTCTTTCGCTTTACGCTCGGCAAGTTTATATTTCGAATCAGAACGTCTATCATCAAGCATGTTCATGACTTGTTGGTACATTGACAAACACATATCAAAATTATGCTTGCTGTAATAGGATTCTCCAAGCATTAATTTTGCCTGGACGAGCTCATCAAAGCGAATTTTAGAAAGCATAAGATGCCGTTTTGCAAGTTGATTATCTGGTTCTAAATTCAAAACCACCTGAAAAAATTCTTGGGCACGGGCGTAGTTTCCTAAACCAAAATCTCGCATCCCACGCATTAGGTTTTCTTGCGCTCGAACGTATTGAGCTGAGTCTCGATCTTTCTTTTTGTCTTCTCTTTTTTTAATACTTTCAGTCTCGGGAGTCGAATTTAGTTTAATCGCGATTTCGTCTTCATACTTAAGTACGGGTTTAGCCTTAGACCCACTACGACTTGGCTTCTTTTGATTCAGATAGAAGTAAGCTCCTACTGCGACGATAAGAACCAGAATTATATAAAATCGAGATTTAGGATCTTCTAATAGTGATGCCGACTGAGGTCGAGGAGCAGCGCGACCTTGCTGAGCTGCAGCCTGAGCCATATACGCTTGCTGTTGCATCATCATTTGTTGCTGCATGATTTGTTGATTCTGAACCGACATTTGTCTAGCCTGGGAGTTCGCCGGAACCTGAGAAGACTTCGGGACTGAAACCGCAGGAACAGAATTTTTTTGTGTGGCCGGAGGAGGGTTTGCTTTTGGCACAGCCGGTTTGACTGAAGGCACAAGAGCATTCGGATTTGGAATTACATTTGTCGCTTCAAGATTTTTAAGAGGAATAACCTCGGCGGGCTTTTGTTGAGTGATCGCAACAACGGCTTGCCCGAGATCAAATTCAATTCTAATTTCCGAATCACCAACAACAAATGTCGATCCATTTACTAGTTTCCATCTTTCGACACTTTCTCCACCAACTAACACTGCATTTTTTTGACTGATTTTAACTATTTCTACATCTCGATCGATCAGAACAAGTTGGGCATGCAGCCGACTAACTTGCGGGTCGTTCATAAGCACGACATCATTTTCAGGCCCACGACCAATCGTCATTTTATCTTTGTGCAATTGAAAAACCTGTCCAGCATGAGGTCCTTTGACCACACTCAATTTGAATTGCAATTGAGAATTCTGCTGGAGAGCTGCTGACATTTACGACCCTTCTGCTCGCACTAAAGTTAAAACATAATACTCAGGTTCACCCGATACGCCTAAAAATGCCTGACAATATATGTGACACTCAAATTGAGAAAACGGAATTTTATCCGAATGTTTTTCATATGGTGACTGAGTCGAACGAATAATAAGTGCTTCGATGTTTTGGACTAAGGCTGAATCAGACAAACTTTGGTAAGTTTGATTCAAAACTGTGTCTCTTGAAGTTTGGGCAAGCTCTTCAAAGTTTGAATTTAAAGCCACTACCCGATTATCTTTTCCAACTACAAATGCCGGATGCGAAATTATTTCAACTAAATGAGAAAACTCGAGATCACGATTTTGCTGAGGGCCAGCACCAAGCTCATCTGCGTCTCCACTCCAAACGCGATTTAGCAATGTATTTACATTTGAAACAAGTTTTTGAAAAACCGGATAGTCAAAAGGAACCTCAGTACGATCAGATTTTTCCATCAAAGCTTTATCAATTTGTTGATTCAAAGATCTTAACGGAAATTCAATAAACCGTGAAAAAAGAAAATAAAGCATCAATCCAATGACCGTAGAAATAATCAATGTTTGCATAAATAAGCTAATGACTCTGTCTTGATCTAAATTCAATGAACTTACATCATAAATAACGACGGCATGATATTTTACAGAAGGCTCTCCAGTTGTCGGATCGTACACTCCGATAGGGTAGCTGGCTCCGATTTGATTCAAGCCAACATTATCAACTGTAGCTCTAGATTCTTGCCGAGCTTTTAAAATAAATGAGTTCGAAGTTTCACGACCTGCACGTTCAGACGGAGCTACAACTTGACCATCCGAATGCTGAACAATATACGCTTCTTTAATACCTTCTTCTTTCATCGCCTCTTGCACTGTTAAAGATGTAAGTTGTCCGGATAAAAGGGCCTGCTCGTTGATTCGAGCCATCGCACGCGCTACAGATTTTGCACGCTTTTTAGCTTCGATCATATTCGATTCTTTAATAATCGTCGTTAATGGAATCATCGAAAGCAAAGTCACACCGAAAACAAATAAAATAACAAACGCCATCAATACTTGTTTAAAAGAAAATACGATTCCCAATTTGTAAATAGCAGGCATCAAAACATTTTCTATAAAATTTTCGGCTTTCTCGCTGAAGGTCGGCTGTGGTTTTGGCGGCTCAACTGACTGAGCTGTTTGCGCGACTTGTTGTTGCGCCATCATTTGTGGATACGAATTCATCATTGCATTCGTATTCATTTGATAAGCCAAATTTCCTTGTTGGGTATGTGGCATAGGCATTTGGGCCTGAGGATATGTTGGAGCCTGCTGTGGATACGAAGCTGTCAATGCAGTCGGAGCCCTAGGAACTACCGGAGGCTGAAACAC
>JACCDQ012217124.1_pt1 | contig 15343 bp, 15 predicted proteins | sample 7446031 | NCBI WGS metagenome assembly JACCDQ01 (sample SAMN15323442, study PRJNA562643) | freshwater metagenome | isolation source: river surface water | place: USA:Blue River Watershed | collected 2017-08-17
GGCTTCTCTGACTATCATACTTCTAGTTTATCGCAAAAGGTTGCAGATAAACAATCATTTATTAAAAAGCCGTCCTAAAGGCTTGTCCTGAGCCTGCCGAAGGGACGGGGCTTTAAACCCAAATTTTTGGTAACTGCTTTTTAGGCTAACGGGGCGATCGCCTATAATGGAGAGGATTGTCCTGTTAATTGTATTATGACCACTACGCCCCAAACCACCGTCACCTACCGTTTAGAAGACATCCTCGCCCGGATTGAGGATAAAATGGATGCCCGTTTCGAGAAGGTTGATCGCCAATTAACGGAGATCAATCAACGGTTAACCAAACTGGAGATCGGACAAGCTGAGTTATCGGGAGAAATGAAGGCTCTGGATGAAAAGTTGTCCGGTGAAATCAAAACCCTGGATGAAAGATTATCGGGAGAAATTAAGTCTTTAGAAGGCAAAGTAGATGGAATTGGGAAACGTTTGGATAATCAAGAATTTTTGAACCGTGGGGTCGTTGTCGCGGTTTTAGCGGCCTTAATTGCCGGGGCGGCTAAGTTATTTGGGGTGCTGCCCAAAGGGTAACTTTTCCCCGGAGATAGAGACTGTTTTTGACATCGAAGGTCAAGGGGCGATCGCCGAGCATGACTAGACCCCTTAACCGAGGAAAATTGACCGAACAAGACCCATTATTCGTATAACCAGGGCATCATTGCCGCAGTCCAGGAAACTAATTCCGCCTCACTAAACCAGAGGGAAACTTCTCGCTGGGCCGTTTCGATCGCATCGGAACCATGGATAATATTCCGACCAACCGCTACCCCAAAATCACCACGAATTGTACCGGGAGACGCAGAATGGGGATTGGTAGCACCGATCATTTGACGAGAGGTTGTCACAACGTTATCCCCTTCCCACACCATGGCCACCACTGGCGAGGAACAAATAAACTCAACTAAACCCGGAAAAAACGGTTTATCCTTAAGGGCTTCATAATGCTTTTCTGCTAATTCCTGAGAAACGCGCATGAGCTTGAGACCCACTAATTTAAAGCCTTTACTTTCAAAACGACGTACAATTTCGCCAACCAAATGACGCTGTACACCGTCCGGTTTAACCATAATAAAAGTGCGTTCCAAGAAAGCCTCCGCTTGCTATTTTGAGAAATTTAACCCTGTTAAGCCTACCATAATTTGTTTCCGGTCTTCACTGGCCCTTGGGTTTTAAAGGGGAAGGTGTAAGGTAAAACAACTCCCTTGGCCGACCTGTGATCGCAGAGTTATATCTCCCCCATGTAATTGAGCTAACTTTTTGGATAGGGCTAATCCTAAACCGGTTCCTTTATGTTTGCGGCTTAACGGATTCGGAATTTGACTAAAGGGCTGAAATAATTGGGTTTGATGGTGAGGACTAATTCCAATACCGGTATCAATCACGGAAAATCGTAATTCCTGGCGATCGCCTTCGACTCGTAGGGTGACGGAACCTTCTTCGGTAAATTTAATCGCATTAGATAGTAAATTAATTAAAATTTGTTTCAGACGCTTTTGATCCGCCATACAAATACCGACCCCTTCCCCCAGTTCTAACTTTAAGGCTAAACCCTGCTCTTTGGCGCGACTTTGCACCATAGAAAAAGACGCTAAACAAATATCTTCCACTGCCACCATTTCTAAAAATAATTCCTCACGACAAGCCTCTAATTTGGCAATATCTAAAAAATCATTGACCAAGGATAATAAATGTTCTCCCGAATTATAAATTCCTTGAATATATTGCTTTTGTTTATCGTTTAAAGGGCCATAGAGTTCATCCTTTAACATCCGAGAGAACCCTAAAATCCCCGTTAATGGAGTCCTTAATTCATGGTGAATATGAGAAAATGTCTCATTTTTTTCTTGTTCAACCTTGATCATTTCCTCTAATTTTAAAGTTAAGGTCTGGAGTTGTCGGGTGAGATCCTCTTGGGTCTGAAGCATTTTCTGCCAGTGATAAACCTGAAAGGCATATTGATCAGTGATCGCCTTTAATCCCGTTAAATCCTGTAGCGACCAAGCCGTTAGATCTGTCGGTTTAGCAAGACCAATGCCTCCTAAATTGTGTTGCCCATAGTAACACGGTAGTAATAAAAAAGCATGGGAAGAACCGGTTAACTGAGTTTCATCTCCCCAATCATAATCCTCCGGGGTTGAAGCTCCTAAAATACGAGAAGGACACTGGAAAACGTTGAAGTCCTGGCGTGCTAAAATCGCTTGACTGAAAGCTAGGAGGGCCGGGGAAGATAATTCTTGCTCAATTAGGGAAATCCCTCGCCTGGTGTCCGGAGAGCTTTCCCAAAATAGACAATCTTGAATGGCATAACCTTGTAACAATTGCCGCATTTGTTGTCGCAAAATCTGGGTCAAGGGAGAAACGCCCCCTAGACTTGCCTCGATATCCGTAGGGAAAAAAAGAGAAGCATCCATTATCATTCTTGCTGACTCTTAATGTTCTTCTGCCGCCAGCCACGGCCAGGCAAAATGTTGTTTTAATTGGGCCAACTCATCCCGATGAGCTTGAATATTGAGGAGCGCGTTATTATCGCCCGATGGTTCTGCATGAATACTAATTTTAATCGTTTCCCAACGTCCCGCTTTTTGCCAATAAAACCACCCAGCCAAGGGCGATAACAAACAGAATAGAAGAAAAGATTGTCCTACTGTCGGCCAGAGAGTCGCTAAAACCAGAGCTAAACAAACCAGCCCTAAACCGGCCATGCCACTCAAAAAAAATGCCAAAAAAAGACTGGGACGCACATAGCCCGTTAAACTCAGGGTTTGTTGTTGGGGATTAACCGCTTGCACTTGATAGGATCTTTGCAGAAAATAGCTTTGCAGTTGGTTGAGGCGATCGCTATCGTTGCTGTCAATCGAACATTGTAAAAGCGTGGTGCGATCCTTAACCGAAGCCCGAATAAAAAAGATCAGTCCAATTAAAGACAAGGCCGTTAGGAATAACGTCGAAGCGAGAATGGGAGTAGCTGTCATAGTAAAGCCAGGCAGAAACACCCTTGGCGATGGCGAAAGGACACAGAATAATTGGTTTACTCGCCAGTATTTTAACTTAGAATTTCCTGAAAATTTAGGGGAGATAGGGAAAATTCTCGGTTTTTTCCGATAACAGCTTTTGGAAACTTATCTAACGATGTTCCTCTTCTCCGTAGGTTAATTGGCGGGGTGAACACTGCTCAATCGTCCAATCAATCCCCGTGGCCCCCTCAGCGGCCAAATCCTGAAGATATTGCTCATGTTCTGCGTTGGCTTCTTCCCGTGAATCAAAAGGCCCAAAGTAATAGGTATATTTCGGATATTGTGTATTTACCTTAACCCACCACTTACGGTTCGTCGTCAGCAAAAGACTAACGAAAACAAGATACAGAACAAAGAGGAAAAGACTAAACATAGGATTAATTTCCTAGAAAGCGACCCAGGGATTTAAGGTCAAGCAAGGGTTGACAGCATCATTCCTCAACCTTAACCGATCTTGGCCGAGGTCGCACCGTAAAACCGCTCATAAATAATGCAATTTTGACATTATGCTCCAGGGGAAAGAGGGCTTGACGGACAGAAACTCAGGTTAGTCCCTTAGACCATGACCATCCCACCATCCACATTGAAGACTTGGCCGGTGATATAGGCGGCCGCTGGATCCGTGGCTAAAAAGCGAATCATACCTGCCACCTCTTCGGGTTGACCGTACCGGGCCAGGGGAATAAATTTGAGGATTTCATCGGCTTTGAGTTCCTGGGTCATATCCGTTGCAATGAAGCCGGGGGCGACAGCATTGGCGGTTATCCCACGACTGGCTAATTCTTTGGCAATGGTTTTGGTAAATCCAATGACTCCTGCTTTCGCGGCACTGTAGTTGGCCTGCCCCGGATTCCCCATTAAACCGGCCACGGACGTGATATTAATAATGCGCCCTTGCTTTTGTTTGATCATGATTTTGGCGACGGCTTTGGAGCAGAGAAAAACCCCCGTCAAGTTGAGATCCATTACGGCCTGCCAATCCTCTAGTTTCATTCTTAGGAGAAGGGCATCACGGGCAATGCCAGCATTATTGACCAAAATATCAATACGTCCCCACTGGGTCCGGGTTTGCTCGATGAGTTGCTCCACTTCCTTGGCTTGGGAAACATCGGCTTTGAGGGCGATCGCCGTGCCTCCTTGTTCTTCAATCGCTTGCACAACGGCTTCGGCGGCCGGTTGGGATTGGGTATAGTTGACGACGACTTTAACCCCAGTGCTGGCTAAGGCCAAAGCGGTAGCCCGACCGATGCCCCTGGATGCCCCCGTCACGATCGCCACAGAATTTGATGTTGTCATTGCCCCTCCAAAATTGCGTCCAGGGACTATTTTAGGTTGCTTGGGGACTTCGGGCTATGGGTGGGGAGAGGGAACTGGGGGCAAAACTCCCGACATTCTACCGACTTCCAAGGCCAGTTTTTTCGCTTACTCTCTTAGACACAGAACAAAAACGGCTAACTCCTTGCCACGCGGCAGTTGACCCCAAACCCTTTCCTAGGGAGTGGCGTTTGAACTTTCGACGGGGCTTGATCCAAGGGAGATCTTTGCTTCCCGTTGGGGAACCGAAGGTTTAGGACTAACCCTTGGGAGATAGCCGATTGTTTTTATCCGACATCTTAGGGCCAGGGGAAACGGCGATCGCCCTCTCTTGCTGATAGGGCCGAACCTTCCCCTCTTTGAATGATTGGAACTCCATTCCCCTCTTACACCGAGACTTTTTTGATGTCAAGCATTTTTGCAGTGCCTCTGACAATCTTTCCATTGCATTGATTTAACCCCATGATTAAGGATGGACTGAATGATGAGTTTAGAAAAAGTGATGGCATTAGTCGAAGGACTCTTGGAAAAAGAGTTAGAGGAAGTGGATTTTGTGATTTTGACCGGCAGTTGGGAGGGTAAAACCTATCGGGAAATAGCTCTAGGCAGTCATTACACTCTCCACTATCTGAAGAAAGCCGGAGCTGATCTTTGGAAAACCCTATCGGAAATTACCGGAGAGCGGGTCACCAAGTACAATTTTTGTCGGGTTTTGATCGAGTCTTCTCCCTCTTCCCCTAGCGATCGCTATGCTTTACCCCAAAAAGCTCCCCGCAAACTACACGAACATCCGACTCGTTTTGGGTATCAAGTTAAAGCGAGTTAGCCAAGGCCGAGGAATCCGGTTCGCCTTCTGGGGACAACATCAACCCCAGGGTCTAGGTTAACTGGGCTTGCGGGCAATAATGGTACGATGGTGGGAATCGCTCAAAGTCAATATTCATCGCTCAAGAACGTGGGGGCCAAGGGAACGGAAGTGGCTCCCTCTATTCTGCTTAGGCCAAAATTTGGGCGATCGCCTTATCTAACAGATCAACGGCTTGATTCACCTCAGATTCTGAAACAATTAAAGGAGGAACAAACCGCAGAACTTTGGGGCCCGCTGGTGCTAATAATAACCCTTGGCTCACCGCCGCATTGACAATTTCCATAGACGTTTTGGGACTGTCGGCACTGATTTCTAGCCCATTAATCAGACCCCAACCCCGTACCTCGGTAAATAGGTCGGGATATTTATTTGCAATTCCCTGGAGGCGATCGCGGAGTTGTTGACCCCTGGCCTGCACATTCTCTAAAAGATGATCCTGTTCAATGGTTTTCAGAACCGCTAGGGCCGACGCACAGGCAAAGGGATTACCGCCAAAGGTGCTGGCATGATTACCTGGCTCAAACACATCACAGAACTTTTTGCACATCATTGCCCCGATGGGAATACCGCCGGCCAATCCCTTGGCACTGGTGAAAATATCCGGTTCCACCCCTAACTGTTCATAGCCCCAGAGTTTACCCGTCCGACCCACACCAACTTGTACCTCATCAAAAACCAATAAAATATCATTCTGGTCACAGATCTGCCGTAGGCGTTGGAAATAGGCAATGTCACCGGGACGCACGCCCCCTTCCCCCTGCAACGGTTCCAACATAATCGCCGCCACTCGTCGGTTGCCCTCATCCAGATCTGTGACCGCATCCTCGATCGCCCCAATATCGTTATAGGGAACATAGGCAAAGCCGGGCATTAAGGGTTCAAAATGTTCCTGGTATTTGGGCTGTCCCGTCGCGGTAATCGTGGCTAATGTCCGACCGTGAAAACTGGCCTTGGCCGTTAAAATGACCGGCTGTTCCAGAAAATCTAAGACCGTATGAGCGTACTTGCGTACTAGCTTGATAGCTGACTCGTTGGCTTCGGCTCCCGAATTACAGAAAAAAACCCGATCCGCACAGGAATGTTCGACAATCCATTGGGCTAATTCTCCCTGCTCCGGTATGTAATACAAATTAGAAACGTGATGCAGTTTTTGAATTTGGGATGACACGGCCTCAATGAGGGCAGGATGGGCATGACCCAACGTACAGGTAGCGATCCCCGCCACAAAATCTAGGTACTCTTTGCCTTCCGTATCCCACAGGCGACACCCTTCTCCCTTGGCGATCGCCAGAGGAAACCGCCCATAGGTATTCATCACATAACGATTAAAGACCTCCTGACTGAAGGGACTAGAGGCACTAGCACTAGAAAACGTAGCGGGCTGATCCAAAGTAGTGGGCTGACTCACAATAAACTCCTGAACCGAGAAAAAGCAGGGACGAAAAAACTGATAGACTAAAGTTCATAAGGAACCCACAAAAATCCCGACAGTTCGTAAAGCAGACTATCCCTAGATTTTTTGAGGTGTTAGTTAACTAAACCCTAATCTGTTCTTGATTTTAAGGGGAGTTTAGCCCTTTCGGTGGTCTTCTCCTTTGACTTGGGAAAATTAAAGTCAAGAAATCGTGTTAAATCCTGTGGCACCGTGTTAAATACCCTTGAGCAGAAAAACCGACGCTTACGCCAACAACTGCTGGCTGGGGTTTTGGCCTTTGCCGGTCTGTTCTGGATTGGTACCCTCTGGTATCGGCTCATGGATCACTGGACTTGGATTGATGCGGCCTATATGACCACCATTACCCTGGCTACCGTTGGTTTTGGGGAAACCCATCCCCTGGATGAGCAATCGCGGTTGTTTACGATGGTCTTGATTTTGGCGGGAGTCGTTAATATTGGTTATATTGCGAATCGTTTTACGGAAGCCTTTATCCAGGGGTACTTCCAGGAAGGGTTACGCCGCAGACAGGCACAACGGGGAATTGCCGTGTTAAAAAATCACTATATTTTGTGTGGGTTTGGTCGGACGGGTCAACAAATTGCCACAGAGTTTGCCACCGAAGATTTACCGTTTATTGTTATTGAAAGCGATGAAGTTCAAACAGCTAAAGCTAAGGCCCTGGGCTATCAAGTGTTGGTCGGAGATGCAACCCTCGATGATATTCTCTTGGCGGCGAAGGTAGATAAAGCCCTTTGTATTGTGGCGGCCCTCACCTCCGATGCGGAAAATCTTTATACGGTGTTATCGGCGAAGACGTTAAATCCCCAGATCCGGGCGATCGCCAGGGCCAGCACGGAAGAAGCGGTACAAAAATTACAACGAGCGGGGGCTGATGAAGTGGTTTCGCCTTACATTACTGGGGGGAAACGTTTGGCGGCGGCGGCCTTAAGACCCCAGGTGGTAGATTTCATTGACGGGATTTTAACGGGAGCCGGGCGATCCTTTTATATTGAAGAATTTCGGATGCAGGCAGAAAGTCCCTACCTGGGGCAAAGTTTAAGTGAAGCCAAATTTCGTTCCCAATCGGGGGCCTTAGTGTTAGCGATTCGACGTTTAGACCGGGATCTGATTGTGGGGCCAACGGGCGATACTTTACTGTTAGAAGGGGATTCCCTCATTTGTTTAGGAACGGTAGAGCAATTACGCACCCTTAATCAAATTATTTGTCCTTTGAATCCCGCCGTTTTACGATTACCCACCAAACCGAAACTCAATAAATTCAAGCCCTAGGGGATTTCTACAAGCAAGCCTGGAGTAATTTTTGTTCGAGGGAACCCAGTTGAGGAATCACATAATAGCCCGCTAAATTCGGCACAGTCTTTTTCGGTAAGGAACCAGCAATGGGAGTTGGGGGTAATAGGGCGATCGCATAGGGAGAGGTTTCGTTTTCGTAGGGGTCTTGCACCATTAACTGCAATTGATTGCCAGCCACCTTACCCGTAAAGCAACTATATTCTGACCGGAGTTGATAGACCACCCCTTTCACGGTTCCTTGTTTGACCTGTAGCACCATATAGTCTTGCCCTAACTGATTGGCCCTGGGGGATTGACCATAAAAATAGACCCCATCGGCGATCATTGGCGGTTTTCCCTGGGCCAATAGCATCTGAGGGACTGCTAAAGCGGCGATCGTTGTCCCTAAAAGCATCAAAGCGAATTTTTGTAATCCTTGCACAGCTAACATGACGGGAACTCCTAACCGGAGCAATCTCTACCTTCAGCGTAGTCAGAAAAAAAGCGTTTGCATTCCCCCGACTGGGTGACTTCTACCAGCCCTTATGGGATAGGATAGGGACGATTTAACGAAGCGAGGCCACGATGCGGATTTTAGTAACAGGGGGAGCCGGTTTCATTGGTTCCCACTTGATTGACCGTTTAATGGAACAGGGTCACGAAGTCATCTGCTTAGATAATTTCTATACTGGGACAAAACAAAATCTGATTCGCTGGTTTGGACATCCGAACTTTGAATTGGTACGTCACGATGTCACCGAACCGATTCGCCTTGAAGTCGAACAAGTCTATCATCTTGCCTGCCCCGCTTCCCCCATTCACTATCAATTTAATCCCGTTAAAACCATCAAAACCAATGTGATTGGCACGCTTTATATGTTGGGATTAGCCAAACGGGTGGGAGCAAGGTTTTTGTTGGCTTCTACCTCCGAGGTCTATGGTGATCCGGAAGTTCATCCTCAACCGGAAGAATATCGCGGCAACGTCAACTGTATTGGGATCAGATCTTGTTACGACGAAGGGAAGCGAGTAGCAGAAACTTTGTCCTTTGAGTACCACCGTGAACACAGAACTGACATCAGAGTAGCTCGTATTTTTAATAGTTTAACGGGTGATCAGAAGGTTATTTATTATCAAGGTAGTCAATTGTATTATGAGGCATTTGCTGATTGTTATCAACGAATTAGCCAAAATATCGAAAATGTCCAGGTTCCTTGTTTTGAGCCTCAAACAGGGAAAATGCGTCTGAAATCTATTTCTGCTATCTGGAAACATCCTGTTGCTAAACCTGGTTATGAAATTGTTACAACCTGGGGTAAAAAAGTAAAAATTACTGAAGACCATAGTGTTTTTACTCGTGATGATCGTGGTCTTCCCCAAGCAGTCTTTGCCAAAGATTTAAAAGTCGGGGATTTGGTTGCGGTACCACATTATCTACCTTTTCTGGAAAAGCCCTTAGCTCCTTTTTACCTAAGTGATAAACTTTCATCCCCTTCCCTTGCGATTAATGGGGAAAATGTGGTGACTTATCTGGAACAGTATCGTCGGGAAATTTATCAATATTTAGCGGCTCAGGGAGTAGATAATCGTCAGCTTTTTAGTCATTTTCAAAAATATGAAAAAGCAAATAAAATTCCTTTAGCAATCTGGAACTATTTAAAGTTGCCGCTCTCCCCTAAAGACAAAGTGATCGGTTCTAATTCCACAAAATCAATTAATAACTATATTGACAAAATGGATGAATTACTATGGTTTTTAGGTTTTTACCTAGCGGAAGGTTGTTTATTGGAGAAAAATGGTGATTATCAACTACTGTTTAATTCTAATACTCAATATTTGGAAAAATTAATTTCTGTCACTCAATCATTGTTTGGGCTAGATTGTCAGATTTACTGGGGAAAAGGTTCAGGGCGATCACCGTCTGTTGCTGTTCGTTCTAAACTTATCGTGGATTTAGTTGTTAATGTGTTAGGTTTTGGTCGAGAACTCAGTACGAAGAAAGATATTCCTAATTGGATCTTGCAACTTCCTAAAGAGCAATTAGTTTATTTTTTACAAGGTTTTTGGCAAGGAGATGGAAACCATGATGCTCAAACGACAGGCAATAAATTAATCTTTAATAGTTCTAGTATTAGTATTATTGAAAAACTAGTTCTAGCCTTGGCTAAGTTTAAAATTTTGGGGAGTGTTTCTGAATTTTACACTACTGTTTCTAAGGAGTGTGATAAAAAATATAAAGCCTACCGAATCACGGTTCAAGGTTTAAATCATTATGACATCCTTGACTTAGTGAATGTAACACAAACATTGCAAGCTAAAGTGACTGGAGATTTAGCCTGGGCCAGAATTAAAACCATTACATCTTTTGAGATTCAGGAAGATGTTTATGATTTTTCGGTTCCTGAAGGAGAAAATTTTGTGGGAGGAACCTACGGAATTTGCTGTCATAACACCTATGGCCCGCGTATGCTAGAAAATGATGGTCGAGTGGTGAGCAATTTTATTGTCCAAGCCCTCAAAGGGATTCCCTTAACCGTTTATGGTGATGGTTCCCAAACCCGGAGTTTTTGCTATGTTTCGGATCTGGTAGCAGGGTTAATGCGCTTAATGAATGGCGATTTTATTGGCCCTGTGAATTTAGGGAATCCGGGAGAATATACGATTTTAGAATTAGCCCAAAAAATTCAGGGTTATATTAACCCCCATAGCGAATTAATTTATCAGCCCCTACCAGAGGATGATCCGAAACAACGCCAACCCGATATTACCCGTGCAAAGACCTATCTCAACTGGGAACCAACAATTCCCCTGGATGAAGGCTTGCAAAAAACGATCGCCGATTTTCAGCGACGCTTAGGGTTATAGTTTTTGGTTTAATCCCCTTCTCTACCAACTATTTATTACCAACTATTCACTATCCAAGGAGTTTTCCATGCGTGTTTGTGTGATCGGAACCGGTTACGTCGGTTTAGTTACTGGAGTCTGTCTGGCCGAGATTGGCCATGAGGTGATTTGTATTGATAGCAACGAAGCCAAGGTGCAACAAATGAAAGCAGGGCAGTCACCCATCTATGAACCCGGTCTAAGCGAATTAATGACCGGTAATATGCAAGCCGGTCGTCTCCACTTCAGTTCCGATCTCGCGGAGGGGGTTAATCATGGCGAGGTTTTATTTATTGCGGTGGGAACTCCCGCGTTACCGACGGGCGAAAGTGATACTCGGTATGTGGAAGCGGTGGCCAAGGGCATTGGTTCTCATTTAGATGACCAGTATCGGGTCATTGTGAATAAATCTACGGTTCCCATTGGGTCGGGGGATTGGGTGAGCATGATTGTGTTAGATGGTCTGAAGGAGCGAAAAAATCACGGAGAACCGATTGAAGTGACCCCCCATTTTGATGTGGTTAGTAATCCTGAATTTTTGCGGGAAGGGTCGGCCATTTATGACACCTTTAATCCCGATCGCATTGTGTTGGGCAGTAATAGTGAGCAGGCGATCGCCCTGATGAAGGCGTTATATCAACCGTTAGTTGAGCGTCAATTTAGTGAGAATCAAAGCTTACCCCCTGTCCCGGTGGTCGTTACGGATCTCAATTCGGCGGAGATGATTAAATACGCGGCTAATGCCTTTCTCGCCACCAAAATTAGTTTTATTAATGAAGTGGCCAATATCTGCGATCGCGTGGGAGCCGATGTGACTCAAGTGGCCCAGGGCATTGGTTTAGATTCGCGGATTGGTAGCAAATTTCTCCAGGCGGGCATTGGTTGGGGAGGTTCCTGTTTTCCCAAGGATGTTTCCGCCCTAATTCATACCGCCGCCGATTATGGCTATACCACCGAAATTCTCAACGCGGCAGTAGATGTCAATACTCGTCAACGGGGCATTTTGATTGAAAAATTACAACAGGAACTCAAAATTTTGAAGGGTAAAGTGATTGGGTTATTGGGCTTAACTTTTAAACCCGATACTGATGATATGCGCGATGCCCCCGCGTTAAATATTATTGAACAGTTAAACCGTCTAGGGGCAAAAGTCAAAGCCTACGATCCCATTGTGTCGTCGTCGGGGATGAGCCATGCTTTGAGTGGGGTGATTATTGAAACCGATGCTGAACGGTTAGCGGATGGGTGTGATGCCCTCGTGTTAGTCACTGAATGGCAAGAATTTTTAAAATTAGATTTTGCCAAAATGGGTTCCCTCATGAAGCAACCCCTGGTGATTGATGGCCGGAATTTCCTCGACCGCGATCGCCTCCGTCAACTGAATTTTCGTTATATCGGCATTGGTTGTCGTTAAGGGATTGGGGATGGATTTCTGATGGCTCTTCCCCGCTACGAATTGCCCCACTTTTGTTAATCTAGGTGATTAAAGGCTTGATCTGTGAACCGACTGCTTAAGCCAATTTTCCGTTGGGTACTTGCTAAATTTTCCCCAAAACCATGAACCATTCCCCCCGCATTGTCTATCAAGAATTTGGCCCTGTTAACCCAGAGGCGACGGAACGGGCCAAACCGGATGTTCCCCCTCAACAACAAAACCTACGAGTCCAAACCTCCCGCGCTGGACGTAAGGGTAAAACAGTTACTACGATCACCGGCTGTCAATCCTCCCCCGAAAAGCTGAATCAATTATTAAAAACCCTGAAAACCCAATGTGGCAGTGGCGGAACGCTCAAAGACGATACGATTGAGATTCAGGGCGACCACAAAGCCAAAATTTTGCAAATCCTGACGGGATTGGGCTACAAGGCAAAAATTAGCGGGGGTTAATCAATCGTTAACTGACTTAGCGGAGGGGATGCTGTTCTCTGGTTAAAAAATTTCTTTAATTCTTGTTATTTGAGGTGTTTATGAGTTATTTGATTGCAGTGGTGGGCGATCGCCTACAGGCAGAACAGGCCTATACGGACTTGGAAGATGCGGGTTTAAGTCCAGCACAACGGGCGATCGTGGGAACAGGCTATCGTTCAACCAATGATTTTCCGTTTCTAGATCCCCTGGGACAGGCCAAAAAACGGGCGTTATTTATGGCGTTTTGGTTAGTGCCTTTTGGTTTTTTTGCAGGATTTAGTTTTAATTTGATTACGGGATTACATACCCTCGATTGGGCGGGAACACCGGGAAATCATATCGTTGGCGGCCTATTAGGCATGATCGGCGGGGCGATGGGCAGTGTATTGATTGGCGGTGGTTTAAATTTGAATTTTAGTGGCGGTGAAGAGTCTCCCTATATTGCTCCCTTAAAATCGGGTAAATATTTGGTGATTGTGCAAGGTTCTGATGCGTTACGCACGAAAGCCAGTCAAATTTTGCGATCGCTGAATCCGGAGAGTTTACAAACCTATAGTGACCCGAATAGTAATTATTAATGGATAATGGATCATTAATAATTGATAATGAATCGTTGAATTAGGGAAGTTTTAAATGTTACCTAGAGATGAATTGTTAAAAGGGGTCGAAAATCGTGAAGAAATAGCCCGAATGATTGACCAGGCAGAACAGGCTTTACGCACTTGGGAAGTAGTGGTCACGGATTTTTTATCGCCGCCCGTTTTAGCTGAAGTGAAAACCAGTTTTAGTAAACTCACGGAATTAGTTTGCGTTAGTTGGGGCGGGTATCCCCAGGCAGAACGGCAACGGTTGGCGATCGCCCGTGCGGAATTGCCTTTAGATACAGAGCAAGTGAGTTTGGCGGCGGTGGATATTGCGGGCAATTTTTTATTTGATCCTGCCAGTCATCGGGATTTTTTGGGCGCGATTTTAGGGACGGGCATTGTGCGGGAAAAAGTGGGGGATATTTTACCCCTGGGAGAACGGGGGGCCCAGGCAATTATTGTTCCTGAACTGGTGGAATTTTTAACGGTTTCGTTGGTGCAAGTTCGTTCCGTTCCGGTGAAAACCCAGCCCATTGATTTCAGCGAATTAAAGGTACGTCCTCCCCAGAAAAAGGAATTAACGACCGTTGAAGCTTCCCTACGATTAGATGCGATCGCCTCAGCCGGATTTGGCGTTTCTCGCAGTAAAATGGCCGATGCCATTAATGGTGGCAATGTGATGGTGAATTGGAAAGAAATTACCCAAAGTAGTTATCTTTTAAAGGCTGGGGATTTAGTTACCTATCGCGGAAAAGGTCGGCTAGAAATTGGCGAGATTATGATCACCAAAAAAGAACGTTACCGCGTACAATTAACTCGTTATCTATAAATTAGGAGGCTTGTTGATGGGGTTCCAGTTTTTTAAATCGAATGGAAGATTTAGAGGCGGTAGAAGATGGCGATAATTTGGGGGGTAGCACTTGTTTTTTGGCCAATAGCGGCAATTGTAAACGGCGTGGCATTTGGGCTGGATTCGGTAAATGGAGATGACAGGGCGGATGATGGGGATCTTCGATAACGGCGACATCAATGGTAATAGATGTGTTGCTATCTAAATAATGAACTTGCACGAGATAGTTTTTTTCATATTTCACCGTTTCGGATTGGCTAATTACCGATACTTGATCGTTCACTTGAGCATCTACTTGATCATTCACTTGCTCATCGAATAGCGTGACTTCTGTTTCAACTTTGACCGGCACATCTTCTTGGAGCTCAGGAACCGGAACCGATGAAATCTCGGCTAAATTGGGTAACGTTTCAGCCGGAAGAGATGACACTTCTGGCCTTTCTTCTTCGACAACTAATGGTGTTTCCAACTCTTCATTAATTGTTGTTTCTGGAATTGTTGTGTCTGGGGTTATTGAAGCAATTTCTGAGAATAAATCCTGAAGTTCATTTTCACTAATCAGTGGCGGAATTACCGTCAGTAAATGATCATAATGAACATGACTAATCGCTTCTAATTCTGGGGTGAGACTGGCGACTTCTTCCTCACTGATGCTATGGCCATGATGGGCTTCAAATGACAAGGTAGGAAGGGGTAAGGCTTCCGGTAATTGCAATTCTCGTAAGGACTGAGAAAACGTTTTGGGTTCTTCAGACAGCATTTCAGGTTCTTCCGCCAAGGATTGATTGGCTAACTGGATAGCAGGAGTTACCGTAAATTCCAGGGAGGCTTGCCCCGTTTGTCCTAACATTTCTGCCATTACTGAAGGAAGACAGCGAATTTGCCAGGTACCGGGAGCTAAATGGGTCAAAGGAGACAGTAATAAAAATCCCTGGGCATTAACGCGGCGAGTACAACATTTTTTATGGGGTAGTAAATAACTTGATCCATCGGTAATCTGGGTAAAAACAATGTCAACCTCCAGGTTAGGGGGCGCGTTTTTAACGGCTAGACGATAACGATTCTCTGCCAAAGGATCGGTGACACAAAGGGGCGACCAATCGGGGGAATCCTCGGTTTGCAGGAGAAATTGCCAAGGGGTATTCATGCTGA
>JACCDQ011021396.1_pt1 | contig 15338 bp, 11 predicted proteins | sample 7446031 | NCBI WGS metagenome assembly JACCDQ01 (sample SAMN15323442, study PRJNA562643) | freshwater metagenome | isolation source: river surface water | place: USA:Blue River Watershed | collected 2017-08-17
CGCCAGCCCACTGACGCCGAGATTCGGGCCACCGAATCGGCCGCGGCCAAGCCCAACAACAAGTGACAGGACATCCCACCATGCAATTCACCAAGACTCGTCTGTTCGCGGCTGTGTTGGCCCTGAGCCTTCCGGCGGCAGCGTCCTTCGCCCAGGCCCCGTCGGCTGGCGTGGTGCTTCCTCCCCAGATGCCAGGTGCTGCGGCCCCCGCGCCGGCCGCAGTGCCGGTAGCGCCCCGCGCCTCGGCTCCGGTGGTGCTCCCGCCTGCCAGCGCAACGAGCGCCAACCCGGCTGCGATGGCCCCAACGGCTCCGCCGCAGCTCATTGACATCGCCATTCCGGCTGCGCCGAAGCCTGATGCACCCAAGGCGGGCGCAGACCTCAAGCCCGCTGCCCCGAAGGCGGCAGCCCCGGCGAAGGCCAAGCCGAAGAAGCCGGTGGAAGAGGTCGAGGTGACGCGAACCAAGGCTTCTGTGGACCCGTTCGCTGGCATCGTGGGCACGCCTGTTTCTGACTCGCAAATCAATCGCTTCACGTTCCCGGAGGCGGTCGAAGGCGTGTTCTTCCAGGAAGGCTCCCCGCTGCCGGAGTGCGCGGACGGCGCTGGTGAGATGGACCCGTGCAAGCCGGTGTTCCTCAATGGCAAGCGACTGATGCTGCTGCAGCTGCGCGCCGGGGCTAAGGGCCCTGTGCAGATGCTGGTGCATCTGAAGTCGGGTCGGCTGGAAACCTTCAACCTGATGCCCGCCGCGGGCCCTGGGGCCGTGATTCGGCTGGATGGGGCCGAAGACGGCGCTTCTGACGCGCGCCTGGCTGAAGGCAGGAGCGCGAAGGGTGCGAAGGGCGTGAGCAACGCCGCCGGCATGACCGCTTCAGAGCAGAACGTCGAGATGCTCGCCCGCTTCGCTCGCGGCGACATCCCGGCCGGCTTTGAGTCGGTCGCTGTCGTCAACAAGCCGGTCCGCTTCGAGCTTTTTGATGTGGTCCAGCAGGCCAGCTGGGAGAACGGCGCAGGGCTGCGTGCGCACCTCTTCCAGGTTCGTGCCCACGGCGCAACGCCGGTGGCCATCAGCCCCGCGCTGTTCCGCAACGAGGGCGTGAAGGCTCTGGCGCTTGACCGCGAAACCATCACGAACAAGGAGCCGGCGCTGCTGTACCTGCTCGAGCTCGTGCCCACGGAGGCCAACTGATGGCTGACAAGCAATTCTCCTCTGCAGACAAGAACATCTCTATCCAGGGAGCCAAGGCTCGCAAGGTCGACCCGAAGGCCGTCCTGGGCTCGATGACGAAGGACGTCAAGAAGCGCTGGATGATGGTCGGCACGGCTAGCGCTGTGGGCATCGTCATTTTGTCGACCTGGATGTCCAGTGGTTCGGCGCCGGCGGAAGCCCCGGTGAAGAAATCTTCCCCGGTGGTGGAGACCTCGCCTAAGGGCTTGACGGCCAACCAGGACTGGAAGGCCCAGACCGGCGCCGAGATGCTGGAACTCAAGAAGACACTGTCCGAGTCCCAGGCCATCCAGCGGGAGATGTTGGCCCGCATGGAAGCCATGCGCCAGGAACTGGGGCAGGTCAAGAGTGGGGCGGTGGCGCCGAAGCCCGCCCCCTCCGGCCTGAGCTTGACGCTGCCCCCGCCGCCTACGCCCCCCGCTTCTCTGACCCCTCCGCCAACCCTTCCTGCTGGTGCACCTGCTCAAGTCGGCTCTGTCGCAGCCGTGAGTTCGGGCAAGGCCAGCGCGCCTGAGGCCGCCGCGGTCGTGAAGCGCGCGCCTGCTCGCTCCTTCATTCCGAAATCGGGGGACGCTGCGCAATCAGGGCAGCGCGAAGCCGTGGTCGAGGAGATGGTTCCCAACGACCGCAAAGGTTTCTTGCCGGCCGGCAGCTTTGCCGCCTCGACGCTGATTTCTGGTGTGGAAGCGTTCACCGGCGGAACGGCTCAGTCGCAGCCGCAGCCTTTGGTCATCCGGGTGGAAGCCAACGCCGTCCTGCCGAACGCTGCAAACTACCAAATCAAGGGCTGCCATGTGCTGGCCTCGGTTTGGGGCGACATGAGCTCCGAGCGGGTGTTTGGCCGCCTGGCCACGCTGACGTGCGTCGACAGCGCCAACCGCATGGTCCTGTCGGAAGAGGTTGAAGGCGTTCTGGTCGATTCCGACGGCAAGAACGGCATTCGCGGTGAACTGCAAGACCGCCAAGGCGCCAAGCTCGCCCGTTCGCTTCTGGCTGGCTTCGCTCAAGGCATGTCGTCGGCGTTCGGCGCCGCGCAGACCACGACCACGCAGACCTCCATGGGCCTGGCCACGGCCATTACGGGCAACAGCCTCAAGGCCTCTGGCTACGCCGGTGCAGGCAAGGCCGCCGACCAGTTGGCCGACTTCTACCTGAAGCAAGCTGAAGCCACTCTGCCGGTCATCGCGGTGGACGCGGGCCGCAAGGTCTCCGTGCTGTTCACCAAGTCGAAGGCGCTCAAGTTCGAGACGACCGAGACCTACCGCGTGAATCCGAAGGACAAGCTGATGGTTGAGCGTCCGAGCAACTGACATGCCGGCTGACTTGCCTCCATACGCTCCGCAGGTGGCCATCGTGGCCCCCGCGCCCGAGTGCCGCTACCTGACCAACTCCGAGGCGCAGGTCGCGCTGCAGCGCCTGCGCCAACGACTGCCCAGCACGCAGTTCGACAACGCCAAGCCGTCTGAAATCTGCGGGCTCGTTCGCGTACAGCTGGCCAGCGGCAAGGTGGTCTACACCGAGCCCACCGGGCGCTATCTGATGCTGATGTTCGCGCTGGATACGCACAAGGGGTCGCCTGCTGACAACGGGGAGCAGCTGGAGCAGGCCATCGAATCGAGGTCGAAGTACCCGACCACCGCGATTCCAGGCCTCACCCCACCGACGCTTGAAGAGCTGCCTGCCGGGCCGTTGATGACGCCGGTGCCCACGGCCCGGTAATCGGCCATCGAACATCTTTCACGCTATACGCTCCATCGCCTTCGAAGGACCCAATCATGACGAACACCCACAATAATCGCGCCTTGCTGCTGGCATCCCTCCTGGCTGCCCTCGCCCTGTCGGCTTGCTCCAGCATTGGCTACCGCTGCCCGCTCGATGGGTCCGAGGATTCCGATAGCCCGACGGCGTGCTCCGGCATGCAGGACGCCATGGCTGGCTCCCGCAAGGGCACGGGCGGCAAGACGTCGGTCCTCATGGACGACAAGGGGCGCCTGGTCCCCCGTGAGCTCCTGGAGAACAAGCCCGCCAAGCCTCTGGCGGGTCAGGCGGGTGAGCCTTACCGCTCGAAGTCCGGTGAGCCTGTATTCCATCAGCCGAAGGTGTTCCAGGTCTGGACTGGCGCATTCGTTGACGCCGAAGGCAACCTGCACGATGGCCACACCTCATGGTTCTCGACGCCGGGGCGCTGGGCCTACGGCACGGTGGACCGTCCGGGTGAGGTCGGCAGCAACACCATGCGCCCCGCACTGCCGGATACGCGGCCCCAAGGCCGCATCGTGAAGCTGGACCGTGATGGGCGCGAGATTCGTGACGCCGCGCCCGCGCAAGCCCCGGCCGCCGCCGCGTCGCAAGCTTCTTCGCAGCAAGAGCGTGACAAGTCCGCTCTGCAGACCTTGTCGTCGGCAGCGCGCAGCCTTTCGCCCTCGGCCAAGCCGGTCAAAGCATCGAGTGCCGCGGGTGTGACTGCTCCGACTGTCGGCCTGGCTGACTGACCTGGAGCCCTCTTATGAGGGCTCTTCTCTGCATTTCAAAGGCAATTCATGAGCGACGAAATCAACAACGACACGCTTGCCGGCACCGACGTCGACCCTTCCATTCGAAAGACCCGCAACCAGGCCCAAGCCAGTGACTGGGTCCAAGTCGCGCGTGACGAAGAGACGGCGGCCTCTCGGGTGGGTCGCGCGTTTGACGGCCTTGTCACGCGGTTCACCGAATGGCTGCGCCCGCAAGCGCCTGGCGAGCTGCCCGTTCCGACGCAGCTGGCCCGCGCTATGACGGAGCGTGTGTCGTTCCATGACTGGCTGAGCTACCGCGACTTCGATGACGAGAACAACCTCATCTATCTGACCGCGGCCGACACATTCCGGGTGGGATTCGTCCAAGGCTTCGCGCCCTTGCTGGTTGCGGGCACGGACATCGAGGCGCAGCTCGAGGCGGTGCTGACCAACTGCCCGCCGGATACGGTGGTTCAGGTCGGCGTCCTGTCGGGCACGCAGACCAAGCCCATCCTCGATGCATGGCTGGACGCGCGTCTGCGCGACAACCGGCATCCGATGTTGGCGGAATTGGCCCTTCGTCGGGCTGAGTTCTTCGAGTCTGCGAGTTCGCATGGCGGCACGCTGACCTACGGTGGGACCAACTTTCAGCCGCGCAAGTTCTTCTACTACATCTCCGTCTCGCTGCCCTATAACGGCGCTCCGGACGACGAACGCGCGATGGAAATCTTCCTGAAGAACGTCGTCGGTCTTCGTTCGACCATCGAAGGCGCGCTCAAAGGTGCCGCGATTCCCAGCGCGCCGCTCAATCGGGTCGCATTCGAAGCGCTGCTCAACGAGCTGGTGAATCCTCAGCTCACACCGGCTGCGCGCAATGACCGCCTGAACTCAGGGATGGCGCTGCCGGAGTGCTTGGTCGACCGGGAAGGCCGCATCTCGGTCAACCCGGATGGGTCCATCAGGTTCACCTCCCACAAGGAAGGCTCGAGCGAAATCGTGGCGACGGTGCTGACGATGGACGCTCCGCCTGTGGAAGGCTGGCTGCCCAATACGTCCAAGCTGCTGGGTCATCCGCTGTCGCGGGATGACCGCATCAACTGCCCCTTCTGGCTTCACACGACCATCCTCGTGCAGAACCCCGACAAGGCGAAGGACCGCATCACGATGAAGTTGGGTTCGCTCAACAAGCAGATGATGTCGGAGTCGCCCTGGTATCGGTCGATGATGGGGCACCTGTACACGCAGAAAGAAGAGCTGGACGGCCTGATGGAAGCCGCGCGGCACGGCCACGCGCCAATGCGCGTGTGGTCTGGTGTGGTGCTGTACAACACGCCTGAGCGCATGAAGCGCGAGACCGAGTATGTCGCCAACCTGTGGCGCAAGGCCGGGTTCCGCTGCTCGCCCGAGCGGTTCATCTCGCTGCCGGTGTTCCTGGCTGGCTTGCCGTTGATGTACGACCCGGCCACCGACCCGCCGACCCGGGGGCTACAGCGCGCCAACACGGTCAACAGCTTCAACGCCGCGACCTTGATGCACGTGCAAGGCGACTGGCAAGGCAGCGCGCCGCATCGCGGCGGTCCGCTGCTGGTGTCGCGCCGTGGCCAACTGGCCTCCATCGACTTGTTCGACACCTCGTCGAACTACAACTTCGTCGTCATCGCACAGTCCGGCTCGGGCAAGTCGTTCTTCTCCAACGAGTTGGCCGTCGACTTCCTGGCTCGCAACGGCATGGTCCGAATCTTCGACGTGGGCCGGTCCTACAAGCGGTTCGCCTCGGTGATGGGCGGCTCCATCCTGGAGTTCTCGCCGGATAACCCGTTGTCACTGAATCCGTTCTCGGACATCGGCAACCACGGCGAGCTGTGGGAGCTGATGCCGATGCTGAAGTCGCTCATCCGGCAGATGGCGTTCCCGCTGACCGATGACGACAGTTTCGAGACGCAGTTCAACTGGGAGTACGCTGGCATCGAGCAGGCCATTACGTCGGCCTGGGAAATCCACCGCGAAGCCACGGGGCTGGAGCACGTCTACCACTGGATGGCTCAGCAAGAGGACACGCGCTTCCAGGACTTGGCGTTCCAGCTGCACTCGTTCGCCGTCGGTCGTTACTCTGCCTGGTTCAATGGCCCGCGGCAGGTCTCGCTGGACAACGACCTCATCATCGTTGAACTGGAAGACCTGGAAGTCGACCCGGACCTGCAGGCCGTGGTCATGACCCTGATGATTCACCAAATCACCAAGGACATGTACCTATCGGACCCCGACCGCAAGCGCCCGAAGCTGCTGCTGGTGGACGAAGGTTGGCGCCTGCTGGGTGACAAGCAGTCTGGCGGTTTCATCTCCAAGGCTTTCCGGACGGTGCGTAAGTACCGCGGATGCGCCGGCGCCATCACGCAGTCCTATGCGGACTTCGCCGCATCGGCCGCCGCTCGCGCAGCACTGGAAAACAGTGCCTGGCAGTTCGTGCTGAAGCAGAAGCCCGAGTCCATCGACTTCGCGGTGAACCAGAAGTGGATTTCGGATGACGAGATGCTGGTCGGCATGCTCAAGACAGTGAACTCGGACAGCTCACAAGGCTTCTCCGAAATCTTTGTGCGCGGCGAGAACGGCCAGGGCGTCTATCGCTTCGTGACGGACCGCCACTCCTACTGGATGTACACGACCAACCCTGGTGACCTGGCTCGGTTGGCGGACGCCCAGCGCAAGTTCGGATGCGACCTGCTCACGGCAGTGGACATCCTGGCGCGTGAAGACTATGCCACCAAGCGGCATCCCTTCTTCCCGCGAGAGGGGTCTCTGCTGCAGGACCTGCTCGACCAGGCTCAGACTGACGCCAACGCGGTGTAACTTGCTTTTGTTGTGTTTCTTGGTATACTATTGCGATGCCTGAAATCAATACACAAGAAACGCCGCCGGCCCAAGATGCACCTGCCCTCGTCGAGCAGGTGCGGGTCGACACCGTTGCGTCGCAAGGGTCAAGCCTTCGTGAGCGCCTAGCGGCTGCCTTGGCTCACCCCAGGGCGCCTCTGGTGGCGGGTGCTGTCGTTGCGCTAGCCCTCGGTGCCGGCGCCCTAGGGGTCCGCGGGCCGGCGACGCTGCCCTTCCAGCGTCCGGACATCGTGCTCTTCGACCCGGTTCGGTTCACGAACGCCCAGCGGGCCGCCGCAAGCATTCTGGCTGTGTCGCCCAGTGCCGACCTGTCGCTCACGCTGACCCAGGTGGCCAAGCGCGCCGAAGACGTCATTCGTGAAGAGGCGCACGGCGCCGTGGTGCTGGTCAAGCAGACCGTCGTGGCGCCAGTCGGTATCCCCGACATCACGGACGCGGTCTTGGACCGATTCGGGCTGCCCAAGAACGTCCCGACGGTCACCGTTCGCCCTGGCGACAGTGAAGCCATCGAAAACGTGGCGCCCTCCGACAACGCCTTCTCCTCTGGGCAACTGCGAGAGGACTACCGCCTGGAGCTGGAGGGTCGCCGCAGCCGCCTGGCCGCTGACCAGGACAAGAAGGACAACCAGGCCAAGGTGCTGCCGTAAGGATTCCCATGACTCAAGACGTGAACAAGGCCGCCGACCAGGCGGCTTCATCTTTCCCTGCGGATGTGCCCGCCAGGCCAGTGTCGATGCGGGACCGCTTCAAGGACCCGGCGCGCTGGAAGAAGTCCCTGACGGACCTGGCGCTGTGGTTCATGTACGGCCTGCTCGTCACCACGATGTTGAGCCGGTTCAGCCCTGGGTATCCCATCGTGGTCGGCACTGCGTCCATTCAGCCGGGCATCTACTGGTTGGACCGGCAGGCTGAGAGCTTCCACCGAGGAAACTTCGTGAGCTTCCCCTTCCGGCCAGCGCAAGAGTGGTTGCAGAGCCGCTATGGCGAAGGTCGCGTATTCACCAAGCAAGTCAAAGCCGTCGCCGGCGACACGGTCTACGCCGACGCGAACGGCAGCCTCAAGGCCTGCTACGCAATCTACGCCGCCAGCGACCGCATCTGCGAGGACCTGGGCCAGATTCTCGAGGTCGACAGTGTCGGCCGACCCATGACCGCCTGGATTCCGCCGAACCATGAGTACACGCTGCGCGAAGGTGAGCTCTGGGTCTACGCGCCGAACAAGCGCAGTCTCGACTCGCGCTACTACGGCCCCGTCCGCACCGAGACCGTGGAAGGCCGCGCCTCTCCGATGGTCCTGTGGGGCGAGTGACCATGCGCACCGGAATCGCGCAGGCAGCAATCGCTGCCCTGGTTGCCCTGACCGCGCCGGCCTTCGCCGCCCCTGCCGGCGTGACGTTCACCTGCCCTGCGGACCAACAACTGGTCTTCTCCGCGAAGGTGGCCGACTACCTCAATGAAGTTGGTGTCCAGAAGGACTGGTTCAGCGTCTCGGAGAACGCCGTCGGCGTGACTTTCGTCCTTCAACAGCCGTGGGCGGCCTTGTCGCCGCTGGACTTTCACACTCAGCTCGCTCTGGGCTTGCGCGACGAAATGGTTGCGCTGCCGAAGGGGGAGGCTGGTGAGCTGGTTCGGGTCCAGACGGTCTCCCGTAAGGAGATTGCGTTGGCCCTACTGCACCCCGGGAGAGAGACTCAGGTTCCTTGCGACTTGGAAGAGTTCCGGGACCATGTGGGTATCCGGCAGAACATCGTGGCCTGGGCTGAGCGGCTTTACTGGAACTGGCCCGAAGGCGGGCCCGCACAGTGGAATGCTCGCTACTGGGACCGCGGTACGCCCAAGAGCAGCACCATGGAGGCTCTCTACAACGCCTTCCAGCAGCAAGACCAGTACGGGATTGGCTGCTACACCGCTACCAAGCTGGTGGTGGCTCAAGGTGTGGTCGACTACTACGCTCGCGTCAGGCCTGACTTTGCCCGGCTGGGCCAGGTACTCAGTCGCCTGGAAGGCGACAAGGACCCGCTCGTGGATGTTGAGCCGCCTGCCATGTGGTACTTCGAGGCTGACTACGATGCAAGTGAAGCAGACAAGCCCGGCAAGCTGCTCCAGCTGCAACATGGGGTCAAGCCCCTGAACTTCGTTCCGGGTGATTGGGCCTACATGCTCAACACCGACCCGGTGAGCTACCAGCACACGGGCTACGAGGGCTCCAACGCCATCTACCTGGGCCGCGGCAAGTTCGACGACTACTACAACGACCATAGCAACTCGTACAGCTATCGGCAGAAGCTCAACGAGGTCTACCAGTGGCGCAACGGGGTGTTCAGTCGGGCTCGCGACGGGCACAAGGCTACTCCGCTGGCGGAGTCCGACGTGCAAGCCTTGTCGCGCACGCCGGCCGAGGGGGGCCTGGTGCTCTCGTACCGAGCCGTCCCGTACTTTTTCAAGTCCGTGCGTTGACCGCTATCTCCTGAGCTATACGGAATCGTCGCGCATCGCGACAAAGGCGTACGCGCCTCCACCGTATCGACAGGAGTTCACTGATGGCAGACGCCACCACCGAGAAGAACAAGCGGGAACCGACTGAGAAGATGGTCGCCGCCGCTAAGACGGCAGCTGAGCGCCACGGCGCGAAGCTGCCGAAGGGCTTTGACAAGGACTTTGACGTCTGCAAGACCTTTCTCGATGCCTACCTGACCAGGCCGACTCCCAAGGCGCTCTCCTTCGCGGAGAAGATTGCCAAAGACAAGGGGCTTGAGCTTCCTGACGGGGCCCGGTTGAACGCCAAAGAGCTGTCTGCCTGGATTGACGCGAACAAGTAAAGCCTTCGCGCCCGTTACCCGCAACCCCGCCCTGGCGGGGTTTGCCTTTGACGGCCTCGCCCTCGACATTTCAAGCGTTTCTAGTTATACTAGCAATCGCTCATGCCATGTGCGGCTGAAAGATTATGCGAAAAATCCACAAACTTCTTCTCCTGCTGGTCCTTTCCTTCTTTGGGGTGGTCGGCGTAGGCCATGCTCAAGTTCAAGCCACGCCGGGACAGGAGCTGCACAAGGCGCCCGCCAAGCAGGGCTGGTTCTGGTATCTAGACCCTGCAGAAGAGAAGAAGCCTCCTCCGGCGCCTGTGGAAAAGCCCACGCCTCCCGTGGAGGCGCCGTCAAAGCCGACGCCTCCCGTCGTCGTCATCCAGCGAGGGGCACCCAAGGAGCTGTCGCCTGATGAGCGTGCGAAGCTCTGCAAGAGCAAGGACACCTGGGACAAGAAGTGCGGCTTCGTGGACCCTGGGGATGACTTCGAGTTCCAGGCCATGCAGCGCGACATCCTGCTGCAGATGATGAGCCTGACACCGGACAATCCGGATGCTGTGGAGCAGGCTCAGCGCTACATGAAGTGGGTGGTGGGTCGCGCCTCGATGGCAGCCAATATGTGGTACTTCAACCAGGTCCAGAACCCCGACCTGGACCCCACGGTCAAGAACCCCATCTCCGAGGTCGGCATCGCCTTGGCGACTCGGGTCAACCAAGCCACTCAGTACGAGTACTTCCGCCTCATCAAGGAAGAGGGTGGGATGCTCTTCTACTTCACGCGAAACGACTGCTCGTACTGCTTCGACCAGTCTCCGTATGCGGCGCGTGTGGCTCGGACCATGGGCCTGGAAATTGTCAATGTGCCGCTCGACGGAAAGTGCCTGCCAGACTTCGTGGGCCTGGCATGCGGGGATGACATCAAGCCCGAGAAGGCCGCAGTGCTGGATGTGAAGATTGTTCCCGCTCTCTACCTCTACGTGCCGTCCGCCACCTGGATTCGGCTGGGTACCGGCGTCATGACCGACCAGACGATTCTGGCGAACACGGTCAACTTCTTCTCGGCATACCGTGCCGCGATGCTGCAAGGCCTCGACAACGGCAAGGGCGCTCGGCCCTCGGTCACTTTTGACCCTAACTTCAACGAGAAAAACACCGGCACAGCGCCGGCCGATGGCTCCACGCAAGCGGGTGGCCTGGACCGAACCAAGATGATGGACCTGCTGGGTTACGGCAAGACCAAGAAGTGATTCCTTGGTAGCCGAGTGGCTCAATCAAGGTGAAACCTATACTCTTTAATTAGAGCTATATGCCCGGACTCGACATGCGTAAACTGCTATCCGCATTCTGCCTTTTCCTTTGTTCCGCCTTCCTGACCGTGCAAACGGCGCAGGCTGCGGGCAATCTGGGGGCGGCCAACGCCTTCAACTCCATCGGTGGGACGACGACGTTCGACCGTGGCGGCAGCGTGCACTCGCAGGCCCGCTCCATCTACAGCCTGGGCGGCGGTATGACGTCCTTCCAGGGCAAGCGGGTGTCGCTGCTGGCGGCGGACCCGCCGAGCTTCTCCGCCGGTTGTAACGGCATCTCCTGGCACTTCGGCGGCTTCGCCTTCATCTCTCTTGATGAGATTCGCCAGCTCGTGGAAGCTGTGGCTCAGGCCTCGCTGGGCATCGCCGTTGACCTGGCCATGCAAACACTGTGCCCTCAGTGCTACGCGGTCATGTCAAAGCTGCGCGAAATGTCGAACATGATGCGCAACGCTGCTGCCGATTCCTGCCGTATCGCGCAGGACATCGGCAACATGATGAAAGAACAGGGCATCTTCACGCCGACTCAGCGCACGAGCAGCTGTTCCAAGGATGCCGCAGGTAAGGGTACTGCGTCGAGCTGGATGGATGCGGTCGCAGGCCAAGCATGCAAGCTTCTGGGTGACGCTGAGACCAAGCTCACGACGGCGGCCAATGACTTCAAGTCCTGGCTGAAGGACGGCACGACGGCAGACGGTAAGACGCCTGACAAAGAATTGCTTGAGACCACCGGCAACATGACGTTCAAGGCCTTGACTGCGTTGGGCTATGAGAACGGGGTTGTCAAAGACCTTCTGTTGTCCCTGTTGGGCATGAGTGTGGTTAACCCAAAACCGGAAGCGGACTGCAAGGCCACGTTTGCCCAGTTGTACGGCTCGGCGGGTGAGATGCAGACGCGCAGCGATGTCTCCGCCGCGGACAAGGCGGTGCTGTCAAATGTCATTGCGACCAGCGATGCCAAGGTTGTGAAGGCTCGCGTGGCTACCGATGATGTCCGACCCGCAGACGCAGCCGCATCTGCGACACCGGCTACGCCGACTCCAGGTGGCACGGTAAAGAGTTTGAATCTCTGCACGGCGCCCCCTGTGTTGACCGGTATGTTGGAGGTCGGCAAGGTGCTGATGTGCGGCTATAACGTGGGCAACGAGATGATGCTGTTCGCCCGGAACAACATCCCTGGCTCGGACGACTCGGAGAAGTTTGCTAAGTTGCAGAAGACCAGCCTGGGCACGATGTGCGACCAGGTGGCGAACGTCGACAAAGAGAATCCGTTGGTCTACACGTGCCGCCAAAGCGAAGCCGATTGCATGGACCCCAAGATGTCTCGACTGTCGGAGTTGATTCAATCCAATTCCGTCAATGGCTACACCGGTTTGGCTTGGATGGTAGGTGACGCACTCTACAGTGGTGTCAAAGCCGTCCGAGACAACAACCGACTGCCCGACAAGACCAAGCGGATTCTGAACGGCTCGGGCTGGCCGCTGTACCGACTCATCAACATGGCGGCGGTTTACCCGGCTTTGGCAGAAGAGTTGCTCAATGCGTATGCCTCGGCTATTGCAGCTCAATATGCCCTGGATTCGCTGGACAAGGTGGCGGCGGTGGGTGCGCAACCCAGCATTTCTATGCGCGCAACGTCAGGCATCACTCCGCAGTCCATCACGGCGATTCGTGAGCACATCATGGACCTGTCCCGCGCCGGAAATACCGCCAAAACCCAGGTTCTCGAGCGCTTGGCTGAAAAGCGAAAGCTGGTCGAAGTCATCATGCAGGTGAACAAGACGCTGCAGGCGGAAGTCATTAGCCAGGGACTGGCTGGTAACACCAACCTCGCGGTGACCCTCAAGCTTCAATCCCGGGATGCGGCCGCAGCCGCCGCTCGGGCTGCGTCTGGGGCTAAATAAGATGAAAAACAACATCGTTCAAAAGCTCTTCCAGGCCCTGCTGGGCCTGGTGGCGCTCCTTGGCTCTTCGGCTGCGCTGGCCGCGGGCAACACCATCGCCGCTCCCGGTGGGGGTACGGTATGGACCGTCTACGCGTTCGGCAACGCACAAGCGGTGGCTGACACGTTCCGGGCGCTGACGAACTTTGCCGCGTCAGGCATGTTCCAGTCCATCGTCAGCATGATTGCCGTCATCGGCATTCTCGGCGTGGGCGCCTCCAGCGGCTTCAACGCAGGGGTTGCTCGAAAGTTCGTCGGTTACTTCGTCGGCGTCTTCCTCGTCTGCTACTTCCTGTTTGGCACCACCAACGGTGGGCCCTTGGTTGTCAACGTCGAGGTGACCGACACGGTCGATATGTCGTGGAAGGCTCCGGTGACGGTGCCGGCGGTCGTGGGCATTCCGGCCTCCATGATTTCGAGCGCAGGCTACAAGCTCACGCAAGCCATCGAGGCCAGCTTCGCCCTCCCGACGGCGTTGAAGATGAGCAATGGGGCACCCTTCAACCTGGCTGCCAGCATGATGGCAGACGCCAGCCAGGCGCGCATCACGGACCCGAACCTGGCCAGCTCTCTTTCCTACTATGTGCAGGACTGCTTTACTGTGGGTGTGGCCCAGGGCCAGTTGCGGGCGTCGTCGTTGATTTCTTCGACGGACTTCCTCAATGCCATCAAGTTCCCCAGTGTGGCCATCATGGTCAACACGCTGCTGGACACGGCAGGAGGCACGCTGCCCGTCGGTACACCGTATCTGGTGACCTGCTCCGAGGCTTGGGACCTCATCAATACCGCAGTGAACGCGCAGGGGTCGACCGCCGCCGACTACTTGAAGGACGCATCCGCGTGGGCCAAGACGCCGGCGATGTCGGTCATCAACGCTGCGGCGGATAGCACTGCGCAGTGGGCCAGCAACGGTGGTTTGACCGACGGTGGCGCGATGGTGAAGCAGTCAGCCCTGCTCGCAGCGTTCAAGGGGGCCTACAGCCAAGCTGCGACTCAGACTGGCAACTCCGAATTCCTGACCGGCATCGCACTGACGCAAGCTGCTGAAGCCCAGCGCACCAGCTGGATTGTGGGCGCGGAGGTCTTCAACAAGACCATGGGCTACATCTTCGCCATCCTGCAGGTCTTCGTGTATGGCTTGACCCCGTTGGTTCTCTGCGCAGCCCTGATTCCCGGGCTGGGCCTGGCGCTGCTGAAGAACTTCTCGCAGATTCTGCTGTGGCTGGCTATCTGGCAGCCGATGCTGGCAATCGTTAACTTCATCATCGTCTCCATGCAGCAGGCGGAACTGGGTGGCGCACTCAGTGGTGGCGCAGGCTATGGCTTCACGCTGCAAAACATGGGAATCATGTCGGAGAAGACGGCCAACCTGCGGGCGGCAGGGAGCCTTGTCGGCACGATGGTCCCCGCTCTGGCCTGGGCCATGGTGAAGGGCTCCGTGGACTTCTCGCGCGTCATTGGCTCCGCCATGGGGGAGAGTTTCTCTGCGGGCGCTGCCAACACGATGACGACGGGCAACTACAGCCTGAATCAGGCTTCGATGGACTCGTTTACCGCGAACAAGCACTCTCTGGCAGCCACGGGCGCGTGGGGACAGGGAGGCCATGCGACCGCAGGCGCCACAGGCGCGCAGGGCCTGGATATGGGCGGTACGGGCAACATCATGATGGGCAACAACCCATTGAACGCGACGAACTCGGCCTCAACCAATGTCGCTAACGGCGGGTCACGCGGTGCCACGGCCCAAGTCGTCAACAACGGTGGGGACGCTGTTTCGGCGACAGACGCCGCTGCTGCATCAACTCAAGCCGGCACGACAGCAGCGTCTTCGCGCGCCCAAACTTCTATGCGAAGCGACAGTGTGATGCTGAATGGGTCCCTCTCCGGGAACCTCGCTGTCATGAACCCACAGCGCGGCTCGCCGCCGGCGTCGGCGTCGGCTGATGGCATCACGTATCCCGGACTGCCTCCTGGCGCGGTGCCCTCTGGTGGCGCGGTGCCACCTGGTGTGACGCCGCCCGCTGGTGCTACCCCGCTTAAGGGTGCTCCTACCGCCGTCGCGGCAATCCCTCTGGCTGCGGGAGGTGCAGCAGTTGCCGCAGCCGCGGCTGGGGGCAAGTATCCCGCGGCGGGTCCCACGGGGCCGGCAGCGCCTGCCGGAACGGCAGCGACTACGTACGGGCTCAAAAAGCCTGGCATGGTGGCCTCGGTGGTAGGCGGCATCTACAACCGCTTGGGCGCCAATCTTTCCGTTAACGGAGGGCTTGGCGCCACGGGGCAGAAGGGCACCGTTGACAGCCACGTGGAGGGGTCGAACGCCGCGAAGAATGGCTCGCTCACCAATACTGGTGCGCACACCCAGACCGGCGGTGTGAATGGCACTGATGGCCAGAACGCCACTGAAACCCGTCAATACAACGAGGGCCGCACTCAGAACGTGGCCGCGCCGGTCACGCCGGTGGAGCAAGCCCAAATGTGGGCTGCGCTCAGCCATTCTCGGTCGGGCGGCATCTTGACATCTGGCGCTTGGGCCCGTCGCGCACCGACTGGGTCTGCCATCGGCGACAAAATCCTTGCCTTGAGCAAGCCGCAAGCTGTTCAAAAGGAAGCAGATGCCGAGAAAACCGCCGTCCATGAGAAGCGACTTGAAATTGCCGACGACGTCGACAAG
>JACCDQ011144606.1_pt1 | contig 15325 bp, 13 predicted proteins | sample 7446031 | NCBI WGS metagenome assembly JACCDQ01 (sample SAMN15323442, study PRJNA562643) | freshwater metagenome | isolation source: river surface water | place: USA:Blue River Watershed | collected 2017-08-17
GGTGCCACACACTGGGCAGATGCCTTGTGCCATGCGACGACCAGAGTCAGAAACCTTTACAGTTCCTTCGAATTCACGCTTCTCTTTGCACTTAACGCAGTAAGCGTCACCTTTGTATGTCTCTGCAGTCATTCTTTTCCTCCTATCGACGCTTGCGATCCCATCGGGATGCTCCCCGTGTGGGGCAGGCGTTCGTGTACGAGGTTACCCGTCGACACGCTCATTTGAGCGTATCTAGGCCCCTTTATTTAGAAGTTTTTTAAGGGCTTCAGGAGCAGCGAGCGCATTTTCAGCCGCCTCATACCCGCTCAAATAGGCCTCAGCCAGCTCCTCCTTGGGGAATCTGGCCAGCATCGCCTTGAACTCAGGGCCATGATCAAAGATGTCCAGGTGAATCGCCTCATGGAAGAGCACGTAATCCAGAACGTAGTCGGGAGCGCCCTTCAGGCGGTCTGAGATCCGAATCGAACGGTCGATCCCAGTACAGGAACCCCAGCGCTCGCGCATTGCCCGCCAGTTCACCGAGGCTGGACGGGAGGAAATCTCTGGGGCAAACTCTGAAAGCAGCTCTCCGATGCGGATCTGGAGGCTCTCCTCACTCATGGTGGCCGCTGCCTCTTGTGCGCGGATCCTGGCAACCATCTCGGGAACCATCGCTCGTTCATCCGCCTTGCTCATACGGGCAGGAATTGAGACCACAATCCGTCCACCTTGGCGATAGGCAGAGATATTTTTCTTACGACGGGTTGATCTGATGACGATGATCTCGCCCTCTGAGATTCCGGGAAGTGTTTCATCCTCAAGAGTTGGCTCAAAGTGATTCAACTGCTCGCGGGAGTTCTCGTAGTTGGTCATCTCGAACTCTCCATTTCTATTGCACCTGTCTATTGCACCTGGTCTACCCGAAATCCGAAGCAACTATCTCAACTGAAATGATTGGCATTGGGAATGGCTGGAATTAGAAAATAGTAGGACATCTCTCAACCAAACCTTGAGAGATTTACCTCTTGCCGCCGCGAGTTCTTTTGAAAAATAACTCTCCTTTATCTAACAAAAACCGCCTTTGTCAACGCGCTTCTCATTTGATAATCCGCCAAGAAACACTTACTTTACGACTACGAACTCCTCGGATAACAGTTCTACGTCAGCAAGGGGAAGGCTGACATAGAGCAAGTGACCGGGGAGTTCGCTTTTCTATGCGCCTCTGATAATTGGGCTGTTCAATGAACAGATCAGTAAAACCGTGATGATTGTGTGAGCGTAATTTGTGATTTATAACAACCCCGATAAATCATCAGGGATTTCAAGGCTCTTCATGTAACTCTCAGCATTCAAAAGATCATCAGCGGTAGGAAGAATTCCACTCCACACACGATCTCGAGCTTCTACATCTTTAATCTCGCGAACCTGCTTCCAAAATGCTGTCGCTTCACGAGCAAGTCGTGGTGAAACCTGCAATCCAAGCATTGATGAAAATAATTGTTGTGCAGGTGCAGATGTTGCACGACGACGTCGCAGAGTTTCTTGAAGTGCAGCGATGTTTGGAAGGCGATCTCCAGCAGCAAGTGCAACGACCTCCTCGCTCCAACCATCAATTAATGCAAGAACTGTTTCAAGCTTTGTTAATGCAGCACGCTGTGCTGGTGATTCCTGCGGTGTGAAGATGCCATCATTTAATGCGATTGTGAAACTTTCAGGGTTTGATGGATCAAAACCATTTCCTGATTCAAATGCACGTTGTGCTTGATCTTGAATTGCATCCATATCAATGTTGATTCCCTTACCGTAATCGGTAATCGCCGTGCGAATATAAGCAACTAGCCAAGGATTGTGTGCAAACAATCTCGCAATCGCAGCCTCGCGCAATGCATGGAAGATTCGAACCTCATCCATTGGAATATCAAGATCAGTTGCCCATTCCTTAATATTCTGAGGAACTAGTGTTGGATAAGCGTTATCAAGCAGCGGTAAGCCCACATCATGTGCGCCAGTTACCTTGCCAGCTAATCCGCCGATCGCTTGACCCAATTGAGTTGCAATAAGTGATCCAATAAATGAATTAAGCAGTGCAGAGATCATTCCAACAGGAATCTGCATTTGTGGTTGATCGCCAACTGGCGTCTCTGCTCCTTCGCCTTCACCAAATGATGCTTGGTTGAGTAACTCTCCAATAGCAGATGACAAACCAAGTGCTAATGGTTCGACAGTTGTTTGCCAACCAGCAAGAGTTGAATCAACCCAATCGGTGCGAGCCAATGCCACATTGCCTGTGTTTGGAGATTGTGGGAAAAATGTTGCTTCGTTTAACCATAGCTCTGCAATAGAAAAAGCTTGCTCAATATCTGACACATCATTTGCCCCAATAGGAGATGAACCTTGGGCGGTTGCAAACTTCTTTGCGGTATCTCGAACAATATTTTTTGGAAGCGGTTCATTTGATCCTGTGAATCCTGGACCATTAATTCCCAACTTCGAGAACTGCTCCTGAATCTGCTGCTGCATTTGTTGCATCATGGCAGCAAAATCAACCGGCTCATTAGAGTCGTCTGAGTTTCCCGGCGTGAATCCAAATGGCGTCATAGTTCAATCCTCCCAGTGTTGGAACAAAAATGCTTGGGGATTCATTCCCGCTTTGATCACATCTCCTCATTCCACAGACACCATGCTGAACCAGTAGGGTAGGCACATGTCCAACGCATTTGCCGCTTTGATCTGGTGGGTAGTCCCCGCTGCAGGCCTCATCGGTGCGCTTGGTTACGTTGTGTGGGTTACTAAGTTTGAAGGAAAGTTCCAACAGGAAACTCAACGTTCAGTTGGCCAGTTTCAGCGTTTCCAGGATTCTCTAAGAGATTCTCAGGCTCGCGATGCTGGTGCTGGGGTAATTATCACCGGAGCTGCTGCAGGCGATGATGCCGGATCAGATGCAGGTTCTGATGCAGGAAGTTCTGATGCAGGAAGTTCTGCCGACTAAAGGCGCTACGAAGTCACTTCGATGTTGAGATTTTCTAAACTCCCCCGAATTGTCACAATTACCTTAGGACTCTTTTTCGGATTAGCAACCCTGGCTCCACTTCCATTTGCAATTGTTTTGCCGGGTGAAGCTCAAAATATCTTTAAGAATGTAATCACAATCAAGGATCTCAAGAGCTATCCCGCGACTGGACGAATTGATTTGATGTCGATTCGAGTGACAAATCCAGATACATGGATCTTTGGTCCAGAAATTATCTACTCATGGATTAGCGCCGATCGTGCCGTGTATCCAAAATCTGCAATTTATCCAGCAGGAACTAATTCAGAGAAAGAAAGCAAGCAAGCTAAGGCGGACATGATTGGTTCGCAGGATAAGGCGATTGTTGCGGCGATTAATTACCTGCAATCACATCCAGAAATCATGGAACCGATTGATAATGGAACTGCAACTTTTGTTGCACCTCTCTCAACCATCGGGCGAAATCGTGCAAGCGCATTAGATGCCAAGAAGATTAAATTTAAGATTGGCGAAACCGGTGGACCTAGCGGTGGGCTGGTCTTTTCTATTGGTCTAGTTGAGTTATTGACTGAGAGAGATTTATTGCAAGGTCGCCATATTGCAGGTACCGGAACAATTACTGTTCGAGGAGTTGTCGGACCAATCGGTGGAATCAACGAGAAGATCGCATCGGCGCGAAAGGTTGGAGCCACACTTTTCTTTGCGCCAGTTGAAAATGCAGAAGAAATCGCAAATGTTCCTGATGGAATCACAGTCATTACCGTTGCAACCCTTGCGCAAGCGGTTTCATACTTAGAGAGAACCGCTACTAAAGCGGGTTAACGCTCATTTGATCACCAAAAGGCCTATTTAATAAGTTGGATTGGTAGCCCTAATCGCGTTGCGATAGTTTTGGCCCATGACTAATAACCCTCAGTTTCAACGCCCTACATTTAACTTCCGTGGTCGTAAGAGCCCATTAGCTCTTACCATCGGAATTCTTGTAATCATTGGAGCGGTCTTCACAGCCCTAAGCGGTTTCTACGCCGATTGGTTGTGGTTCAAGTCGGTTAACTTCACAAACACATGGTCAACAATCCTTTTGACCAAAGCAACATTGTTTGTCTCCACCGGATTGTTAACTGCAGGTTTTGTTCTGCTTAATGTCGTGCTCGCATACAAGCGACGCCCCCTGTACGTTCCAATGTCGCTAGAAGCAGACAACCTCGAGCGCTACCGCGGACAGATTGAGAATGTTCGTGGACGAATCGTTGTTCTTGGTTCATTAGCTTTGTTCTACTTTGCTGGAACATCAGGAACAACACTGTGGAGCACTTGGTTGTTGTTTAAGAATTCAACCCCATTCGGTGTGAAAGATCCTCAGTTCAACATGGATATTTCATTCTTTGCATTCCGTCTACCGTTCTGGCAGACATTAATTTCATGGGCAATCTCAACAATCGTTTTGGCGATTCTTGCTTCAGCGGTAGTTCACTATCTCTATGGAGGAATACGCCTTCAGGTTCGCGAAGATCGAACAACTGTTGCAGCACGTGTTCAGCTTTCAGTTCTCTTTGGTCTAGTTGTGCTATTGAAGGCTGTTGCATATTGGTTTGATCGTTACGCCCTTGCGCTAAAGGAAAGCAAGCTGATTACAGGTCTTACCTACACAGATGTGAACGCTGTTCTGCCCGCAAAGGCGATCCTTGCTGGAATCGCACTTGTGTGTGCGCTCCTATTCTTTGCAAATATTGTTCGCCGCTCATGGGTACTTCCAGCGGCAGGTACTGCGCTACTAGTTATCTCATCAGTCCTGATCGCTGGTTTATATCCAGCTGCAATCCAGACATTCCAGGTAAAGCCAAGCGAATCTTCAAAGGAAGCGCCATTTATTCAGCGCAATATTGAGGCAACCCGCGCTGCCTATGGACTACAAGATGTGACTGTAAGTGATTACCAGGCAACGCTTTCCACCTCTGCCGGGCAGCTAACAAATGATGCTGCAACGATTGCAAATATTCGTTTGATGGATCCAAATGTTCTTTCAGCAACTTTCCGTCAATTGCAGCAGATCAAGCCTTACTACACCTTCCCAGATTCACTGGATATCGATCGCTACACAATTGATGGCGTAAAGCGCGATGTGGTTGTTGCAGTTCGTGAATTAAATATTGAAGGAAACCCTTCACGTAACTGGATTAACGATCACCTTGTTTACACACACGGTTTTGGATTCGTTGCAGCATACGGAAACACTCGCGATGCTGATGGAAAGCCATCATTTGCTGTTGGCGACCTGCCTCCAACAAAGGGTCTTGGAAAGTTTGAACCTCGTATCTACTTTGGTGAGAATGTTCCTAACTACTCAATCATTGGCGGAGTTAAGTCGGATTCACCAGTTGAGTTCGATTATCCAGATGATGCTTCAGCAAATGGGCAGAAGAACTACACATACTCAGGTACTGGTGGAGTTCCAGTTGGCTCATTACTGAACAAGCTTGTATTTGCTCTGAAGTACCAAGAGCAGCGCATTCTTCTTTCATCATTGATTAATAAGGATTCAAAGATCCTATTCGAGCGTAATCCACGTGATCGCGTCGCAAAGGTTGCTCCTTGGTTAACCCTTGATGGAGATTCATACCCAGCAATCGTTGATGGCCGCGTTCTATGGATTATCGATGGCTACACAACAAGTGCTGGCTACCCATACTCAAAGCAGACCACGTTATCTAGCGCTACAACAGATGCATTGACAGCAAATTCAACATCTATCGCTGCGCAAGGAAATGAAAACATCAACTACATCCGTAACTCTGTTAAGGCAACGGTTGATGCATATAGCGGTCAAGTGACTCTGTACCAATGGGATGAGAAGGATCCAGTCTTGAAGACATGGAGCAAGGCCTTCCCTGGAACTATCCAGCCAAAGAAGAAGATCTCAAAGGATCTTCTAGAGCACATCCGTTACCCGGAGGATATGTTCCGCGTACAGCGTGAAATCTTGAGCTCGTACCACGTAACTACAGCTTCAGCTTTCTACGGTGGACAGGACTTCTGGCGCGTTCCTCGTGACCCATCAACATTTGGTGCAAACGCAGGAGCACAACCTCCTTACTACTTAACACTTCAGATGCCAGGTGAATCAAAGCCTGAGTTCGCATTGACTACTCCATTTGTTCCACGCGGTGGTCGTGAAAACCTTTCAGCCTTTGCAGTTGTTAACTCAGACTCAGGTGAAAACTACGGAAAGATTTCCGTGCTGCAGTTGCCTCGAAGCACAAACGTTGCAGGTCCTTCACAGGTTGCATCTAACTTCGAAGCAAAGCCTGAAGTTGCAAACTCATTGTCACTGCTCCGCCAAGGTGGATCTGATGTGGTGCTTGGAAACTTGCTCACACTTCCAGTTGGTGGCGGCTTGCTCTATGTACAACCTGTTTATGTTCGAGCAACATCAAACAGTGCTGCATATCCATTGCTTCAGAAGGTGCTTGTTTCATTCGGTGATCAAATCGGATTTGATGACACTTTGAAGGGTGCGCTTGATCAGGTATTCGGTGGAAACTCCGGAACAGCTGCAGGTGGATCAACCACTAATGGTTCAACTGGTGTAACAACTAATTCATCACTTGCTAACTCACTTGCAAGTGCAAAGAAGGCATACGCTGATGGATTGGCTGCACTAGCAAAGGGCGACTTTGCTGCATATGACAAGGCACAAAAGCGATTGAAGTCTGCTCTTGATGCTGCGATTAATGCACAGAACAAAAAGTAATAACAGAACGTGTAATTAACTCTTCATACTTTTTGTGAAGAGTCGGTTACATAAAGTTTGAGATAAGGGCCAGATTCATGCGGGTAATCGCATGGATTTGGTCTTTATCTATTGGTGGCCATAAGATTGCATCACCGACGCGGGGTGGAGCAGCTCGGTAGCTCGCTGGGCTCATAACCCAGAGGTCGTAGGTTCAAATCCTGCCCCCGCTACTAGATCAAAAAGGTCCCTTTCGAGGGGCCTTTTTGCTTTCCATATCCACAGCGGAATTGTTGTTATGGGCACTTTTTGCTGAATAAAAAGTTTGAGAGCGAAGCGCAGAGAGGTTGAGGCGGCTCTCTAGCGAGCGGTCAAACTTTTTATTTAATCCTCAAAGAGTTAGTAACAACGAGGACGCTGCTCGCGGCCATGGCGGCAGCTGCATACAACGGCGACAACAATCCAGCCGCAGCAATTGGAATACCGATGACGTTATAAACCAACGCCCATCCCATATTCAAACGAATGATTTTCAAAGTCTTCTTAGAAAGCTTTAACGCAGAGATGACAGAGCCAAGTCCAGAGTTCATCAAGGTGATGTCAGCGCTATTAATCGCTGTGTCTGTACCAGTTCCCATAGCCATTGAAAGATCGGCAGCGGTAAGTGCTGCGGCATCATTGATTCCATCACCGATCATCAAAACGGTGTGACCTTCACTCTTCATGCGTTCAACAATTTCAAGCTTTGTTTCAGGCATTGCATGTGAAACAACATGTGCTGCATCAATGCCAACAGTTGTTGCAACAGATGCTGCAACCTCGCTGCTATCACCAGTTACAAGCCACGGTGTAATTCCTAAATCGCGAAGTGCAGAAACAGTCTGCGCTGCATCACTCTTTAATTGATCTCCAACTGCAAATACAGCAAGAGCAACACCATCCCAGGCAAGAACGGCAACTGTTAATCCTGCAGCTTGTCCTCGTTCGACCGCAGATTTAATCTCTGCATGGAACTCGGTAGAACTATGTGCGACCGCAGCTGGTGAACCGATGAGAACAACTGGCGACAAGGCTCCAATTGAAACTCGTCCTGCAGCACCTGAACCTGGTGTTACAGCAAAATCGGTAACGGCAAATGTCGGACGCGCGTTTGCTCCACCAACAGTGGAAACGCCAGATATTGGTGAGGCTGCGTTAGCTAGTGCGTAACGAGTAATTGACTGCGCAACAGGGTGATTATTGAGCGATTCAATCGCTTGAGCTGAAGCCAAAATATTTGCAGGGGTAACAACATCTGCAAATGAGCGACCTAGAACAGCAGCTGCAGCGGTAGAAATCGTTGCATCCTGCACATTCATAACGCCTTCTGTCAGCGTTCCGGTCTTATCAAAAACAACTACATCAACATTGCGGGCAACCTCTAGAACTCGTGGCTCACGAAGAACGATTCCACGTGATGCGCCACGTCCTGAAGCCACTAATAGAGCAACGGGTGTTGCTAAACCAAGGGCACAAGGGCAGGCGATAACTAGGACTGTGATCGCAATAGATACAGATTTAGTCAGGGTTGAGCCTGTGAAGTACCAACCGGCAAAGGTTCCAATCGCAAGCACAGTGACAATTGGAACAAAGACTGCGCTGATGCGATCTGCAAGACGCTGAATCGGGGCCTTTGTGCCTTGTGCACTAATCACCATTGCAGTGATTCGAGCAAGTTCGGTGTCACTTCCAACTCGTGTGGCGCGAACAATTAAACGACCGTTGTGATTTACAGCTGCTCCAATTACTTGTGAGCCTGGGCGAACATCTACTGGCTTTGTCTCGCCAGTAAGCATTGAGTTATCAACCGCAGATTCGCCTTTAACAACAATTCCATCGGTTGCAATGCGATCTCCTGGGCGAACCTCAAATTCATCACCAATTTGTAGTTGCTCAATGGGAACAATGAGAGGGAATCCTCCACGAACGATTGTTACCTCTTTTGCACCAAGTGCAAGTAAAGATGTCAGTGCACTACTTGCCTTCGCCTTTGCGCGAGTTTCTAAGTAACGACCAAGGATGACAAAGAAGATAACTCCTGCTGCAACTTCGGTGTACACATCACCGGCACCTGTTGAGTTTGCATAAATCGACCACCCAAATGCAGACAGCGATCCCATTGAAATTAAGTTATCCATTGTTGGATGTGTGATGTTTCGAATCGCTGCCTTATGAATTGGGTAAGCAACAAGTAATACAACTGGAGCGCTAAGTGTGATAACGACCCACGCCGTTGGTGAGTACAAAGGATGTGGCAAGCTCACAGCATCAAGTGCTTGGTGAACCCACATATCGATCTGGTGATGCCAGCTCATAACCATTGAAATCGCTACAGCTGGGACTGCAAAGATAAATGCAAAGAACAAAGCACGCGCAGATTTCTTGCTATGCAAAGTTACTGATTGAGCATCAACTAATAATGTTGCTGAATACCCTGCTTTTTCAACGACCTTGATTAAATCCTTTGGGCTCATATCGGCAGGGGCCAAGATGTGCGCTGTTTCTGTTGCAAAGTTAATGGTTGCGCTAACACCTTCGACCTTATTCAAGGCCTTTTCTACTGAGTTCACACATGAAGAACAGGTCATGCCCTGTACAGACAGTGTTACAGGTTCTAGTAGCTGACTCATCGTTGCCCTCTTCGTCTCATCTCGTGCTTCTCAGTTTTTGGATCTTATTTGCTCTTCTTTAACTCTAAATCTTGTATGAATCTAGAGGTTTAATCCGTTAATCACAGCATTGTGCAGCAATCCATTTGTTGAAACTCCGCTGCCACCAAAGGGCCCTGCTTGTCCTGCAGTATTTGTAAAAGTTCCACCTGCTTCGCGAACAATGATGTCCAACGCGGCCATATCCCACACAGCAAGTGATGGTTCGATAGCAACATCTACTGCTCCTTCTGCAACGAGCATGTGAGACCAGAAATCTCCGATTCCACGTGTGCGCCATGCGTTCGCAAGCATCTTCTGGAAAGGTTCTAAACGATCTCCCCAACCGACAAAATCAGAGTACGAGATTGAGGCATCGGTTAATTGTGAAACCTTTGAGACAGAGATCTTCTTTTCATTATTTACTGCCACATTAAAATCAACTGTTGAGTCGTAGGCGAAATCATCGCCTGATATGTCACCGAAGCTAATATCGCTCGCACCTGAATTAAAGCGAACTGTTGCGCCATGACCTTTCGCAGCTGCCCATCGGCGAGCTAATGCAGGTGCGCTTGCAATTCCAACAACTACCTCTTCATTACCTAGTGAATCCACTTGAACAAGTGCGATCAATGTTGCCCATGTTGGAACTCCACGCATAAAGTTTTTTGTTCCATCGATTGGATCTATCACCCAATAGCGACCAGAACTTCCCTTGTCGCTTCCAAACTCTTCGCCAACTAATCCATCTGTTTCACGATGCGTTGCCAGTGCTTCACGAATCGCTGTTTCAACTGCGCGATCGGCATCGGTTACTGGAGTGTTGTCTGGCTTATTTGTTACAACTAAATCTTGCGCTTGGTAACGATCAAGGGTGATCGCATCTGCCATATCGGCTAATGCATGTGCCAGAGCTAAATCATCCAGCAGATCGATTGATTCCTTATTCGTACTCATAGTGGCAGTCTATTCTGTTCAACGAGCCAGCCTCTTGTGAAAAATGAGGCATTCACGCATGTAAAAAGTGAGATTAGTCCTCTACAGCAGGTGCTGGTGAATCCTTAACCGCCAAGAGCGAGCGAAGGCTTGCAAGCCGTGCTGTTCTGTGAGGATTCGGAACTCCATCTGGAGCGGCCCATGCATCTAACTTGCAACTACTCTCTGAATGCGAACAGTTGGATAAACAGTTGGCCGCAACCTCAGATAGATCACTAAATGCATCCACGATTCGCTGATTATCAATATGCGATAGTCCGAAGGCGCGAATACCTGGTGTATCAATAATCCAGCCATCACTATCAACTAGTGGAAGTGCAATTGCACTAGAAGAGGTGTGACGTCCACGTCCAGTTGCTTCATTGACATCACCAGTTGCACGGTTGCTTTCAGGAATCAGTGCATTAATCAAAGTTGATTTTCCGACACCTGAATGTCCAACCAGAACAGAGATCTTTCCCTCTAATACTTCATGTAGTTTTTCTAAATCCTTTTCGCGTGAATCACTTTTGATTGCGGTGTGAATAATTTCTACATCTAAATCTGCATACTCTGCCAAGAATGCAGGAACTTCGCTGATGTCGGTTTTAGTGACAACAATTTTCGGTGTAATACCTTCTGTAAATGCAGAGACAAGAAAGCGATCGATAAGTCCACGACGAGGTTCTGGATTTGCAGCTGCAACGACAATAATTAGTTGATCAATATTTGCAACGATGGTGCGTTCAAACTGCGCAGCATCATCAACTGTGCGACTTAGCGAGTTACGTCGTTCCTGCACTGCAACGATTCGGGCAAGAGATCCTTCAGCACCTGATGTGTCTCCAACTAAAGAAACATTGTCACCTGTGACAACTGATTTTGGACCCAGCTCGCGCGCCCGCATTGCGGTAACAACGACACCATCTTCTGTAATACAGGTTTGGCGACCACGATCAACCGTTGTTACAAGTGCTGAAATTGCATTGTTATGTGATGGTCGATCTTTGCTTCGCGGGCGGGTGCTACGTGATGGGCGAATTCGCACATCTGATTCATCGTATTCGCGAGGTGTCATACTAAAAGTGAGCTCCAAAGCCCTGGAAAATCAGGCAAAGTTTTACGGGTAGTTGCAATGTTTTCTACTTCAATATCTGGAACAACTAGGCCCAAAACAGCACCGGCTGTAGCTAAGCGGTGATCGTCATAAGTATGGAATACACCGCCATGTAGTGCTGCTGGCGTGATGTGAAGTGCGGTCTCCTCTTCAACAACATTTCCACCTAATGCGTTAATTTCACGTGTAAGTGCTGCAAGACGATCTGTTTCATGTAGGCGCAAGTGGCCAATACCGCGCAGATGCGAAGGAGAATCAGCAAGTGCGGCTAACGCCGCAATAGAAGGCGTTAACTCACCAACATCATGAAGATCTATATCAATTCCATGAATCGTACCGTTTCCGGTCAGAGTTAAACCTGCATCGCTAAAGGAAATCGATGCACCCATCGCTGTAAAGATTGAACGCAGTTGATCGCCAGGTTGTGTTGTCTGCTGTGGCCAATCGGCAATTGTCACCGATCCACCGCACACCATTGCTAGCGAAAGAAATGGTGCGGCGTTTGATAGATCAGGTTCAATTACTAAATCTTTGCCATGCAATGCACCAGGCTTTACCGTCCATGTTTGATGTGCAGCATCTACCTCAACAGTTGCACCAAACTCACGAAGCATCTCTACTGTCATTTCAATGTGTGGCATAGATGGCAAAGATCCACCTTGATGCTTTGCGACAATTCCGTTAGTAAAACTTGGTGCAACTAATAGAAGTGCTGATAAGAACTGACTTGATGCGCTTGCATCAATAGTTAATGTGCCACCGGGAATTGACCCAGTCCCCTGCAACTTCAAAGGCAAGCTGTATCGGTTTTCATGTTCAATTGAAATTCCAAGCTCTTCTAACGCTTTGATTACCGGGCCAAGTGGACGCTCATATGAACGTGGATCTCCATCAAATGCGACTTCTCCAGTTGATAGAGCTGCAAGTGGTGGCAAGAAACGCATAACTGTTCCTGCATTACCAACATCAACCTTTACTCCGCCGCACATTGGGGCTGGAGTAATTACCCACTGGAGCTCTTCATTGCCGTCTACAACAACAATTTTCTCTTCAATTCCAATTCCAAGTGCCTTCAGGCCCGCAACCATTAACTCGCTATCTCGAGAAACTAATGGACGGCGCAATGTGGATGGGCTCTTTGCTTGAGCAGCCAAAATAAGGGCTCGATTAGTAACTGATTTTGATCCAGGAATGACGACGCTGATATCAACTGGTGTCGCACCGCGATAAATCGCTGGCCAGTGAGCGTTGTTTGTCATCGCCTTATTCTAACCGTTAGCCGACCCTGCGATACCCTTGAATTATGTGTGGACGTTATGCGCAAACCGCAGATATGCGCGAACTTATGGAGCAGTTTGAGGTCACCGGCACTTCGCCTCAAGCCTCACTTCCTTTGAATTGGAATATTGCACCAACAAATCCGATTTACATTATTCGCGCCAATGACCGCACCGGAAAAGATGTTGAAGCAAAGCGTGCTTTGACGACAGTGTCATGGGGATTAATCGGGCCATGGCTCACAGATATGCAAGAAGCACGTGCTTCACAATCTCGTGCAATTAATGCTCGCAGTGAATCAATCCATGAAAAACCAACATTTAGAAATGCCTTCAGATCGACCCGCTGTTTAATTCCTGCAGCTGGTTACTACGAATGGGCAACCGCATTGGGCAAGTACTCACCAAAGCAACCTTTCTATATTTCTGCTCGCGATGACAAACAACTTCCTATCGCTGGGATCTGGAGCAGCTGGTCTGCTCCAAATGGCGAAGTTATTGAAACAGCATCGATTATCACTCAGGAAGCACAAGGTGAGTTAGCAACGATTCACAGCCGCATGCCGGTCTTTATGCCACAGGATCGCTGGGATTTGTGGCTCAATCCTCGCAATACCGATGTGAATGAGTTGAAGTCATTGATGGTCGTACAAAACCCAGAATCGATTGTGGTCGCTCGCCCCGTTTCCAATGCGGTCAATAGCGTGGCAAATAATGGAAAAGAGTTGCTCGTAGAAGCCGATTTGGGAGAGCCAGAAACCCTCTTTTAGCGATAGTGTTTTAGCGATGTCAACGGATCTAGTTAAAGAGAGCTCGGCGGATCGTGCTGTCCGCTTCGAGCGAGATGCCCTTGCCTTTACAGATCAGTTGTATGCAGCAGCGCTTCGTTACACAAAGAATCCGCACGATGCAAAAGATTTAGTTCAAGATACTTACTTGAAAGCATTTGCTTCATTCCACCAATTTGAGCCAGGTACTAATTTAAAGGCGTGGTTGTATCGCGTCTTAACAACAACATTTATTAATACCTATCGCAAAGATCAGCGCCGCCCGCAGTTAAGTGGTGGAGAGATTGAGGATTGGCAGTTAGCTGATGCCGCTTCTCACACAAGCGATCAAGGAAAGTCCGCTGAAGTTGAGGCGTTAGAGAACCTGCCTGATAGCGATATCAAGCGTGCTCTTCAAGATATTCCTGAAGAGTTCCGCATCGCTGTGTACCTGGCAGATGTCGAAGGTTTCTCATACAAAGAGATCGCCGAGATCGTGGGCGTGCCCGCGGGAACAGTTATGTCACGCCTGCATCGGGGAAGAAAACAGCTTCGCGAGCGGTTAACAGAGTATGCAAAAGAATTGGGCTACAGCACCGAGAAGAGTTCGGGGGTTAAGCCATGACATTCAACCACTCAGACTTTAATAATATAAACCTGCGATGTAATGAAGTTCTGAACTCATTTGTCTTGCTGATTGAAGGAAATATCGAGCAGCCACAAATGAACATGATTGAGGTTCATATCGCCGCCTGCCCTGCATGCGAAGCTGAGCTTGCACATGAACAGGCGATGCGTGAATTAATGCAAAGTGCTTTGCGCCGAAGCTGCAATGAAAAGGCTCCAGATGATCTTCATGATGCGATTTATCGTCAGATTCATGGGCAGATGACAGGTGCATTCACAGAGGTCGTAACGCAGTACAGCATGACTGAGATTTCAATTGAGATCGATGAGTTTGGTCAGATTGAGCATCGTGAAGTAACTATTGAGCACACTGAAGAGATTCGTTTCCTCAATGGCGAGATCGATGACATTGATCCGAATGGCAGGGGGCGCTAACCATGCATCCTGCAGAAGAGGTACTTGGTGCTGTTGGAATAACTGAAATGGTTGTTCGCCCCGGTGATACATCCCTTGCTATTGGTATTGGTGATCTTCCGATCATCGCGCCATCTCTTCTTATTAATTTAATGGAGCACGCGGCAATCTTGTCTCTAGATCTTTATATGGAGCCGGAAGAGACAACTATTCCTGTAAGCGTTGAATTTCTTTCACTTTCGCCAGCAAGTATCGGGGCAGAATTAAGAGCGACATCCCGTGTGATTGAGATTGAAGGCAAAGAGTTAACCTTTGAATGTGAAGTGTATGAACATGATCGCCAGATTGCAGCGGCCTTAATAAAAAGATCAGCGGTGGAGCGAGTATCTTTCCTCGCCCGCACCGCTGCTCTTAATCTTGTTTACGATTCCAATAAAAACTAGAACCGCTGATTTTTAACTAGGCCTTCTTAGTTGCCCAGAAGATCTCTGCAATCTCATCGATCTTTGCGATCAATGAATCAGCAACTGCAACATCTTGAGTTCCCTTTGTACCTGCAGCACCTGCAAGCTTTGTTGCCTCATTGAACAATGAGTGCAGCTGTGGGTATGCCTCGAAGTGTGGAGCCTTGAAGTAATCAGTCCACAGCACCCATAGGTGCTCCTTAACCTGATGTGAACGCTCTTCCTTGATCGCTACTGATCGTGAGCGGAAATCTGGATCTGGGTTAGCTGCGTAC
>JACCDQ011382173.1_pt1 | contig 15324 bp, 13 predicted proteins | sample 7446031 | NCBI WGS metagenome assembly JACCDQ01 (sample SAMN15323442, study PRJNA562643) | freshwater metagenome | isolation source: river surface water | place: USA:Blue River Watershed | collected 2017-08-17
CGCCACGATCAACCGCATCCGCGGCCTGCTGTCGGAATTCGGCATCGTGCTGCCACTCAAGGCCGCCACCATCCGGCGGGAGGCCATGGCTCACTTGGAAGATTTGCCAGGGTGGGCCAACACCGTCATTGGAGATCTGCTCAACGAAGTGAGTCATCTGGACAAGCATGTTGAGCAATACGACCAACACATCGAACAGATTGCCAAAGAGGACAGCAGAACCCAGCAGCTCATGCGCTTGCCAGGTGTGGGACCCACCACGGCCACCGCCATACTGGCCATGATTGGCAACGGCCACGAGTTCAAGTGTGGCCGCCAGTTCGCCGCCTGGCTGGGCTTGGTACCTGGTCAGTACAGTTCCGGTGGCAAGGCACGCCTTGGGCACATCACCAAGGCGGGGGATTCCTACATGCGCTCTTTGCTGGTCCTGGGCGCCCGTGCGGTTCTGAATTCCGCCAAGAACAAAAGTGACAGCACCAGCCGGTGGGCCGTTGCCCTTGCTGAGCGACGTGGCTACTGGCGTGCGATCGTGGCCATTGCCGCGAAGAATGCCCGCATGGCCTGGGCGTCGCTGACCCTTGGGGAGCGCTTTGCCATGCCTGCCTGAGGCCATGCAGCTAACTGAGCAAAACGATTGATTTCTACCGCCGCTTGACGGCTTGCAGTGATGAAGCAAGGTTGGACCTGCGCGGGGTGTTCCTGAATAAAGCACGAAGGTGGTTAACCCCATCCTTGATTAACGAACGAGGCCCCCGCGTGCGTCTTTCATCAGGGTCCGCAGCACTTGAGCTGCAGCAATGACCGTTTGTAGTACAGCCAGTCCGCACCTTGTATTCAAAGTCTCTGCCGGAGCCGCCGGTCGCGTCCGTAACTGCCAACTGCGTTCCGTGGTGACTTGCTGCGCAAGCCGCCACGGTCAGGTGCTGCTTGACTTGTGGGGAAGCCCTTGTAGTACTTTGCAATCCGTTTCCTGAAGCGACCCCTTGTACTGTGTCTTTCTGCACCTTCACCTCTACTGACCTGTCCCCCGCCAGGCCACACAGCAACCTGGGCAGGATACCGCCAGCGCGCTTCGCCGAGCAGCATCGCCAGCGCGCTGGCGTTGCTGCTCGATCCCTCAACCGCAAAGAGATCGAGTAACCTTCAACCCAGACTTCCTACTTTGTATTGGTACGCCGGATGGGGGCAGGTCAGCACTCAATCCAGATGCGCGCCGGAGGCAGTGATCTTGGCCTGCGCCGCGGTACGATCCTTCGCGAGGAAGGCCTCGAACTCCGCCGGTGTGTCGAGCACGGAGTCCAATGCGAACTTGTCGATGTTGGCCGTGCGGAACTCGGGTTGCGCGGCGATCTTCTTCACGTCGGCAGCGATCTTGTTGCGAATCTCGGAGTCGAGGCCCGCCGGTGCGACGATGCCGAAATAGAAGCTAGCCTCGAACTGCGGATAACCGGCTTCGGTGAACGTCGGCACGTTAGGCAGGATGCTCGCGCGGCGCGGTCCCGAGACGCCGAGCACCTTTAGCTTGCCGTCCTGTGCAAACGGTGCGATCACCGAAACCGCGCCGACCGCCGCCTGGATGTTGCCGCCGAGCATGTCCTGCAGCGTGGGGGCCAGACCCTTGTACGGCACGTGGGTCATCTCCAGGCCGTTGTCGCGCGCAAACTGCGCCACCGCCAGGTGGGTGCCATTGCCCATACCCGAGGAGCCGTACGACAGCTTTCCCGGATTGGCCTTTGCATAGGCCACGAACTCCTTGAGTTTGTTGGCGGGCAAGGTGGTCGGCACCACCAGCGCCATGTTGGACACCGCCACACGGGTTACCGGGATCAGCTCCTTGATCGGGTCGTACGACAGCTTCTTGAAGAGGTACGGATTCAGGGACAGGGTGGGGTCGGTGGCCAGCATCAGCGTGTAGCCATCGGGTGGCGACTTAGCGACGTTGGTCGCGCCGATGATCTCGTTGGCCCCGGGCCGGTTGTCCACGATCACCTGCTGGCCCCAGGCCGCGCTCAGGCCGGTGGCCAGCGCGCGCGCCAGCGAATCGACAGGGCCGCCCGCCGAATATGGCACGACGAGGCGCACAAGCTTGGTCGGATAAGGCGTCGCGGCGAGCGCGATGCCGGTGGTGGCGCAGGCCAGGCCTGCGACAGCGATCAGCTTGAGGCCTTGGCGTTTAGTGATGTGCATGGTCTTGTCTCCTAGGGTTTTGGGTGGGTGAAGAAAACGACTTACTGGCCGAGCTCGGACACGAATTTCGTGGTCAGGTAGGCATCCAGGCCTTCGCTGCCGCCTTCGCTGCCGTGGCCACTGTCCTTGATGCCGCCAAACGGGGTTTCCGGCAATGCCAGGCCGAAGTGGTTGATGGAGATCATTCCGCTCTCGAGTTCATTGACGATGTCGATCGAGGTCTTCAGCGAACGCGTGAAGACGAAGGCCGACAGGCCGAATGGCAGGGCGTTTGCGCGTGCCACCACTTCGTCGAAGGACTTGAAGCGGTACATCGGTGCGATCGGGCCGAATGGTTCCTCGAACGAGACCAGCGCATCGTCGGCCACGTCGACCAGCGTGGTCGGCTGGAAGAAATTGCCAGCACTGCCGATGCGTTCGCCGCCGGTCAGCACCCGGGCGCCGCGCGACTTCGCATCGTCGGTCAGCCGCTGCATTGCCTCCACGCGCTTGAACATGGCCAATGGCCCCATCTGCGTGGCATGGTCCTGGCCGGAACCGAGTTTCAGCGCACTGGACTCTTCTATGAAGGCTTCGACGAATTGGTCGTGGATGTTTTCATGCAGATAGAAGCGTGAAGGCGCGGCACATACCTGCCCGGCATTGCGATGCTTCAGCGCCACGGCCACTGTCGCGGCGGCGGCGATGTCGGCATCCTCGAACACGATGAAGGGCGCGTGGCCGCCGAGTTCCATCGTGGCGCGTTTCATGTGCTGGCCAGCCATGGCGGCGAGTTGTTTGCCGACCGGCACTGAGCCGGTGAACGATACCTTGCGGATCACCGGCGAAGGAATCAGGTGGGCCGAGACTTCCGCCGGACTGCCGAACACCAGGTTCAGCACGCCCGCCGGCAGACCCGCATCCGTGAAGCAACGCACCAGTTCGACCACCGAAGCGGGCGTGTCTTCCGGCCCCTTGATGACGATGGAGCAGCCCGCGGCCAGCGCGCCGGCTATCTTGCGCACTGCCTGGTTAATCGGGAAGTTCCACGGCGTGAACGCGGCCACCGGGCCGACCGGCTCGCGCATCACCATCGCGCGGATCGACGGGCCCCGCGGCGCGATGACGCGGCCATAGACGCGGCGGCCCTCTTCCGCATACCACTCGATGTGGTCGGCCGCGGCCTTGGCCTCCGCCAACGATTCGGACAAAGGCTTGCCCTGGTCAAGCGTCATGACTTCAGCCATCCGGGCGTGGCGCTCGCGCACCAGCACGGCGACCTTGCGCAGCAGCGTGTAGCGGTCATGGGCCGATGTGCGCTTCCACACCGCGAAGCCGCGTTGGGCAGCTGCCAGGGCGCGGTCGAGTTCTGGAATGCCAGCGAGCGGCAGTTCGCCCAGCGGCTGGTCGTCGGCGGGATTGGTCACGGCCTGGCTGCCGCCCGAAGCGCGGGTCAGCCATTCGCCGTCAATGTGCAGTGCGAGTTGGGTGTAAGAGGTCATGGATAGGGGGCGGGTTGAATGAATGAACAGGGATCAGGCAGGTGCCAGGAGGAAGTCCGCGCAGCGTTCGGCGATCATCACGGTGGGGGCGTTGGTGTTGCCGCTGACCAGCGTGGGCATGATGGAGGCGTCGGCCACGCGCAGGCGCGCAACACCGGAGACACGCAATCGTGTATCGACCACGGCCATGGCGTCGTGAGCTACATCGCCCATGCGGCAGGTGCCGGTAGGGTGGTATACGGTCTTGGCCACGGCGCGGCCGTGCGCGGCAAGGGCCTCGAAGGAGAGTTCGTCAGGGCCACCCGGCAGCATCTCGGTCAGGCCAAGTTCACGCAGCGAATCCTGGCGCAGGATGCGGCGGCAGGCCTGGATGCCGCGCACCAATGTCGCAACGTCCTCCTCGGTGGTCAGGTTGTTCGGCGCCAGAACGATAGGGGCGGAAGGGTCGGCGCTGCGCAACGACACCTTGCCGCGTGAGGTCGGGCGCAGCACACACGGGTTGATGGTGATACCGTGTTTACCCATGGGCTTACGTTCGGCGTCACCCACCAGGGCGGGCGTGACGTGAATCTGCACGTCCGGCCGGCCGCTGCCAGCGGTGTCGATGAAGCCGCCGGATTCGACGACATTCGAAGTCAGCAGGCCCGAGCGAGAGCACAGATATTGCAGACCATGGCGCACCGCGCGCAGGCCTTTGTCCTCACCCAGCAGCGAGATCGGTTGGTCGGTCACGCCGTAAACCGGGGCCGAGATGTGGTCCTGAAAGTTCTCGCCCACGCCGGGTAGGTCGCGCTGGACCTCGATGCCATGGCGCACGAGTTCAGCGCCGGGGCCGATGCCCGACAGCATCAACAGTTTCGGCGTGCCCACCGCGCCGGCGGTCAGGATGACCTCGTGCCGCACGCGTACCTCGTGGGCCGTGCCGTTGGCGCGAAATGCCACGCCGACCGCGGCGCCGTTTTCCAGAATGATGCGGGTCACTTCACAACCCGTACGCAACGTCAAGAGCGGGCTGTTCCTGACGACATTCAGGTAAGTGACCGCTGTGGAGCCGCGCCGGCCTTCGCTGGTCGTGGTCTGGAACAGGCCGATACCCGACTGATTGCGGCCGTTGAAGTCGTCGTTGTACGGATAACCGGCCTCCTGCGCCGCGTGCAGAAAGGCATGTGTAAGAGGATGCGTATGCGTAAGGTCGGACACCTTGAGCCTGCCCCTGGCCCCGTGGAATTCGCCGCTGAGACGCTCGTTGCCTTCGGACCGTTTGAAGATCGGCAGCACGTCGGCATAACCCCAGCCGGGGCAACCGAGATCGCGCCAGGTGTCGTAGTCCTCAGCCTGGCCGCGGATGTAAATCATGGCGTTGATCGACGAGCCACCACCGAGTGTGCGGCCCTGAGGCACATACAGGGTGCGCCCACCGATGCCAGGCTCCGGCTCGCTCTTGTACATGAAGGATCGGTGCGAGCCGATGATCCGCACGAAGGTGGCTGGAATGTGGATGAAGGGATGGTTGTCAGGCGGGCCGACTTCCAGCAACGTCACCGACTTGCCGGCCTCGACCAGGCGTTGCGTGATGACGCAGCCGGCGGAGCCGCCGCCGATGACCACATAGTCGGTGGTGCTGGAACTGCTGGAAACCGTCATTGCGCAGGCCTCCGCACGGCGCCAGCATCCATGTGCGCAGCAGTTGGTTCGTCATGCGTGTTCGTCATCTCGTCCATGTCCTTCTTTCTGATGCCCGAGCCGTCGATCCGGCGGTTCGGCAGTTCGGTGATTTCGGATATTGCCAAATTAGTTGCAAGTATCCACTATTTGGTTTATATTTGCAACTATCCAATCCGAAAGCTTATTGATGAAAACCCTGATAACCGAACTGCTTGGAATCGAGCATCCCATCATTCAAGCCGGCATGAGCTGGGCTTCTTCCAGCGCGGCATTGCCTGCAGCGGTGTCCAATGCCGGCGGGCTGGGCGTAGTGGCGGCCGGGCCGATGTACGTGCATGACTTCTGCGCCGTGCTCGACCAGATGGCCGGCCTGACGAAGAAGCCCTTTGCCGTGAACATCCCGCTCTACCGTCCGCAGGTCGGCGAAATCCTCGACGCCATGCATGCGCGCCAGGTACCCGTCATCATCGCCTCGCAAGGCGGGCCCAAGGCGCATCTGCCGCGCTTCCGCGAATACGGCGCCAAGTGGATCCAGGTCGTCTCCACGCTGGAACACGCGCTGAAGGCGGAGGCTGCCGGCGTGGATGCACTGGTGGTGGTGGGCACCGAAGCCGGCGGCCATCCGCCCGCCAATGAAGTCAGCACGCTGGTTACCGTGCGGCAAGTGCTCAAGCGTGTCGGTATTCCCGTGATCGCTGGCGGCGGTGCGGCCGATGGCTGGGGCATTGCCGCGTTGCTGGCCTTGGGGGCCGATGCGGTACAGCTCGGCACCCGCTTCCTGATGACAGAGGAAGCCTCGGTCCATGCCAATTACAAGGACGCCGTGCTCAGGGCTGACGTTGCCGATCCGGTGCTCGTCGGCCGGCGCAGCCTACCGGTGCGCACACTCAACAACGCGTTCGCCGCCGCCATCTTCGAGGCCGAGCGGCGCGACGCGTCGGCTGACGAATATGAGGCTCTCTTCAAGAAGAGCACGCTAAGACAGGCCGCGCTCTATGGCGACGTCGCCTGGGGAAAGGTCGAAGCCGGGCAATCGGCCGGCCTCATCGACAGCATCCTCCCAGTCGGTGAATTGATGCGCAGCTTGGTGCAGGAACTCACCCAGGCTTGCGCGCGCATGCAGGCCATGTCCGCATCGCAACAGCGCAGTGCCGCCACGGCCTGAAGCCCGATCAACCCTCATCCCTTCCGATCCATGACCCTTCTCACCGAAAACCGCGGCGCCGTGCGCCTGCTGACCCTGAATCGGCCCGACAAACACAACGCACTGAACACCGCGCTGACCCAGGCCCTGCTCGATGCATTGCGCGCGGCCGAGGCGGATGACACGGTAAACGCCGTGGTGTTGACCGGCGCCGGCAAGTCCTTCTGTGCCGGTGCCGACACCACCGAGTTTTCTGCGCTCGTGCCCGAAGACCCATCGGCCGTGACCCGCCGCGCCGACCTCACCACCTCGCTGCATCTCGTGTTCTCGCAGATGTCCAAACCCGTGATCTCGGCGGTGCGCGGCAATGCGCTCGGCGGCGGCGCGGGCCTGGCCATCGCCTGCGACATGGTGATCATGGCCGACACCGTGCGCTTCGGCTACCCCGAGCTCAAGCACGGCATCGTGGCCGCCGTGGTGCTGGCCAATCTGGTGCGCCAGGTCGGCAAGAAGCAGGCCTTCGAACTGGTGGCGATGGCCGAGCCGATCGACGGTGCGCGGGCGGTGGAGCTGGGCATCGCCAACCGCGTGGCGGCCGATGGAGAAGTGCTGGAGGTGGCAATGGAGATGGCCGAACGCCTGGCCGGCTGGAGCCCAATCGCCATGGCCACCACCAAGCGTACCTTCCACCGTGTGGCCGACCTGTCGCTGGCACAAGCGCTCGACGTAGGCCGCGACGCAAACGTGATGATGCGCGGCTTCCGCAAGAGCAAACCCGCCGCGGAAGGAGCGAAGTAAATGCGGCCGCTCGAAGGCATCACCATCCTCGATCTGTCGCGGGTGCTGGCCTGCCCGTTCGCGACGCAGATCCTGGCCGAACTCGGCGCCTCCGTCATCAAGGTCGAGCAGCCGGGCAGCGGCGACGAGACGCGCGGTTACGAGCCCATCGTGCATGGCAAGGAAGACAACGACGGCGAGGTGTCTGCCTACTACCTGGCGTTCAATCGCAGCAAACAGTCGATCACCGTCAACCTGCGCTCGCCAGAGGGGCAGAACGTGGTGCGCAAGCTGGCCGCTTCGGCGGACGTGGTGCTAGAAAATTTCCCGGTCGGCACGCTGAAGAAATACGGGCTCGACTACGCCACACTGGCAGCGCTCTACCCGCGGCTCGTTTACGTGTCGTGCACCGGCTTCGGCTTGGACGGGCCGTACGCGGGCCGCAAGGGCTACGACACCATCTTCCAGGCCATGGGCGGGCTGATGAGTCTGACGGGCGAGCGCGGTGGCGGCCCGGTCAAACCTGGCCTGCCGATGGCGGATTTGACCTCCGGCCTGTGGGTGGCCATCGGCATCCTGTCGACGCTGATCGGTCGGCAGAAGACCGACGCTGGTTGCCATGTGGACTTCTCCATGCTCGACGGCCAAGTCGGCCTGCTGTCGCTCGCGGCGGCACGCTGGTTCACGCTCGGCGAGGTACCCCCGCGCATGGGCACGGAACACCCGGGCCGGATTCCGTCGGCGGCCTTCGTGTGCAGCGACGGCAAATGGGTGCAGATCACCGGTGCTGACCAGCATTGGGGCAAGCTGTGCAACCTGCTCGGCCTCGAGGCCTGGGCCACCGACCCGGGCCTGGTCAAAAATGCCGACCGCGTGGCGCGCCGCGAAGAGGTCATGGCCGGACTGTCCAAGGCCATCGCGCTGCTGACCCGCGAGGAAGTCTGCCGCCGCTGCGATGCGGGCGGGGTACCGGCCGGGCCGATTCTCAACGTCGACGAGGTGCTGGTCGATCCGCACGTGACGGCGCGCGGCATGGTCGAAGAATTCGACCATCCGCTGGTCGGGCGCTTCAAGGGGCTGCGCGTGCCGTTCCGGTTCGAGGGCTTCGACGATCCGGTGATGCACCGGCCGCCGCTGCTCGGCGAACACACCGATGCCGTGCTGCAGGACCGCCTGGGCCTGACGGACGAACAGGTCGCCACCTTAAGAGCCCAAAGTGCCATCTGAGCGCCGTCCGAACGCCATAAGGAGGCAAGCATGAAAACCAAAAAAACATTCTCGATGGTCGTTGCCGTGGCCGCTTCGGCCGCCGTCCTGCTGCCGCTCACGGGCAGTGCACAGGCCTTTCCATCGCGGCCGATCACCCTGGTCAATCCGTATGCAGTCGGTGGTCCGGCCGACCAACTGGCACGTATCGTGGCCAAGGGACTCGGCGATCAGTTGGGCCAGCCGGTGATCGTGGAGAACAAGGCCGGTGGTGGAGCGTCCATCGGCGCGGCCTCCGTGGCCAAGGCGCCAGCCGACGGCTACACGCTGTTGTTCGGCACCTCCGCGGCCCATGTGGTTACACCCGCGGCGACCAGCGTGCCGTATGACGGCATCAAGGATTTCGAGTTCATCGGCATCGCAGCCAATGTGCCGAACGTGCTGACGGTACACCCGAGCGTGAAGGCCGCTAACCTGAAGGAATTCATCGCCCTGGCCAAGAGCCAGCCTGGCAAGCTGAGCTACGCTTCGGCGGGCCTCGGCAGTTCGCCGCACATCGGCATGGAGATGTTCAAGTACAAGACGGGTACCTTCCTGCTGCACATTCCCTACCGCGGCGCGGCGCCGGCGACCACCGATCTGGTCGCGGGCACGGTGCCTGTCGCCATGCTCAACGTCTCCGGCGTGCAGGGCTTCATTAAGGCCAACCGTTTGCGCGCGCTCGCCTACGGCGGCCGCAAACGCTCGGCCAGCCTGCCCGACGTGCCGACCTTCGCCGAAGCCGGCATGCTGAATTTCCTGTCGGGCAGCTGGTACAGCCTGGCCGCGCCGGCCAAGACGCCAGAGCCGGTGCAAGACCGGCTCTCCAAGGCCTTGACGGTGGTGCTGGCCAGCCCCGAATTCGTCAACGCCGCCGCGCAGCAAAGCGCCGAAATCTACAACCTGACGCGCGCACAGACCCTTGAATTCGTGCGCGACGATGCCAAAACCATGCAAGTGCTCATCAAGGGCACCGGCATGAAACTGACGGACTGAACCATGAACGACGCGAACTCCACCTCCTACGAAACCCTGACGTTCAGCGTGACCAACCATGTCGCCACGCTCACCCTCAACCGGCCCGACAGCCGCAACGCACTGAACCTGCAGATGTGCCGCGACATCGTTGCCGCATGCGAACGCACCAGTGCCGACAGCGACATCCGGGTGCTGCTGATCAAGGCCTCGGGCAGCGTGTTCTGCGCCGGCGCCGATCTGAAGGAACGGCAAGGCATGACCACCGCCGACATGGTGGCGCGTCGCGTGGAAGGCTTTACCGCCTATGCCGCAATCGAAGACCTGCAGATCCCCGTGATCGCGGTGGTGCAGGGCGCTGCCTACGGCTCGGGCGGCGAGATCGCGGCTTCGTGCGACTTCGTGCTGGCCAGCACCCAGGCCGGTTTCAAATACCCCGAGGTCGGTTGGGGAACGGTGGGCGCCACCCAGCGCCTGCCGCGTATCGTCGGCCGTCGCATGGCCAAGGAGTTGCTCTACACCGGCCGCGTGGTCGACGCGGCCGAGGCCCAAACGCTGGGCTTGGTCAACCATGTCTATCCGGCGGATCAATTGAATGCGCAGGCCGACACCATGGCCGCGGCCATCGCCAGGAACAATCCGCTCACCGTGCGGCTGACCAAACACAGCATCGACACCGGCCTGGAAACCACGCGCCAGGGCGCCATGGCGGTCGAACTGTTGGCGATCCAGGAGAACCTGCGCCACAGCGACTGGAAGGGTGCGATTTCGAAGTTTGATAGCGACAAAGTGGCACCGATGGAGAAAAACAATGCAGCTTGAACTCGACCCCCTCACCGCGGCTGCTACGCTGGCTCGCACGGCCGGCGCCTACGGCGCGCAAGAAGCCTACGTCGGCCCCGGCGAACGAATCACCTGGGCGCGAATGGCCGAGGGCGCACGCCGCACCGCGGCCGCATTGGTCGCCGCCGGCGTGCAAAAGGGCGACCATGTGGGCTTGTTGCTCGGAAATGGCAGCGCATGGATTCAGACCTTCCTCGGCATCGCCAGCATCGGAGCGGTCACCGTGCCCATCAACACGCGGTTCAAGACCGAGGAATTGCGCTTCTGCCTGAAGCAGGCCGACGTTCGGCTGCTGGTGTTCGCCGATGAATTCCTCGGCATCGATTTCCGGGCTTTGCTGCAAAGTGCCGAGCCCGCGGCCGACAGCATGCTGCCCGGCACGGAATTGCCCGAGTTGCGCCGCGCGGTGATGATCGGGCAGGGCGATTTGCCGCGTGGTTGCCAGTCGCATGCGGAATTCATCCAGGCCGGGAAGGACGTGGCGGCGATTGAACTCGCATCGCGGGCCGCGGCCGTCACCTCCGACGACGTGCTGCTAATCCAGTACACCTCGGGCACCACCTCGTTCCCCAAGGGCGTGATGCTGAGCCACGCCAACATGCTGCGCGACGCGCTGGCTGCGGCGAAACGCATGGGCGTGCGCGCCGACGACCGTTACTTCAGCATCCGACCGTTCTTCCACGTGGCGGGCAGCACCTTGTCGGTGCTGATCAGCGTCAACACCGGCTGCTGCCTGCTGTCGCTGCCCAAGTTCGACGTAGCCGAAAACCTGGCGATCCTCGACCGTGAGCGCTGCACCCTGATTTCGGGCAACGACACGATATTTCTCATGCTCATGGGCCACCCGGACTTCGACGCCGACAAGCTGCACCTGCGCGGCGGCTGGGCAGCGGCCGGGCCCGAGGTCATGGAACAGATCCATTCGCGCATGCGGGTGCCGGGCCTGTGCAACGCCTACGGTCAGTCCGAAGCAGCGCCCAACGTGCTGTTGTCATCGTTCGATGACCCGATCGAACTGCGCATCAACGGCTTCGGCTTTCCGCATCCCGGCACTGAGGTGCGGCTCGCTGATCCAGCGACCGATTTGCCGCGTGCACCCGGCGAGCCGGGCGAGATCCAGGTGCGCGGCTGGAACGTGATGCGTGGCTACTACAAGATGCCCGAGGCCACGGCCAAGGCATTCAGCCAGGATGGCTGGCTCAAGACCGGTGACCTGGGCGAGATGAACGCCGAAGGCCGCGTGCGCATGTTGAGCCGGCTGAAGGACATGTACCGCGTCGGTGGCGAAAACGTGGCGCCGTCCGAAGTGGAGGAGGTGCTGCACGCCCATCCGGCGGTCCGCCAGGCGCAGGTGATCGGCGTACCCGACGCGCGGTTGGGCGAAGTTACCGGCGCGTTCGTGCTGCTCAATGAAGGCCAGCATGCGAGTCGCGAAGAGCTGATCGAATGGTGCAAAGCCCGCGCGGCCAACTTCAAGGTGCCCAGGTACCTGGAGATCGTCGACACCTTCGAGAACATCGGCATGACCGGCAGTTCCAAGGTGCAGAAGAACAAGCTGCGCGAACATGCGCTGCGGCTGTGGAACCTCGCTCCAGCAAAGGCGGTCGCATGAAGACGCCGCTGCCCGAGGACCGCGACGTCGTGCTGTGTGAATGCTTCGCGCGCGACGGACTGCAGCACGAAACCGTGATGCTGCCCACCACGAAAAAGGTGGAACTCATTGCCCGTTTCGCCGACATCGGTTTCGGCCGTGTCGAGGCTACCTCGTATTCCAATCCCAAGGTCATCCCGCAGTTCGGCGATGCCTCCGAAGTGTTGCGCAGCCTGCCACGCAAGCCAGGAGTGTTCTACAAGGCGACCTGTGCCAATGTGCGGGCGGTCGAACGCGCGGTGGCCGACCAGGCGCAGGGTTTCGGCGCGAACGAGATCAGCCTGCTCGTCAGCGCCACTGACTCGCACTCGCAGAAAAATCTGGCAAGGTCGCGCGAAGACCAATGGGCCAACATCGCCGACATGGTGGCTGCGGCCAATGGCAACTTTCGATTGATCGGCACGATCTCGATGGCGTTCGGCTGTCCTTTCGAAAGCCATGTCGATGCCGACGTGGTCATGCGCGACGCCGCACGTTTTGCGGCCCTGGGTGTGCGCCACGTCACGCTGGGAGATACCACCGGCGTGGCCACGCCAATCACCACACGGGCGCTGTTCCAGCGCATGCAAAAAGAGTTGCCGGAAGTCGAAGCCATCGCCCATTTCCATGACACACGCGGCACCGGCCTGCTCAATTACGTCGCCGCTCTGGAGGCCGGTGTGCGCTATTTCGATTGCGCGTTCGGCGGCGTGGGCGGGCATCCGGTCAAGGTCAAATATGGCGGCGGCCACACCGGCAACGTCACCACAGAAGACCTGGTCGATCTGCTCGAATCCATGGGCGTGCGCACCGGTATCGATCGCAACCAGTTGCTCGCCGTAGCCATGGAATGCGAAGCGGCACTGGGGCGCGAGCTGCAGGGCCGCGTAACCCGCAGCGGGTTGAACCCCCTCTACCCCGCAGCCGCACGACCGGCGAGGGCAGCGTGAACGGCAACGGCGGGGCTGCCATGGAGTCGGACCATGCGCAGGTGGCGCCATTCACCGACTGGATGGGCGTTGTCGAATTGTCTACCGCCGCCGGGGAGGTACGCCTGCAGGTGACGCAGCGGCATGATCTGAACAACCGCCGGCACGTGGTGCATGGCGGCGTGCTGGCCACCGTGCTAGACAGCGCCATGGCACGTGCCGCGCGCACGCTTGAGGAAGGCTTGGAGCTCGGCGGCACGGTGGACCTGCACGTGCAGTTCATGCAACCCGCCGAGGGCCGGCTGGTGGCAATGGGCCGCGTCGAGTCTTCGACCCGCGCGCTGGCGTTCTGCCGCGGCGAAGTGCGCAACGAGGCCGGCGAACTCGTTGCCGGTGGTACCGCCACCATGCGACTGCGCCGCGTAGGCTGAACGCCACAGGCTGGAGGAATCGTTGGAATAATCCACTATGCTTGGTGATCAAAAACCAAAATTCTGGCTCCCCACATGACCACTCCCGACCGCCAGCAACCCGCCAACCTCAAGGAACTGTTTTCCTTCCGCCTCAACGTGCTCGCCCATCTTTCCAGCAAGATCGCGGCGCTGGTCAACGAGCACGAGTTCGGGCTGGACTCGCGCGAGTGGCGCATCATCGGCCTGTTGGGCGCGTTCTCTCCGTTCTCGCTGCAGACGCTGGCGCGCGAGGTCAATGTCGACAAAAGCCAGGCCAGCCGCATCGTCTCGGGCCTCATCGAGCGTGGACTGCTGCAGCGCAGCGCCGATGCGAATGACGGGCGTGGCGTTCAGCTATCGCTCACGCCGCAGGGCAAGACGCTCTACCGCAAGGTTTTTCCGAAAGCGGTAAAGCGCAACGATGCGCTGCTGTCGGTGCTGAGCGACGAGGATCGGGAATGTCTCGAGCGAGTCCTGACGCTGTTGACAGAACGCGCTCTAGAACTGGTTGCCGATACCAGGCAGAAGGCTCGTAAGTAGTCTACAGGGACTTCCCACGTAGTCAAGAACGGTGGTTGTTGTTTTTCTTGAAGACGGTTTCCTGGCGGATGACGCGCACCGATCAGCATGAAACGAGGAACAGACTGCACACCTACAGACGGGCTTGTTGCACATAGTGCGGCCCCAGATACGAACCGCTCAGCAGGGCTCCATTCAGTCGCCGTGACATCAATAACTGACTCACAGTAGATGAGTCGAGCTTGCCTGCTGCCGGTCTGACCTGTTCAATGCATCTTCGATTTCACGTCTGGCAAGGAAAGAGACTTCGTGGCGGACGTTGCCGTCCTGAGCGGTTACGCTGCCGCCGGCATCGCTCCTGCAGGCGGAATACTGACATGGTGGGCGTCATAGCGCTTGTCCTTGGTCATGACGGCCCACAGAATCCGCGCGTTCTTGTTGGCGAGTGCCACGACGGCTTTCTGCCAGCCACAGCGCTCGCGCAGTCGCTGCGCCCATTGCGAGATGGGATCGTCGTTATGCTTTCCGACCAACACAGCAGCCTTGGCTCCCTGTATCAGCAGGCTGCGCAAGTAGCAGCTACCGCGCTTGGTGATGCCACCCAGGCTGGTCTTGCCGCCGCTGGAATTCTGCTTTGGCGTCAGCCCCAGCCAGGCGCCGAACTGGGCGCCGTTCTTGAACTGCTTGAAGTCACCGACCGTGGCTACCATCGCCGATGCGGTGATAGGTCCGACTCCTTTGAGTTCAGCGGCTCGCTGGACCTGCTCATCGTCCTTCTGGTGGGCAGCAATGCGTTCGTCGCACCATTTGATGTGCACCTCGAGCTCGCGCCAGTGCTCCTGGGCTCTTTGCAGCACCAGGCGAGCCATCCCGGCGATGTCGTTACTGGCGTCCTCCAAAACATCGTTGAGATGCAGGCGAAGGACCGCTGGCTTTTGCGGCAGAACGACTCCGAACTCGGCCAGCAAACCACGGATGCGGTTCATGCAGGCGGTGCGATCTTCTTTGAGACCTTCGCGCAGACGGTGCACGCACAGCATGCCCTGCTGGGCCAGCGTCTTGGGCGGCACGAAGTTCATGTGCGGTCGCGAGGCGGCCTCGCAGACGGCGGCGGCATCGTTGGCGTCATTCTTGCCGCTCTTACCCTGGATCCGGTACGGGGCGACGAACTGTGCGGGGATCATGCGGGCATCGAAACCGCGTTCGCTCAGCTGGCGGCACCAGTGGTGGGCGCCGCTGCAGGCCTCCATCGCCACGAGGCAGCCTGCGGGCAGATCGGCACACCAGGCCAGGAACTTCTCCCGCTTGAGCGCCCGGTTCGTGACCACCTTGCCAGCGGCATCGACCGCGTGGACCTGGATGACGTTCTTGGCCAAATCGACGCCGACTCGTGTAATGTTGCTCATGGGACTTCTCCTTCCACAGGGGTTGAGATTGACTTCCAACACGCCAATCTTGGCACTCGATGCCGTAGCCC